>Ga0137390_10006137_pt1 | contig 10211 bp, 9 predicted proteins | sample 15con2h24AmetaG_FD_104937 | JGI IMG/M metagenome (GOLD analysis project Ga0137390, IMG submission 104937) | Vadose zone soil microbial communities from Angelo Coast Range Reserve, California, USA - 15con2h2.4A metaG | ecosystem: Environmental > Terrestrial > Soil > Vadose zone > Saprolite... | reverse complement strand
GTCGACGATGATCTCGAAGAAATCAATCGAGCGGTTGGTGATCTTGAGATTGCTGATATTGCCGCCGCTTTTGCCGATGATGGTGGTCAGGCTGCCGAGGCTGCCGGGCTCGTTGCCGAGCGTCACGCTGATGCGGCCGACATGGGCGTGCTCGGCGTCGCCGGCATCCTTCCAGGCGACGTCGAGCCAGCGCTCGGGCGTATTGGCAAAGCTCTCCAGCGTCTCGCAATCGATGGTGTGGATGGTGACGCCCTTGCCGGTCGTAACGATGCCGACTATGCGGTCGCCGGGCAGCGGGTGGCAGCAGCCGGCGAAGTGCAGCGCCATCCCGGGAATGAGGCCGCGAATCGGCACGGCATTCTCAGACGCCTTGCCCTTGCGCGCGCGCGCCAGCGAAACGACCTTGCCGGTCTTGCCCTCCGCCTTGCCGTTGGTTTTCTCGTCTGGCTTGGGCGGGAAGACGGCGTGGACGACTTCGCGGCCGGTCAGCAGCCCCTGGCCAACGGCGACAAAAAGATCATCGACGCTGGCGCTGTTGAGCTTCTTGAGCACCGGCTCGAGGTTCCTCTCGGTTAAATCATGGCCGTCGTGCCGGAACGCTTTCTGCAGGATCGCCTTGCCGAGATCGTGATACTGCTCGCGCTGCTGCGTGCGGATAAACCGCCGAATCCGCGCCCGTGCCTTGCCGGTGACGACGAAACGCTCCCAGGTCGGCGACGGGGTTTGCGCCTTTGAGGTGACGATGTCGACCTGATCGCCATTGGCGAGCTGGGTGCGCAGCGGAACCAGCCGGCCATTGATCTTCGAGCCGACGCAAGTATCGCCGATCTGCGAATGTACGGCATAGGCGAAGTCGACGGGCGTCGCGCCGCGCGGCAAGGCGATGAGGTCCCCCTTGGGCGTGAAGCAGAAGACCTGATCCTGAAACATCTCGAGCTTGGTATGCTCGAGGAACTCCTCCGGGCCGGAAGCATGCTCGAGAATATCGAGCAGCTCGCGCAGCCAGCGGTATTGTTTGCCTTCGGTCTTCGGTGCGCCCTGCTTGTAGGTCCAGTGCGCGGCGACGCCGAGCTCGGCGACCTCATGCATCTCGCGCGTACGGATCTGAACCTCGATGCGCTGGCGCTCGGGCCCGATCACGCTGGTGTGCAGCGAGCGGTAATTGTTGGGCTTGGGCGTGGAGATGTAGTCCTTGAAGCGGCCGGGCACCACGGGATAGGCGCTGTGAAGGATGCCAAGCGCGTGGTAGCACTCCTCGACAGTATCGACGGTGATGCGGAACGCCATGATGTCGGAGAGCTGCTCGAAACCGACGTTCTTGCGCTGCATCTTGCGCCAGATCGCATAGGGGCTCTTCTCGCGGCCGGAGACCTGGGCGTTAGCAATGCCGCCCTCGCGCAAGGTCGCGTCGAGCGCGCCGATGATGCGCGAGACGAGGTCGCCGCCCTTCTCGCGCAGGAAGGCGAGCCGCGTTTTCAGGCTCTGCCGCGCATCGGCGTAAAGCTCGGCGAATGCGAGATCTTCGAGCTCATCCTTCATGCGATGCATGCCGATGCGCTCGGCGAGCGGCGCGTAGATGTCCATCGTCTCACGGGCGATGCGCCGCCGCTTGTCGTCGTCCTTGATGTAACGCAGCGTCTGCATGTTGTGCAGGCGATCGGCAAGCTTGACGAGCAGAACGCGGATGTCTTCCGACATTGCCAGCACCAGCTTGCGGAAATTCTCCGCCTGCTTGGTGTGATCCGATTGGAGCTCAATACGCGACAGCTTGGTGACGCCATCGACGAGGCGCGCGATGTCGGGGCCGAATATCCGCTCGATATCCTCGAGCGTCGCCAACGTATCCTCGACGGTGTCGTGCAATAGGCCGGTGATGATTGACGAGGAGTCGAGCTTCATCTGCGCCAGGATGCCGGCGACTTCGACGGGATGCGAAAAATAAGGGTCGCCCGACGCGCGCATCTGGGCGCCATGCGCCTTCATCGAGAAGACATAGGCGCGATTGAGCGCGTCCTCGTTGACGGCCGGGTCATAGGTCCGGACCCTCTCGACGAGCTCGAATTGACGCATCATGGCGGCGACCGTTCATCCGCCGGCGGGCATCCGGCCCCCGACACGCTCGTCCGGGCGGCGCGACCGGTCACATCGGCGCCGCCCTTCATCATCGCCTCAGGGCTCTTCGTCGGCCGTCCCGTCCGGCGGCAGGGCGAGATCGGCGTCGAGATCCGCATCGTCCTCCGCGACAACGGGCCCGTCTTCCTCGACCTCGTCCTCGAGTGCGCCATCCTCGCCCTCGACGCTCATTCCGGCGACGGCCATATCGGCGTCCGCCGGCCAGACACCCTCGGCGACGAATTCGTGATCCTCCTCGGGCTCGTCGATCTCGACATGCTTCTGCATGCCCTTGATCAGTGCATTCTGCAGGTTGTCCAGGCTCACCGTTTCGTCGGCGATCTCGCGCAACGCCACGACGGGATTCTTGTCGTTGTCGCGGTCGATGGTGAGGGCGCCGCCAGCGGCGACATCGCGCGCCCGCTGAGCCGCCAACAGCACGAGTTCAAACCGATTCGGGACTTTTAGGACGCAATCTTCGACGGTTACGCGCGCCATGCCAGTTCTTACTCCTCTTCCTTCGATTAATTCCAATATAAGTGCTAGCCGTGCGCACCGCAATATTTGCAGGCAACGTTATGCAACCGGCCGCGCAACTTGGTCGCGGGGAAGCGCTTCGATGAGCTCGTCGACCGTCCGGCCGAGAAGAGGGTGATACCAGCGCGGGGCCACCTCGCGCAAGGGCAGCAGCACGAATGCGCGCTCATGCATGCGCGGATGCGGCAGCAGTGGAACGGACGCGTTGCGCGTCACTTTGTCGCCATAGGCGATGAGGTCGAGATCGATGGTGCGTGGTGCGTTGCGCGCGCCCCTCACCCGCCCAAACTCTTCCTCGATGCAGTGCAGCGCTGCCAGAAGCGCCACCGGCGTCAATTTGCTCTCGATGCAGACGACCGCATTGACGAAATTTGGTTGGGCCGATTTCGGGACGGCTTCCGATTCATACCAGCGCGAGCGCGCGGTGACGTGGAGGCCAACCACCTCGAAACGGTCCAGTGCCGCCGTCAGCGTTGCTTTCGGCGGTCCGAAATCGGGGCTCGGCAGGTTGGCGCCGAGGCCGATCAGTATCACGGGCGCCGCCACGAAACCCCGGCGCCACAATATCTTGCATGAGACGCACAGCGATCCAAAATCATTGCATTGACCTTGCCCAAACAAACCCTGCAAATGCGTTATACGATCGGTCGGTTCATTTCGGGTGCTCTATTTAACGGAGTTTGTTTCAAATGTTGTTCTATCCTGAAGAGAGGATTGGCCTATTTATCGATGGCTCAAACTTATACGCCGCGGCGCGCGCCCTGGGCTTCGACATAGACTACAAGCGTCTGCTTGATCTCTTCGGTGCAAAAGGGCGCCTGATCCGGGCGTTTTATTACACCGCCCTGCTCGATGAACAGGAGTATTCGCCCATTCGCCCCCTTGTCGACTGGCTGGACTACAACGGTTACACAATGGTGACCAAGCCGACGAAGGAGTACACGGACGCGACCGGGCGGCGCAAGATCAAGGGCAACATGGATATCGAGTTGGCCATTGACGTCATGGAGATGGCGCAATATCTCGACCATATCGTGCTGTTCTCCGGGGATGGCGACTTCCGTCGCTTGGTCGAAGCAGTGCAACGCAAAGGTGTACGCGTCACCGTCGTTTCTACGATCCGCTCGGTCCCGCCGATGGTCGCCGACGAGCTCCGGCGCCAAGCCGACAATTTCGTCGAGTTGCAGGATCTCTCACAGAGCATCATGCGGGTGCATCACCACCGCGACGACGCGACCCGCGCCGCCCCGCCCGCCTACGAGGACGCTTGAGCGAATCCGCCGCCGGAGGGATCGCGGCGTGCCCAGTGCACGATTGCCCGCGCTGCCCCCGCCTGGTCGCCTTTCGCGAAAGGCACCGCGCCGCACAGCCGGGCTGGCACAATGCGCCCGTGCCGTCCTTCGGGCCTGCGGCGGCGCGCCTGCTGGTCGTCGGGTTGGCGCCCGGGCTCAGGGGGGCCAACCGCACCGGACGGCCCTTCACCGGCGACTATGCCGGCGATCTCCTCTATCCGACACTGATCAAGTACAGATTTGCCTCGGGCAGCTATGGTGCGCGACCGGATGACGGTCTGCTCCTCGTCGATTGCCGGATCACCAACACCGTCCGCTGCGTGCCGCCCGAGAACAAGCCCGAACGGGAAGAAGTACTCGCCTGCAGGCCATTTCTGGCCGACGAAATCGCCGCGATGGCCGGGCTGCGTGTCATTCTCGCCCTCGGCGCGACCGCTCATGGCGGCGTGCTGGCGACGCTCGGCGAGGCGCGAGCGCGCCACCCGTTCGGTCATGGCGCGGTTCACAAGCTCGGAAACGGACTTCTTCTTGCCGACAGTTACCATTGCTCGCGTTACAATACGAATACTGGGAGGCTGACAGTTCCGATGTTCGAGTCGGTATTCGCTGACGTGCGGAGCCTGCTTCCACCTGTGAGTCCTCAGGAATACGAGCGAATCCCGCCGAGAACCTGAATTTTCAGTTCTGCGTCGGCCCCTACCCCCCTGTCCTAAGCTCACCCCTTCTCGCGCATCAGCCGTGCCTTGTCGCGCTGCCAGTCCTTGGCCTTCTCGGCCTCGCGCTTGTCGGCCTTTCGCTTGCCCTTGGCGAGTCCGATCTCGCATTTAGCGAGGCCGCGCTCGTTGAAGTAGATCGACAGCGGCACGACGGTCATGCCATCGCGGCGGATCGCGCCGAGCAATTTGTCGAGCTCGCGACGGTGAAGCAGGAGCTTGCGCGCCCGCCCGGGCTCGTGATTGACGCGCGCCGGCTTGTATTCCGGAATATGCGCATTGATGAGATAGAGCGCGCCGTCGCGCTCGGCGGCATAAGCCTCGTTGATGCTTGCCTGGCCCTGGCGCAGCATCTTCACCTCGGTGCCGGCCAGGACCATGCCGGCCTCCAAGGTGTCCTGGATCAGGAAATCGTGCCGCGCCTTGCGATTCTGCGCCGCGTATTTGTCGGTCTCGCGCCGCGCCACGGAATACCGCTAATTGATCAGGCCGGCGCCACGCATCGCCTGGGCGACGCGCTCTTTGCTCTCCACCGCGATCTCGCAGAGCGGTAGCCGCGTTTCGGCGGTCGTCTTGCCAAGCAGCGAGGATGCGTATTTGACCGGGCCGGGGCTCGCCTCGCAGAACATCGCATCGTGCAGAGGTGCGAGCCGCTCGTTGACCTGCGCAACGGTCTTGAGATCGCCGCGTCGCCACGCTTCGTGGAGGTCGGCACAGAGACGCGGCGCGATATTCGCGGTCACCGAGATGCAACCGTGACCGCCCTGCGAGAGATACGGCACGACGGTGATGTCCTCACCCGAGAGTTGGCAGAATTCCGGACCGATTGCGAGGCGCGTGCGCAGCGGACGCGCGAGATCCATCGTCGCGTCCTTGACTCCGACGATGTTCTTCAGCTTGGCGAGGCGCGCCATCGTCGCGACCGACATGTCGACGACGCTGCGCGGCGGGATATTGTAGATGATGATCGGCAGGTCGACGGCGTCGTGGATCGCCTTGAAATGCTGGTAGAGTCCCTCCTGGGTCGGCTTGTTGTAGTAGGGCGTGACGATGAGCGCCGCATCGGCTCCGGCCTCCTTGGCGTGACGCGTCAGGTCGATCGCCTCGGCCGTCGAGTTCGAGCCCGCGCCGGCGATCACCGGCACCTTGCCCTTCGCCACATCGAGGCAGAGCTCGACGACCCGCTTGTGCTCCTTGTGGCTCAGCGTCGGCGACTCGCCGGTCGTGCCGCACGGCACCAGTCCATGCGTGCCCTGCTCGATCTGCCAGGCGATGAAATTCTGGAAGCAGCGCTCATCGACCGCGCCATTCCGAAACGGCGTGATCGTCGCGACAAACGAGCCCTGGAACATGGTTCTCCTCCGCGAGGCAAGCTTTCTGCGCCGACCATACAAGCCCGCATTGTCCCCGGCAACAATGTGCCCGGGAGCACCGCCGGAGGCGCGACTGGCTCGGCTTCGAAAGATTTTCCAATGCGCCGGCCTGTTTTCCGCGACATCCCCACCATATTGAGCCATCCACGTAACCGATACAGGTGTGATTTGATGAAGCCGAGCAAACGTACGGCCAGAAACGTCCGGAAAATGACGAGGTCGCTCGCCGATGCGGCCTCGACGACACTCAAGGGGGGCGAACTCGTCGTCGCGTCCGGCCGGGTGATCGCGGAGCGGGCGGCATTGGGCGTCGCGGCTTTTATCGACCCCGCCAACGCGGATCATGCCGAGTTCGCCCGCATGGGGCCCGAAAAGATGACGGCGTTCTCGGCGGCGGCTGCGGTGCTACAGCGCCGCGCAGGCGCATTTGTCGGACAGATGGCGCGCTTTGCCGGCGACGAGGCGATGATTGCCCTGCGCGTGACGGGCGAGCTGGCTCTCTGCCGCTCACCCGCCGATCTTCTCGCCCTCAACAATCGCGTCGCCCTGGCTTGGCTCGGCCGCGCCTTCGCCCAATCGGTGACGTTGGGCGCATTGGCAGTCGGCGCTAGCGGCGCCGCGATGGCGCCGGTGCACCGCGCCGCCACGGGCAATGCCAGGCGGTTGCGGCGGTAGGGCTGTTCACCGGCGCTGGCGTTTACCAAAACTTGACTCTATCCCTCGCATAGTCGCATCCGGTCTTGTCCCTAGTGGGCGCGCCTCTATAGAATGTGTGGTTAACTGCGGCAGCCTACCGGCAGTTGGGGGTTGGAGTTCCGTTGAGAGTGATTCGGCACGTTCTTGTCCTTGCCGCGATCGTCTGCCTTGTCCTCGGCGGCGGGCGCGCCGGGGCGGGTTCGACGGAAGAGCGGCAGCTTTATCGGTCGGCCATTGCGGCGGCGAAGGGCTCCGACCCCATGGGTGCGCTGCGCCAGGCCTCGCAAGCCAAGGACCCGTTACTGCGCAAGCTGGTCACCTGGATGGCGCTGACGCGCGGCACCAGCGGCGCCGGCTTCGCCGAGATTGCGGAATTCATCACGCAGAACCCGGAGTGGCCCGGCCAGGTGAGCCTGCGGCAGCGTGCCGAGGAAGCAATCGCCGGCGTTTCCGACGCGACGCTCAAGGAGTGGTTCCAGCGCTTTCCGCCGATTACCGCCTACGGCAAGCTGCGTCAGGCCGACTGGCTGATGGCCGCGGGTAAAACCGCCGCCGCCACCGCGCAAATCCGCGACGTCTGGATCAACAGCGAGCTCAGCGCCTTCGACGAGAAAAGCATCCTCGCGCGCTACCATGGCATCCTTCGCGGCGAGGACCACATCAGGCGGCTTGACCGTCTCGTATGGGATGGTCTCGTCGAATCGGCGCATCGCATGATGCCGCGGGTTCCCGCCGATTACCGGCTGCTCGCCGACGCCCGCATCAAGCTCGCCGCCTTCCAGCCCGGCGTCGAGCGGGCCGTCGCCAAGGTGCCCGCCCAGCTGCAGAACGATCCGGGACTCATCTACGAGCGCGTGCGCTGGCGTCGTCGCAAGGAACTCTACGATGCCGCGCTCGAGGCGCTGCTCAACCCGCCAAAGGAACTCGTCCGTCCCGACCTGTGGTGGACGGAGCGGCAGTTCCTGGTGCGACGCGCACTCGCCGACGGCAAGGCACAGCTCGCCTATCGGCTCGTCGTCAAGCACGGGCTGAGCGACGGCGCAGGCTTCGCCGATGCCGAATTCCTCGCCGGCTGGATCGCCCTCCGCTCGCTGCACGATCCGCAAGCCGGCTACGACCACTTCGTCCGCCTCTATAATGGCGTCGTCCGACCGATCAGCCGGGCCCGCGGCGCCTATTGGGCCGGACGCGCCGCCGAGGCTCTCAACCGCAGGGATCTCGCCGCCACTTGGTTTGCCGCCGCGTCCGAGCACGCGACGACCTATTACGGACAGCTCGCGCGCGCCAAGGTCACCGGTGAGGGGGTGGGCCGACCGATCGAACCGAAGCCGACGGCAGAAGAGACCGCGCAATTCCGCAAGCGCGAGTTGGTTCGCGTCGTCCAACTGCTCGGCGAGTTCGGCGAGACCGATCGCCTCAGCATCTTCATGCAACGGCTGAGCGAGCTGGCGAAGACACCAAGCGAGCACGTCTTGATCGCCTCGCTCTTCGAATCGGTCGGGCGGCTCGACCTGTCGGTCGGCGCCGCCAAGCGCGCCGGGTATGCCGGGGTCATGCTGATCGAGCATGGCTATCCGATCGTCGACCTTCCGGCCGGTGAAGGGGAACGCCCCCTCGTCCTCGCCATTACCCGGCAAGAGAGCGCCTTCGAACGTGAAGCGGTCAGCAAATCCGGCGCCCGCGGCTTGATGCAGCTGATGCCGGCGACCGCCAGCCAGATCGCCAAGTCCCGCCAACTGCCCTACTCGGCCGATCGTCTGCTCACCGATGGGCGCTACAATATGTCGCTCGGCCGCGCCTACCTCCACGATCTGATTGACAGATTTGGCGGTTCCTACGTCCTCTCGATCGCCGCCTATAACGCCGGCCCGGCGCGTGTGCGTCAGTGGATGGACAATTTCGGCGATCCTCGCACCAAGAGCATCGACGTCGTCGACTGGGTCGAGTCGATCCCCTTCACCGAGACCCGAAACTACGTCCAGCGCGTTTTGGAGAACCTGCAAGTCTATCGCATGCGCCTTGGCGACCACGCCCTCGCCTTCTCCTTGCCAAGCGATCTCAAGCGCTGAGAGCAAGTCCCCCGCCATGACGAGCCTCTATCGCGAGCGGCATCTCTCGGCGCAAGACGGACTCCAACTCTACTATCGCGATTATGGCGACGAGGGCGGTTCGAAGATTCCGCTGCTTTGCCTTTCCGGCCTCACGCGCAACAGTCAGGATTTCGCCGATCTCGCCGAGCGTTTCGCCGCCTCCCGCCGCGTCATCTGCCCCGATTACCGCGGACGCGGCCGTTCGGCCTACGATCCGGACTGGCGCAATTACGACCCGATGATCTATCTCAACGATATCGGTCACATCCTGATGGCGAACGATATTCATCGTTTCGTCGTCATCGGCACCTCGCTCGGCGGGCTGCTCGCGATGGGTCTCGCGGTCACCCGACCGACCGGAATCGCGGCCGCCGTGATCAACGATATCGGTCCCGATGTCGATCCCGGCGGGCTCGCCCGCATCATTGCCTTCATCGGCGCTGACCGTCCGCAGCCGGATTGGCCGAGCGCCGTCGCCATGCTGCGCCAATCGCTGCCGCGCCTGGCGATCAGGGACGCGCCGTGGTGGGAGCGCTTCGCCCGCGCCACTTATCGCGAGGGCAAGGACGGCCTATTGCATTTCGACTGGGACATCGCCCTGGCCGAGCCGTTGCGGCGCGGCCGTGGGGAGATTCAGGATCTTTGGCCCATCTTCCGCGCGCTCCGCGATACGCCAGTGCTCGCGGTGCGCGGCGCGATCTCCGATGTTTTGACCTCGGATGGGCTTCGGCGCATGATCGCGGCGAAACCGGATCTCGCGGCGGTGACGGTGCCCGGCATCGGCCATACGCCGACCCTCGACGAGCCCGAAATCAGAGGTGTTCTCGATGACTTCATCGCGCGGTTCTGACCTCAAGCTGCCCGATATCGATGCCATCCGCGCCGCCGCCCGCCGCATCGCCGGCGAGGCCGTGCTGACGCCACTTCTCGAATCGCCGGCTGTCAATGCCCGGCTCGGCGGCAGGCTGCTGGTCAAGGCCGAGCCGCTGCAGCGCACGGGATCGTTCAAATTCCGCGGCGCCTACAACACACTGTCGCAGCTCTCGGCCGAGGGCCGGCGCAGGGGCGTCGTCACCTGGTCGTCAGGCAATCACGCGCAAGGCGTTGCGGCGGCGGCCCAGGTGCTCGGCATTCCGGCGCTCATCGTCATGCCGAAGGACGCGCCGGCAATCAAGATCGCCAACACGCGCGGCTACGGCGCGGAGATCGTACTCTACGACCGCATCAAGGAATCGCGCGAGGATATCGGCACACGCATAGCCGGCGAGCGCGGCGCCACCATCGTCGCGCCCTATGACGAGCCCCACGTCATCGCCGGCCAGGGCACCTGCGGCCTCGAGATCGCGGCGCAGGCCAGATCGCGCGAGATCCGGCTGGACGCCGTGCTGATATGTTGCG
>Ga0137390_10006135_pt1 | contig 10213 bp, 7 predicted proteins | sample 15con2h24AmetaG_FD_104937 | JGI IMG/M metagenome (GOLD analysis project Ga0137390, IMG submission 104937) | Vadose zone soil microbial communities from Angelo Coast Range Reserve, California, USA - 15con2h2.4A metaG | ecosystem: Environmental > Terrestrial > Soil > Vadose zone > Saprolite... | reverse complement strand
GTCGGCACCGGTCCCCGAAAATACCCGAATGGTCTTGACCAGGCTGTGCGAGTTATTGATGTCATGGACAGTGATTGTCCCATCATCGTGCATCGCATAAATAAATTGGCTGGTGACTTGCGGCGTGGGCGTAGGCGTAGGAGTGGGCGCCGGAGTCGGAGTCGGAGTCGGTAATGGCGTAGGCGTTGGCGTAGGAGTAGGCGATTGATCCGGGGTCGGAGTAGGAGTAGGATTAGGAGTAGGTGTAGGAGTAGGATTAGGATTAGGAGTAGGTGTAGGAGTAGGTGTAGGTGTAGGTGTAGGTGTAGGTGTAGGTGTGGCCCCGGGAGCTGTGTATGAGACCTCATTGGAACTTGCGCTTTCAACGCCAGAAGTATTGTAATCAGTGACAGCAAAAAAATACGTGGTACCGTCGACCAAATTGGACACTGAGGTTGAGGTGTTATTCCCTACCTCGATCTGCTGAGTATAGACCCCGCTCGCTGTTCCAGTATATAATCGATAGCCGACAATGTCCGAAGCGGTGTTCGCGTCCCACGCCAGTGAAACACTTTGGGCGGCTTGGACTTTGAAATTGCCGAAAGTGAAAGCGATCAAGAACGCGCAAAGTCGAAGGCGGGTCTTTCGCATAAATCCGTATAATTATCTGCTGATATTATAATTATAGCAGTCCCCATGCCTCAGCGCTGAGAGAATAGAGCCGTCCTCAGAAAAGTTAGGAGGCTTTTCAAAACCGCCTTGCCCTGAGGAGCTTGCAAGGACTTGTCCGGAGGGATTTGTCTTTTGAAATCATGTCGCCAGCTCTCGAATCGAAATTTGCGAGAAAAGCTGGGCTCGCTAAAGAAGCCGACAGACCCTCTGTCGGCACTTGGAAGGGCACGGAGATACTGGACTTGAACTTTTCACCTGATTCATGTAAATCCGCTTTGCCCGTGACTTATATGCGACCCGACCTTCTCTGCCCGTTATGGTTGCGAGATCGGAATGAGTATCGTGCCTCGAGGCAAATGTGCTTCTTGGTTCGTACGCAACACTACGCGTGATCTTGAACTTGAGTTCTGCATTGGCCTTCGGAGCAGCCTTGTTCTGCTGCGTTCTGGCCTTGGTGGTCGTCGTCCGCAACCCCCTTTCCATTATAACTGGTTGTTTCTCAGCGGGAATGCTGCTGTTTGCATTTGAGAGCGCCTTGACGGGGATGAGCTTTACCGCAGCCTCAGCTGAGGGGGTGGCGTTTTGGCAGACGCTGGCCTTCCTGATGAAATCTTTTCTGCCGGGAATCTGGCTGTGCTTTAGCCTGACGTATTCGAGGGGAAACTATCGAGAGTTTCTGGCCAGATCACGACTTGTACTTGTCGCGGCTTTTCTGCTCCCCCTTGCCTTGCTGCCCGCATTGGGCACGCCGTTTATTGATGTTGTCGCCTACGGATCACCTGCTCAAGGGTGGTGGCTCGACTTTGGTGGAGCGGCCGAACTTTTAAACGCGCTTATATTAATTTCTAGCATCCTGATTCTGATGAATCTCGAGCGGACATTTCGCTCAGCCGTCGGAACCATGCGGTGGCGTATAAAGTTTCTGGTCCTGGGATTGGGGATCGTGTTTGGTGCAAGGATCTATAGCAGGAGCCAGGCGCTGCTCTTTTCCGGACAGAGTTTAGCGCTAGCTGGCGTCGAAACAGGCTCGCTTTTGATCGGCTGCACCTTGATAGCAATCGCTTACTTCAGGAGTGATTTTGGTGATGTCGATGTTTACCCATCGCGCGCTGTCCTGCACACGTCTCTCACGGTGCTCCTGGTGGGCGGGTATCTTTTCGCTGTCGGCGTGCTCGCTCAGGTCGTGGCGGGTATGGGTGGCTCCGGAAATTTCCAGGTCCAGGCTTTCTTGGTCCTGTTGGCTATTGTTCTTCTGGCTGTTTTGCTGCTTTCAGACCGTTTTCGGCAAAATGTGCAACAGTTGCTGAGCCGGCATTTCAAGCGACCGCAGTATGACTTCCGAAAAATCTGGGGCCGTTTTACTCAATCTATGTCCAGCGCGGTGGATGAGCCCACGTTGTGCGCTGTAGCAGTGAAATTAATTTCGAATACCTTCAATGCCTTATCAGTCACGATCTGGCTTTACGATGAGCCGAGGGAGAGTCTCGTTTTTGGAGCATCGACGTCTCAGTCTGAGCGTGACATCTCTCAATCCATCCTAAATTCGAGCTTGGTTGCGGCTTTGCGTCATGTAATTGATCCTTTTAATCTCGAAAATGCGAAACAAGACTGGGCCGAGCCTCTGAGAAAAATCAGCAGGGGTCATTTCACGGAGGGCGGAGAACGGATTGGCATTCCGCTAGCGTCGGGCGATCGTTGGCTGGGTCTGGTGATTTTAGCGGATCGCGTCGGGGGTAGCCACTACACCTTCGAAGAGCACGATCTTCTCAAATGCATCGGCGATCAAATTGCGGCTAGTCTGCTAAACCTTCGTCTTTCCACACAACTGATGTTGGGTAAGGAGCGGGAGGCGTTTCAAAACATTTCGGCGTTCTTTGTCCACGATCTTAAGAATACCGCTTCGACTCTGAACCTAATGTTGCAGAATCTACCCGTGCATTTTGATGATGCGGCTTTTCGCGAAGACGCTTTGCGTGGGATCAGTAAAACCGTGGATCGGATTAACCAACTCATCGAACGACTGAGCCTTTTTCCGCAGAGACTTGAACTTACACCTGCCGAATGCGACCTTAACCGGTTAGTGACCGAAGCGCTCGAGAGCTTAAACGGAGCTTCCGAGGTGGAATTGATCAAGGAGCTGAACCCGCTTCCCAGATTGCTCGCAGATCGAGAACAGCTCTATAGCGTGGTTACAAATCTGCTTCTCAATGCGCGCGATGCTGCAGGTCCCAAAGGGCGGCTCACAGTGCGGACGGACCACGGTGACGGTTGGGTCGCGCTGTCGGTTGCAGACAATGGCTGTGGGATGAGTCCGGCCTTCTTAAGAGACTCGCTTTTTCGCCCGTTTCGAACGACGAAGAAAAAAGGTCTCGGCATCGGAATGTTTCAGTCAAAGATAATTATCGAAGCGCATCGGGGCAACATTCAGGTAAAGAGTGAAGTCGGGATTGGCACTACCTTCCGGGTGACGCTGCCTGTAAAAGCTTGAGGTAGCATGAAACCAAAAGTGCTTATTGTAGATGATGACGAAGAGATTCGGGTCCAGATGAAATGGGCGCTCAGTCAACAATACGAAGTTCTTCTGGCGGAAGATCGTGCCGGCGCGGTAAGTGTATTTAAGAGTGAGCTTCCTGTCGTTACGTTGCTCGATCTAGGACTGCCGCCACATCCGAATGAGTGCGAGGAAGGATTAGCCGCGCTGTCCGACCTCCTGGGGATCGACGACACTGCAAAGATCATAATGATCTCTGGACAAGGGGAAAAGAAGAACGCTTTGCAGGCGGTGGGTGCGGGCGCCTACGACTTTTTGTGCAAGCCGATCGACATGGAGGAGCTGAAATTTCTCCTCGGCCGATGCACCTATGTCTCCGGCTTGGAAAAGGAATACCGCCAGCTGCAACGAAGTGTTCGTGCGGAGGGTTTCGAAGATATGCTTGCTGCGAGCCCGCAAATGCAGGGTGTATTTGCTTACATTCGCAAGGTAGCAAAGACTACCGCGCCCGTCCTTTTGCTCGGCGAAAGTGGGACCGGCAAGGAAATGGCCGCCTTGGCGATCCATCGTCGAAGCTTGCGCAACGATGGATCGTTTATTGCGATTAATTGTAATGCAATTCCGGAAAACTTGCTGGAGAGCGAGCTTTTCGGACACGAGAAAGGAGCGTTCACTGGCGCTCACGTTCAGCGCAAAGGCATGATTGAATCGGCCAGTGAAGGAACTCTCTTTCTTGACGAGATCGGCGAATTACCGGCTGGCCTTCAAGTCAAGCTGCTCCGCTTTCTGCAAGAGCAGCGATTCCAGCGCGTCGGCGGCAGGCAGGAGATACAAATCGACACCCGTTTAATCGCGGCGACGAATGTCGATCTAAAACAAGCTGTGGCTGAGGGCAAATTCCGGGAAGATTTGTACTTTCGCCTAGCCGTGGTGGTGATTAAACTGCCACCGTTGCGCGAGCGAGCGGATGACGTAGCTCTGTTGGCTCGCGAGTTCCTTCACAAATACGCCGCGCAGAACGGGAAGACGAACTTGACGTTTAGTCCAGAAGCTTTGCGAGCGATCAACTGCTATGCCTGGCCAGGAAACGTGCGGGAACTGCAGAATCGCGTGAAACGCGCGGTCATCATGGCAGATGGAAAGCGGATTACGGAAAAGGACCTTGAACTATCATCTTCCTCGCAACTGGCAGGTGCGGCGACACTCAAGGAAGCACGCGAAAGTGTCGAGCGCGAATTGATTCAACAGACGTTGAAAAGGCACTTAGGCAAGGTGACCTCTGCCGCAGCCGAACTGGGAATCAGCCGCCCGACTCTCTATGAACTGATGGAGAAATTAGGTATTGCCAAGCAGCAAACCAGAGATGGGTTGAACTAGTTTGCCAGAAATTTCTTAAACCTGCGGATGAGTCCGGTTGCGCGCCTACTAATATGATTTTGCCAACTGTTACAAGGCAACTATTAACATCCATCTTTGTCAGAGTTTTCGTCGTCTTCCTCTTTATTTCTGTGGGCTTGGGCTGCACGCCGGCAGCGAAGCGATCTCATGCGTTACAGCGCGCCGAGCACTACTTCAAAAACGGCGACTACGACAAAGCCAGAATAGAGTATTTGAACTTGCTCCGGCTCGATCAAATGAATCCGACTGCGATCAAGCAATTAGGGACGATCTGGTTCGAAGACGGTGATCCTTTGCGCGCGCTTCCTTATCTCAAGGCCGCACGGGACCTCGACCCAAATAACCTCGACATTCGAACGAAGCTTGCCTCGGCCCTTCTCATGTTGGGAGAACCTGTGGAAGCAAGAAAGGAAGCATTGTCGATTCTCCGGCAGTCTCCAAGTAGCAGCGAGGCCCTTCTCACTTTGGCTGAGTCCGTCCGAACTGAACAGGAGCTCAAAGAGGTGGAACAACAGATTCAACAGATCAAAGTTCCGGAAAGCTCGGCTCTACACTTGATTTTTGGGAATCTTGCCTTGCGGAAAAATGATGCGCCAACCGCAGAAAGGGAATTACAACGGGCCCTCGATTTGGAGCCTCACTCGGCCGTTGCCCACATGGTGATGGCGAACCTCTATTTGTCGCGCAAGGAGCTGCATCGCGTTGGAGAGGAACTGAAAGCCGCAGCTGAACTTGCACCCATCAGATCTACTCATCGGCTGAGATATATGGACTTTCAGGCTCGAAATGGCGCGCTAAATGACGCGAAGGCGGAGCTGAAGGAAATTACACGGCAGGCTCCCGATTATTTGCCGGCCTGGCTTCTTGCAGCGCAGCTCGCATTTGGCGAAAAGAAGTATGACGAATCACTATCCTTACTCGAAAATGTCACGAGCCGGTCTCCTGAGAATATTGATGCTCATCTATTGCGGGCTCAGGCGCTACTCGCGAAAGGGGAAAGCAAAAAGGCCGTGACCGACTTGCAGGCTTTGGACAAAACTTACTCGAATGTTCCAGGCATCAAGTACTATCTGGCGCATGCTTATGTTCAGAACAACGATCCCAAGCAAGCGATTGCTGAGCTGAACAAGGCTGTGGCCGCAAAACCCGATTACGTCGAAGCGGTGCTCTTGCTGGCTGAGCTTAATCTCCGGGCGAGCAATTTTCAGCCAGTCGTTGCAGCGATGACGGATTTACTAAAGAAGCGACCCGACATGCCGGCAGCCCAAACGCTTTTGGCGGAAGCGTACCGTTTAATGGGGCGGCTCGATGAGGCAGCTACAGTCGTGCGCGAACAGATCAAGGCTTCGCCGCAGAATGCCGAGGCATACTTTCTTCTGGGCGTGATTTTGCGCCAGCAGAACAAGGCTGCTGAAGCGCGCGAAGCCTTTCAAAAAACTCTCGAGCTCGCGCCCGATAATCTCCTGCCGATCGACCAACTCGTCGAGCTGGACGTTGCAAGCAAGAACTTTGAGAGCGCGATGGGGCGTGTGCAGGTGGCGTTGCAGAAAGTACCGAATTCGGCGCCGTTGCGTTTGATTGAGGCAAAGGTTTACGTTGCTCAACAAGCGTGGGATCAAGCGGAAGCCTCGCTCCGCAAAGCGCTGGAATTGGACCCGAACCTTCAAAGTGCTTACGAATTGTTGATCTCCACATACATCGCCATCAACAGATTGCCTCAAGCAATTAACGAGTTGCAGGCATACGTTTCAAAATGGCCGGATGATCCGCGCGCGAGAATGACGCTTGGAGAGATTTACGAGAAGCAAAAGGACCCGCTTAAGGCACGCGACGCCTATGAGAAAATTCTTGCAAAGAATCCTGAGTTTGTTCCCGCGCTAAACAATCTCGCTTACCTTTACGCCGACAAGCTAAACGAAATAGACAAGGCGTACGACTTGGCGCAAAAAGCGCGTGGGTTGCGATCGGAGCCGGCCACAACCGATACTTTGGGCTGGGTCCTTTACAAAAAGGGGGATTATCGGCAGGCGCTGGCGTTATTCCAGGAGAGCGCCGGCAACCTGGCCCAAAATCCCGATGCCCAGTTTCATCTAGGGATGGCCAGCTACATGATGGGCCAACCAGAGGTGGCGCGAGCAGCTTTTCAACGAGCTTTGAAAGCAGGGGCAGATTTCGCAGGTAAGGAAGAAGCTCAACGCCGTCTCGCTCTGCTTGATGACGCCAGTTCGGTGGCACTTTCTAATGAGCAACTCGAGTCAATTCTGAAACAGCAGCCGGATGACCCATTTGCGCGATTGCATCTCGCCGAATCGTACGAAAAGCAGAAAGCCTTCGCACAAGCAGCGGCCGAGTATGAACGCGCCCTTAAGATAAACTCGAAGCTGCTTTCCGCACTGATAAAGCTGGCTCAGCTTAACGCCGGCCCGTTACAGAACAGTGAGAAAGCGCTCGAATTCGCCAACAAAGCGCGGGCACTTGCGCCCACGGATGCCAACGTTGCCGGGATGCTCGGCGAGATCGCCTATCACACCGGCAATTTCACTTGGGCTTACAGTCTTTTACAAGAAAGCGCGCGCCAACTCGCCACCGACCCAATTGTTCTCCACAATTACGCATGGGCGGCCTACAGCTTGGGAAAAGTTTCCGAAGCTCGGGAACTGATGCAACGTACCCTACAAGCGGCTCCGGCATCATCTATTTCCGAAGACGCGAAATCGTTTTTGAGCATGACAGCCGTGGACCAAAATCCGAAAGATGCCGCCGCACTTGACTCGGAGGTCCAGAAACTTCTCAACGCGGATCCGAACTACGCGCCTGCGTTGACCGTGCGTGCCGGTGTCGAGGGGCGACGAGGGGAGGTCAAGAGGGCCATTGGTACTTATAGCAAAATCCTGGAACACTTCCCTGATTTTGCCCCTGCGCAAAAGCATTTGGCCGCATTGTATCTGAAAGATCCAAGCGCTTTGGACAAGGCCTATGAATTCGCGATTAAGGCGCGCAGGACACTGTCGGGAGACCCTGAACTCGCCCGAACGCTCGGCGAAATCAGCTACCAGAGGAAAGAATACAGCCGTGCTCTCCAGCTATTGCAGGAGAGCTCCCGGACGACACCGCTCGACGCCGACGGTCTTTACTATCTGGGGATGTCTTACTTGGAGGCGAAACAAGAGCCGCAAGCCCGAGAAGCCTTGGGACGCGCGCTCGCAGCTGGGCTTCAGGACCCGCTTGCGTCCGAGGCGAAACGTTTGCTCGCTGGGTCCAAACCGAATTGAGGGCTCGCCTTCCGGGGTGGACTTGGGTTTGTTCCAAGCAGTCGCGACGTGCCCGCGTTTCCAGGGAAGGATTGAATAACAAATCACCGGTACGTCGGGATCGTTAATTTTTATCGGCATGGCCAATTAACCTTTCATATTCAAGTAGTTATGTCTAAAGTGCCGCGTTTTGATGGGCCCACTGTCGGAAATCTTTACGTTTTTCATTCAATTGAAAATTGAATACATTGGGAATTATAAAATATAATCACTTCATTATCAACTAGTTACAACTTTGCTATTCGGTGTTGGCATTGGATCTGCTTACCAATTAATCGTAGTAAAGTGATCAGTCAGGGCACGTGAATAATCAACGGGACAATTGACTATGAAAAACCTATCAAAAACAATCTTGGTGATTGCCATAATCACAGGCGGGCTGTTTTGCCAGCACGTTCAGGCAGTACCAATCACCGGTAACATTACATTTGCGGGGACATGCAGCTTGAATACTAAATCAGCGAGCACGGCAACTATGGTGACTGGCTGGCACGGTCTTGGGGCTGGCGGATTGCCGCAGGTGCTAAGTCACGACGGAAGTTTCAATGGCTCTGTCACGGACGGAGACGCCGTCACAATTGCGTTTCCGTGGTCATTCAATTCCGGAGCAGTACCTAACTTTTGGCGGGTTGACGGTTTCGTATTCAACCTCACTTCTTCTAGCATAACTACGCAAGGTAAAGGTTCAGTGACTGTTAACGGAACTGGAACTATTAGCGGGAATGGCTTCGATCTGACCAGTGGCACATGGAGTTTTACAACACAAAATCCTTCAGCGAGTTCACGATTCTCGTTTTCTGCCGCCGCAGGACAAGCTGTCCCGGACGGGGGCTCGGGCGTTGCTCTCCTTGGGATTGCACTGGTAGGGATCGAATGTCTGCGAAGAGGTTTACAGGCAAAGATAACATCGAGATAACAAAGATTTACAAGGTAAGCTTTGAGCGCCGGGCATCGTAAACAGGTGCCCGGCCTCAAGGAGTCTGAGAAGTCTGGAGCTAGCGAGGGTTAATGAATAAATTTACTCGCGGCTTGGTCGCGGCGACCTTCCTGCTGTTTGCTGGTGGAGCATTCGCGTCGACATATACCCCGCAAGACAGCATTGCTCGGGTTCCTGAGACCGGTTCGACGCTGGCGTTTCTCGGACTCGCTCTTCTGAGCATAGAAGCAGTTCGTCGCAAATTGCGAGCCGCTTAAAGCGGCCGTTATTGAGGGAGATGTTTGCTGTTTTAAAACCCCGTCTCGCTCAAAACTCCTTCCTAGCCGTCCTTCGCACGCACAGCCCTGGCGGGGAAACTGCCCGGTCATCGTGAGCAATTAATCCGATAACTGCGTCCGCGCCTCACGGCGTTCCCAATGAAATCTTTCGAGGAATCTACGAAGGGCGCCCTTTCGATGTTGAAAAGCTGCGCGAGGCCGGTAAGGTCCCTCTACGTTGACCAGCTAATTATGACGCAGTCACGCGCTCAGCTCGCGTCGTCGAATATGCCAATTTGGTTCTGTCTGCGGACGCAGCCAAAGCATGAGCACATCGCGGCGGCCGCCTTACGTCACCGCCTGGAAATAAGGTGTTTCGCACCTCGCGTGCGATTTCCGAAAGCCACTCGCCGAGGAAAAGTTTGGTTCGTCGAGGCAATGTTTCCGGGGTATTTGTTTGCGCAGTTTGTCTTTCCGCTTTTTCATCGGCGGGTTGAGCATTCGCACGGAATCCGAGGCATCGTCCATTTCGGCGATTACGTGGCCACGCTCGATCCGCAGACGATGGAGGCCTTGCAGGAAAAAACTGGCGAAGAGGAGATCGTGACCCTCGATCCTGAGATCAAGGTTGGACAATCCGTCCGAATCGCCGAGGGCCCCTTCCAAGGCCTCGAAGTAGTCGTTACCCGCCTCCTGCCTGCGCGGGAGCGGGTTAAGGTGCTGCTGGAGTTTCTCGGCCGGCCGGTGGAAACCGAGATTTCTACCCCGAAAATTCTGCCAGTCTCCGCTGCACGAGCCTGAGCTGGCTTGGGCGGAACAGGAACCCGATGAAGAGGCTGCGGGCTGGAAGCTCGCCAAAATCTCGTCAGAGCCATGTCCAGGTACCGATTCTGCTCGATTCAAGGTATGTTCGTCATCCTCAGCCTGGCCGTGTCGGCGGTCGCTCCCGTTGTCATAGTAATAACGGCATTACTCAGAGCTCCGGAGGCCTATGAAAACGAGCAGGGACTGCAGATCGTCCACAGACGTTCCCGTCAGGTAAAGCGTGTCGCACTAGCCAAGAGGTTCTCCCGATCTTCCTACTTGACCTCCGGAGCCTACGGGGCTCGAACCCGCAACCTCCGCCGTGACAGGGCGGCGCTCTAACCAATTGAGCTAAGGCTCCTCG
>Ga0137390_10006131_pt1 | contig 10217 bp, 7 predicted proteins | sample 15con2h24AmetaG_FD_104937 | JGI IMG/M metagenome (GOLD analysis project Ga0137390, IMG submission 104937) | Vadose zone soil microbial communities from Angelo Coast Range Reserve, California, USA - 15con2h2.4A metaG | ecosystem: Environmental > Terrestrial > Soil > Vadose zone > Saprolite... | reverse complement strand
TGCTGCCACGTGGTGGCGAAGATCGCGTCGCGGTCGAGCGCGTGGAACCGCGGGTCCGTGTACCAGGCCGACGGGATCGTTTCGGCGCGCGCGAGCGGGCGGACACGCAAATCGACCGCCCTGAGCGTGGGGAACGAGCCGTTCTTGGCCACTATGGACCGAGCCGGCCGTACTTGCGCAACACGGCGCGCAGCCGGTCGTGCGGGAGGGCGTACACCGTGAGGTCGTCGGCGCCGGTCATGGTGCGGGCCGCGAGCATGGCATTGACGATCGCCTCCTCGGTGGCCTGCACCGTCGCCTCGAACAACGGCGTGATCTGGTCGTTCGACACCATCGAAACTTGCGCGAGCCCGGAATCCCGGGAGGCGCGTGCGTTGGCCGTCGAGAACGCGATGAAGATGTCGCCCGATGAGTTGGACGCGACCCCGCCCAGCCTGCCCACGCCGAGTCCGGCCCGCCGGGCGAGACGCTTCAGCTGGTGTGGCAGGAGTGGAGCATCGGTGGCGACGACGATGATGATCGATCCGACGTCGGGTGGAATGGCGGCTGCCACTCCGGACCGCGGACCGCTGCACGGGGCGCGGCACGGCACCAGGTCCGCAATCTCCTGACCGACCGGCGCGCCGAGGATGCGGAGGTAGCGGCGCCTCCCGTAATTGCACTGCACCAAGACACCCACGGTGTAGCCGCCATCCGCGGCCTCGAGCCGGCGGGAGGATGTCCCGATCCCTCCCTTGAACTGATTGCAGACCATCCCCGTGCCGCCCCCGACGCTGCCCTCGGCGACGGGACCGCCGCGGGCGCTGTCCATCGCGGCCCAGGCATCCTGTTTCGTGACGTGAAAGCCGTTGATGTCGTTGAGTCCGCCGTCCCACGTTTCCGCCACCACGGGCAGCGACCATTCGTCACTCTGCATGCGCCCCGCGCGGACGACCCATTCGATCACCGCGTCGCGCACCACGCCGACCGAGTGGGTGTTGGTGATCATCACCGGGCCCCACAGGAACCCCGACTCCTCGACCCAGGTGGTCCCGGTCATCTCGCCGTTGCCGTTCATGGTGAACCAGCCAGCGAACACGGGGTCGTTGGAGTCCCTGCCGCGGGGGAAGACCGCGGTGACGCCGGTCCGCACGGGTCCCTTCCCCACCACGAGCTGGCCGCTCCCCGCCACGAGCGTGCGGTGCCCCACTTCGACGCCCGCCACGTCGGTGATGGCATTGAGCGGCCCGGTCGTGCCTTCGAAGGGGATGCCCAGATCCCGGCCCCGCTCCGGACGTTGTCCGTGGGAACTGCCCGGTGCGAGAACGAGGAGGGCAAGGAGAGGGTGAGCGTATTTCATGGCGCGGTAGCATACCGGCCGCTCGAAACCGTCGCAAGCGACGCACCGTCGATAGATTCCTGGCCCTATGACTGGCACCACCTTCTCTTCCGCTTCATCCTATTGGCAGGTAAGTCGCGCCCCGCGCTACAGCCTGTTATTCGCGCTCCCGCTGCTGGTGTTCTACCAGTCGCTCGCGGTCCTGCTGGCGCACGGCGAGCGCTCCATCCGCAACGGCGCGGACGTGATCCTGCAGTCCCTGTTCACCGCCGTGGCGGGTGCGTGGGGACCGCCGCTCTTCATGATCTGCCTGATCGGCGCCGGTCTGTGGCTGGTCGCGCGCGACATGCGCGCGCACGGATCACGGCTTCGGGGTCGCGTGTTTGCCGCGATGCTGGGCGAGTCGACCGCGCTTGCGCTGATCTTCGGTTTCGTGGTCGGGAGCGTGACCTCCGGCGTGCTCGGCATGCTGCAGACGCTCGCCATCCCAGGCGGGCTGGGACACGACATGGGCTGGTGGACCCACCTGATGGTCTCCCTGGGGGCTGGGATCTATGAGGAGCTGTTGTTCCGCGTGCTGCTCGTGGGCGCGCTGGCCGCCGCCGGGCGAGGCCTGCTCGGCTGGCGCCCCCTCACCGCCGGCATCGCGGCGACTATCGCCGGCGCCGCGATTTTCTCGGCGTTTCATTATATCGGGCCCTACGGGGATCGCTGGCAGCTCTATTCCTTCGCGTTCCGGATGGTCGCGGGGCTGTTCTTCTCGGCGTTGTATCTCGTGCGCGGGTTCGGGATCACGGCGTGGACGCACGCCTTGTACGACGTGCTGTTGCTCGCGATGCAATAACACGGGCTTCCCTCGGAATGGGCCCCGCCTTGACGGGCGGGGCTATGCGGCATCACCATGCGTTCCCCATGAGCCCCGCCCTGACGGGCGGGGCTATGACGCCAGATGCATTATTGGGCACCGGAATGCACGAGACGGATCCGAGCGGGGGCGCGCTACTTCACTAACATCCCGCCGTGCGGCACACATTCGTCTGGCTTCGCGTCCATCTGGTGTGGAGCACGTACCGCCGCCGACCGTGGATCGAGCCCGCGTGGCAGGAGCGCTTGTATCGCTGCATGGCGGGTGTCGCGCAGCGGAAGGGAGTCATCGCACTCGCGGTCGGTGGGGCACGCGACCACATCCACGTCTACGTTTCCCTATCTGCCCACACTTCCGTCGCGAGTCTCGTCGATGCCCTCAAAGCCAATTCATCCCGCTGGATCCACCAGACCTTCCCCCAGCTGCGCCTGTTCTCGAGGCAGAAGGGATACGCAGCGTTTTCCGTTTGTCGGCGATGCGAGGAGAGGGTCATTGGATACATCCGGAGCCAGGAGGTCCGCCATCGCCCCGCCCGTAAGGGCGGGGTACGCGGAGACTAGTGTGCGCCATCTGTGCGTCTAGCCTTTGCCTTTCCCGTGCGTCGGCGCGGCCATTTCCCGTAGTTTGAATCTTTGGATCTTTCCCGTCGCCGTCTTCGGCAGCTCCTCCACGAACACGATCCAGCGCGGGTACTTGTAGGGCGCCAGGCGTTGCTTCACGAACGCCTTGAGCTCGGTCTCGAGCGCCGGGCTCGCCGAGTGGCCCCGCGCGAGTACGACGAACGCCAGCGGCTTCACCAGCTCGTCTTTGTCCTCCGCACCCACCACACCCGCTTCCACGACGGCCGGATGCTCGGCGAGCGCGCTCTCAACCTCCGCCGGCGACACCCACATGCCGCCCGCTTTGATCATGTCGTCGGTCCGACCGGCATACCAGAAGTAGCCGTCCGCGTCCTGGGTGTACTTGTCGCCCGTCCGCACCCACTCGCCCGCGAACGTTTGCTTGGTGCGCTCGGGCTGGTTCCAGTAGCACGCGCAAGCGCTGTCTCCTTTGACGATCAGATTGCCTACCTCGCCGCTTGCCACTTCGCGGCCGGCATCGTCTACCAGTTTCGCCTCGTAGCCAGGTACGACGGTGCCGCTCGAGCCGGGGCGCACCTGGCCGCGACGGTTCGCGATGAAAGTGTGGCACAGCTCCGTCGAGCCGATGCCGTCGAGAATCTCGAGCCCGAACCGCTCGAGCCAGCGCTGATAGATCGCCTTGGGCAGCGGCTCTCCCGCCGAGCTGCAGAGCCGGATTGACCGCAAGTCGTACAGCCGCTCGGCGTCCGGCACCTGCAGCATCGCGGCGTATGCTGTGGGGACCGCGTAGAACAGCGTGGGGCGCTCCCGCGTGATGACCTCGAGCACCTTCGCGGGCTCGGGACGACCCGGGTACAACACCGTCGAGGCACCAACGTGGAACGGGAAGTACAGCGCGTTTCCCAGGCCGTACGCGAAGAACAGCTTGGCGACCGAGAAGGTGCGGTCCACCGGCCCGATCTCGAGCACGTGGCGGCCGAACGATTCGCAGCATACGAGCATGTCGTGGTGCAGGTGGACGGCTGCCTTGGGCGTGCCCGTCGTACCCGAGGTGTACTGCCAGAAGGCCATGTCATCCCTACTCGTGGCGGCTGGCCCCAGCTCCGCGCTCTCGGCGCCGACCAGCTCGGCATAGGCGAGCCGACCGGCCGCCGCCGGGCCTACGACTATCACGTTCGCAAGATCCGATAGCCGGGCGCGTCCTTCCTCGACGGCCGCCACGAGCGACTCGCCCGCAATCACGACCGTCGCGCCGCTGTCCCTCAGGATGTACTCGTAGTCGCGCGGCTTGAGCAGGGTATTGGTCGGAACGGGCACGGCGCCGATCTTGAGCGCGCCCCAGAAGCTCCACACGAATTCCGGGCCGTCGGGCAGCAGCAGCACCACCCGCTGCTCCATCTTGACGCCGAGCCGCCGCAGCGCGTTGCCCAGCCGGTTCATCCCGGCATACACGTCGCCGTAGGTGAGGCGGGGGCCTTCGTGGATGATGGCGAGCCGGCTGTCCCGGCCTTCCTCGATATGGCGGTCGACGAACCAGCGGGCGGCGTTGAAGTCGCGCGGGATGTCCATCTTGGCGATGTTATCCCCCCCTGCCCTCGCGTCAAGCTCGCGCGGTATCCACAAGGGGCGTAAGTTGCGGGGGAGCGCATCCATGAACGTCTTCCTGTTCCTGTGGCTTAGTGGCGGCGCGTGGCAGTCGGGCGCGACTGACTCGCTCGCCGTGCTCAGGTCGGCGCAGCGGGCGCGAGACGGGTTCGAGATCACCCGGCGGGCCAACCTCCCAGAACGACCTTCCGGTTCGAGCGGCGGTCGCTACGAGATCATCGGAAGACTTCGGTACTGGTATGAGAGCAGCGCGGACGAAGATAGCGCGCCAGAGGAGCCACCCCGGATTCGTCAAGCGCGCGCCCGACTCCTCGCGGCGCTCGAGGAAGCCGCCGCAGCCCTCCCCGGCGACGAGTGGATCGCGGGTCAGCGGGTGCGCTACGCGCTGGAAGACAGTCAGCCCCGGCTCGCGGCCCGAGCGGTCGAGCAGTGCCGGGCAGTCGGGTGGTGGTGCGCAGCGCTGGGAGGACTGGTGGGGCAGGTCAGAGGTGACTTCACCGGGGCCGACAGCATGTTCTCGGCTGCCCTTGCCGCCATGACCGAGGACGAGCGGTGCCGCTGGAGCGATGTCACTTCCCTTCTTGAGGGTGAGCTCGCCGACCGGTATCGCGGACTGGACTGCGCCAGCCGTGCGGCGTTCGAAAAGCGCTGGTGGTGGCTCGCGCAGCCGCTCTACTCGCTACGGATAAATGACCGCCGCACGGAGCATTTCGCTCGCCAAACGATGGTCCGCATCGAGCAGGGCCGCCGCACGACATTCGGTCTCTATTGGGAGAACGATCTCCGCAACGTGTGGCTACGCTACGGATGGCCCACGTGGTGGTCGCGCCAGCCATCGACATCTCTGGCTAGCCAGTCGGAGCCCAACATCACGGGACACGACCGCTCCCCTGCATTCCGTTTCACACCCGGCGCTCGTGCGGTCGACGATCCTGGGCAGTCATCACCCGCGGACTGGCGTGTCGACGCGCCGGGAGCGCGGGAGCGCTACGCGCCCGTCTACGCGAAGTCGTTTGAGGACCTGGGCCACCAGCTGTCCGTCTTCCGGCGGGGCGACTCCTGTGTCGTGGTGGCGGCGTACGACCTTTCCCGGGACACCGTGCTCGCCCACCGGCCGGCGCACGCGGCCCTCGTCCTCACTCGCAATGAGCACGACCTGGTCGTCCGAGACCACGAGACTCGCCTGGACGGACCCGACGTCCTCACCGCGACCGCGCCATGCGGTCGCCAGCTTTTGAGTCTCGAGGTCGTTGACACCGCGCAGCGCAGGGTGGCTCGCGCGCGCTACGGTGTCGTGCTCGAGGAGCACGCGTCGCTGTCGGACCTCCTCCTGCTCGAGGGGAGCGATTCCCTGCCGACCGATCTAGCCGCCGTCCTGCCACACACCTTGGCCACGACGCGCGTCCGCTCGGACCAGCCGCTGGGGCTGTTCTGGGAGGTGCAGGGGCTGAGCCCGGGTGGCGAGGAGGTGACGACACTGCTCACGGTCACGCGACGCGGCACTGGATGGCTGCGTCACGCGTTCGAGTCCATCGGCCTCGCGGCGCCACGCCGGGAGGTCAGCCTGGAGTGGGCGGAGGTCTTGGTGCCCCGCCCCGACAATCCGACCGTCGCAGGCAGGGCGCTCGCGGTAGACCTCTCCAGCATGTCGCCCGGACCGTATCGCATCGAGGTCACCGTGACCGCACGGGGCCGTGCGTCCGTCACCGTGAAGCGTGACATCGAACTCGTCCGACCCTAACGGGTACCGGCCTGCTCCGCGTACACCGCACGCGCCCGTGCGAGCAGCCCCAATACGTGCTCCCGCTCCTCCGCCGTGTTCCAGCCCTCGTGGGCCCGCGCCGTCTGGTCCAGCCGGTCGATCCAGCGCACGAAAAAGGCGGCATCTTCCGGCGAGCGCACTGGCTCGGCCCACCCGCACGTAGATCGGGCTGGTCGAGCCGAAGGGGTAGAGATCGAGCACCGGCAGCGCCGGCCGATCGCTCCAGGCTCGCAGCACGTACCAACCGCTCTTCGCGATGGGGATAGAGACCGGTTCGGTTGCACTCATGCGGTCGCCCTTGAGCGGGATCGTGGCGACCACGCTGCCGTTGCCGATCACTTCGAGGTGATCGATCGGGACGCTCGATCGCAGATTGACGCGAGCCGTGAGCCGCCCGGCTGTCGGCAAGCGGATCTCATCGCCGATTTCCCGTCCACGCAGCGTGAACTCGAGCAGCGGGGCATTAGTCACGAACGTGCGGCCCGCCTTGAGGCCCGCCAGGAAGCTCCGGCGGTCGAGCGCCGGCCCGCTGCGCACGAACACGCGCACTAACCCGGGCGGCCCGCGCAGCGACGCGAAGTTCGGAAACGCGTCGGTGCCGGCCCCCGCCGGTATGCGGAAGCCGCAGTTCAGCAGGCGGTACCACATGCCGGACGTGATCAGGTGGTCTGAGTACCCCATCACTTCCATGTAATCGATCTTACCGAGCGCCGCGTCCACTGGGAGCTCGTACGTGAGCCGTTCCGTCGTGTCGGTCGGGTCCGGCTTGGTGTCGAACGGGTGGACGTATCCGAACAGCGCACCCTGCGCGTGCGCCAGGTCCGCCACGTCGGCATTCATCGGGTACAGGCTCGCAGCCGCCGTGTTGGGATAGCCGACGTACTCGGGCAGCACATAGTGGTCTGAAAGGCCCAACAATCCCGTGTGCCCCCAATCGCTGGTGTGATACTCCTGATCGTGCAGGAGCAGGAACCCAGGGCTCGATGCCGGATCGGGTTCGACCCGGAAGTACGCGATGTCCGGGATCCGCTGCTCTTTGTTCACGATCAGATTCTCGACCACGTGCAGGTCCTCGGCCCGTGCCTGAAACGCGAGATGACTCGGCGTGTTGCGATACGCGCCCCCGTAATTCATGTGCACGTGCAGGTCGCCACTCCACCAGCCGCGAGCCGGTAGGTTCGCCAACCGCTCGAGCACCAGGCGCTGGGTCACCGTCCGTCCCGCCCGGATGGTCACAGCCGCGCGCGCCACGCGGTATTCCGGTCCGTGCCACGCTTCCACACGCAGGGCTCCCGCCGGAACCGTCAGCTCGGCCGTACCGGCCGCGTGGAAGTAGCCGTATTCGAACGCACGATCGGCTCGATCGAACGCCTCGTCGGCGTGGCGCCACGCGTCGTCCGGCGCATAGGCCTGCCCGTCAGCGCTGGCTACTGAGAGCCGCGCCGCGAGCGGGCGCCCCACCGCGTCCACGACGACGATCCGCAGCCGCCCGACGGGCTCCCGGTAGCGCCGCTCCGAGGCGATGACCTGTCGCCGCTGGGCGCCCGGCACGTCGATCACCCAGAGTGAGGTATTCCCGCCGTCGTTCGAGATGTAGGCGATGTGCTTGGCATCGCGCGACCAGCGCGGCGCGGTCGCGTCGAACTCCCCGTAGGTCAGCGGAAAGACATCGCCGCCTTCGCTGGTCATGAGCCACAACTGATGCCACTGGCGTCCCAGGTAGGAGCTGTACACCACCCGCTTTCCGTCGGGCGACCAGTCGGGGCGCGCCTTCCAGGTGGTCTCTTCGTACCTGAGCTCGCGCATCGGGGCGCCGGGGGTGGCGGTCATGCGCCAGAACCCGCCGCTCCCGTGGATGTGCCCGCGGTTCGCAACGATGATCAGCTCGCGTCCGTCCGGAGACCACGTGGGCGAGAGGTAGTGGTCCCACACGCTGTAGTAGTAGCGCGGCAACCGGCTGTCGTTGTCCTCCGTGAGCCGCGTAACCGTCCCCTCCACCGCCGCTCCCGCGTCCACCGCGACCGTGAAGATGTGCCAGCGCCGGTTGTAGGCCGACGAGACGAACGCGATGCGCCTGCCGTCAGGCGACCAGCGCGGCTCGACGTTGACCGCGCCGTTGGTGGTGACCGGCCGCACGCTTCCCGAGGCGAGGTCGAGCAGCTGCAGCTCGATCGCGTCGTGCGCATACCGCGCAAATACCACGAGGCGGCCATCGGGTGACCAGTCGGGCTGGTAGTCGTATCCATCCCCGGCAGCGAGCTGCCGCGCCACGCGGGAGCCGATTCGCTGACGCCAGAGCGATCCCTGCATCGGGTAGATCAGCTCCGTCCCGTCGGGCGACCACGTGACGGCGCTCGGGCCGCTCGTGACCTGCGGGACGTACATCTCGCGCCAGTAGTAGGCATGCGGCACGCCGACCTGCTTCAGGACCGGCTCGCGTTGAGCCACGGCCGGCACGGCGGCCGCCGACCAGATCGCGACGAGGCCTAGCGCGCGGCGTGTACTCGCCGTCATGACTTGAGAAACAATCCCCTCGGGTCGAGCACTTCCCGCAGCAGCCGCAGCTCCGTCGCGCTCGGGGGCGCGACGGCCGAGAGCTGCGCCCGGCGGGCGAGCGGCCAGCCCACGCCACGTTGGACATCGTCCGCCGTGACCCCGGGATAGAGCGCGGCCAGCACCATTTCACCGGAGCCCTCGTCCGCTTCGAGGATGCCCTTGTCGGTGATGACCTTCACCGGCCCCGCGCCCGGCATACCCAGCTCACGGCGGCCGCGGCCGGCACAGCGCTGTCCCGGGCTCGTGACGAAGTCCACCCGCTCGGGGAAGGCACGCGGGTTGAGCTTGGCGACGATCAGGGTACGCCGCGCGTGCACCGCGATCTCGGCCGCGCCGCCCGACCCCGGGAGCCGCACGGTGGGGTGCTCATAAGGCCCGATCACCGTCGTGTTGATGTTGCCGTAGCGATCGACCTGCGCGCCGCCCAGAAAGCCGACCTCGATCCGGCCGTTCTGCAGAAACAGCTGAAACACGTCCGCCATGCCGCACACCATGAGCGATCCGGTGACGAGCGCGGGGTCGCCGATCGACACAGGCAGGCGCGCCGGCACCGCCCCGACCGCACCCGATTCGTAGATCAGGACGAGGTTGGGCGCGTGGGTGGCGCGCGCCAGGTTGCAGGCGAGATTCGGCAGCCCGATCCCGACGAACACCACCTCGCCGTCGCACAGCTCGCGCGCCGCGACGGACGCCATCATTTCATCGGGGGTGTACGCCGGGCTAGAAACCGTAGTTGACTCCGCGGGAGAATCGCTCTTTCGCCCTGAGCCTTGCGGCCAGCTGCGGCTGTTTCGCCATGTAGCCGGCGCGGTCGGGGACGGCGTACACGAACTCATCGAGGTAGCGCGCGAGCTTGTCGGGATCGCGCGAGATGCCCTCCCACGCGACGTAGAAATCGTTGTCGCGGTCGTAATAGCCCTGCGCGTAGGATGGGTGTGCGCCCCACGGCTCGACCACCACCGCGCTCACGATCATGCCCGGAATGACGGTGCGGTTGGGATCGGAGCGGATGACGGCTTCCTCGACGAGCTCCTCCACCACCACGATCACGCGCTCCGAGGCGAACGCCGCTTCTTTCTGCACGCCGACGAGGCCCCACATCTGGGTGTTGCCCGCCGACTCGGCGCGCTGCGCGTGCACGATCGTGACGCCGGGATTGAGTGCCGGCACGGTGGCCAGGGCCTCGCCCGTGTAGGGGCAGGCCACCGAGCGGATGCGGGGATTGGCCGCCGGCAAATCGGTGCCCATGTAGTTTCGCAGCGGCCAGAAGGGCAGCCGCGCCGCTCCGGCTGAAAACCGCGCCACCATCCCGAAGTGGGAGTATTCCTCGAGCTCGAGCCCCCCTCCCGCGGCGCCCTTCCCCTCCACCGCGCGCCGGAACGCGTGCAGCGAGCCGACGCCCGGATTCCCGGCCCAGGAGAACACGAGCTTGCGGGCGCAGCCCGCGGCGATCATCTGGTCGTAGATCAGGTCCGGCGTGAGCCGCGCGAGGGTGAGGTCGCGGCGGCGCTGGCGGATGATCTCGTGACC
>Ga0137390_10006125_pt1 | contig 10221 bp, 10 predicted proteins | sample 15con2h24AmetaG_FD_104937 | JGI IMG/M metagenome (GOLD analysis project Ga0137390, IMG submission 104937) | Vadose zone soil microbial communities from Angelo Coast Range Reserve, California, USA - 15con2h2.4A metaG | ecosystem: Environmental > Terrestrial > Soil > Vadose zone > Saprolite... | reverse complement strand
CCGATTAACCGCCGGCCTGATCGCGATCGGAGGAATTGGGGCCGCTGCTGTAGCTCTGAGTAGCGTCTTCACTTCAATCGGAAACTACATAAAGCGCCGGGAAAAAGGATTTGTGGAGTTTGACATGAAAGGCCATATCGTCATTTTCGGAAATCGGGGAGGAGAGACAACTTCGCTAATTCAGCGACTGGTCGCCGATCAACAATCACGCGGCACGCAAATCGTGCTTTGTTCCCAGGGAACGGAGCGAAATCCATTTCCCGATCTTATCGAGTTCGTTCGGGGAGAACCGACGAGCAACGACGTCATGGTACGGGCCTGCGTGAAGGACGCTGGCAAGATCATCATTCACGCGAGTACCGACTATGAAAGCATCTCTATCGCCTTGGCGGTGAAGGAAATCAATCCAGCGGCTCCGATCGTCGTTAAGGCTAACGATCCGGGGAAGGAAGTGGACATTGAGCGCGTCGACAGAAGGCGAGTAGTGTGCGTTAGGTCGATTGATGTCCCAATGATCGTGCGTGAAATCCACAACCCCGGCATCACTCGAGTGTTCGAGAGCCTGTTATCTCCCGACGGCCAGGATCTCCGAAGTATTCAAGTTCCAGAGGGTAGGACTTTCAACTTTGGCCGCTTGGCACATCACTTCCGCGAGCAGCACGGAGCAATCCTAATCGGCATGCGCCCTAATGGAACGATTGTGACGGCACAGGGGATGCTGAATCCAGCGTTTGAGGCCATCATCGAAGGCGGTATGTTTTTGGACTACATTTCTCGAGATCCCATTAGGATCGAGTGGGGATCCTTGGAAGAAATTCTGGCAGTGTCCGCGCGGTGAAAGGGGGAGTCAAATGCTGGAAAGATTGCTCGCGAAGCGGCACATAAGCCATCTCGATCTAAGCTCTGTGCGGCTTAAGCTTATCGAAAAGCTAGGCTGGTCCTACGAAAAAGCAGCGCAGGTAGAACTCGAATACAGGCGCTTTCTCTACGCGCTAGCCCACAGGCGCCAGGAAGATCTCATTTCACCGCCGACGCCCGAAGTGGACGAGTTCTGGCATCAACATATCCTCGACACCCGAAGGTACAGAGAAGATTGCGAGAGAGTTTTCGGTCGTTACGTTGATCACACGCCAGGGCTGGAACCAGAAGAACAAACCAAGGCAGATGCGCGCCGGCGGCAGGTCTATACGGAGCATGATATTGATTTCATGTCGTTCGATGGGGGAGATGTGGCCTCGTCCGACAATTCCATCGGAACTGGTGACGGTGGCGAATCCCATCATCATCACGCCAGTCATCCTGCTGATGGCGGCCATCACACTAGCGGGCATGACGCGAGTGGCCATGATGGGGGCGGTCATGGTGGTGACAGCGGTGGGCATGGTGGCGACAGTGGCGGAAGTGGAGATGGCGGTGGCGATGGGGGCGGCGGCTGTGGCGGCGGCTGTGGTGGCGGTTGAAGAGGCAACACCGAGATAGGGAACTAGAAAACAGGGAAAGCTAGAGTCGGCCAGGGCATCTGAATCCATCATCTGTGCAATCGAATTATTCCGTTGGCCTCCATCGCCTCCAGCGGGTTATCATTTCCAGTACACCTCTACCCCGGTTAATCCCTGACCTTTTGTGCCTTTGCGCGGTAGTGCGGGGACGGGCGTGTGCCAGGGCCATGAGTCGCGGTTGCGTTCCAGCCGCATGATCCAAACAGGAGTTAGTGCTTTGACGAAGGGGAAGACTGCGGTCGTGGTGGGTGCCCAGTGGGGAGACGAGGGCAAGGGAAAAATTGTTGACGTGCTCTCGGAAAAATTCTCCGTGGTGGCGCGCTATGCCGGCGGGCACAATGCCGGGCATACGGTCATCATCAACGGGAAGAGGTTTGTGCTGCAGCTTGTGCCCTGCGGAGTGTTGCGCGGGGGTTGCCGCAGTGTGATTGGAAACGGCGTGGTGCTGGACCCGATCGCGTTTCTAAAGGAAGTTGGAGCGTTGCGCGATGCGGGAGTGAAAGTTGACGGCAATCTTTTCGTCAGTAACCGCGCGCACGTCATTCTTCCCTATCACCGCATGATCGAACTGGCGGCGGAAAACGCGCCGGGGAGAGTGAAAATCGGCACTACCTCACGTGGCATCGGACCCAGTTACGAAGACAAAGCAGGGCGGCGCGGATTGCGCGTGATTGATCTGCTGGACTTGAATCTACTGAAGAAGCACATCCAAAACGCCTGCCACGAAAAAAACATGATTGGCCACGCGCTGTTTAATTCGGAGCCTCTCGATGCCGACAAAATGTACTCCGAATACGCCGAAGCTTCAGCCAGGATCGCGCCCTTTGTGTGCGATACTGCCGTGCTGCTGAACCGGGCGATTGCCGGCGGGCAGTCGGTGATGTTCGAAGGCGCACAGGGCACCATGCTCGACATTGATCACGGGACCTATCCTTTTGTGACTTCTTCGAGCGCAACGTCGGGAGGCGCAGTCATCGGTACCGGCGTTGCGCCGACGGCGATTGATTCAGTAATTGGCGTGACCAAGGCCTACTGCACGCGGGTGGGCGAAGGGCCGTTTCCGTCGGAACTTTTCGATTCGACGGGTGATTTGATTCGCAAGCGGGGCAATGAATTTGGCGCGGTGACGGGACGTCCGCGGCGGTGCGGGTGGCTTGATCTGCCGCTGTTGCGCTACTCGGGCATGATCAACGGGACCTCGTGGCTAGTGGTGACCAAGCTTGATGTGCTCGATGAACTGAAAGAGATTCCGGTATGCGTCGGTTACAAAATTGATGGCAAAGCGACGGAAGAAATCCCTGCCGAGGCTTGCGGGTGGGAGAAGATTGAGTGCGTTTACCGCACCATGGCGGGCTGGCATACCCCCCTCCAGGGAATCACGGAGTTGAGCAAACTTCCGAAAGCGGCGAGGGAATATCTGAATTTCGTCGAGAAGGAATCGGGCGCGCGCATTGGGATGGCCTCAACCGGGCCGGGGCGCGAGGAAACAATTTTTGTGGATGAATTCGCGGCGGAGTTGACGTCGCTGAGCGGCGGAACATTGGGACGAGAGGCACGGAGCTAGCTATGGTCGTTCTCGCTGTGACCTGGGTGGCAAAGGTAGGACGGGAAACCGAGGTTGCGGAACTATTTTCTAAGCTCACGGAAGAATCGCGCAAAGAGCCCGGGTGCGCCATGTATCAGGTGCACCGGCATCGCACCGAGCCGCGCCGGTTCTTTATCTACGAACAATACAAAGATGACGCCGCTCTCGAAGTGCATAGGAATGCTCCTCACTTCCTGCAATATGCGAAGAAAGAACTGTCCAAGATGGCGGACCGGGTGGAAGGGCAGTTATACGAGCCGCTCGGCTGACTTCACCGTTTTCTGAAGGCGGCTACCGGCCGGGCGAGGCTTGATCTTTTGTCTTTTGTCTTTTGTCTTTTGTCCCAGGAGCGGAGATGGCAAACCGGTCGTCGCGACGCGAGTTCCTCGAATTATCGGCCCGATGCACCGCCGCACTGGCGGGTAGCGTAGCGTTGCCGCGGATCCTAAACGCGAGTTTCGGCGATCTGACAGTTTGGGTTACTGACGAAGCTCGCCGGCTGCAGCGGACTCCGCCGGTGGCGTGGAAGCCTGCTCATGCAGCTAGCGCTCCAGCCGACGTCACGCTCGATCCCGGCAAAAAGTTTCAGGAGATCCTTGGCTTCGGCGCGGCATTCACCGATGCTGCCTGTTACACCTTCAATCGGCTCGATCCTGCCGCCCGCGAAAGATTGTTTCACGAACTCTTCCACCCTTCTGAGATGGGATTCAGCGTCTGCCGTACTTGTATTGGCTCCAGCGACTACTCGACCAAGGTGTACAGCTACGACGACGGCGACGCCGATCCGGATTTGACACGTTTCTCGATTGAACATGATCGCGCATATATTTTGCCGATGTTGCGGGAGGCGCGGAAGGCGAATCCCGATCTGTTCTTGTTTTCCTCACCGTGGAGTCCGCCGGGCTGGATGAAATCGAACCACTCGATGCTGGGCGGAAACATGCAGCGCCACTACATGCCCGCTTACGCGAACTATTTTGTGAAGTTTCTGCAGGGATATGAGGCTGAAGGCGTCCCGGTACAGGCCGTGACAGTGCAAAACGAAGTGGACACCGATCAGGACGGCCGTATGCCTGCTTGCATCTGGCCGCAGGAATACGAGGCCGATTTCGTGCGTACTCAACTGGGGCCGGCGTTTGAGCGTAGCGGAGTGAAAACCAAGATCTGGTTGATTGACCATAATTACAACCTCTGGGGCCGCGCGATGGGCGAACTGGAAATGCCCGACGTCCACCGCTACAGCAATGCCCTCGCCTGGCATGGTTATGTTGGGAAGGTGGAATGGATCCAACGGGTACACGCTGCCTATCCCGAAGTCGAAATGTATTGGACCGAAGGCGGACCCGATTACACGGACCCAAATTTTGTTACGGGGTGGGCGGACTGGAGCAAGACCTTTACCGGCATCCTGCGCAATTGGTGCCGTTCTATTACTGCCTGGAATTTCGCACTCGACGACAAGGGACGTCCCAACATCGGGCCGTTCAATTGCGGTGGCCTGGTTACGGTCAACTCGACCAGCAAAGAGATTTCCTACAGTGGGCAGTACTGGGCGTTCGCGCACTATTCGCGGTTTGTGCGCCGGGGGGCGCACCGGATTGATTCTCAGGCACTGGCTCCTGATCTCGATCACGTGGCATTCGAGAATCCCGACGGACAGCACGTTCTGGTTCTGACTAACGCAGGCGCGACGCGGGATTGCACGATTAGGCTAGGAGATAAGGCCGCGATCATCCCGCTCAGCAGTACGTCGGTGACTACGGTTCAGTGCTGAACGATTTTCCCGAAGCGTGATGCCCAGAGCCTGGGTCCTGGCTTACTGCGCTAGTTCGTATCCCGCAAAGAAAAAGCTCAACTCGAAGCGCGCGGTGTCGTCGGCATCGGAGCCGTGGATTGCATTGTGCTCGATGCTCGATGCCCACTTCTTGCGGATGGTTCCCTCTTCGGCGTTGGCCGGGTTGGTGGCACCCATCAGGTTCCGCAGATCGGCGATCGCATTTTCTTTTTCCAGGGCGAGAGCGACAATGGGGCCGCTCGACATAAACGCGGTCAGTGAGTTGAAAAACGACTTGTGGGCATGGACGGCATAAAACTGCTCCGCCTGATGCTGAGAGATTTCAAGCATCTTCATGGCCAGAATGCGGAAGCCGTTCTTTTCGAATTGTTCGATGATGTCGCCGATGGCGTTGCGGCGTACGGCGTCGGGTTTCACGATGGTGAGAGTGCGTTGAAGAGTTTTCATAAATTCGTCGTTGGTCGTTCGTCCTTCGTCGTTGGCTCAGCGGCTGTTGGCTCTTGGTTCTTGGCCCTTAAGTTCTACGCGCCTGCTTTTACTGCTATCGCGGCGGCTACCGTCTCGCCGATATCTGCTGGGGACTTGCATACGCGGATTCCGGCGGCTTCCATTGCTTTGATTTTTTCGGATGCGGTGCCGTGGCCTCCGGAAATGATTGCGCCGGCGTGGCCCATGCGGCGTCCGGGCGGAGCGGTTTGCCCGGCGATGAATCCGATAACTGGCTTCTTCATTCGCGACTTTACAAAATCGGCGGCAGTTTCTTCGGCGTTGCCGCCTATTTCGCCGATCATCACTACGGCTTCCGTCTGGGGATCGCGATTGAATAAGTCGAGCGCATCAACAAAATTCGTGCCCACGATGGGGTCGCCGCCGATTCCGATGGCGGTGGATTGTCCGATGCCGCGGGTCGTTAGCTGATAGACCGCTTCGTAGGTCAACGTCCCTGAGCGGGAGACGATGCCGACCGGGCCTTCGCGATGAATGTGGCCGGGCATGATTCCGATTTTGCATTTGCCGGGGGAAATAATTCCTGGGCAATTGGGGCCGATCAGGCGAGCGCGGCGGGTTTGCAGGAATTCCCAGGCGCGGACCATGTCGAGCACGGGAATGCCTTCGGTGATGCAGATGATCAGTTCGATCTCGGCGTCGGCGGCTTCCATGATGGCGTCGGCGGCAAACGGTGGCGGCACAAAGATGACGGAAGCGTCAGCGCCGGTTTTGTCCACGGCCTCTTGAACGCTGTTGAATACCGGGAAGCCTTCGTGGGTGGTGCCGCCTTTGCCGGGAGTGACTCCGCCGACAATTTTGGTGCCATATTCGGCGCAGGCTTTGGCGTGGAAAGTGCCTTCGCGGCCGGTGAGGCCCTGCACGATGACGCGCGTCGATTTATCGACCAGAATGCTCATAAAGTTCCAGCGGCTAAAACCGCCGCGATTTTCGATCGCTTACGGCACGCCTGAAGGCGTGCCCTGACACGAACCTCATTCGGACTTGCGGCACTCTTGAAAGCACAAACCTGTTTCAGGTTCACGCAGTGCCCGCTGCCGCAGCCACCACTCTCTCTGCCGCGTCTTTCATGGTCTGGGCCACAACGAAATTCAGGCCTGACTCTCTAAGAATCTCTCTTCCCTGCTCGACGTTGGTCCCTTCTAGGCGCAGAACCACCGGAAGTTGAATGTGCGTTTTGGTCGCGGCTTCGACTACGCCGCGCGCCAAAGTGTCCACGCGGAGGATGCCGCCAAAAATATTGATCAGGACTGCTTTCACGTTCTTGTCACTGAGCAGGATTTCGAAGGCATGGGTAACCTGCTCGGCGTTGGCGCCGCCGCCTACGTCGAGGAAATTCGCGGGCATGCCACCGGCGTATTTAATGATGTCCATGGTCGCCATGGCGAGGCCGGCGCCGTTTACCATGCAGCCGACGTTTCCGTCGAGCTTGATGTAGTTGAGGCTGTATTTTGAGGCTTCCACTTCGAGCGGATCTTCTTCGGTGACGTCGCGCAGGGCTTTCAAGTCGGGATGGCGGAAGAGCGCGCTGTCGTCGAAATTCATCTTGGCATCGAGCGCGAACAGGCGACCGTCGGTACAAGTGACGAAGGGATTGATTTCCATCAGCGAGGAATCGGTATCGAGGAATGCCTTGTACAGTCCAGTCATCAACTGCACAGCTTGACTGATCTGCGCGGGCTTCAGTCCCAGCTGAAATGCCAGCTTGCGCGCCTGAAAACCTTCCAGGCCCATGCCGGGCGCGACGTATTCTTTGAGAATGGCGTCGGGATTTTCGGCCGCGACCTGCTCGATCTCCATGCCTCCGGCGGCGGAGGCCATGAAAACCGGGCGAGCTTCGGCGCGGTCAATCACGATTCCCAGATAGAGCTCTTTTTCGATGGGGAGAGTTTCTTCCATTAGCAAGCGGCGCACCACGCGGCCTTCGGGACCGGTTTGGTGCGTGACCAGGGTCATGCCCAGAATTTTTGAGGCGAGATCTGCGGCTTCTTCTACCGACTTCGCTATCTTCACGCCGCCGCCTTTGCCGCGGCCTCCGGCATGGATTTGCGCCTTCACCACGACGCCGCTGGCGCCAGAGTCGAACAGAGCCTTCGCGGCGGCCTCGGCCTGCTCGCGAGTCTCGGCCATCTCGCCGCGGGGCACGGCGACACCATACTTCTTCAAAATCGCTTTGGCCTGATACTCGTGAATTTTCATCGTGCTTCCCGAACTGAGGCAGGGATCGATTGCGGCTGAAAAACTTCGAGCAGCAAACTTCTGATTCTATAGAAGGGGTGGGAAGAGGTAAAGCGGGGAGCGGCATTCAATGTGGGAAACTATCAAGCAATGGCAAAGCCGACGTTTAGAATCACAAAACGAACCGCTGCCGGGATTCCAATACGGGCATCGTGCCCAGTGTGCAACACGGAGTTCAGCACCGAAGCCTTCGACGACGATCCAAGTTACCGGCAGGAGCGGACATTGAACGAAGTCTTTGAAACCCATTTTGCGCATGTTCATGTCCGTGAGACGAATGGCCCGGGATAGTTGGCTCTCCCGCGACCCCTTTCCGTGGGGCGGCACGCGAACTCGGTCAGCGCCGCATTTACAATTAAACGTCAAAGATCACCCTAGGAAATCAAACCCGAGGACCACACATGATCTATCGCAAGTTTGGCCGCACTGGATTGGAAGTCAGCGACATTGCCCACGGGCTTTGGGGAATGGGCGGGTGGAGCGGGTCGGATGACCGCGAGTCGACCGCGGCCCTGCAACTGGCGGTCGATCTGGGCTGCAATTTTTTTGACAGCGCGTGGGCTTACGGCGAGGGCAAGAGCGACGGGCTGCTGGGAAAGATTCTGACTCAAAACAATGCGACGCCGAATGGAAAACCCCTTTATGCCGCGTCGAAAGTCCCGCCGAAAAATCTGAAGTGGCCGGCGTCGGTGAAATCGAAGTACAGCGACGTGTTTCCGCCGGAGCACGTTTTCAAATACGCCGACATGATCCGCAAGCAACTGGGGACGGACACGATTGATCTGCTGCAATTTCACGTGTGGAGCGATACATGGGCCGACGAGCCGGATTTCGCCAACACCGTGGACAAGCTGAAGCAGGATTGCGTCATTGATAATTTTGGGCTGAGCCTGAACCGATGGGAGCCGGAAAACGGGATTAAGGCCATGCAAACCGGGCTGGTGGACGCGGTGCAGGTCATCTACAGCATCTTCGATCAGTCGCCGGAGGATGAGCTGTTCCCTGCCTGCCAGGAATTGAACGTCGGCGTGATTGTGCGGGTGGCGCTCGATGAAGGCAGCCTGGGCGGGAAGATGACGAAGGACACGACCTTCCCGAAAAACGATTGGCGGTCGCGGTATTTCAATCCCGAGAATTTGGCCAACACGCTGGAGCGGGTGGACAAGCTCAAGCAGATGCTTCCGCCGGGGATGTCGCTGCCGGAGATGGCGCTGCGGTTTGTGCTGTCGCATCCGGCAGTGAGCACGACGATTATCGGGATGCGGAAGCTGGAGCATGTGCGGGAAAACATCGCGCGGAGTGACAAGGGGCCGCTGAGTGCGGAATTGCTGCAGGAGTTAAAGAAGCATCGCTGGGACCGGCGTCCGGCGCCGTGGTCGGATTAGATGCCCAAATCCGGCTAGCCGGGCTGTGCTCTCGGAACAATCATCTCTTTCGAAGCAATGGAGCAAGCTTTTCCAGCGGAATGACGGCAGTTTGTTCTCCAGCGGCGCCCGCGGCCACTTGATACATGGGAAATTGCAATACCAAGTCGGTATCTGTGAGGGTGAAGACCTTGAAGTTGCTCTCGATCGGACCCGCACCGTGGCGTATCGCGCCGCGATCTGCAAATTCGTTCTGATCGAGGTAGGCGATAGCCAATTGTGATAGCCGCGACACGTATTTGACTCCAGGGCGAAAGAGGCTGGCGAGCGTGAGCACGCGGCAAGTACGGCTGTCGTAATTGATGCTGGCCATTACGCCCCAAGGGTGGGCGGCTCCAGGCGTGTATTCGCTGTAGTCAATTAAAACGCTGACTATGCCGTTCTTCAAAACTGCGGCGCTATAGCTGCCGTTGAGGTAGCCGTCACTAGGACCGTCACCTGCGTTGACCTCGGGCATCCCTCCTTTCTTGAAGCTCTCAGTGAGCGAACCTGCAGCCAGCCGCACCGCCGCATTAAAAGCGTCGGCGTGTTCGATTTCCGGATACTTGACGTCAACGGCGTAGTGGGTGCCCTGCTCATGGATTTCACGCTGCTGGATTTGCAGTGGGGTTTGCGGCATGCACGCGAGGAAGACGGCCGTGATCAGCGGAATCATAGCGCCTCACGATATCAGCCACGGTGAAGATCCGAGCGGAAAATAGCGGGCAGGGAAAATCAGTTACGCTTCTTCCCCTTAGGCTTGGCTTCCTCGGGATCGAGACTGCCCTCGGTGGTGATGCGGGTGGCTTTGCATACCTCTTTTGCCACTTTCAGCGCGGTCTCGCGCAGAGGGGTTCCGTCGGCAATGATGGAGCTGGCAGCCAGCGTGAATGTAAGGGCGTCTTCCTGTCGGTCGAAATAGAGCACTACCTGACTTGCTGCCATGGCGGGCGAACCTCCGGGGCTGTTTCGAACATCATAGGGCGGAATTGCCGGGAAGGGCATGTACTGTTTAGGTGCCCTTAGACACCAAAGTTCTCCACGCAGCCTTAGTCCACCTTAGGTAATCTGCGGTACTGCGGTTTTCACGAATCGGGCGTACAAGGGATGCTGGGGCTTGAGCTGTTCGACTTCAGGCGTCTAGGGGGGACGGGCTGACGCGGTATCTGATTCGGGCATCTCAGGAGCTCGATG
>Ga0137390_10006122_pt1 | contig 10222 bp, 9 predicted proteins | sample 15con2h24AmetaG_FD_104937 | JGI IMG/M metagenome (GOLD analysis project Ga0137390, IMG submission 104937) | Vadose zone soil microbial communities from Angelo Coast Range Reserve, California, USA - 15con2h2.4A metaG | ecosystem: Environmental > Terrestrial > Soil > Vadose zone > Saprolite... | reverse complement strand
TAACTAGCACTATACGCATGGGTTGTTTCTCGCGCAGACGGTACAAGCGAGAGCGCAAGGTGTGGAACTGCTCCACGCACGCGGCGAAAGAATGCTCATTGCAGAAAACATTCTTTTTTGGATCTAGTTTCCAAGCAGACGTTGCGCATCGCTGCCGCAGCTCATCGAACGGGAGATAGTTGGCACTCGCAGGGACACCCCCCCGCGTCGGTGCCGAAACGATGCTCGGGGCCTGCCCTGCAGCTTCAGCACACTTAGTGGCCCCCGCGTCGACAGAATTAACTGGCTTCAACTCTTCTGCGAACCCAGTCGGGGTTCTCTCCTGTTCAGCCTTCTTCAGCGCTTCGTGAATTCGGCTCATACTTTACTTTCCCTCACTTCTGTACGGAACGAGCTAGGCTGACCGAGTCGGTCCAGAAGACTGAGATACTCCTGGAGCACTGACTCTTCCGCTAGACAGCCATCCGGGCGCATGGAAGGGCTCGGTGGGACAGTCGGTTCTGCGCAGTCGAGTTCGAAATCCCGGGCCACTTCATCGACTAGCGGGACCAAGATGGGCCTCTGCTGATCGACGTAGGCGTTGATCAGCGCATGTTCGCAGAGCACGTTGATCACCCGATGGATTCCATGGGCATAGTCGTGAACTCTCTCGATGGCCTCGTGAGAAAAGATTTGTTCGCCGTTCGCTCCGGCGATGCGAAGCCGCTCGGCGACGTAGCCCTGAGTTTCCTCCAGAGAAAGAGGGCTCGTGCGGCAGCGCACAGTAATCCTTTGCCGAAGTTGCCGTAGTTGGGGGTGTTTGAGTTTCTCTTCCAGCTCAGGTTGGCCGGATAACACAATCTGCAGCAATTTCTCTGTCGAGGTCTCCAGGTTCGTTAGGAGGCGGATTTCTTCGAGCAGTTGTGCGGAGAGGTTCTGCGCCTCGTCCAAGACCAGTACCGCCGTTTCTCCAGCGCGGTGCCGATCCAGCAGCCAGCGGTTGAGGCGCATCAGTGTGTCGCTCTTCGTGCGCGATTCGCAGGGGATTCCGAAATCGGCCATGAGACAATCAAACAACTCACTTACGGTGAGCTGGGTGTTGAAGATGAACGCGGTGGCGGCTTGCTCTCCTCGGAGCCAGTCCATGAGCTTGTTGAGCAGGGTCGTCTTACCCGTTCCAACCTCACCCGTGAGCAGAATGATGCCTTTGCGGCTCTTGATCCCGTAAGTCAAGGCGGCCAGTGCCTCCTCAGTGTGTGGGGTCGAGAACAGGTAGCGCGGATCCGGATTGACGTTGAATGGGCTTTCTCTTAGTCCGAAGAAGTTTTTGTACATATCTATCACCTTCAAGATGACGCGCGCAGGGCGACCCTAATTCGCTCCAATACAGCCTTCCCGCTGACTCCTTTCCTCTTCGGTTCTGACCTATCGATCGACGGGATTAGGGCGAGCGCGGGCACTCCGAGATAAAAGTCAATATCCTGTTTGGTCCGCATCGATTTGTCGCGCAACTCAGACAATTGCACCATCACCAATCCCAAGGCCAGCCCGGCGCCCAACCCGCCAAGGCCGAAAAGCCGCCGATTTGGAAAGGAAGGCCGCTCCGGCAAACTGGGCGGATCAAACACACGGAACTGCTCGCCTTGCTGGCGGCGTTCGAGCTCCGTAGCCATTTGGGACTCGTTTCGCTTCTTGAGAAGATCATTATAGAAGTTAAGTGCCGTTTGGTAATCTCGCGTTAGCGCTTTGAACTCCTGCTGGATAATGGGGCTGGATTGAATCCTGCTCTGTAAGACCTTGATCTCTCGTTGAAGTCTTTCTTGCTCGTGCGCTTTCTGGCTGACGGTCAGATCAATCTGGTGAAGACGGGCCCGAAGTTGTTGGATCTCTGGTGCCTCGTTGACTGCCGCCCGGACCTGCTGTTCATTTGGCTGGGTATGAACCTGCGCGGCGGCGCCCGCAAGCTGCTTCTGCACTTGGGCAATGTCGTTGTTGAGTTTCACCACGTCGGGATGGTCTTCCGTGTAATGCCCTTGGAGCGAACGTAGCTGGTTCTGTAGGTCTCTGAGATGTTGTTCGAGTGTTTCGGGGTCTTGGCCTTCCTTCGACGATTTCCATGTCGCAAGCTGTTGGCTCAGCAAGGACTCCGCGAAGGCTTTGTCTTGCTGAGCCTGGTGGAGGGCCTGGGTAGCAGCTTCGAGTTGCGGAGTCATGCCCATTAGGAGGGTAAGGTTTGTCTTGTCATCCTCGGGAAGTTCCCCGATATAGCGACTCTGGAACACAGCGAGTCTGGCGTCCTGGTCGTCGAGTTTTGCCTTGGCTCCGTCCAGTTGTTTGGCCAAGAATTGCGTTGTGTCCTCCGCCTGCTGCTGGCGAAGATGTAAGTTTTGCTCCATGAACATCGAGGTGATTACAGTGCAAATCTGTTGCGCGAGCCGAGGTTCTCCCATGGTGACATCCACATTGAAGCCTGGCAGTTCTGGGGATCGTGTACCGGCCATCGGGTTCAGTGGTGTAACGGTGATCGACTTCCGCAGCCGCTCGACCAGTTCCTCCATCGGCACACGATTGGCATCTTTCCCTTGGAGGCCGAACCGCTCAACGAGATTTTGCAGGCGCGTGCGACTTAGGATCTGCTCTTGCATGCTAGCTAAACGCTGGTTCAGATCCTCGCTCACCACTGGTTTCACGTAGCTATCGGGGACGGCAGGCTGGTCAACAAGAACCATAGTGTGTGACGTGTACCGGCTCGGCAAAACGCAAGAGATGATATAGCCGGCTGCGACGCCCAAGATCGCAGGGATGATAAGCAGCCAGCGCCGCCTCCGAAGAATCGCCACGTAGTCTTCAAACGCCAACTCTCGATGTGTGGCCATTCCTACCTCGCTATCTTCAGACCATCTGGCCTGCGTGACGCTACTCGATCGGAATTGGTCGCGGGCGCCAACTGAAACCGATTGACACCGTATGCCGCACAAGGCTCTTCCCGCAGGTTGTCCCCACGCAGAAGCCGGTATTCGAATCCTGAAACTGCACCCGATAGCTCAAGAACAGGCTCGTCCAACGGCCCCAGGGATGGCTAAAGTCCATCCCGCTGAACCAATAGTTGTAAGACTGGTTCGATGGCGTCGGCGCCGCCACGTTCAACCCCTGGTTGCGCGCATAGCCCAAGACGAATCCACCGTTGAGGGTTCGGGTCAATTGGCTGTTGATGGATCCGGAAACTTGGTTGTTAATTGCACCGGCCAGGACACCCGCACCGCCCGACAGCGAGTGGTCGTACGCGAGCCCGAACTGTGTGCGCTGCCTCTGGTAGGTCATCGAGCTATCCAATGTCCAATAGGCCTGGGTCGAGGAGCTTGTTGTCGTGGTCGAGCCTCCCGAAGTGGCCGTGCTCGGCGAGATCGGCGTGCGGAAGAAACCGACCTCCGGGCCTGCTGCTACTTGAAAGGCCAGCCGCCCCGTGACCCGCCGTCCGTAGGCAACCTGGACGACGTGGCTATCAATCGACTGATCGAAGTTGTTGTACCGGAATGCAGTGAGACGGTAGAGCAGAGCAATTGTGTCCTTGGGAGTGATCTGATGGTTGTATCCGGCCTGGAAAACGGCATCGCCGAAATTGAGGAAACTGTTGTCGAGGAAGCGCAGCAGTGAGTATGACCCGACAAACGTCAGCGACGACCTCGGCGTCAGGAACCTATCTACTTCTGTCAGAAACGAGTTGCTAATCCGCTGCCCGCGCCTCGTAAGAATAGATTGATTTGGCGTTAGGACTGGCTGCAGCGACAGTCTCTGGGCGCTGGGAAGACTCGGCCCGCCTAGCACGCCAGACCCGAAGGCTGCCTCGGGCAGATAACTCAATTGGTTAAAGAACGAAATGGTTGTACGGCGCCAACTTAGTTTCTCCCCCAATTCCAGTTGGTGGCTCAGCGAGTTACTCGCGTTGCCGTTGTTGGCAGTCAATCCGCCGACAAGATAATTCAAAGTCAGATCAGACCGGTTCGACATTCGGTGCAAATCGATCCCGCCGAAAAGGGAGGTCCACGTCGTCAAGCCACTTGAGTGGTTCGTCGCGAGGGGATTCGTATCGAGTGTTAACATCAAATTGAAAAACGGCTGCCAAAAGTTGTGCGTCAACGCAGGAACACCAAGCGAAAAATCTTGCGCTCCGGCCAGGGCGCGCTTATCTGGGGCAAGCACCTGGGGATTGGCATTCGGGTCCTCGGCATTCCCATTGCTCACGGCGGAAGAGGGCGGCCAAGGAAGAGCGAGAACTGCCGGAGTTGCCTGACCGTTCGATTGTTGTTGTGAGAAGGCCACCGGTACGCTGAGAACCATCACAAGAATCGCCAGCCACATGCTTGTACGAAGCCTGCGCATTGTTTCCCCTACGGCACAATGATCGTGTCGCCGGCCTTTAGCACGACGTTCTGCTCGGGTTTCTTCCCGTTAGTGACATCCTTGTAATTAAACGCGTGTTTCACCTGCTGCCCGTTTTCTTGGCGCAGGAGGTAAATATTCTTGATGTTTGCAAACTGCGTAAACCCGCCTGCGCTCGAGAGCGCTTGCAGAACGGTCATCCCGGGCAGCAGCGGATACGCGCCAGTGCGCGTCACTTCTCCGAGGATGTAAATCCGCTGGCTGTTGATCGTCGCGACGATCACCGTAACCTGCGGACCGGTCATAAACTTTCTCAAGCTCTCGGTGATGTGCGCCGCCAGTTGTGTAGGTGTTAGGCCTGCCGCCTGCACGTCGCTCAATAGCGGCAATGAAATTCTTCCATCCGGCCGCACGGGTACGGTGCGTGAAACCTCTGGCTCTTTCCAAACGCTGATGTCGAGCACGTCCGTCGGGCCGATCACGTAACTGGGGTCACCGGTGACCCGGTTCTGAACTTCCTTACTACTGTTTCCGTTTAGGGCCATTAGCTCCTTGCCGCTTGTTTGTGTTTTGCTGGAGCTCTGCTGCGCGGGAGCAACGGAGGGCAGCAGCAAAGCCAGCAAGACCATCAATGGACCTACCCATTTCCGTACGCCAGCCCGGCGGCCGTGAAATACCCGGCTCAACAGGCCTATCTCGTGGACTTGAGCTTTGCAGTTGATTCCGAATATCTGAGTAGCGTCCCGAGAGTCCCACTTGGCTTTTTTGAACGCGTCGATAACGGCTTTCATTTCGGCTTCCACCTTTCCGGCTTCGGAGACATGATTCGCAACCTTATTCATTCCTGGCTTGTGCCGGACTACAGTGGTGTCGGCAGCGACCGAGGAATGCAAAGGATGGCTAGGCGGTGGGCTGCCACGGACGAGCTTGAGAGGTCACAGGACCACTGCAAGCCCGGCGCTGCTGAGACATGGGTCGTACCCAGGCCCCATCAATTTGAACTGCGACTGATCGTTGTAAAAGCGTTACAGATATCACTAGGCGTTGAAGCCCTCTAAAATCTAGTAAGATTCCCTCTAGCCCACAGAGTGGGCCATACTCGATTCTCACCCTGTGCCCGACCTGCAGGGAGGGCCAAGGTTGGCTGGGCAGTCCGGACTTGACAGCAGCTTGGATGGCGGCAATTTCGGTTTCGTCAATGGGGACGGGAGTTCTGCCAACTCCCACCAGATGAACAACCCCAGGGATCGAAAGAATTGGCAGCCGATTCAGTAGGTCAAACTGGCAAAACACGTACCCGGGAAAAAGTGGAAGCTCGATTTCTTTAAACCGGTCAGACCACCGGCGCCGGGACTTGTACAGGGGCAGAAGCGATTCGTAGCCCCTTCCTTGCAAATGTGTGGCAACCGTATTTTCGTACCGACTTCTAACCCGCAGCGCGTACCACGGATAATTCATGTTTCCCGTCTCCATACCCGCCTCCAAATGGCATCGGACAGCCCTATGTGAGTTCTTTCGAACCTAGTCTAACCAAGCTACCGCCCGTTGAGTCCCAATCTTCAGGAACCCAATTGCAAAATCTCACGAACAAAAGAAACTCCCAATCGACTTCCCAATGTCCTTCTCGACTGCCGTCTTATTGCCAGCTTTGCCAAGCACACCTTAGTCTTTCGGGAGCAGAACGCTAGCCGGTGAAGCAACTATTTTTTATAAGGAAAAACCCTGATAAATAGCTAGGGGATTCCGTACGTGAGAGATGTCAGGAACGGTATGAGCTACGGCGAATTACGTATCGCGTCCCCTATTCTGAGAGCCGATGGGGAAATGCAACGCTGGTGGGACATTGCAGTCAGTCTTTGAACCTTAGGCGCAGGAATACGACCAATTCCTTGCTTTGTCCAACCAAAGGCATTAGCCTGACCTTACATCATAGCTTCGCATGCAGCTAGAAGCTGTTGCACAACCGAGTCTCGGCCCAATAGAATCAATAACTTAGATGGGTTGTGCAATACGCTCTAGTCTACTCCCAGGGGGGCGGCCCAAGTCTGAAGGTTCCGTTGCCGGAGTGTCCTGATTTTGGGCTTGTTCACGAGACAAGGATCGATGTCCGCAGTACCTGCAGCGCGCCCACCATTAGCCCGGAACTAAGACGTCAGGACGGAGATTCGCAGGAGTCCGAGTCAGTCGGCGAGCGCGTTTAACCGGGGCGATGTAGAAACAATCCTCGGGTCGTATGCACCAGACGCGGTCGTTTTGCCACCGAACAGCCCCGCCGTGCAAGGCACCGAGGCCGTCCGCCAGCTCTGGCAATCGCTCCTGGCATCGGGTTATCGCAATGCCGCGCTCGAGTTGGATGAGATCGAGCACTGGGGAGACGTCGCTCCAGCGATTGGCCGCTAAAGGTGCAAATTCCCAACAAGCCCGGCGCCACCGAGGAAGATCGCGGCAAGTACGTGGGTCATTAGCGCCTCATGCCGGATGGACAATTCCGTGCCACGGTATGTATATGGTACAGCGACCGCTGGCACCAGGCTAGCCATCCGTAACGGGCTGTGAAAACTCCAGAGACGTACCACCTGGAACTACAGGTGCCGACCTGCTGTTGCCCACTGTGCGTCGTCCATCAGTGTCACGCGCGGCGCGGCGACCAGGTAGACTCGTACGCCCCGCCAAAAGACTCCTTCGTTCACTTGGCCATTGACATTCCTTGGAACTGAAATCCCAGACCAAACCGCCCGTCGGGCAGCTGCTGACAATAAACGACGCGGGCTTGCGTTCGCAGGTTAAGTTCTAAGAACCTAACCATCAATCGCTCGTTAGGCTCCATCGCCCACCGGATTAAAACGCGGGCACCGCTAGAGCAGACGTTCTCTGTGACTGTACGCTCCCTAACATTTGGATCCAGCAGCTTCGAAAGCTCTAGCGGAACACTCAGGCGGAGTCGTTTCTCAATGCGCCCCTCTGTCGAAGACATGACACGACAGCCTCCACTGTCTTCCGCTTAGACCGTTTCTTCCTCAGGAAGAATTAATTTTCGGTCTCGCGGAGTGAAGCTGGTCCACAGAAACGTCCCCTTTCTGGGTGACCACCCTAGTCTAAAGGCAGCGGAGCGCAAGCCGGTTAAATAGCCATTTTGGAATACACAAGAGCTCCGATAAATCACTAAGGTATCCCCTTACGGAGAGAACCTCGACAGGGGAGGCCGCCGCAGGCGCGGTTCTGATCGCCGTCGGCGGGCCGGTTTGGCTGTAGATAGAACCAACTCGGAATATTGACGGCTGATTCAATGTATGGTCCTTAAGTTCTCTACCGTATGCCTTGTATTCATAGGGATGTAGTGCTCCCCGCTAATTTAGACAGTCAGGGCCTCGTTTTTTAGTACACCTGCGAAAGCCAAGAAGGCCTCGTGCGGAGTGCGATTTCCGACTCCGCGGTGAGGCCGGTCGTAATTGTACTCCTCGATCCAACGAGCGATCGATGCTCGAGCTTCTTCCAAGCTCCGATACTCCGCCGCCCAGACTTCCTCTTCCTTCAAGCTGCGATGGAACCGTTCGATGTAGCAGAGCCAACTCCCCCTTCACGCATCTGGAAAGAACCGCCACTCGTTGTAGCTCTTTCTGGCTCAATGCAAATGTTCCCTGTTCATAGGGTGACATTTTCACGTTGCCGTTAAGGGGTGACAGAATTATGTAGCTAAGACATCGCCGGAATTTTGACCTGTTCCTCGCCAAGATTATGGACTATTCTGGGCCCGTTCGCAGTTCACTCTGTGACCAGCACGCAATTTCATTGGCCGGCTTGGCTTTCCAAGATCTTACCGACAAAGCCCATTACCGTTTCGCATGCTCCCGACAAACCCAAATCGAGACTACATTCCCGGGCTAGCGCTTGGAAGACCGGTTCCCACTCCGAGGGCGGCGGTTCGATTTTCCGGGGCACGGGGTGGGTCGCCCTTTTCGCGAACGTCGCTTTCATTGCGGCAGCAAGTCTCAAATTATCGAGATTTCCGTGCCGAATCAGAAGCAACATATCGATCAGATCTTTCGTTCTGGTGTTCACGCGATCTCCGCGCGGTAATGAATATGCGTGCACTTTCTCTGCAAACTGCTGCTCTCGCGAAATGACAGGAAATGAAGGCCGCGCTATTCCGCCAAACCCCAGCCAATCTCTTCCCTCGACTACCTCCAACGGCTCCAGCACTTCGTCGCCGATCCCAATGTCGACATGAAACCGCGCGAACTCCCGCCCATCCATGCGAGCTTCGACAGGACAGCGGCTTCCACCTTCGGGCGCTCCGTCTAACTCTTCTCGTGGCTCTCCCACAAGAAACTCAAAGTAATCGTTGAGCTGGATCGCGGCTGAGTCTTGCAGCATTGCCCGCACTTGCCTTCGGCTGTCGGCGGGGTCTTTAGCCAATCGAGTTCCGTCGTGGAGGGTCAAGTCGATATCTTTGGTGGTTCGCGCGGAGCGAATGCGCAGCTCCATCGCGTATCCTCCCTTGAGGACCCACGGATACGTTCCTTTTGGCCCTTGCGGAAATAGCCTTGCAAGAAAACGATCAAAGGCGACTTGCCTTCGCAGGCGCTGCAGATCCGTCCCTTCTTCTCGCGCCCGTGTCTGCAGTCTGCTCTCTAGAGCCGCGCGAAATGCGCCAGCCGTCTTGTACTGTTTCACTTCGTCCATCAGCGGTGTTGTCCAGCAAGCTCTCGAAATGAGTCTTGAACTCTATCGTGGGGCAGCGAGTCGATCTGTTTCTTGGTGACCAGCCCGCGCCGCATCGCCTCGTCGATGGCCTGCCGGACTAGACTTCGGTCTACTTGGCCCGCTTGGAGGAGATCCAGAATCGTACGCAGCGGGCGTGTAACTCGCATGCCGTGCATCTCCTGCAGGTCGCCTTCGGCAAGATCCGCTCGGTGAAGGACCAGAATTTCCGGGATTTGGCTGTTGCGGCGAAAATGCTTGGAGACTGTCATGTGCAGCTTCGAGGGCATGATATCGGAAAGCTCATGAAGACTGAGAGCCGTGTCGTGACTGTAGGCGCCTTCCGGAACTTCTTGACGATTCTGTGACCACAGATACCACAACATCAGATCAGGGCGCACCGCTATAGGGAAATCGGCCAGCCGGTAGATACCACGACGCTCTCTGATCCAGTTTCCGACTTTGACATGGTAGGCGTGGGTCGTTTCCGCGAATCCTGCCCGCACGGCTTGCTTCGTGGTGAAGAAGCCCTGTTGGGTTTGGGCTATTTTGTATAGCCGTCTTGCAGCTTCTTTGTATGGTCCTGCCATAGCATAATACCCCAACTTTCTTGGGGGATTATGCATCTAGCCCTCCCGCAAAACAAGAGCAAATCCAGCCGTGCTAACCTCATGAAAATCCAGGAGATCCTCTACCAACCTACTCTTTCTTACCCAGTCGCACCGTAGATAGATCGTAGCAAGGAGTCTTTTGACTGGCCGGCCATGGGGTCTTCCCTACCGTCCTAGCCTACAGGACGGGCGCCTGCTCCCGAAGCAGCGAAAACGGTGAGTTGGAGCCCATAGCCCGCCAATGAATCAAAGGGAGCAAAAAGTTAGCGTCCACGCCCGGGCTTCTCGTGGTGTTTTACCCTGTGCAATTCCTTGTCGAACACTTTAGCAGCCCAGTCCGGTATTGTCTGTGCGGTTTTACTCAATTTCCCGCCGATGAAGTGCGCCACAATCCGGAAGCCGCGGCGATGCGCTGTGTTGTCGTATACGAGCAATTCATCGGCATGTTTGGGAACTTCGGAGAGATTTTTCGCTGACTCCCGATAGGAGTCAATCACGCTGGACACGGGCACGGCTTGTCCGCCTCGACTCATGCGCACCAACACCCGCCC
>Ga0137390_10006120_pt1 | contig 10223 bp, 10 predicted proteins | sample 15con2h24AmetaG_FD_104937 | JGI IMG/M metagenome (GOLD analysis project Ga0137390, IMG submission 104937) | Vadose zone soil microbial communities from Angelo Coast Range Reserve, California, USA - 15con2h2.4A metaG | ecosystem: Environmental > Terrestrial > Soil > Vadose zone > Saprolite... | reverse complement strand
TGACTCAGGTCCGTCTCTGTTGCTGGGAAAGGACACGATGTCGGGCGGCGCGGAACCCAATCAACCCAACACCATCAACAGCTCCTGTGCAGACGGCACGTCGGGCACATTCCACTCGGATGAGTCCAACGACCGCATCGTGGTCTCTTCCACGAGTGGCGGCGCGTTGACTCACGGCAACACTGTGACCGTCACAGCAACCGTATGGGCCTGGAATACCGGCTCGTCCGACTCTCTGGACCTCTACTACGCCGCCAACGCCAACAGCCCGTCGTGGGTTCTGATCGGAACGATCGTGCCTCCGGCCGGCGGAGTGCAAGCGATCTCCAGGACCTACACTCTCCCCACCGGAAGCTTGCAAGCCGTACGAGCGAATTTCCGCTATCTGGGAAGCGCCTCGTCGTGCAGCACTGGCGCCTATGACGATCACGATGACCTGATCTTCGCAGTGAACTAACTGCGAATCGGGCCGTCAACAACTCGAGCCGGTCCCGCCACGGGGCCGGCTTTCTTTTTTCGCGCCGTTGCGCACGGGGCGACCCGTGTAGGATTTCCGTGAAAGGAAGCGACGCCAAGTCATGAGAACTGCGCCTGAGGTCCCGCCATCAAAACGGTAAACCTCAAATCCGACATGCCCCTCGTCCGTGAGGCCTTGCAGCGGCTGGAGCGCGAACTGTCGCTCGCGCGGCAGGAGAAAACAACGCTGCTGAAGATAGTTCACGGCTACGGTTCGACCGGCGAGGGCGGCGATATTCGCATCGCCGTACAAAAGAGTCTGGTGGAGATGAAGCAGAACGGGCTGATTCGCGTCTGCATCTTCGGAGAAAACTGGTCGAAGTCCGACGAGGTGAGTTGGAAACTTCTGCAGTCGCGCGCGGAACTCAAGAGCGACTCCGACCTGGGCCGCCGCAATCGCGGAATTACGATTGTTCTACTTTAGAAAGATCTGAATCGCGGGGATTTTCAGGACTTCATTCGCGTGCCGGATCGCTACGAAAAAAGCATCGAGCTGCGCTCGAATGGACAGCCGGAAAGCCTGCCCTGAGCTTGCCGAAGGGCGGCTGTTCCCACATGGGCAATACCTGCCGGCACTCTTCAAACCTCTAGCTTCCAGTTGCCTCAGGCGGCGTAACCGGGATAACCGGCGCGAGAACGGATTCATTCACCACCGGCGCAACTATCGCCACCGGAGTGAAGGGCTGCACCGCGATTGGTTCCACCATGTTCTGCAGGTAGTAGGTCACCACGATTCCGCGCTGCCAGAAGCGCGGAATCAATAGCAACAGCAAGGTTAATTGGCTGATGAAGAACGCGCCGAGGACGCTGGCGGGCGGGACAAACTTCATCCATGCCCACACTCCCATCACGAGAACGATCGCGGCCACGATTGTGGTGACGACGTAACCGCCCAGCAATCGTCCCAGGTTCCCCCACGTGTGACGGAAACCCGCGCCAATAGATTTCCGTATTGCTCGTTGATCGCTCAGCACTACATCCACCTGCGCCAGATCAAACCAGATACGCACCGCTGCCATCACCAGAAAGATGACCACCAGGCCCGCAAGCCGCACCTCGGGCAAGAGCAACTCGTTCGTGCTTTCTGCAGCCTTCTTTTCCAGCACGCCATGGAGACCGAAAAGCGCTGAAGTCAGGGGTACCATCACGATTCCGGCGACCAGCAGCAGGCGGATAAAACGCCACAAGTTTCTTCCGCAGGCGCGAAAAAAATCTTCTCGCGGCAGCCGGTAGGTTGAGGCATACCCTTGCAGCACTCCGGGCAAAAACAGCGTGGTCGAGACCAGGAAGAGAAAAGCCAACAACATCGCCGGCAATCTGGAGGCGATGGTCGGCCCAAACTCCGGTCGCGCAAACATCTCCACCAGCACGGCAACGTCAAAGCCGTGGAGCAGGCGGTCAGCCTGCAGGCTGTGGTCCAGAATCGTCCCAGCCTGGTTGACGAAAGCGATGGTGCCGAACAAGCCTAGAAGCAGATTCAGCACATAAAACCATACGATGTAGCGTTTGTTGCGCAGCACCATACCCAAGCCGCGGCCCAAAAGACCTATATTCTCACTCATGCTTATTTACCCTCACTCCGAGTGGATCAACGTCGTGCGAGCGAAGCGTCCAGCCCAAGAACCTAAGCGCGTCCTTCACACCGCCCACCATGCCAGCGCCTGGCTCAACCACTGTGTCAAGAACAGCCAGTAATTCGCCACTTTGTGTACCGGATTCCCATTGGCTTCGGCGGTGTAGCTGTTGTTGAAGTCATTGCGATCAAGCTGAATCTTGTGGTCAGGATCAATCTCTGCCGAGACCACCTTCGCCTTCTTCTCGTAAAGGAACTTGGTCCACCGGGCCGCTCCGTCCCAGCGCTCGCGGACCGTTTCGCCATCGTCGAACTTGATCTCCACCTCTACCGGCATGACGAAATCTTCCTTACGCTGCAACCAGACGTACGAGCGGTAAACCGTATTCTTGGCATCCTTCGCGCTGGTATTTTTTTTCTCTTCGTACCAGTTCACCGGGATAGATTCTACCTTCAGCACCTTGTAGTCCATTACTGGCGAGCCGTACACGGCCTGGTTGAAATACCAGCGCAGGTCTCTGCCCGAGACTTCCTCGACTGTCTTCAGGAAGTTCTCTTTCGTGGGATGAGTAAAGCGATACTTCATGAAGTAGACGTGCATCGCCTTCTGCATCGCGTCTTCGCCGATGATGCCTTCCAGCGTCAGCAGCACGCTCGCCGTCTTGCCGTAAGTGACTCCGCCATAAGAATTGAAACTGTAATAGTCGTAGGCCTTTTCAGCCATGGGATCGAGGTCGGCTACCCCGGTGTAGTTCAGCCTCTGTCCCTCCCGCTCGCCTAAGGTTGCGCCGGCCACATTCAGCATGGAGGTATTCCGGCCGAGAATCGAATCCAGAACTTTCACTTCCGTGTAACTGTTGATGCCTTCATCCATCCAGGCATCTTCAAATTCATTGGTCGCGACCATGCCGTACCAGTACTGGTGACCGAACTCGTGCTCCACTACCAGCTCTGGCAGATACGCTCCTTTCGGCATGAACCAACTCGTTTCGCCTGTAATGAATGTGGGATACTCCATACCCCCCGTCGCCGAATCCGGCTCGGGATCAACCAGGGTGATGGTCTTGTAAGGATAGGGCCCGTACCAGCGTTCGAAGTGGTCGAGCGATTCTCGCAGAATTTTTTCGTGGCGCTCCACCTGGCTCCAGTGCGCCGGCTGCATCAGGATGCGCATTTGCACCGGCCCCATCTGTCCCTGGTAAACGCCATCTTCTTTCACCTTGTAGCGCGGACTCGCCGTCCAAGCGAAGTCGTGAATGTCATCTCCGTGATAAATGAGCGTTTTCGTGCTGTCGGGATTGCTCACTTCGCTGACTTTCACGCCGCTCGCGCCCACCACCTCATACGTCGGCACTGTCAGCTTGACGTCATACACGCCGAAGTCGGCGAAAAACTCGGTCGTGGCATGGTACTGGTGACAGTTCCACGCCCCCTGCCACCACACACCGACTTTGGGAAACCATTGCCCGCCCAGCACGAAATCGCGCTTCCATCCTGAGCGCGCTTGCGTCTCCGGCATCAGGTCGTGGAACGCAATCTTGAACTGAACGAACGCGCCTGGAGCGATCGCCTTCGGTAGCTTCACGTCGACTACAGTCTTATCGTCCTTGTTTCCATCATCGGGCTGGATGTACTGCAACTGCGAGGTCAGATCACCCTGCCCCACGACTTCGAGCCTCTTGATGTCCTCAGATCCGTTTTCCTTGTCTTCCCACTTCTCGTAACCGACATCGCGGCTGCCGGCAACTTTGGCCTCGCGCACCCAGGTGGCTTTCGGCTGAAAGGCATTCTGGTAGAGATGAAATGGGAAATGGTCGAGTGCCTGCCCCGTCAGGTTGTGATAGGTAAGAACCTCGGTGGCATCGACGGTATGTTTCGTGGCGTCGTAACGCGCATCGATCTCGTAATGCACCACGCGCTGTGACATAGGCGTCGGCGAATTGATCGCCGATGTCGTGTCTGGAATCGCGAGCGCCCCAACACTGGTTGATACGGGAGTGATGCTGGCGGCGTGCGGCGCTGAAATTGGAGCCGTGGCCTGTGGTGAGGCTGCTCTCGCTGCATGTTCCTTTACGGCCAGGGAAATCGCGATTACCGAAACCACTGGCAGAAACACAATGATCCACCGCATTTTCATAAAGCAAAACCCCTGTTCTGGCTACGGGAGTGAATCATACCGCAGGCAGCCGAATGCCGCCATCCGCCATGCGTACGGCGCTGCCCGTCGGCAGATTCCCTTGACCTTTTGCGAAGCCCAAGCGCACAATCCCAACTCCAGGAGAGGAGCACATCAATGCAACCAGTTCGTCAAGGAGATCTTGAACTGCTTCAGCATCCTGCCTCGCAGGAATTGCTGAACTCGAAGATTCCTGCGCGCCTCGCCTATATCTGGACCGACGGAACGCCGCGGGTGATTCCCATCTGGTTTCACTGGAATGGACAAGCATTTGTGATGGCGACCCCGCCCAAGGCGCCGAAATTGAAGGCTCTTAAGATGAATCCCAAAGTTTCCTTCACCATCGATGACAACGTCTTTCCTCACAAGGTCCTCTTGGTTCGCGGCACCGCGCGACTAGAGAACGTCAACGGGATTGTGCCTGAATACGCATCTGCCGCCCAGCGCTACTTCGGACCCGAACAGGGCGAAGCCTGGGTCAAACATCTAGGTTCGCTGATTTCAAGCATGGTCCGCATCACTGTTACACCAGAGTGGGTCGGTCTGCTGGACTTCCAGACTCGTTTCCCCAGCGCTCTGTCGTCCTGATCTCTGTAACCTTCTCTTGGACTAAAAGTAATTCGTTCGTCCCGGATGGCAGGGCGTTGCTCTCCGAATGAATGCGTTACGCCGCGCTTGCACAACTCCCTGCTTGCCGACGATACTGGAGTCACACCAAAACTTCAGACGAAATCATGAAAACTATAATTTCTCTCTCTACTCCCGCCGAACTCGAAACCGAATCCCTGGTTGCGATAGCGCTCAACCAAGCTGACCCATCTCAAACCGAAAAAAACAAAGACTCAAAGCCTCAGATTAAGCTCGCGACCGGCGACTCTGCCGTGCAGTCCGTCACTGCCGACCTGTTTTCAAGCGGCGAAGTCAGCGGCAAGCCTTTCGAAATCAACCTGCTCCATAAGCCCGCAGGGCTGAAAGCGAAACGCCTGTTGCTGATCAGCGGCGGGGCTGCAAAAAAATTCACGGGTTATGATCTGCGCCGCATTGCTGGTACCGCCGTCCGTACCCTGAAGTCGCGAGGAATCCGCAGCTTCGCCTTCATCGCCCCGCCCAGCATTCCCGCGGAAGAAGCCGTAAGGGCGATCGTCGAAGGCGCGCTGGTGGGCAACTTCGATCCCGACTATTACCGCAGCGATCGCAAGGATCAGAAGATCGATACCCTTACCATCCTCACCGCAGGTGACAAGGCTGCTCTGGAAAAAGCCGCGAACCAGGCGCAAGTCATCGGCGAGTCGCAAAACTTTACGCGCGATTTGGTGAATGAGCCTTCTAACCGTATGACTCCGACTATTCTCGCGGACCGCGCTAAGAAGATGTGTCAGGAAGTCGGGCTGAAGTGCGAAGTTTATGGCGCGGACAAGATCAAAGAAATGAAGATGGGCGCATTCTGGAGCGTGGCGCAAGGTTCCGACGAGCCGCCCGCGCTGATCGTGATGCGCTACGAACCCGCCGGCGCTCCGGAGAAACCGGTCTTAGGATTAGTAGGCAAAGGAATTACTTTCGACACCGGAGGCATTTCGATCAAACCGGCCGACGGCATGGAGAAGATGAAATACGACATGGCCGGCGGCGCGACCATGATCGGCGCCATGCGCGCCATCGCGCTGCTGAAGCCTAACGTCAAAGTGATCGGGATCGTGTGCGCCACGGAGAATATGCCTTCCGGCAAAGCGCAGAAGCCCGGCGACGTGCAGATCGCTATGTCGGGTAAAAGCATCGAGATCATCAATACCGACGCCGAAGGCCGGCTCGTGCTGGCTGATGGTCTGTTCTACGCGCGACAGCTGGGCTGCACTCATCTGGTGGATGCGGCAACGCTGACCGGCGCGGTCGTGGTCGCACTCGGCTACGCCCACGCGGGAATCTTCGCCAACGACGACGCGATGTATGATCGTTTCCACAAAGCAAATGCCGAAGCCGGCGAAAAAATGTGGCGGCTGCCGCTCGACGACGAATACAAAGAGAATATCAAGTCAACCATCGCCGACATCGTCAACTCCGGCGGACGCTGGGGCGGTGCGATTAACGCGGCCATGTTCCTGAAAGAGTTCGCCGAAGACACACCGTGGATTCATCTCGATATCGCGGGCACAGCCTGGATGGAAGATCAGAAGCCCTGGATTGCCAAGGGCCCCTCGGGAATCGCGTTGCGCAGTCTGGTCGAGTTCGTGAAGAGTTTTGCCAATTAGAAAATTGCCGGGATTTTCTTTGGAGGACAATCGATGAAAGCTCTGATGCTGGTTGGAGTTGTCTTGGTGGTGCTGGGAGTTCTCTCGTTTTTCGTTCCGGTTCCGCATTCCGAACATCACGGCGTCGACCTTGGAGATGCGCACGTGGGCATTACAACTCACGAGGACGAGAAGGTCGCGCCGGCCGTGAGCATCGTTCTGGTGGTTGTCGGGGCAGGCTTGATGATTGCCGGCAGGAAGATTTAACACTAAAGAAGTGGGCTGCGGAAATTTCCGCCTTCGTCAGCCCCTGGAGTAGGGTTTCCGCGGCGAAGGCGTCAGTTGCGGTAAGCAGACGGAGTTTGCTATGGATGGCGTGTGATCGCAACAATAGTAAGAACGGGGTTTCGTTTCTTACCCCTGGTTTCATCGGGGCCGTAGTGCCAGAAAATGCGGTAAGCGCCGGGGGTATTGTTTTGAGCGTACGCCTCGAACACCTTCTCGCCATTTGCCCCAGTCAGGGAGGTGAATTCGTGCGTATTAAGACTTGGATGGTGTGGGTCTATTTCCAAATAACCGACGGCCTTCCGAACTTGCTCCAAGATCGCAGCTTTCGAAGGGGCATTTTTAAGCGCCGTGTATTGCCCGTCTGCCGTGGGCGTGAACTTAATTTTTCGCTGCACGCCTACTCCTTGGCGTGCTTAGCAAATGAGCCGCGATAAACGCTCTTCCCTTCAGCGGATTCCCTCAAACCCCGTTTTACGCTGGCCAAAGCCTGGGGATTCTCGTAAAGCCACATTTCAGAGGCAGGTATAGCTTTTACCGGATCGAGAATGATTTGGCCGAGGGTATTGCGGTAGATGTTGTACGCCGTGACGCCACCGAGGGCCTCCCCGAGCGACAGGCGTTTTTTGGCATCGGGCTGTGCGAACTCTGAGATTAACCGGAAATCTTCGTTCTTAATGACCGCGGAAGTCGGCATAAGAACTAAAGATAACACTGGTGGGCATATGTGTCAAGTGGGCTGCGCCCACTTGGAGCTGAAGCTGATCTTCGACAGCACCACACCTCTCTTGGGACCTTGCTTTTCAGGCGTAAATCGTGTCCCTTCACTTAGGTGCTGTTGCCTGATCAAACGCGTTTTCCAGATTCGTGACCAACGGAGCCTCATTCTGCTGCAAGCCGCTGCGGCCCATCATGCGCCACAGGTATTGGTTCCGCGGCCAGCCGTGAGCGTCGTAAACCGCGAGAATATCTTCCGAAGGCCGGCTCGTCACCATCAGCACAATATCCGCTTGTCGCGGTTCATACACCACAACAAATTTTCCCCACTTCTGCATCGCGTCCTGCACCGTGGCGATGGCCTGACGATCTTCGGGAAGCAGATTGGAATCGAACTGGTCGCCATCGTAGCTGGTCACATAGACGTAGCGAGCGTTCACCAGCGTCCCCGGGAACGGCGGAATACTTTGCGGAGCATTCGGCTTTGGCGGTTTGGGCGCAGCGAGCGCCAACGTCGTCGCCAACAAAGCGGCTGCCAGTCCCACAGACCATCGTCTCTTAATTTTCATAGCAGCTCTTTTCGCCGCGTTACCTGGATTGCTGAACTAACTACTTAGATGATCGCGTTGCTGTGCGCGTTGCCCGTTCCCGCGCCAGGGCGGTAGCCGCAGTTCAAGCGCCGAATCTTTCGGCCGCGCGGGCTTTCGCCTTCGCAGCCTCTTCTTCTCGATTCTTGGGCGGAGCGCTAGTTTCCAGTGAGTGGAGAAGACGAGCCGAGATCGCAGCTACCTCATCGACTGCCGCCAGGAACGAAGCTTCGTTGGCCTTGGATGGCTTGTTAAAGCCAGTGATCTTCCTCACGAACTGTAGCGAAGCGGCTCGAACCTCATCGGCATTGACAGGCGGATCGAAGTTGAAAAGAGTCTTGATATTCCTGCACATTCAGCATGACCTCCAGCAGCATGAGTTCCTAGTTTGCCATATCGATCGGAGTTGGAAAATAGTTCTAGAACAGCCGCCCGATTGAAAAATTTACTCGCGATTGTCCTGTAGGGCTAACACTACCGGCCAGAGCGATCGGGCCGACGAAGGTGTCGGCAATCACGCCGAGATTGAACGTGCCGCGGACAACCACCGAACCCGGGTCGTCGAATGCGCTCCCGGCCTCGTACCATCCGCCCCAGTAAATCCGCCCTCCGACCAGCGGTGGCAACCGGTAAAATTCGCGCCGGAATCCCAGAGAAGAATACGCGTAGTGGTTGCCGATAAATTCCTGTGGCAGGTAAGCTCCGAGGCGGAACGCCCCGCCCAGAGCGAACTGCTGAAACGGACCTGCGTCGCCGCGAAATGTTGTTCCACCCGAAGCGACAAAGAAAAGCGACGTTTTTGGTCCCGTGGGGATGAAAGTCGAGGTTTGGACGTCGAGTTGTCCAATGGGGTGTGCGAGGCCGGGGCTCTGCAGCACGCGCGACAGATTGGCTACGATGCGTATGCCGCGGCTGGGGATCGTAGGACTATCCTGGCCATCCCATACGTAGCGGACGCGGAATTCCCCAGTGCTGCCGCTGACCGAGGGCAGTCCGGCGCTGCCAACCAGGGGTGCGAGTTTCCCGCTGAAGATCTCGTACCCGAAGCGGAATTCGCTGCGTCGCCCACCGTTATAGCCAATATCGAGACCGCCCCCGGCGCGCTCGTCGCCGAACACGGCGATTCGGGTCTGGCCAGTGAATGCGTTGCGCGGCAGCTTGGAAGCGAAGGCATAGGGCGCAACGAAAAGATGCGTATTGCCGAGCGGCTGGTAAAATTCCGTGGCGGCCAGGTTGCTGGAGCCGAGCAGCAGATCGTTACGCCATTCGCCGCCGTGATGTTCAACGTCCATAAAAGTGATGCGGGCGCCGGCGGAAAAATCGAAAGCGGCCACGCCCGAGCCGTCGACATTGACCGCCAGATCTACAAAAGGCGGTCCGTAGGATTTCTCGTGTGCCGTGACTCGGAGTGCAGGCACGCCCTCCTGGGTGAAGCCTTCATAGCCCAGCCGATCGAACTGACCTTCTCCGGCCATGCGCGTGAGTTGGGTTTCAAGATCCGGCAGGTCGAGTGGGCCAATAGTGGGTGACTTCAAACGTTGTTTAATCCTGCTGTTCTGGTCCGAGTCTCCCCCTACGACCTCGACGGCTTGCACTTGCGTTGGCGCGATGCGCTTGCGCGCCAAACGTACGGCAAGATATTGCCGCCATTCCGATTCGTCTTGGATGGCATAGGACAGCAATGCGGAGGACTGAGCCGCCGCGCTCCGGTAGCCGAGCTGAATGAGATCCGGTACGCGTTCATAATCGGAGGCGTAGAAGTGGCCGGTATCCACGGTGATTACGGCATTGGCCAGGACAAGAGAGCGGCGCTCATTCTGCAGGATCGTAACGCTGAGGGCGTGGGAGAGGACGCCGCCCAGAGTTTCCAGTTGCTCGCGTCCACCGAGCGGCACGCTGAGATTCACCGCGATGACGGCATCTGCACCCATTTCGCGCACCACCTCGACGGGAATATTCTCGACCATCCCACCATCGGCCAGCACATGGCCATCGATTTCGACCGGCGTGAAAACTCCGGGAATGGCCATGCTGGCGCGCACGGCCGTGGCCAACGATCCATCGTGCAACACGACGCGATCTCCGCTTAGCATATCTGTGGCTACGCAGCGGAAAGGAATGGGCAAGTCGTCAAAGCTGGCGAC
>Ga0137390_10006119_pt1 | contig 10223 bp, 14 predicted proteins | sample 15con2h24AmetaG_FD_104937 | JGI IMG/M metagenome (GOLD analysis project Ga0137390, IMG submission 104937) | Vadose zone soil microbial communities from Angelo Coast Range Reserve, California, USA - 15con2h2.4A metaG | ecosystem: Environmental > Terrestrial > Soil > Vadose zone > Saprolite... | reverse complement strand
GCCTTCGTCGACAGGATCCTCAGGAACGGCGCCATCAACGGCGGCGCGGGGATGCCGCGCCCGCGGCTCCCGACGGCGGTGACGATCAAGGAGCGCATCGTCGTGCTGAACGTGCAGTCGAACCGGAAGAGCGTCTCGCACGGCTTCCTCGCGGGCATATTCGGCACGCTCGACCGCTTCGGCGTCGTCGTGGACCTGATAAGCACGAGCGAGGTCTTCGTCAGCATGGCGATCGAGGACGTGCTCGACCGCAAGCTGCAGGCGCGCCTCGTGCGCGACCTGGAGAAAATCGGCATCGTGCGTCTCGTTTCCTTCCTTCCTTCCTTCCTCTCTCTCTCTCTTATGCCTCGGCTTGCCGGTACTGGGTCGCTGATGAACAAAAACCGCGCGCGCACTGCGTAGGTGTCCGTGCACCGCGACATGGCGATCCTCTCGATGGTGGGCAAGCAAATGCGCAACATGGTCGGCATCGCCGGGCGCATGTTTGCGACGCTCGCGCAGGGGAACGTGAACATCGAGATGATCAGTCAGGGCGCGAACGAGATCAATATCTCCTGCGTCATCGACGGCCGTGACGCCGTCAAGGCGCTCAACCTCATCCACCAGAGCTGTCTCCGGATCAAGCCCGAGGAGTCCAAGGTCCGAGGTCAGTACACATTTCGTCCTTAAAATATATCCGTCGCTCGTCGCACGTTGACGTGACGCGCTCTCACCGTGGGAATCAGTTGGGCCCTGGTTGGTCTGAGCAGACGTGGAGTGTCGGAGAGTGATATATCCGACGCGCTGACAGCGCGGCGCTCGAGAAGTAGATTTTTGCTCCATGTAACGTCAGTGCGCACATCGCTGCATCCGCGGCAGTTCAACTCTGTTCCGCGGGAATGAAAAGGAAAACGAATACTGTAGACGCATCATGCATCGCTTACTCCACGTAGATATGTTTCTGTCCCATCTATTAAGCAAGACAGGAGGGAACTACTATGTTTCGTCCTTGCTGTCTGCGACGTCGAGCACTCGGTCGGAGTGCAAAGTGTCCCACGTGTGATTCGTTCCTGTAACAAGGTTGACCGACCCAAGAAGACAATTGATTTCTGGGAGACTGAGGTGGGTGCTGGGTGTTACAAAAGGGGGGCGCGAAAATGGAAAGGCTATATATACATGATGAGCGGCGAATATGTGAGGAAGCTAGGTGGAGGTATAGATGATTATGGTACCACGGCATCTTGCAAAATACGTTACATTTTAAATCTCAACTCGAGGCTCCCGACATTAACAATACCGATCAACGAAGAGAAAGCAATAGAACAGGGTGAGAGCGGCGTCAAAACAGCACATCGCGAACAAAGCGTCCTTCAAGTCACGCCTAGCTGAAGAAAGAAGACAACCGTAACGATAACGCGCAGAGAGATCTAATTGATCGTGATGATTTGCGGGGCTTCTACAGCTGCCGGCGCACCCAGGTGGACTGTGAGTGAGAGCACGCCATCCTTCATCTCGGCGTCGATGTCGGCCGCCTGGCAATGTAGTCCTTGACATCAGGGAAAGCGACAGATGGAGGACTGCAAACAGACCTGGGTATATGGTGGGACCTGAAGCCGACGAAAGAATTCTCCAAATTTTCGCTCGCGCTTTGTTCGTTCCCGTTCTTCGGGACCGGGTTCCGCGAAGGGGGGTTGGGTTCGCCCTGCGATAGTTATCTGTCTTGCATGGGTATATGGCTCAGTGGCGAGCGTCACGCTGAGTTCGTTGTGCTTAACGCCGGGCAGCTCGAGCATGGCGATCATCATGTTCGTGTCGATGTTGAGATGAATGTCGGTACGAATTGAATACACCTTTGTGGGAGACGTCGGCTGACTAAGCGCGGTACCAGGTACAGCACTTGGTGGACTGCAGGCCGGCACGACAGTCAGAGCCCATAGGGGTGACGGAATCGAAGGGGCGTGAGGAGAGCACGGCGCAGCGTACCTCATTCGTGTCAACCCGCAATTATTGTCCCCTGTGAATGGTGACGTACGCGCCTGATCGCTCACTGAGCGCGACGTTTGGGCGGCTCCCGCACTAGATCCACGAGACGCACCCCCTGCGCCTGCGCTATGGGGGCGACGATACGGATGGGCGCGGGTGCGCTCGGCGCGGACATTGGTGAGTGGGGTCCTCACCAGTCCTGACGATGACGCTGTGCCTGTGCTGGTACCCGCAGGTTGCTCTGCGCTCGCACTCGGCACGTCTCTCTGGACGTGCGTCCGAGGCATGGTCTCACCACTGGCAGCTCTTATGCGTGAACGATGATACTGGCTGCGCACAACGGGAATACGCTCCTCGAGCTGTATCACTGTAGGAGAAGTGACAGCAGGAGCAACAGAAGTTGAAAACAACTCCTGCGGAGAAAACTCTGCCGGGTGAAGAGTAGCAAGGCTTGTTGATGAAGTTGGGTCTTGAGGTTGGTGGGCTGGATTAGAGGCAGGGGCAGCAATGTCGAAGTCCCAAGGATTGTTATTCACGGGAGTGGTTGGGCTGCTACCTCCGCCAGGCGTGCTTGGAGACATTGTATCTTGAGGGTAGCCCGAATCGTTATATGGATAGCGATATGACATTTGCATGGCCCTGACGGCGAACATTCGCAGTCAGGAAAAAGAGATGCCAAGAGGACGAACGCGTCCGGGGGCAATTTAAATAGTCGCGTTTTCTCTAGTCAGGTGACCCTTATCGGTCCCGAAGGAACAATGCACTGCCTCACTTAGGCGCTCTCCGGCCGGCACCTTCCTTTTCTAGTAACTCATCCGTTTCTTGGATGACTAGAATCAAGTCACTCAGTCGCCGTCCTAGTATTTCATCACGACTAGCATAACATTCGATCCCATCAAACTATGTCGCGCTACAATAGACGGTAAGGGAGAATCAGAGATGCTATTTGCCTACAGAATGTCAGCCAAGTGCTCGGTAAACCAGGGAAGATATGAATGCATCACCTGCACGCCGAGCCGCTCCGCCTTTTTTTCGACTTCGCTTAGTAGTACGATCACTCGCTTTGCCACGTCGTGGGTTCTCAGCGGGAGATGCGGCGACCCCATGCAGCCAGCGTGTGATGATGACCTTTTGTCCCTGTCTCCTATCAACGAAGTGTAGCACCAGCGCTGCATTCCTTTCTCCTGGATCACTGGGAAGGAACGATACGTGAATTCGCCGCGGCTTCTTCCACTTGAATCGCATCGGGAGCTTCCCGGGCTCCGTCGTCGAAAACCTGTTGCGGCATTATCAGCCTCAAGCCGATCTCCCATTGTCCTGCTACTTACGATTCCGACTCAGCCCCACTCAATTTCACATCAATCAGCGTCAAGCTATCCTGGCGCGCCACTCTTTCGATGACAATGGGGACGGTAGCAGTTGCGAACGTTCCTCCCTGGCCCACAGCGGTTGACTTGAAGGTGAGACCCTTCTCCTCCGAGACGATCATACGCCGTTCTGATCGTTCAGGCCTTCCATCGCTAGGTATCTTCATCGCCCGGCTGCGCGCAGGCCTCTGTGGCGGTGGTTTGGGTACCCGAGGATATGGGAGAGGAGGGTTGGCGTCTTCCAGAAAGCCGCAATTCTGCCTATGCTCTTCTCCGCGGCGATGTCTGGTGAGCCCTTCGCGCAGAACGAAGCACCCACATGGGCCGCATTGGACAATGTCGTGCCGCAGGCGACACCGGACGTTCCGACATCTCCCCCCTTTCCAGGCGATGGGACAAACAGTGATGGGCATTGAGTGTTGAAGGAGACGACACGAGAGGCGTGAGGCATTGCTACGGAGGCAGGTACAAATAGCCATCTAGAGTGTCTTCCCCTACCTCGAGCTTTACTGCGGACGAACACATGATCATGCGAAGTCCGTAGTTGGGAACTTCATGTTAATCATCCCTGGGTACGTTACTCTTTAGAACATTCTAATACTGTACGTGTAAGGCTACAGATAACGTGAAACAAAGACCCCAAAATGTTGTGATCTGCGCCGCAGACACGAGTCTTGCGTAGCCGTGTGGTCAAAAGAACCAATATGTACAGAAAGGAGTCATTCCTCCCGGTCCTTGTGATCCCCCACCCTCCATTAGTCTTTCCCAAGGTACCGGTAAATTTCCCTATTCTTCCCATCGATGAACTCCTCGCCGTCTTCAACGCCCCCTTGCCTCGGGATAATTTCGTAATCAAGCAAGTTAACGACATCCTTAGCTTTCCAACTGGGTTCCTTGCCTGTTGACCCACCGCGCAGTCTGATATAGTTCAGGAACGTGCGCCAAAGAGGGTCCAGTTTGAGTACTTCCGGGTCTCCGACCATGATCAACATCGACTGCGCGCGTGTAATGGCCACTAGTGGGGTAGGCGTTGGCCTCAGAAGTCGAGGTAAATGAGAACGCAGAAGAAAGGCTCACCGTTCAGACGGCGACGGTTCATCAAAAAGCCTAATGCCCTCCGCGGGTGGTGCTCCTCGTTACTTCGAGTGGTCGCCATGATAATCACCTTTCGTTCCTGGTTCAAAGCAAGCCAGAGTTAGCACCATCCATCGTGGACATGCGATCGACACCAACTTGTCCCTGGAACTGCTCAACTGAGCCCACCGTAATTTCCGACAATTTTGCCTGTCTCAATAACTCCCGGATGGTTCTGACCTGGGCCCTGTAAGGTGCGATAACGCCAATCTCCGACGGGTCTACGCTGAGGTAAGAAAAAACGACGGCTAAACCGAACGGTGCGCTGCACTTACAAATCCTTCGTTCCCGGTCCTCGATGAGCGCCATACAGTAGTTGCGGACGACAGATGCCTCATGAATGTTGAAGTATGACGGAGACCGCTTTGTACGCTTCTCGCTGCCTTTGATACCGTGGAACATGATAGGGAAGCCTTTCTTCGGCAGAATGTTCGAATGAAGCAAGAGGTGCGTGACGTCCATGTCTCCATGCGCACGCATATGATCCTCGTAAAAGTATCTGTTTGGCCACGCAATAATGGCGCCATGTGAACGCCGGTTCCGCTGAAGGCCGACAATCCTGCGTTCCTTCTGAGACGGGCCGCGAATTATGAGGAGAAAACGGGCTCACGTTTTTGTGGCTTGTGTATCGAGTCCGTAGACTTCCCGCATCGACATCAATCGCTGGAGATAACTCTTCCCCAACCCAGCCTTGGAGGCAGTGGGAGACTTGATGACAGGGCCCAATTGATTCGGGTCGCCGGTCAGAATGATATTAGTTTTCGCATTCGAGAATGCTACAATCGGAATCATCGCAAGGGGTTCCTCTGCCTGTGCAGCCTCGTCGATGACAATGTGACTGAAGTGCCCGACAGGAACACTCCAGGTCTGGAGCATACCCGCCGAGGAGCACGTCGAGAGAACAACACGGAAAGCCAGTAATCTTCTCTGCCTTGGGATGACTGAGAATGGTTGTACATCGTCCGGGATGTCCTCTTCACGCGAATAAGCATTCAGACGGTACAACTCGTCCGAGGTCAGCCCGGCGCCTGCCAGACGTTCAACGAGTAGATCCGCTGCAGCATTACTTGGAGTACATGCAAGGACTCGGACGCTGGCGTTACGGCGCACAAGCTGCACAATGCTTTCGACAACAGTGGTTGTTTTACCTGTCCCGGGGCTGTGGGAGGGTTCATCAGCACTAGCGGCTATAGGTGATATGGGGGTGTACACACGGTCCAAAGATGATGAACGGTACTGAGCCTTTTGGCTGCCTTAGAATTGAAATGATCGTCTGTCGCTGTTGATCGTCACCACGAATGTTCTCATTCACCAAATTGAGGTTGTCGATCTCGGTCCTCGAAGGGGATTGCATTGGTTTAATATCCGCCGTAGAAGGGAACAAAAGCCGACGTAGAGGCGTGGTAAAACTCGCCAACGCGTGATATTGGCGACGCAGCGTGATACGGTTAAGTCTGAATCGTAGAATGAACTCAGCCCCCCGGTAGGGATTGAATTCTGTCGGCAATCTGAGCGACATTTTGAGCACAGTTACTCGATCTTGACGTCGCGGGAAGATGTCGGCGCGGGTGATGCGTGCTTCGTATCGTATGTCATCCAGAATATCATCCAGCCAAAGGTAATCCCCCACGATCACCTCTGGCAGAAGATCTTCGTCATTATTCTCGATCTCGATACTACGCAGATATCAATGAATAAAGTGCGTATGTGAAACTAAGATGGGGAAACCGACCTGCGGTGCTTGTCACCATCCTCTTGAACATCGACCACATAAAAGGGTTGACACTGAATATCCCACCTGTTCGGACATTACTACCAAACAAGGGAGAGACGTTCAAGGGACATACTGCAGATGGCCATCTTCCACGTTTAATAGTGCATTGAAGTATTGTACGTAAGTGTCCATGGTTAAACTCTTGGGCCTCGACGAGGCTATGAGGGCCGGCGCGTGTTTGTCGTAAGGGCGGTAGGCAGTAGACTTTTCCAATGCCTCCTGGACTAATGGCGATACCTCATAATCTGGGAATTGTCTAGACTTTCCCCGTCGATTAGGGCGCGAGAGCAGAATGACCTTTGGTGGTGGTACATATCCATGGTTCGTAGTAGGTCTCTTGTGTTCGTCTTCGTCGAGAGACTCGAAATATTTATGATCCGCAGCCGAACCGGCAATACCTTGTAACGATCTACGAACCACGAACCGCGCCGAACGCTCGCCGTCATAGAAAACGAGCTCCAAGGTGGCTTTGAAGAGTCCGTCGAATTTAGGGTTAAACATGATGCGCACTGTGCTCTCCGTGCCAGGCCGGATGGTATGACTGTCACCTTCGAAGGTTGCTACGAAGCTAGGGCAGCAATAAATGGTGAGTGTAAAGCAAAATGGTCTGAACCCACCCAGAATCGCTCCTATCCAATGTCCTAATCCTTTCTTTGAGGAAGGTCACAGGCGGGAAACCGTCTGCCAGCCTGATGGTTATTGAAGTGGATACAGTTGCAAAGGGTCCGTTTGGGCGCTTGCGTTCGACGATGCCAACGTCTAATCCTTCTTCATGTGAGACGTAGACCCCAGTATCATCGCTGTCCAAGAATTCCTCTTCTTCGTCCGTGTCCGTGGAAACGCTTGCGTGATCATCGCCCCAATTATTCATTGGCTGAGCCCGCGGAACACGTGCTGGACCATTTTGGCGGTATTCCTGCCCACCGGCTCGTCGCCTAGCCCATCCATTTAGCGTCCGCCTGACGACGAAGTCCACGTTGCGCCGGTGATCATTGAAGATCAGCTCAAGAGCTGCCTCACAGGAACCTTCTTGTCGAGGGGTAAAAGAGACGATTACTATGTACCTGTTCCTAGGCTTGATTACCTTGGAGTCACCCTCAAATTTCGCAGAAAAAGACCTATGTATGGAGGAAATGAGACATATGACCCTAGCCACGGAGTTCTGACTTACTCGGTCACAGAATCATGCGTCGAGGAGACCCGAGCAGCTTTGAAGGTTACTGTTGGAGTAGTCGAGGACTTGGTTATGACAACTTCCTTGGTCTCTGTTGTGAATGATCCATCGAGCTGTGTGGATTCGGCGTCGAAGTCTAGACCGTAATCGCCCGAGACGGTGATCCCTGTGCCCTCTTCACTCCCCATCACGTCCTCTACAGTACTAGTGTTGGATGCATCTCCGTTGCTGGCTGGGCTATCAGGGAGAGCAGCACGCCCTCGTAGCTCGCGGCTCACTCTGAACTCCTGGACATTATTGGGTCGTGATTTGTCGCTGAAGGTAATATTCAGGGTCGCGTGGAAGGTGCCGACACGTGACGCCTGAAAAGACACGAGGACCTGGCGTGGCTTGTTCTGCCGGACCACCGTCAGCTCGCCAACCAAGGACGCAGTAAAGCTGTCGTGCAATGTGAGTACTTTACAAAACGTCACGAAAGCACTCGCACCATGAATCCGAAGGGGGTGATAGGGTCACGGACTCCACGGAGAGACCAGACAACACAGCGGTTTTCTCAATTGAAACGGTTTGCTCGACAGAAGGAAAGGCAGGATACGCTGCTGATCCCGTTCCCTTCACGACGAACTCGAGACCATCTTCATGAGACACCGTGACGCGTGGGTCTGAAGCTGGGATGGGTGGACTGCCCGCTGATGGTGGCGAGGTGGCTTGGGTGGGTGCAGATTGGAAATTTGACGAGGATGAGCGGGAAGAAGAGTGCTGAGATGTTCCTGAGTCAGGGTGGCCGTTGGATGCCTGAAAACGTAACGGGATAGCGGCGTTTCGTGCAGTAGGGTGATATGTTGTATCGGCCATGGTGAATGGAAATAGAAAGGGGACGTATCGAGCAAGGAACTAACCGCCCGCGAACCCTTCAGCCTTGGAGGTGCCACAAGCGCACAGCCGCTCGTTGCCCGGGATCTACCGCGCGTTCCGTCACAAAGCCTGGCCCCGGTGGCGGCAGAAAGCGAGCTCCGGAGCGTGCATAAGCACCGCAGGCTGATTACCGCCAATTCGCCCCTTTGCCTGATGTTCAGGCGAATTAGCAACGTACCATGCAGAGCGTCCAAAGACCCAAACTGGTGTGTCCCTTAGTTACGAAGGAAGAATCAAAGAAGAAAGGAGTCACTCACGACATCCTAGGCACCGTGACGCAACAACTCCGAGCTCGGCTCTAAGCTGTTAATATCGCGGACAATTTCTGCAGCGATTGGTGCTGGCCAAGTGCCGGGTCGGAGTTATGGATCGTTACCGGGATTGCGTTGCTGATGGAGTCTCCCCATTCGGCAGCGTATCCATCGCAGGTGGGATAGTTGCGCGGGCGGTAGATGACGCCCAGGTTCCTGCACTACGCGAACAATTCAACATATCGACAAAAAGGGTACAGTACAATAGACCCTAGGGGCCTGCTGTGGAGAATTCACAGGGAGAACAGCGAGCGGGTAAGGGTGAGGTACGCAAGGCTCACTGAGTACGTGATATTGAGTAGGCGGAGACTCGTATAAACTGGTTGATTTCATATCAGAGAGGGGTCACCTTCCGCTGTTATGGCCGATAACTGATGGTTGACATGACATGCGATGCAGAGGTTAATCGTTCGTGTCAAGGTAAAGGCGCATACACGTCGCTGTCTGAGATCTGAGTCCGAGTTCCAGAAATGATTTTAAAATACATGTTTCGTACAAGTACAACTCCACAAGCGTGGATTCTTAGTACATACTATCAAAACGCGATAGATATCACTGCTTTGATGTCATTACGATACACTCTCAGAATGCAACGTAGACCCTCGCGTCGCCTTCAAGCAGAATCCACACCTGACATGCTCTCTTACGGTAAGCACGCACCAGGTACCTTCGCCCACGGAAACCTGGTCCGTCGGAAGACGACACTTCAACATGGCTTACCTTGATAGGGGCCTTCATGAAAGCGAATCCCTTGCTGCCGATTTCATTCTGCGTCTGAGCGTCAAAGCCTCAAGGTCTCATGCATGATGGCCCCGTCCCCGATATGTAGTCGCCATCGACAAACTCGCCTGGATTCGTTGTGTCGTCTTAAGAACTTGTAGGTAAGACGAGAGGGCGAAGCCTCGTACCGCTTAGAACGGTCGTGCCCTGCTGCAACGGCATGCGGTTGTTTGCTCACTGACAAGTCAATTGGCTGAGTAGTGGCTGTCACTGCCAGATGTCGCTAGATGTCCTCGCACAACTCGCGTACCCAGTCCCCGTGGACATGAAAACCCATTTTTCCAATACTGCCCGAGTTTGAAAATCTATGAACGTTATTCGAATCGTCTCCGCAGATGTTCAAAAAAGAAAATGGCAAATATCGCATCAGTATCGTACCTGGAATTTGTACCCATTAAAATTACCCAGTTTTGAGGATATACGACAGGTGGCCCCCCACGGGTACAAGCATTTCAGTATTAATCTAAAAGTGCTTCCCCATCCTCAGGTTGCTGGGATCATGTTCAGAAAAGACACATGGAAGATTTGTGCGTGTCTCATATGACCTAGAATAAGCGTAGCGGCCTACGCGCGGCGTCGCTACTGGGTTTCTGTTTGGAAATATACCGCGACGGTATCAAGGACTACATTTTCTTGAAGCGGGCGTGCGAAGGTAGGACGTATCTCTACTCTGTTGTTGGAGTGTCGAAGTTAAGAGAGCGCGTCGGGTTGGTAATGCCATAGAATGACCAAATGGAGGTTTTTAAAGTCCGGCTCCGAGCTGGCCTTCACTCTCGTTGCAGTCCCTCGTAAGCACTCTACTAAAG
>Ga0137390_10006118_pt1 | contig 10225 bp, 13 predicted proteins | sample 15con2h24AmetaG_FD_104937 | JGI IMG/M metagenome (GOLD analysis project Ga0137390, IMG submission 104937) | Vadose zone soil microbial communities from Angelo Coast Range Reserve, California, USA - 15con2h2.4A metaG | ecosystem: Environmental > Terrestrial > Soil > Vadose zone > Saprolite... | reverse complement strand
GCGGCAAGGCGGCGTCTACCAGGAGATCCTGGAGGAGGCGAACGGCATCGGCGCCGATCTCATCGTCATGAGCTCGCACCGGCCGCACCGGCACGCGGTGCGCACCTACTTCCTCGGCTCCAACACCGGCCACGTGGTGCGCTACGCCAAGTGCTCGGTGCTGGTGGTGCGGACCTGACGGCGCGCCGGTCGTTACGCTATGACTTCCGCTCGCCCCCGCGCGGGGCCCCCGTTGCGGGGGCCCAGCCTGTAGGGTGGGCATAGGCGCGGGAGACGAGCTCGCATCGCGCTACCGCCCCGGCGCAGCGCCGTGCCCACGCGTGGAGAAGGAGGCGGCTGGGACCGCGGCTTTTCTTGTCGCGGAAGCTCGTCCGCTCGTCCCCGCGCAAGCGGGGACCCAGCCCTTCGAAGCCGCGCGATCGGCGTTCCTGCGGCTCGACGGGCACAAGAGCGCTACATGAGGGGCTCTTGCCCTCGAATTATAGAGGCTCTCGAAATATTCGATTATCATGACCAATTCGACGGAGCACTGAGATGCGAATTTCCTCGGCTGAGTTCCTTAAGAATTTCGAGACGCTGCTCGACAGGGCTTTGTCGGAGCCGATCACCATCACTCGCAACGGCCGCGACCGCCTGGTCGTGGCGTCGATCGAGGATACGAGCGGCTCAAGCGCCGCGACCGGCGGGCGTTGCGGATCGAGGACCTCCCCCCTGAACAGGTCGAGGCCATGGCCAAGGCGGAGGTCCCGCCCGAATACGCCTATCTCGATGACGAGCTGAAAGACTGGAAACCGTGAGCTGGCCGCGGCCCGCATCTGTGGCTCAAGGACTACCATTGAGGAAGGAGCCACCGGGACGATCGAGATCGTCAAGACGCTTCCTCCGATGCACCGGCTACACTCACCTGAAAGACTTGTTCCCCCCACGAATTCGTGCGGCACGCGACCGGCCGCTATGTGGACGGCGTTGTCCACACCCAAACAATCGACGGCTTTTGGTCGCTGTTGAAGCGCGGTATCATGGGCTCGTTCCACAAGGTCAGCCGCAAATATCTGCCGCTGTACGTCGCGGAATTCGAGTTCCGGTACAACAATCGGAACAATCTTGACATTTTCGGCGCCGCCATAGCGCGGTGCTGAGACGCCAGAAATCCCGACGAAACCGGCGGCGCTCTCAGCAAAGGCAATGCAGAACCAAACCACACTAGAGGCAATCAAAATCCCCCCAAATATTATTGCAAGCATGCCGAGGAAGCCATGGCGCGGCGCACGATCGATCCTCCAACACCCCCACCCAGCGATCATGACCGCCATGAGCGCAATTATTATCGGTGGGCCAATCCCATAGCGGCGTTGGCTTTTCTCGTTTCGTTGTGCATCCGCCGCTTTCACTGGAATCCAGCTGAAGGTCGCGTATGATAATAATGTCGTAACCCAGCGGGCTTACGTAATTCTGCGGAATCTGATGTTGGTGCCTGTCGAACTTAATAAGGTTTTGATTGGTTACATCGTAATCCCCCAGTGGGAAAACGTCGGAAATACCTACGCTTCCGACATGACATTCCGTTCCAATTTCCAGTTCTCGCGTGATGACTTGCCGAACGGGTTTTCCGTCAATGACGGTGGGGCTAAAATAGAGGGGCCGACATCTCTTGGCCCGAGGGAAGTTCTCACAACGGGCACCTTCCGGGCCGCCGATGGCAACCCGTTTTATTTTCCGCAGCCCTGCATAAACGATGTCATCCAGGGCAAATACAGATTTGCGTATATCTAGGGATGGGCTAAATACAAAGATGTCTTTAAACCGACCGAGGAACGAACTACTCGATTCTGTTGGCGCCTTTTTGGGACTTTGATCGTCAAGGGGGAACTCCAATTCAATCATTATCTTTGCGACGAAGGCAATTGTCAGGATGCAGCTTGTGAAAAATACAAGTTCATGCACCCGCCCCGATTGCCTCCGAACTCCAGCACCCATTGCAGAGTAATGCGCCGGCTTGCCTAATCCACAGATAAAACCTGCGGAATATGTAGTCAAGTCCAGGATAATCGCCCTCGCAAGCGCTCGACCCAACCTACGAATTTTGGAAATACTGTTTTGATTATGACCGAAAGGCCCTGCGCGGCACCCGCCTCTCACAGGACCGAAATCTCCGGCTCCGCCCTGCCCTTCCACACATACCGATAGCTCCGCCCCTTGCGCACGTTCATCACCAGCGCCGGGCGGAAGCAGGCGATGCAGGCGAGCTCCGGGATGTTGCGGCTCGCAATCCTCACCCGAGCCGCCTACTGCCGCGGCCTCGCGCCATTTCCCCTCTGATCGAGACGATGGAGGATCGCGAGGATTTCGGTCTGCGCCGTCGTCATCTTGTTGTCGAGCGAGGCGATGTCGTTCTTCACCTCGGCGATGTCGCTCTTGACTTCGAGGATATCCGTCTGCGCCGTGATCAGCTTGTTGTCGAGCAACGCCATGTCGCCCTTGACCTCGGCGATATCGCGACGGACTTCTCCCAGATCGCGCTCGAGCCGCCCCAGGCGTTCGCCGTGGCGCTGCAATGCATCGACCACCAGATCGAGCTTCCGGTCGAGCGAACGGAGGTACGCCAGCGTATGGCTGGCGACGTTCGCTTCATCGGTATCCGGCGTCGTCGCCATCTAGTTATTCCGGTCACTGCCTTGGTCTGACCCTATTGTACATTATTTGTGGCCGAGGGGCGACCCCTGAAGACGATCCGATCAAAGCGCGCGCGCATTTTTTCCGAGTACGCGATCCGACAATGGCGTCGACGACCCGTTAAGGAGCCGTAGGTTGGGTCGAGTTCTTACGAGACCCAACAATCGCGCCGATAGGCCGCGAAGTGTCTGGTCCCGCCGCGCTCGAGCAGCAGTCTCATTTCCCTTCGCCTGCATCGATGGATCCATTCAACATCGCATAGAGGATGTCGCCGGGTAGCGGCGCCTCGATTGCCTCGACCAGTTCGTCGCTGAGCACACCCTTGAGCGTGCCGAACTTGAAGTCTTTCGGCTTTTCATCGTCGAGCGGCACGAGCTTCGCCATCGGAACGCCGGACTTGGCGATGATCACGCCTCTGCCCTTGGCGGCCTGATCGACGAGGTGCCAGAGCTTGGCCTTGGCCTCGGCGAGGTTGACTTGCTTCATGGCGATTCATCTGGTTTGCAGCGGGACGAGCTCCAAGCAAGGCGAGCCGCGGGATGTTGGGTCTCGCAAGGGCTCGACCCAACCTACTACGCGCGCTACACCGCTACCTTGAGCTTGAGGCCGAGCGCGCGCACCACTTTCAGCACGGTGGCGAATTCCGGGTTTCCCTCCGGCGAGAGCGCCTTGTACAGGCTCTCGCGCCCGAGCCCGGCGGCGTGGGCGATCTGCGACATGCCCTTGGCGCGGGCGACATCTCCCAAGGCCGCAGCCACCAAGGCAGGATCGCCGTCCTCGAACACCGCTTCCAGATAGTGGGCGATATCCTCGTCGGTCTTCAGATATGCCGCGGAATCCCATGGCATGGTCTTGACCTTGGGTTTGGGGCTTGTCCTTCTCATGACGATGCTCCTATCTCGCGCGCAAGCTTGATTGCCGTCGCAATGTCCTGATCTTGCGTGCGCTTGTCTCCGCCCGCGACAAGGATGACGAGCGCTTCGCCGCGGCGAACGAAGTACACGCGATAGCCGGGACCGTAATCGATCCGCATCTCCAACACGCCGCCGCCCACTGCCTTTGTGTCGCCGGGGTTTCCGATCGACAATCGCCGAATTCGGGCATTGATGCGGGCCCGTGCTCGGTCGTCGCGTAAGCTTGCCAACCAGCGCGCAAAGTGTTCCGTCTGCCGGACTTCGGGCATCGAATAATGTATCCGATAGGATACGACAAATCAAGATGCACGCGCCCGCAGTACGTCCGAACAAAAGCCGGCCGCGGCTGGCGTATGGGTTAGCGCGGCCCGGACCTCTCGCCGCGGACGCCGACCTTTGATCCGCGCGCAACCCGACACCGGCCCCACGTCCCCGTCGGGTTACGCGCGGATCATTGGCTCAGCCGGAACCGCGCGCGCAGGGGCCGCGCCAACCCAACATACACGTTACGCGTGTGGCTTCGTTACGACATTTTTACTTGACTATGTTACGAAAATCAGGTAGGGTTCCGCCATCATCAAAAATTGCGCCTGGACGGCCGCTGCGGCGGCGCTGTCGATTGCTCGGCAGCGCGGCGCCGGCGCGCGCGCGTCTTCGTTTGCGGGTGGACGACATCGATGGCCGGCCACCGCGAACGCGCGCGCAAACGATATGCGCGGGACCCGGAATATCGCGAAAAAATTCTCGCCGGCGCTCGCGTCTATCGCACGGCCCGGGCGCCCGAGCTCTACCAGCGCCGCAAGCAACGCTACGCGCAAGACCCGGAATTTCGGCAGGAAATTCTTGCCTCCAATCGTGCCTCGCGCGCCCGCCACCGGGACGAGGCCGCGGAGCGCAGGAGGAAGCGATACGCGCAGGACCCGGAATATCGGCGAAAAATCCTCGCCTGGAACAAGGCCTCCAAGGCCGCCCACCGGGCCGAGATCAATGCGCACCTGCGCGAGCGCTACGCGAGCGACCCCGACTTCCGGGAACGCAAGCTCGCCCGCGGTCGCGGCGAGCGCCGGCGCAAGAGCCTGCTGGCGACCCTATACGGGATGACGCTTGCCGACTACGAGGCCTTGCTGGCACGGCAGGGCGGCGTTTGCGCGATCTGCCGGGAGCGACCCGCCTGCAGGCTCTACGTCGATCACTGTCACGCGACCGGATGGGTGCGCGGCCTCCTGTGCATCTGCTGCAATTTCGCCCTCGGCCTCTTCAAGGATCGGCCGGACCGGCTGCGCGCCGGCGCCGCCTATCTGGAGGCGGCCATGGCTCGCGGTCGCCCAATCCGGTGAGTTTGACGAAAGGCGCGCGGCATACTCGGTGCGCTCCCTCTCCCCGCTTGCAACCGAACTCGGGTTTACCCGAGTTCGGTCACTTGATGACTGGCCGAAGTCGGATATATCCGACTTCGGCTGAGAGGGTCGGGGTGAGGGGGACTCACCCAAGCACTCAGGCCGTGGAGAGTCCCCCTCACCCGGCGCCTTCGGCGCCGACCTCTCCCCGCAAGCGGGGAGAGGTGGAGCCTGCTGCACGCTCGCAGTTATAAACCCAACGCGCGAGCTTGCCGCTCGCGCTGATTCCAACTCGCGGAAATGGGCCCCTACCCGCCCGGCACGAGGTCCGCGGGCAAGGCGTCCGGCCGATAGCGGCCGGGGCGGTTGCGCTGGAAATAGCCCGTGCTCTGCCACATGAAGAGGGCGAAGAAGCCGCCGATCAGCGCCGCGCCGGTCAACGCGCCGACCGCCAGCGCGCGCACGGCGAGCGCCGCGAGGCCGAGCGCGCAGACGACGAACACGGCGAGCCCCGGCCAATAGAGGACGGCGGGCGTTCCGGTCTCGAACGAGGCGGCGCCGCCGGCGGCGACGATGCGCCGGTGCAGCTCGCGGATGAAATCGCCGTAGGCCTGGTCCTGCGCCTGCTGCTCGACCAGCGAGCGCCACGAGGTCGAGGCGATCGACAGCCGCGGGCCGTCGGTCGGCCAGATCTCGGCGACGAAGCGCCGCGTCTGCATGGTCACCGGGCGAAACGACAGCCGCACCCGGCCGATGCGGGCATAGGCGACGCGGCCGCGATGGCGGCCCGCGCTCCATTCGAGCGCGTCCGGCGTGAGGCGGAATTCCCACGGCGCGCCCATCAGCGAGGGCTTGTGGCTGTAGACCAAGTCCGTATCGCCCGCGCGCTCTGACATCATGCCGACCGCCTCGATTTACCATCGGTCATGCGCGGGCTTGACCCGCGCATCCATCTTCTTTGCAAGAAAATTCTTACGAAGACTGATGGATTGCACCGAAACTCGGGCTTGCCCGAGTTTCGCAATGTTGAATGCCGCAAGTCGGGTAAACCCGACTTGCGGTGTCAAGCCCGGCAATGACGACCCCAATATCATTCGCGCGACCCGGCTTCGGAGGCGAGCTTGTCGACGCGGCGCAGCTGCGGGAACGCCCACATCCAGATCAGCATGGCCACGATCGCGCCGCAGCCGCCGATCAGCGCCGACGGCACCGCGCCGATCAAGGCCGCGATCGTGCCGGCGCGAAATTCGCCGAGCGCGCCCGAGGAGCCCGTGAACATCGAGTTGACCGCCATGACGCGGCCGAGCATGTCATAAGGCGTGCGCATCTGCACCAGCGATTGCCGGATGACCACGCTCACCGCGTCCGCCGCGCCGTAGATCACCAGCGCGAGGAACGACAGCTCGATCGAGGTCGACAGCCCGAACAGGAAGCTCGCGAGCCCGAACGTGCCGACCGCGGCGAACATGATGCGCCCGGCGCCGCGGTCGATGGCGCGGTGCGCGAGCAGCAGCGAGATCGCGAGCGCCCCCACCGCCGGCGCCGAGCGCAACACGCCGAGCGCCCACGGTCCCGCCTGCAGGATGTCGCGGGCGTAGATCGGCAGCAGCGCCGTCACGCCGCCGAGCAGGACCGCGAACAGGTCGAGCGAGATCGCGCCGAGCAGGATCGGACGGCCGCGGATATAGCGAAAGCCGGCGAACAGGGTCTCGATGCTGATCGGCTTGCGCGCCTCCTCCCGGCGCGGCGCGATGCGCACGAGGCTGATCAGCACGCTCGCGGCGATGAAGACCGCGGTGCAGGCCAGGTAGACCGTGGCCGGGCCGAGCGCGTAAAGGAAGCCGCCGAGCGAGGGGCCGCAGATGACGGCGGTCTGCTGCGCGCTCGCGGACGCCGCGATCGCGCGCGGCAGCAGCATCACCGGCACGACGCCGGGCAGCAGCGCGTGGATGCTCGGCATCTCGAAGGCCCGCGCCGTCGCCGAGACGAAGAGGATCGCCAGCATGGCGTCGCGGCTGATCGAGCCCGCCGCGGTGCCGGCGGCAAGCGCCAGCGCCGCCAGCGCCTTCGCCACCTGGCAGGTCGCGGCCACGGCGCGGCGGTCGTAGCGGTCGGCGACCTGGCCGATGAGCACGGAGAGCGCCAGGAGCGGGACGAACTGCACCAACCCGACCAGGCCGAGGTCGAAGGGATCGTGGGTGAGGTCGTAGATCTGCCAGCCGACCGCCACCCCCTGCATCATGTAGGCGCCGTTGGTGAAGGTGCGCGCGCACCAGAACAGCATGAACGAGCGGTGGCGCGTCAGGCGCGTCGGGGAAGCGGCGGGGGCGGGCATAAATCTCTCACGTCATGGCCGGGCTTGTCCCGGCCATCCACGTCTTTGACCTGCGTACCATTAAAGGCGTGGATGCCCGGCACAAGGCCGGGCATGACGCCGGAGTCCGTAGGTTGGGTCGAGCTCTTGCGAGACCCAACATCGCTCGGCACACGCGTCAGCGGCGTGTTGGGTCTCGCTACGCTCGACCCAACCTACAGCGGAATCGCGAGCAGGGTATCGATCAGGCGGCTGTCGAGGATCACGAGCTTCTCGGCGAAGCGCGCCGCGCCGTCCTCGACGATCAGGCGGTCGTGGTAGCGGCCGGTCGCGAACAGCACGGTCTCGCCGGTATGCATGATGCGCGCGACCATGAAGCTCGTCCGCGCGACGCCCCCCTCCCCCGGCTCGATCAGCGGCGGACCGATGACGTGGCGGTAGCGCTGCGCCTCGTAGACGTTGGCCTCGCGCAGCGAGCGGACGCGGTCGCGCAGCATCGCGCGCGAGGTCGCGTAGATCATCGCGAGCGGCAGGCCGCGCTCGAAATTCTCCGCCGTGGTGACGCGGTAGCGGCCGTCCGCGCTGAAGAAATCCGGCCACGCCTCGAGCTTGTTGTCGTCGATCGCCGCCACGTAGCGGGCGTTGAGATCCTGGATCTGGCGCGCCAGCTCGCTGGTCATTTGCGTCTTCGTGGATGGGGTCAACGCGGTCTTGCCCGGCCTCACGCTGAGGAGCATCGCAGCGCAGGCCGCACGCATGCGGTCCGGCAAGCACGATCGCGCTGCGATGCGTCTCGAAGCGTGAGGCCGCCCCGACCCGGGCCGCCCTCATCCTTCGAGACGCGCGCGCGCATGTTCAGAGCGCGAGGCGGCATCGCGCCGCGCGCGCTCCTCAGGATGAGGGCGGAACAGAGGCCGCGCGCGCGTCTCGAAGGGCGGCCCCCGGCCGAGACGACTGCGTTGCGATGCATCTCGAAGCATGAGGTCGCTCTGCGTGCCATCAAGAGCCTTCCGAAGAGCCTCGTTGTCGCCTTTTTGAGAGATCGGGAAGTCGCCAGAATTCGCCGCGAATCAAAGCCTCCTTCTTCGCACGCGACCACCCCTTTACTTGTCGCTCGGCCGCGATCGCGTCGGTGATCCGGTCGAACCATTGCGAGAAGACCAAGGTAACCGGGCGACGCTGCGCGGTGTATCCACCGTAGGTTCCGGCGTTGTGCTCGGCGACTCGCTGCTCAAGACCCGCGCCGCAGTGCCGGTGTAGTAACTGCCGTCGGCGCAACGCACGATGTAAAGATGGGCACCGCCAATCATGGCCTGCTCGCACGGGCCTTATACCGAAACCATGGCAGCGCCGACAGGTCCAGGCAAGTTCGGTGGCCCGAGTTCGGTGGCCGCCCTCATCCTTCGAGACGGCCGCGCCTCGCCCTGAGGAGCCGGCGCAGCCGGCGTCTCGAAGGGCGCGCCCTCCTCAGGATGAGGGTGAGGGAATCGCCGCGCCTCGCCCTGAGGAGCCGGCGCAGCCGGCGTCTCGAAGGGCGCGGCCTCCTCAGGATGAGGGCGGAGCAAGCGCCGCGCGGACCCACGCTACAGGCCCATCAGTCCGCGGTACTCGTTCCAGAAGCCGCGCACCGCCGCCTCGGTGACGCGATTGTCCGCGGAGGCGATGCCCGACCCGCCCATCTCCACCACCGAGATGAGATCGCCCGCGCTGCCGACCGCGCGCTGCACGAAGCCGGGCGCGGCGCCGTCCTCCATCGAGATGTAGCCGGCCGGGCCGATCAGATTGGCTTGCCGCAAGCGCCGCTCGGTCATCGCCTCGTCGTCGGTGGTGAAGCCGAAGCAGGTCCAGACGAGCTCGGTCTTGTCGAGGCCCTGCGGCACGAGCCGCCGCACCGCCAGGCTGTTGCGGGTCTGCTGCAGCACGAAGGTCGGGAACACGGAGAGAATCTGCAAGCCGATGCCGTCGCCGAACTCATCGACCGCTTCCAGCAATTCGGGCGCCGCGAGCCCGAAGCCTTCCTGCGCCGCGCGCATCCCGGCCTGCTCGTATTCCCGGCCGCTGCCGCCGTCGGCGAGCGAGTAGCTCACGTGGTGGCCGCCGGACTGGCTCACCACGAGACCGCCCTTCTGCGACAGCCGGTTGAGCCGGAAGGTGGTGAAGAACGTGTGCAAGAGGCTCGCGTGATAGCTGTCCTTCACGTTCTCCATGTAGAGCTTCCAGTTGCTCGGCAGCGTCTGGCTGTAGCCGCCGAGGAGCTTGACCGGCGCGCGCATCACCCGGCGGATGCGGCTTGCGATCTCCGGCCCGAGATATTCTTCGAGCGGCGGCGCGTCGGCGGCGAGCGTGCCGAACACCAGGCCCGCGAGCGTCGCGAGGCGCAGCTGGCGCGGTCCGTGCGATTCCGGGCGACAGTCCGCCGGCATCCCGCCCTTGCCGCCGAGGCCCTTGCGGAACGCGACCGCGGTGAGATTGCCGGCGAGATCGTAGCACCAGTTGTGATAGACGCAGACGATGTCGCGCGCCTCGCCGCTCTCCGCCAGCACGAGCAGCGAGCCGCGGTGGGCGCAGCGGTTCTCGAACGCGTGGAGCTCGCCGTCCTTGTCGCGCGTCACCACCACCGGCATGACGCCGAGGCTCGAGCGGCGATAGCGGTTCGCGGCGGGCAGCTCCGCTTCGAGGCAGAGGAAATTCCAGGTCGGACCGCGAAAGATGCGCGCCTGCTCCTCGTCGTAGAGGTCGCGGTCGCAATAGACCCAATAGGGCACGCGCGTGAGACCTTCGGCGGGCCAGTGGCGCGTCTCGGCTGCGATGGTCATGGCGTCACCTTGGACCACCTTCGCTCGCGGTTGGCAAAGACCGCAAGCGGCAATCTCGGCTTATCCCTCCCACGCGAAGCGGGGGAGGGTGGCCGAGCGTAGCGAGGCCGGGTGGGGGATGAAGTTCGCTCGCACGGCGCTCGGAAGAAACCCCACCCGACCCGCCTCGCT
>Ga0137390_10006114_pt1 | contig 10229 bp, 16 predicted proteins | sample 15con2h24AmetaG_FD_104937 | JGI IMG/M metagenome (GOLD analysis project Ga0137390, IMG submission 104937) | Vadose zone soil microbial communities from Angelo Coast Range Reserve, California, USA - 15con2h2.4A metaG | ecosystem: Environmental > Terrestrial > Soil > Vadose zone > Saprolite... | reverse complement strand
TTTCCTGGCGCTGGCGCTTGTTGCCCAGATATACGAGCGGGAAGGACCAAGTGGGGGTTAGTGGACGTTACCACCACGACCACTGGCAACGGTGGCCACCTACCAACGTCGCTCCTTGGACACCCGCCAATTTCCGCAACCACGTTTGTCGCGCGTGCTTTCTTTTTTTTGCCACGCTTCTCTCGTTACAGTAACGCGATGCTTCCTCGTGTTGAGGTTACTGTATCGATCGTCGATCACGCGAAGGCAAGGCAAGGCCCCAGGTCGAGCGGCTATCGACTATCTCCACAGAGATTTGATAATTTTACGCGCCCCGCGTATCGCGAGTCGGGCATATTCGCCCTCTCCTGACACCTGACAGTGATAAATCGTCAAAACGCGCCAAAGTTTGCATGCGTACAATCGTACAAACAGGCTCTTTACTCGTCATACTGATACGTGAATACGTGGAAGTTACACTGCCCGTACCTTCTCGTTACGACCATGAAACACGACTTGACTGGCTCCTGATACACATCATACACTCATGAACATGGATAGGACGCCGCACCGATACTAATGTCCTGACCGGTGTAATGGAACGGAAAAGGGGAAGAAAAAAGGTCGTGAAGACCTGACTTTATGTGATCTCTTCGGTTCTGCGTTTTCCCTCGTCCTTGTCATTACGAACGACTGAATCAAAAGAACCATGGAGGGCCACAGCGTCGTTCCAATTCGCCGGGCGCAGACAAATCGTGTCCAGGTCCATTTTTGTGGGACGCGCCGCCTCCTGTTCCCGGGGTAGACGTTTGCGCGGCACGGGGTGAGGTGCCCACCGCATGCGCAGACGCCGCCTCGCCATGGCTGGCGGCCCATGCTATGCGGAGTGGCATGGGAGAAGTATCGAACGTCAATGGCGCTTTCCAGGAAGTGCCAGCGGGGGCAGCTTTTTCACCGCAAAAAAAGGCGCGTATCTCGTCAGCATGTGTGCGCACAAAGGCCGTGGCGACTGCCAGCCACCACGCCGATCAAATGAAGAAAGGACAGGGGTCTTACCTACGTTGGTTAAAGACATTGTATTAATATTGCTGTTTCTTTTTTTTTTTTCCTTCTTGTCTTCCGAGTCGTATGTGTAAAGTTGGGGGAAGAGTGGATCGTGGAAGGTTTCTTGGCCCACCTTTTATGAGGTCCGCCGCCGCCGGGGAAACAGCCAGACTGGGTATAGAACATTCGTATTCCCCAATGGCGCCACTCGAGTGGTTTAACGTATGTGCGAATGCATTCCGCGGAGGGTAAAATGTGACCTGAACAATATATCTCGCCCACCGAAGCCATCCCCTGTGACTAACGGTGCATCTTATCAGAAGTAGAAGCACCGCTAGCAAGGCGAAGCAAGGACAGAGCGGGATTCGCTGTTCACGAGTTTCTTAGCCTGAATCTCGACCGGGGATGGGATCGATGGGATGGTCTAAACGTAAGAATTTCACGTGCAAAGCAGAGATTGTTGGGGGTTGGGGTTGGATGCCATGCAGGCACCCGCTGCGTTGAGCTGAGCTGAGCCGTGTTCAAAACGAGTGGCCCCAATGCGGGCGGATCCGTATCGCATAATCGCATGATGACTCTGCCGAGCGAGCAACTTCTCGAGTCCCCGAAGCCCGCGCTCATCACCGACAGTCACGTCACAACGCGCGGACGACTCGAAAAAAGTTTATCACGTTCAACCAACGAGTCGTGACTCGTATTCCTCCGCCTCCGCGATCGGCCATAGCACAAAACCGGGCAGTCTTCCCAGTTGATAACACAAATTCACACCACGTAGTGTATTGATCTCGCACTCTGTAATTCTCGTGCTTGATCCGTCATCTCCAGTCACTGCTGACGCGGGATCTTCTGCTCTGGGGCACCCGAATTGAGGTCTAATGTCACCGCATATGCGGACGCATAGGAGTACTATACAGCAGGTATTTCCGCGCGTCCCAATCGTCCATAGATTGCTGATATGTGCTTTCAACTTCGGAGTCACAGAGCCCATGTATGACGCTTAAGCCTTAAGCTTGCCACCAATCGCGAATCTCTTCACGTACTATCCTTCGGCGGAACTCATCCTCGAGATCGCTGTAGAAATAACTTTCTTCGGTTGGCTCCGAAGCAAGATACTTCTTGATAAGGTCAAGCTAGATGTGTCTCTAACCGCGTCGGTTAGCGTCTTATGAGCCGGTTCTACTACCTCGTGGTCTGGAACGCCATGCACCACACTCCTGTCACATCCGAGTAGCCTCCGGCCTGTGTCAGAAAGCTTCCACTTCCACCTTCTTTGCAGCGACCTCCGGTAAATTTCCTGGACGGCCAACGTACAACGTGGGTTTCCTTAAACACGAACAAGTCACGCTTTCGACGCGGGCAAGAAAGGAAGATAAAGCTACGAGCCCAATCTAGCCTTGAGGGTATTTCGTGCCCTACTTGTTTGTTCGTGGGAGTTTGGGTTTAGGCCACTGCATTCGATTGGTGCGCTCAGGCTATGTGCTTTAGTGCTTGTGCCTTGTAACCCCTGGTGCATTGTCAGCTTGAGAAGGAGCGGGTCAAGTCGTAGTCAGTATGGCGAGACAAGACCAAGTACAACCAGTGCGTCGTGCGCCAAGCCTGCCAAGCCTAGCACAGCTCCGATTTCGTCCCTAGCCGTAGCGAATCAGTGTGGTGATGCAATGTTCCGATCGATGCATTTTAATATTGCGTTACGCTCTAGCTCTGTCACTGATAAGCTCGTGTCGGCTTAACCCCGCCTCACATTAATAGGATATCACAAGTATCTCTCCTGACTCGATAATTTGAATAGTTCAATAATTCAGTCTAGCTCTCCTTCCGGCTTCTTTCCCTGCAGTCCTCCCGAAGACTGCCCCAGTGGTCAACCCACTGCCTCCAGGATAGTTATCATACCACAGCCCTCCCACCATCTCTCCAGTGCAATATAAACCGGGGATTGGCTTACCACTTTCATCTCCTAGTACGCTAGAAGTATCTGGGTCAATTGCAAGGCCACCGAATGTGAACGTGATCCCGCAAGCAATTATCACTGCGAGCAACGGCGCCTCCTCTAAAGGTAGGGCCCAGTTTGACTTGGGTGGTGATAGCCCATGTGTAGCGAGTCCATCCTTCACTGCTAGGTCCCACTTGCGCTCTGGCTGCGCAGTCGCGAATAGACGCGTTGCGTTGTTATACTCTGCGAGCGTCCGCACGAGCAGCTCGACATCTTCTAGGCCATGCGGAACGAGTTTCCGCGCGAGTTCGTGGGCACTGTCAGCCCATATCTTTGTCGTGATTCCATCCCCGTATTCTTCTTTTCTCAACCATCTCGCGGCACGCGCGTCGAATATCTGGAATGCGAGCCCCCCTGGCTGCCGCAGGATCGCCTTACCGTATGCCGCATAGGTGAAGTTACGAAAGTCTGCGCCCTCGTCGACGAACCGCACACCGCGCGTGTTGACCATGATGCCGAGGGGGTACCCTGACTTGGTAAACTGGTTCGATAACTCGCGGTCTCCTCGGTCGGCTGGGGCGTGTGCGTCCCAGCACGTCGCGTGACAGCCAGCCCAGTCTCCTGCAAGGTGCGCACCGACAGCGTGAGCCATCGGAATCCAGTCACCTGTATTGAATGGCGTCCCTCGAACCTATAAGCAACGAACAATGAACTCAAAAAGGACGCAGAAGCATCGCTGCTTACGCGGGCGTTCTCCCAGCGTTCTCCAAGATGCAGCTTTCGTAACGCAGTGCTCGACTCATAGCCCCCGGCAGCCAGTACGATAGCCGCGGCATATACGCACTCCCTCTTTTTATCCCTCTCTACGACGACGCCTACGACGGCACCGTCTTTGCAGATCAGCTCTCGCGCCGGCGCCTCGAACCACATCTCAACGCCCACGCGCTGGAGGGTGGCGCGATGCGCAGCGATGAGGCCCTTGCCTCCATCGCGCGTGCTTAGAGCCATGCCACCCCAAAACATATGGCGCCCGTCCACCTCATACGCCTGCCTGTTGAACGAGAGCGTGAACGGCACGCCGACGGACCACCGCAGCCACTCGACGGCCGCCCTCGACCCCTCGACCACCGCGCGCACAAGCCGCGCGTCGCTCCGCCCACCGCTGAGGCGCGCTATGTCGTCCGTGAACTGCTCGGCGGTGTACGGCTCGACGTTTACGCGCGACGCGAGCGCCGGCGGGACGTTCTCGACGAGCGGGAGGAGGTCCGCGAGGCCCGCGTGCACGGTCCGGTGCGCGCCCGCGGTGAAGAAGCCGTTGCCGCCAGCCCAGGCCTCGGGGCATTTGTCGAGGAGCAGCACGCGCGCGCAGCCGTGCTCCGCTGCTGAAAGCGCGGCGCATGAGCCCGCGTGTCCTGAGCCGATGACGATGCAGTCGTATTTATGTGTTGTAGGAGTGGGTTCTGACATTTTTTGCGTGGTAGTAGTCACTCGAAAGGGTCCATCATGGGAGGCGCGACCATGTGATATATAGCTGAGCGAACCCCATATAGACCTCATATAGCATACACTACCCACGTCACTGAAATTTAGACTTGTCTTGCCCTGAGCACCCACGGAAGCCAGCAGGGCCAGGTTCGGAGTGTTACTGTACATACACTTTCATTCACATGGACATACCAACTCTCAACCAACCCAGGAAAAGCAATGATTGGAGAATATCAGGCAGTCGAAGGATTGACAGCAGTATAACTTCCATCCACCACGATCTCTTGGCCATTGGTATAGCATCCTGCTGGGGATGACAGATAAATGACGGTGCCAGCAATCTCGCCAGCCCTGGGGTCCGATGAATAAAGAAATTTGGACAATGGGGATGAACGCACGAGCCAGGCCGCCCAGCTGGCACGGGAAATAAGCTTTGGGCGACCCTTGCCATCTCTTCTGGCCCCGTAATCGTATCAAATGTCATCTCGGATTCATACACGCCCGGGGCGATGGAGTTGACTCGGACGGGGATACCCTTGAGGGCTAACTCGGTTGCGAGCATTTTGGTGAGATGAGTGGCAGCCGCTTTCGAGCTGTTATATGCGAACTATGTCTTTGCCGGTCAACACTGGCCAAGCCACAGTGATACCGCTGATAGAAGTGCTCACGTGTCTCTGAGCGATCTTCAAAATTCCACTTATGCTCGTGATATTGACGACGCTGGACGTGTAGCCCTCGATATCTCGACCGCCCTTGTCGAGCAAGCCGAGAAAGGCCGATGTCATGTAATAGATGGAGAAGGTGTTGATATTGTAGAGCGCGGACCACGCGTCCGGGCCGCTGTCATCGAAGAGAGCACTTCCGAGGATCTCGGCGTTGGCATTTTCAGGTGCCTGAGGATTGTTGAGGAAATCTACGAGAGGTCCCGAGACCCCAGCACTAAGAAGTTGATGAAAGGGCTGTATCAATGAGCTTGGCCAACAAAACATACTTGTTTACTAGAATGTGTAATTTCCCTTCCTTTTCTTCGATGAGTTTTTTTGCCTCGATGATGCTATCTCTACTTGAGACGTCAAGGGAAAAGCTACCATCACAGGAAGTCTGCTGTAGGGTGTAGACAACGCAATGGTTGATCGGGCGTACGGGACGATAGTTCCTTTGCCGTGTGTTGCCCATTTGTCGGCCACCTTGTCCAGGACTTCCTTGCGTCGACCTCCAATATATACCTTGGCACCATTAGCGGCAAGCCCCTCAGCGATCATGAGGCCAATGCCCGTCCCGCCGCCAGAAACGAGGGCGACGCGGCCACGGAGGTCAAAAATAGTGGGGGTTTGGAGGTCTACTGCCGAGGACATGAAGACGGATGGGAAGTTAAGCTAGGGCATGCTATCTTCCCATGGGGATCCCATGGCCAATATATCAATCTCATCTCATCGCAATTGCCGTCATGAACAGGCAAGCGTGGGCAGTTCTATTTGCGGCCCGTCCGCCCGCCCCCTCGTGTATCCCAGCACCCGCATCGCTACTTCTGACTGTGCAGCCCCATCCACAATGGACGAGGAACAAGCCTTAGAAGCGCTATCCAACGTTATTTCCGCTCTATCAGAGGCGCCATTTGACTTGTCTCTTCATACACAACATATTCAACTTGCTGCCGCCACTGGCATGGACGACCAGGTCCGTGCGGCACGCGAGACATTGACGACGTACTATGCCTGCGGTGACGACGTCTGGCTGCCACTCATCGAAGACAAGAAGAGTTCGGTGGATCTCGGCACGATAGATGGCGTTTTATCTGTGTTATCAGTATACAAGCGAGCAGAGGATGATTATCTATGTGCGTCGCTCGCTGCGATTGAATCGCAGAACGCACTTGCTTGACTTGACATAGCCATCCCGTTACTTCGACAGCACATCGACTTCTTGATCGACAGACACTCTCATTTCTCTTCGTCAGACGTGAACCCGCTCTTGCCAGATGACCCATTCTCGGTCGAGTGGACGCGGGAGGCGCTAGGCGCTGTCGTCGCGCGGGGCGTCGGTCACATCACGCAGGTTGGTTTGTCGTATATTCCGTCCCGTTGTCATCCGATACGCATGATCATACCAGGGCCACTCGTTGTGGGACGCGCACCGTGATTGGGAGTTGGACAACCTTTCGAATGTGTTGCCTGATGAAAGGTGAGCACTGAATCCATGGTTCCCGTCTTCCGACAGTCAAAAAATTACTCTACTAGGCTGGCGGTCATTGTTGAAATTGAGGACATGTACCTCGAGCGTCTCCAACAATGCCATTCTTGTACGTGACACCCTCGTAGGTGAATGTGCTGCTTCTGAGCTCTTCCAGCCAACGAGGACACTTTCCAATCATATTCAACCTTTACAACCAATTACAAGGCACCGCAAGCATATGAAACATTACTCGTAAATGCATCAAAAATTAGGGGGAAGGCTAAAAAAGCGTACGATTGGCGCGAGCCGTACGAAGCTGCCCTGGTAAGTGACCTTCAATTTCTCGTAGTCATATGGGTCGAATATGCGTGGTGGTATTCACAAGATCGCGTAGGAGCAATCCGGAAACTCGCTGTACGCTTACCAAAACTACGTCTCCTATGAACTCCGCGCGAAGCGACCGGATCTCAGGATTCTCTCAAATATCCATGAACGCGCACTTTCAGAGGCAGCAAAGCGCCGTGCGTCAGGTGAGGTTGGTGCAGAGGAAGCGTTGCGGTCGTGGTGGGCGAGCTATGTCGATTGCATGGTGTGTGATTCGTTTGCTCAAACGTTGGCACCTTATTCCCCATGACCCTACAGAGACGCAACGACGCGCCCCCGGAGCAGCAGCTATCTCTATTTCAGCGTTCCGTAAGAAGTGTCCCCGCTAGCGGTGAACAGTGGGCCAAATATATTCGTTTTTTGGTGGCGTAGCATCCTTACGCTTTAAAGTGGGTCTCCTAATTCTTTCTTAGGAAGTGAACAGCAAGTTAGTTGAAGAAGGAAAGGGAGTGCCTATCTCAGGTATGTATCCTTTTTCGTTCGTTGTCTACCCCCAGACAACGGCCTTGCAGTCCTCTATGACAAGGCCTTTGCAACCAAATTGTTTCGAGACGATGTCGAGGGAATGGTTTCGCTTTTCCTGGCCCGTGCTGGATTCGAACGTCGCATATGTCTTGCGAGCCCCGAAGATGAGCAGTCTGCTGACGCCGAATCTCCGCTCGCCGAATCTGCCGTGGCTCAGCCTTTCCTTGAGCCCCACGACCGGCTATCTATGGTATTAGACATATTAGATAACGGTATTAAGGCTATCCGGTCGGGTGAGCATGAGATCTGCGTCCGACGTACCGCCCACTTATCAACCGGACCAGCGACTCAAGGTGGCGATTCACGTTTTCGCCTCGAACGTTTCCTCTTCACGCTTGTGAGATGCTTCCACTTCACCCAGCCGCTTTTCCGTTGCCGACATCTCTACAGCTTAATGAACTCGAGCGGAGCGACGAGGCGACAAAGGTATGGGCCGAGGCTGGGAAGTCTAACAAGGCTGCATACATCCCTTGGCTCGAGTACACAGGCGCGCTCCAGTATGCCGTCCGATTATTCCCTCTTCTGTGGGCTGATTACGTCGGCCAGGCATCGGGGTGATTATGAAGGGGCAAGGAAGGCGTTTTCAAAAGCAACCAAATCTCAAATCGACTGGCCAGAGATGCTTTGGGAAGCTTGGCTTGCCTTTGAGCATAGCCACGGCACTGTGGGAGAAATTCAAGATGCCCTCGATATCGTGGAGCGTGCCAGGGCCCAAGTAGAGGCTCGCCGCGCACAGGTGCTCATTCCTCTTCCCGATTCTCGTTCACCCTGCTGAAAGCGGGAATGACAGGAGGCGGAGCAGGCGGGTTATCAAACTATGCAAGTCGCGGCTGAGCAGCAGGCTGCGCGTGTTCCGGTCACTGATGTAGCTGAAGCCCCGCGCGAAATTGAGACACCGATGGACATCGATCAGGAGGCCAACGGCGCAGCCAGTGGCATTAAAAGGAAGGCTGAAGAAGAGCCTGCGGAAGAGAGCAAGAAAGCCAGAGTTGGTGCGTACTCCCTAGCTAGTCGCTCATGACAACAGATATTGAAATCGAGCAGAACAGCCCCAAACTCTTAAGCGGTTCGTTCTGTTTCCCAATTTCTCCGACGCAGAGCTAAATATGCGGGATTCTGTAGAGATCGGGAGAATTGCACTGTTTTTGTTGGTGACCTTCAGCCGGAAACTACAGACGACGACTTGGCCAAACTCTTCAAAGACGTCCGTGTAGTTTCACCTCTTTCCTGACACTCTCTAACTCGATTACCAGTGCGGTGTTATCCGTGAAGTTAAAATTACCCAACTGCCGAACATGCATGTCGCCACTGTCGAGTTCGTTTCCCGGGATAGTGTACCCGCAGCACTTACGAAGGATAAGAAGCGAGTTCATAATCATGAAATAAGCGTCCACCTCGGGTGGCAGTCAACTCTCTATGTGACCAACTTTCCGGAAAGCGCGGATGATGCTTGGGTTCGAAAACTCTTTGGACAGGTGGACGGCGATTGTTAGTCTGATCAGAGGCGAGGTGCTGACACTCATGTAGTATGGACACATTTTCGACGTTCGATGGCCAAGCAAGAAGTTCAAGAGTACGAGGAGATTTTGCTATGTCCAATTCACGTCTCCAGCGCGTTGTTTCAAGTTCCTGGCTATTTTCCATTAACATTTGTCTCACGCAGACGGCGGCTAAATTGGCGTTAGAGTTGCACGGCCGGGAGCTCGAGCCAGGTCTTAGTCTGAATGTTTACATATCAAATCCCGAGCGAAAGAAGGAGCGAACCGACACGGATGCAAATGCTCGGGAGGTATATGTCGCCGGATTAAGCAGGTATGCGACGAAGGAGGATCTAGAAAAATTGTTCCGAACGGTGAGTTCACGTTCATACAAACCACACCCTCGCTGACAGATGTCAGTATGGTCCTGTGAAAGAGATACGTATGGCTTTGGATGCCGACAACCACTCAAAAGGATTCGCCTTTGTTGAGTTTGAAGAAGAGGTTAGTTGGTTTGTCAGGGCCGTTATCTATTCGACTCTGACTTGCTGTTTCTCATGCAGGGAGACGCCACAAAGGCTCTCGGAGCTAACAACTACGAACTCAAGAAGCGCAGGATCGCAGTGACACTATCTGACACTCGCGTGCGCTCTCGAAGACGGTGCTCACCACTCTCCCCTACGTTTGACGCGTGCTCATATTTGATCAGAGAACCCGACACTGGATTCGGCAAAAAGGCGGATGCGCGCAATCGGTCACTACGTATCCGCGACCTCCCTGACGGTACTGAAGAGGGTCTACTCCAACAGGCTGTCGAAAAGCTCGCACCAGTGAGTCGTTTGGAGGTGCTTGCAGACAAACACGAAGCAGTAGTCGAGTTCCAACTGGCGGCGGATGCCGCGCGGCTGCTCCTACTACCTGAACCCCTTGAGTTCAACGGCGTGCGGCTGCGATTCTCAGAAGGCGAGGAAGGACCCTCGAAGGTGCGCAACGCGCCGGCGGCTGCGGGTGGGATGTTCATCCCGCGCAATGCCGCATCAAGACCCCGTGCCGGATTGGGTCGGGCACGAAACGCACCTCCGGCTGCTGCCAATACACCTGCAACCTCGGGAACGAAGTCACAGATGCCTTCTGGAGATAAAACGCCGGCTCAGGGCAAGGGGCAGGATGACTTCAGAAAAATGTTGCTAAGCGGGAAGTAGTGTGTTAATTTGTGTATGCCTATGCCATGT
>Ga0137390_10006112_pt1 | contig 10231 bp, 14 predicted proteins | sample 15con2h24AmetaG_FD_104937 | JGI IMG/M metagenome (GOLD analysis project Ga0137390, IMG submission 104937) | Vadose zone soil microbial communities from Angelo Coast Range Reserve, California, USA - 15con2h2.4A metaG | ecosystem: Environmental > Terrestrial > Soil > Vadose zone > Saprolite... | reverse complement strand
TATCACACTTAGGAGCCATATGTCAGTATGGGGATGACGAGCGCGTTGTAAACGCAGTGCCAATTCATGAAATTGAGGCCCCTTATGGAGTTCCCCAGAATACTTATCCCTTATATTGTGGAGCGCGCGTGGTTTACCATGATGCTTACATGTTTTTGCCACTGGAGGTCCTCGGTGAGGAAGACCCCCAGGTACCAGAGGGAGGGGACTGTTGGGAGTCGGTGTAGGGTCCCCTTGTCGAGGTAGTGGCCACCGTATATGTGTCCACCCGTGAGGTGGGTCCGGTGTCGGTTGTGGAACACTATGAGTTCCATCTTGGCCAGGTTGGCTAAGAGGCCGTTGTTGGCAAGCTAGCGGAGGGCAAGTTCGAAGTGGGCAATGGCTTTTTGTGTGGTGGTGGATGTGGTTGCCGAGGTCGCATAGATGGCTCTGTCATCAACATAGAGGGTTAGGTCACAGTGGGTCCACCGGCCTGCATGTTCCAGAAGGGAGGCGGTGTATAGGGCAGACAGGATCGGTGAGAGTGGTGAGCCTTGAGGGGTGCCATTGGAGACTGTGAAGGGGTCACTCAGGTAGTTGCCAAGCTTCAGAGGAGCGTGTCATCCAGTGAGGAAGGACTTGATCCAATCGCATAGTGAGGGTGGGAAGCCTTTGTCACAGAAGATTTGTGTGGCCCTGTTGGTGTTGATGTTGTCAAAGAATCTGGAGATATCGAAGAGCAGGAGAGCTCCGACATGTCTGGTGGTGTGGGTGGCTTAGATCTGGTGGACGAGGGTGGCGATGGCGTTGATAGTGTTGTGGTAGGGGCGAGACCCAAACTGTGTCATTGGGAGAAGGGTGTTAGTGGATATATCGATGTTTACTCGTTTGGCAACGATCTTTTCCATCAGCTTGCCAGCACACTCCAGCAAGCTGATGGGCCGGTAGGCTTTCGCCAGGCTGTAGTCGGGGCAGTTAGGTTTGTTGAGGACTACCACCATGGTGTCACACCACAGGTGTGTCCCCAAGTCTAGGGATAAGTTAAAAATAATTGTTAGAATATTGGGGTGGGTAGTGTGGGCCCATTTTAGGAGCCAATACCCCATGCCACTAGGGCCAAGTGCTGACGAATCAGCGGCCATGCTCAGGGTGGCAGTGACCTCGTCTTTGGAGATTGGGGGCCATTGGCATGTTGGGAGGGGGTTAGGGTCCCCATCTTGTCGGGTGGCGACCTGAACAGGGTTGTGGGGGAAGAAGTGCTGTCGAAGGACTTCGGTCTTAAGGGCAGGGGTGTCTATGAGGGTGCCATCAGCGGCCTTGAGGGGGGGGTATGTGTTGACTTGCTGGCCTTTCCTTGTCCATGCCAAGGCCCAGATGTCTTTGACTTCTGTGGCATGGTGGAGTTGTTGGTGTGCCCAGTCCTGTTTTGCTTGGACCAGGGTCTGCCGATGGGCTTTCACAGCCCACCATCAGGGTTCTCCATCGGGGGCGGAATGGGCAGCCACATGGGATGCCATGCAGTCCTCATTCCACCACTGGACTCCATGGGGTTTGTGCGGGCATTGGGTCTTGAGGGTGAGGCAGTTGGCCTGGGCAATCACGTCATTGAAGAGGCGAAGGGTGTTGAGGAGAGTGTTGAGGAGGTCCAGCGTGGCAATGAGAGGGCTACTGATGGCAGGGTCGGTGACCCCGCAAGCGTTTGCCTCTGCTTGAGGGGTTGGGTAATGGGCTGAAGCCAGTTCTGCCCCCGCCGATGCACTAATGTTAGGGACCTGTAGGGGGTTGAGGGCGGCATTAAAGGCATTGCACCATGCTTCGTGGTGTTTGGGGTCGGCGTTGTAGCCTACGGGTGCTGGAGGGGGAAGAAATTTTTGGCTGGTCAGCGGGACATACGTAAGGGTAAGTGCAGCGTGGTCGGTGAGTGGCATAGGGCCATCGGTGACTTGGGCATCATCCAGTTGGCCACCTAGTAGGAGGGCTTCGTTGGCGAAGGCAAGGTCAATGAGGGACTGTTGGTCAGGGATTGAGGGGTGGAACCAGGTTAGGCAGCCGAGGGGGTTGAGGCATGTGAGCCTGTGATTGTCAGCCCAGTCAGTGAGGGCACGGCCCTAGCTAGATGGGGTCTGACTGGGTAGTGACCATCTTGGGTCGTGGGTGTTGAGGTCCCCTAGGAGTAGGGTGGGGGTGGTGTCGTCTAGAGAGTGGTTAAGTAAGTAGTGGAGCTTGTGTCCCTGTCATAGCAGGGGGTGGTAGATGTTGATGAGCCTGAGGACGAGGCCATCGGTGCTGGTGATGTCGAGGATCATTGAGTTGAGGGAGGCAAGTCGGTGGTCAGTGTGGAGGTTGATGGTGTGGGTCTGGGCTAGGGTCTTCTGCATGTAAATTGCAACCTTGCATGTGTCGGTGTTGGCATGGTTTGGGAGGTGGGCGTCCCACATGTTGTTGTGGGGGAGGCCCTTTTAGGGCATCCCTTCGGGGTTCATATTGGAGCGGACAGTGGCAACTGTGTAAAACCATGGCTCCTGGATCAGTAGTACGTGGACATTGTCGTATGTTTGGAGGATGGAGTGCATGCACCTGTTGTTATGGTTTACATTTAATGAAATGATGTTTACCTCTGTTGGTTATACCGACATATTAGAGGGACACTGGGGGTTGGGCAGGGGTGACGGCGGCGATGTCGGGCACTGTGGCTGTTGGGATGGTTGAGGCAGCGGATTTGGAGCCATACCGGCGTATGTTCTTCTTGAGCGGGCAGGTGTCACTGAAGGCATAGTGGCCTTTGTCATCCTTACTGTTAAAGAAATAGTTGAAGCATTTTGTGGGGCAGTCACATGTGATGGTGGGGTGTAGCTTGCCGCAGTGTCCGGCATTGTGGGTGGCTTGGGTGTGCCTAGTCTTGCTGCAGATGCCACAGCACAGATACTTCTCGCTGTGGGGGCATTTGTCTGTGTGGTGAGTAAGGTGGAAGCACTTGCCGCATTGGCAGTGCTGGGTGTAGGTGGTAGCGGTGCAGATGATGCAGCACTTCCCGTATATGAAGCATGGGGCACAGAGGAGGCATTGAGACATGTTAGTCGGGTTGGAGAGGAGGAAAGTGAAAGCAGATGTGGACTTTGTGGGGTCCACGAGTGCCCCTCGGGTCCACATAGGGAGGCCTGGGAGGTCCCACTTCTTTATGTGGGGGTTGTTCTGTTGGAACTCTTCATATAAGGCTCCGGTGGGAGCAAGGTGGCCTTCTGCGTTATGCATGCAGGGCACACTGGTGATGATATACTTCTTGAGCCCGTCGTTGGGGACAAGGTGGAAGAATAGTTTGAAGGGGAAGAGGAGTGCCACCCGGTAGTTGCGGATGAGCTCAGGGCAAGGCTTACCTGCGAAGGTGAGGCCGACGCTCCACCACCCTGCAATGAGGGTGATTGGTGGGTCGACCTTGCCGCACACCTGTCATAAGGTGGTTTGAAGGTGTCAAGTGAGGCGGAGGGCATCCCCTTCGAAGGGGCATTGAAACTCCAGTGCTTCACACCTGGCTTAACAGCAGATGGTCCACTCGCTGGTGATAGCGTTGCAGTGGGTCGGGTTGCAGGCGGGTATGGGCGCTTTACCCGGGAGTGTCGGGGTTGCGGCTCCTGTGAGGAAGCTGTGGTATGCTGCAACGAGTGAGGGCTTCGGGCAGGACATCGAGAGCTTCTTGCTGAAGACTAGCAGGGCACTAGCAACAATGATTGGCTTGGTCATCTTGGGGTCCCGTAATTGGGCGGGAGTGAGGGCATTGGGGTTGGCGGTGGTCGAGGCCAGTGTCATGGGCTGTGCCGGGGTCAGGGCAGAGGCAGGTTTTGCGGGCATGGGTTTGCCCTTCTTACCTACCGTCTTCTAGACTGACCCGGTGCGGGCGGCCCATTCAGTGTAGCTGAGATTGTCGGTCATTGGTGCCAAGTTCTGAGTGGAAGGCAGGGAGATGGGGTGCTCCTGTGTGCCCACTGCTGCGTTTGGGATGCGGACAAGGCCAGGGATGGGTTGTCGTGCTAGAGGGTTAGTGTGAGGAGTGTCGTCCTCAAATTTATGGTCAAGGAGGGGGGGGAGGCCTGCATCACGGCAGGCTTGGGCTGCTGTGGCAAGGGCAGTGTCTTCTGCCTTGTACTGAGCGATGTCCGCTTCCTGCTGGTCGGCGAGGGCCTCCCAGTCGGCTTTCTCGTCCATGGGGGTGGGGCCCTTGTTGTAGGCATCGTCAAAGCGGACACCGTGTTGGCAGTTGTAGGCCTCGATCTGTTGGAGATTGTTGAGGGTGGCATCTTGTTCCAGCGTGGGTTGCTGCCAGTTGGCATAGTCGTTGGCCTCCTCTTCATAATTGAGGTATGCTGTGGTGGTGGTCTTTGTATGTTTGAGCTTGTCCAATTGGGCCTTGATTGGAGCAAGTTGATCGTTGATGTTGGTGGTAACGTTGGCGAAGCCTGTGGCCATCATTTTCAGGAGATCGTCCATCAGGTTGGACATGTGGCATTGAGTGACCCCAGTAGGGGGAGGCTCTAGGGGGGTGTTAGCAGTGGGGGTCGGGGAGTTACTCTCATGGTCATCTCGGTCGACCTGCATGAGGGCCACAGTCAGTTGGGGCGTGGACGGTGAGTACGGGCTGTTCACCCTGGAGGGGGCCCAGGACAAGGCCCTAGACGCTGCGCGAGAGCGTCAGGGGGTGGTGTTGAGAGGGGTGGGGCGGGCATTTGTGTGCTTGGTGGTGTGCGCTGCGAGATGGGTGAGGTCAGCTTTGCTTTGGGCCTGGCTTACCGTGGCCTTGTGATCAGATCGGAATGCCACAAGTTCACACACAGCTTCCTCCCGGGCATTTGCGAGGATGGCAGCGTGGTGATCCTGGATCTTCTGAAGGTTGTCGTTCAGGGCATCCATGGAGTGTTGTAGTTGGGTCTCGTAGATGAGGCAGGCATTGTTGATGGCCTCTTGGGCTGCCATGGCTTCTGCCTCGACCTTACCCTGCGCTGCGAGGCGATTGACCCACTCGGTGACCTGAGGTTCTTTCATAGAGAGTTTGGGGTTCTCCGTTACTATACGGAGGATGACAGCATCTTGGGCCTGCATGCGAACAGTCTGGGCCTACTTTTCCGCCTTGAGGCAGAAGTCCTTGATGGCCACATTCATGATGGTGTGCTGTGCGGCATCAATGTGCTGGTTGCAGTGAGTGAGCATGGCATCCTACGACTCTGGCGTTACCTTTCCATTGGCTACCCAGAGGCAACCAGCACATTGGTGCCATGTTCCATCAGGGGCAGGTGGAGTCGTGGTGAATAGGCTGAGAGCCTGGACAGTGTTGGCGAAAATGTTAGAGGCTATGTCTTCATCGGGTCCAAGCTCGCTAAGGAAGGTGTTGGGGTCGTGGTTTGGGAGGGCCCTGCGGAGGCTGGTGTGAATGGCCCCCATAAGTTCGGCAGCAGCTCAGAGCCATTGGTCCCTATTGAGGGCCCTGTCTGGCTTATCATCTTTGAACCCGTAGTTGAGGGCTTTGATGGTGTCATCAAAGTGGTCAAGAAAGGTGGAGCCAAAGGAGGAGTTGGTAAAGTCTTCTGGCTGGAGGCAGTGGAGAGATTCGTATGGGGGGGGAATAGTTTCCAGGTGGGCTTTCAGGGCTGAGTGGAAGATCTCCATGTCAAGGCAGAGGATCGTGTTGGTGTTGATGAGGGACGACATAGGTTGGGGGTGGCCGTAGCCAGGCGAGGTGGGGGTTGAGTATGAACAACGATGTATACAAGTACTGTTGACTACGAGGGGACCAGCAGCAGTAGGGGTTGCGAGGTATTCCAAGCGGTATCCCTAGATGATGGTGGTTGAAGAAGAAGGAGCTGGAATAATAGTCTTATACTCTTTTATATTGGTTACTTGATGAAACTAATGACTCAAAGAGCTTATATAAGCATTTAAATAGTCACTGGCATTTATTATATGTGTTATTCTTATCTATAAAGGTCTTTTAAAACTTGTTTTAGTATGCTTTTTCTGTAAAATATGCATTATTTTAGACATTTTTATAATGTTATAGAAGTAAAACTTGCTTCAAGTGTTGCCAAATGGCCTTAAACTATCAGAAGGTTTACTGCCCCCTTCAAAATTACTCAAAGACATTTTAAAAAAGGTTAGATAAAGACAATTAAGGTGAAAAAGAGGCTTGTTTATTATTTAATATAAGGAGAATGGTAAAACACTTTGTAAAACAACTACTAATACATTATTATAAAGGAGTCAAAAGGGTTAAGATGGCTAATAGGGACCAAAAGCAACATTTTAAGCCTAGATAGTAAAATGTGACTCTTGTAGAAAGTATAAAAAATGCTAAGTAACTATCACTTAAACTGGGGTCCACACCTCTGACCCCTTCACCATCTCACATGGCACCCCGCAAGGCTCACCACTTTTGCCCATCCTGTCCACATTCTACACATCGTCACTCCTTCAATGCGCAACCCAGTGGCAACATAGTGACCTCTCACTGTACATCGATGACGGGGTGATCTACGCCATGTCAGCCACCGAACACGCTGCCACCACCAAAGCCACCGCCAAATATGAGGAGGTCCTCAGTTGGCTCCACCAGAACAGCCTTCAGGCTGACCCAGCCAAGACGGAGTTAATGACCTTCTCCAAAAAGAACAGCACAAGAGTGGGGGGGTGAGTTGAGGGTGCCCACTACACTGACCCTGTCACAGGTCCCCAACACATCACTGCCACCAACACCCTCCAATTCCTGGGGGTGTTCATCAACTGTGACCTCAACTGGATGCCCCACATCAAGATCATGGCTAGTGAAAAACACAGGTGGGCTGGCCTACACGGGTTTATGGTCCAGGTAGTTGCGGCCATGGCCTCGGGCCGAGATATCACCACCCAAGCACCACCTGTGCCTGTGCCTCGGGTTGTCCAGGTTTTTTTGCATGCATAGGTAATTTTGAATCTCCGCACCGCTTCCCAAAATGGTGGATTGCTTTCAGATTGCCCTTCATCATCAACGCTTTCAGCTGCGTTTCATCAGTGTTTCTTCACAGCAACTTCAGAATCACGCTGTCTTTCACATTTTCTTGTCTGCTGCTGACTGCTGTTCCTCACGGTGACTTCTGGGACAACCGCGAGACATCAGGTTGGGTGGGTCAGGCTGCTGGTATGTTTTCTCAATTTCTCTTGTTTTTTTTAAATTCTTGCTAACTTCCTCTTTTGCAGCCTAGTCACCACACTCTCCCCTCCTTACTGATGGACATGGCCGCCCTTTCCCTTGAGGGCCCACCAGCCCCCACTACCAACCGCGACGACAGCGATGACACATGATGATGCTAGCATGCCCCCTCATCACCGCATGTGTCACCGCCATCCCTAGTAGTGCCCTGGGTGCAGTGGTCCAATGAGTTGGCATGGGAAATGTACGTTAAGCACGCACTGCAGTGCCTCGCTCTCTAGTATCCTGATAATCCCGTGGACTCCTGATTATATATACACTGGACCCCTAAGGTCTATGGTCTATGGTCTCTAGTCTCTGACTCACATCCTTGATGGACAGCCTCGCTTATTGTTGTACTCATGACTCTGATCCTTATTGTTAGGACTATAGTTATTGTCTTAGTACTGACTCATACTGACTCCCCCTCCCTATTGTGTACGTCTCTGACTCCTCTCAGCCCAAGCACCCTTATTGTCTCATACTTTACCTGCCCTCAACTAACCTAGGGTATATAAGTAGCTATGGATCGTGCTGTAACCCCCAGCTTGATCCTCTTGTCCAATTCACGGCTTTGATAGCCTAGTCTTTGGACCCCTTTCTCTATAGGTGTTAGCACACACCTCTTCTAAGTCTAACTTAAGATAGTGACTTTGCAAAGTCCTATCACTCTTGCCTTAGTGGCTGTGATCTACTTCCTAACGGTTGCCATAGGAATTACCCTTCCAAGGCTGCTTACCTTAGCCATATATCTTCATTACCCTCACGTGATGTGACTCATGTGACATCACATGTGACTTGGTACAGCACGTGACCCAGACACCGCACGTGACTTAGTACAGCACATAATATAGCTCATGACTAGAACATGTGACTATTTAACTTAGTGGACTTCCGTCTAGCAGTGGTGACAGCATGTGCCATGTCGCCATGCCCCTCATGGCTGCATGCACTGCCTTGCCTCGCCCCTCGTGGCTGCGCGCACCACCTTGCCTTGCCTCTCATGTCGCCGTGCCCCTTGTGGCTGCATGCACCATGTCGCTGTGCCCATGTCACCATGCATCTTGCGCTGGCTTACCCTCTCCTTGTAGGTTTTCTTTTGTCTTTTTCTGCTAACTTCTTCTTTTGCAGTCCAGTCACTGTGCTCTCACTGCCATCCTTGCCGACAGATGTGCAGCCATCCTCCCCCTCCAGGGCCTGCCATGGTGCAACCACCAACCATAACGACAATGCCACCATGATAATGACCACAGCTGCGGCACCAGCGGCACAATGACAGCCACCACGACTGTGACCACGACACCACACATAGCGTGACCACAATGACAGCACCACACAGCATGACAACTGCGACCATGACACCACATGTGGCATGGCGACCATGACCATGACATAATGCAGCCTGACGACAGTGCCCACAACACCATGCATGGTGCGGCGACAGCAACCGCAACACACAGTGCAACAACTATAACCATAACACCACACGTGGCGCGACTGGGACAACAGCACCACATGGTGCGACAACAACAACCGTGACACTGCACGTGGCATGGCGACTGCAACTATGACATAACCCAGCCTGACGACAGTGCCTGCGACACCACATGTGGCGTGGCAACAACAACCACAAAACCATACACAGCGCGACAATTGCATCTGTGACCACAACACCATGCAACATTGCATTGTTGTAACTACTCTTTGATTACTTGTCCTTTTTTTTTTGTTACATGTTGCAAGCATTGGAAATACAAGCCATGTTCCTATTTATTCATATCCATATACCAGCGATGGCTTGAAAGCCTATAACCCTCAATGCTCAAGGGAACATGGGATCCCACAGGGGTTCCACACCTGTAGCTGTAAAATTCCCGTGCCCACGACTTTGGGTATGGTTTTTTGCAGGCAGGGGTACGGGTGGCCCAAAAAAACCCCAGGGCTGCCCATGCAGAATACTAATCATGGCCAACTGCACCCGCTCTACAGTACACGGAATCAGCATTCTTGGCAACTCGGTCCGAGGCCTCAACTTCATGAACTGGTGTAAGGTCTACAACGCCTTGGTCATCCCCGTGCTTACATACAGGGCACCGGTTTAGTACACCAGGGTCCATCAGAAGGGCCTGATCAAGCACCTTCAAGTGGCACAAAATGACAGTATACGCAAGCTCACCAGGGTCTTCCGTACCACCCTCACCGAGCCTCTGCACAACCTCACAGGCATCCCTCCCATCTCCTACATGTCACCAAAGCTCATGCACTCTTACGCCCTTAGACTCCAAGGCCTCCCACTGGGGGCCAAGGTGAAAACTGTCCTCATGACAGATCAGTCCCAATATTGGCCTGATTACATTACTCCACTCACAAACCTCTGCTGGGCCTCTTCAGGGCTCAGCCCCTCTATGTACCACCCCATTGACCCATGCACCGCTGGGCTTTGGGAGCACCCCCAGTTACAACACAACCCCCAGGTGCCCTCAAGTCTAGATACCGAGCACCTGAAGGAGGCCCTCACTCATATGCCCTACCACCTCACAGTACACATCTTTATGCACCCCACTGTCATTGACAGCTTTCCCCACACCATCTTCCACATATGATATGGCCACTCCAGCCCCACCACCTTCACCCAGTGGGGCACCACCCAGGGTGTCGACCAAACACAGGCCATATGCCTAGCAGTTCAGATGGCCCTGACCCAGGCCTTCGCACTCGAACCTACGCACATATACCTCTGGCTGTGGCCGCAACACATCTCAAACCGCTTGCTAATGCTTACCTCACACAGGGACACCTACATCACCTACGATACCCGCACACTCATCCATACCTACTTAGACTCAGACTCATTTCGGTTACTATACATACAGGCCATTGGACCGAACTGAAGGGGCACACCCTCAAACTAGGAGCACCACCGGACTGCCACAGATCCCACCATCAGGGATGCCCACATCACCCAACCAATCAACACTGCCATGGCCAAGGCTGCGATGTGGACCAAAATCACCACTGACTATACCCTCTCACCCAAACCCT
>Ga0137390_10006111_pt1 | contig 10231 bp, 10 predicted proteins | sample 15con2h24AmetaG_FD_104937 | JGI IMG/M metagenome (GOLD analysis project Ga0137390, IMG submission 104937) | Vadose zone soil microbial communities from Angelo Coast Range Reserve, California, USA - 15con2h2.4A metaG | ecosystem: Environmental > Terrestrial > Soil > Vadose zone > Saprolite... | reverse complement strand
GGTCAGAGGACCATCTGCTGCTACTGTTGCAACCATGCAACTCTACGAGCGGCTGCAGGCGCTCCACCTCGGAGCCTCGCGTCGCCGCCTCAAGCAGTGGCTCGCGGCCTCGCGCGTGCGGGTTAACGGCACCGTCGTCCGCCGCGGCGACGTTGCCGTCGGCGTCGACGATCGTGTCGAGCTGACCGCGCCGCCGCCGCCCGCCTGTCCACAGCCCCTGGGCCTCGTGCACGAGGACGCCGACATCCTCGTCGTCGCCAAGCCGTCCGGCCTGTTGACCATCGCCACCGAACGAGAGCGCGCGCGTACCGCATACCGGCTCCTGCGGGATTGGGTCGTCGCGCGACGCTCCGCTGCCGCCCGGCTCTTCATCGTCCACCGCCTCGATCGCGAGACCTCGGGGTTGATCGTCTTCGCCAAGTCCGTCGCGGCCAAGCGGAGTCTCCAGGCGCAGTTCGCGGCTCGGGCCGTCGAGCGAGTCTACGTCGCCCTCGTGGAAGGCGCGGTGCGGCAGACTCAGGGGACATTTACCTCGCGGCTCACCGAGGATCGGGCGCTCCGCGTTCGGGCGACGGGCGACCGGCGGGCGGGCAGGGAAGCGCTCACTCGTTATCGCGTTCTCGAGTTGCGGCGCGACGCGACGCTGCTCGAGCTCCGCCTGGTGACCGGCCGTCGCGGTCAGATTCGGGCTCAGCTCGCTGCAGCAGGCCATCCGATCGCCGGCGATAGGGAGTACGGGAGCCGAACCAACCCTCTGGGCCGCGTCGCGCTCCACGCGACGCGGCTCGGGTTCGTGCACCCTCGCGGCGGGCGCGTGAGCTTCGAGAGCCCTCTCCCGGAGGCGTTCCGCCGCCGCCCGGTGTGACGCGCCAATGCTATGATCCCGCTGGCGCAGCGCGCATGAGCGATCCGGAGCGGGTGGTGAGCGCGGATGTCGCGGGTCTTGCCGCCGCCATCGAGCGGGCGGCGGCGGATCTCGCCGTCGCCGAGGAGCCGGCGGGCTTCGTGGTTGCGCTCGAGGGCGAGAGCGATCTCGGTGAGCGCGATGACTGACTGGACCGTCGAGACGCTCGTGCACGCGATCGCGACGCGGAAGATCTCGCCGGTCGAGGCGACCCGGGAGTGTCTGAACCGCATCGAACGGCTCGACGGGAAAATCCACGCCTTCATCACCGTCGACGCCGACGGCGCGCTGGCGGCGGCGCGGGCCCTCGAGGCCGAGCTCGCTGCCGGCCTCTCCCGCGGCCCCCGGGCGCGGCTCGAGATCGGCTTTCGCATCTCCGCTCACGACTATCTGCAGGCGCTCCGTCTACGCGCCCGCTTCACGCGCGAGTTCATCCGGGAGGTGTTCGGCGAGGTCGATGCGCTGGTCCTTCCCGCGATCCCGGAGCCCGCGCCCGCGCTCGCGACCGCAAAGGCCGGCACCGTCGACGATGTCGTCGGCCGGATGGGCCGGTTCTCGCGCCTCACGCGTCCGTTCAACGGGCTGGGGCTGCCCGCCCTCGCTGTGCCGTGCGGGCTCTCGTCCGACGGCCGGCCGCTCGCGCTCCAGATCGTCGGGCGAGCGTTCGACGAGGCGACGGTGCTCCGCGTCGGCCACGCCTACCAGCGGGTGACCGCGTGGCACCTCGAGCCGCCGCGATTCTCCGGTCGAGGCGGGTCGGTGATTGGCTGAGCGACCACCGCTCTGGCCCGTGTTCGTCGCATACGTTGGCGCCTTCGCGGCGATCGTCGTCCTGTCGGTCCTCGGCGCCGGAGTCGTTCGGGCTCTCTACCCTGATCTCCCCGAGCAAGCCGTGTTCGAGGGCCTCCCCGGCCTGCTCGCCGGCGGCATCGCCTCCTCCACCGGGCTTCTCATGACGGTCCTCATCGCGAGTCGCGGAGCCCCGCTCGCCGGACTGCGCCTCGTCCCGGGCAGGGAGACGGGCCGCACGCTCGCGATCATGGCCATCGGTACGCTCGCGCTCGGCCAGATGCTCGACTCGCTGATCATGCTCGCCGGCCTCGGTCAGCAGGGAACTATGGTCGTGATTCGCCGTGCGCTCGCAGGGGTCGCGGGTCCCGACCTGTTCCTCGCCGTCGTCGTCATCGGCGTCCTCGCGGGCACCGCCGAGGAGGCATTCTTCCGCGCGTACATGCAGACGCGGCTCGGCGAGCGTCTTCCGCCCGCGGCCGCGGTGGTGATCGCCAGCACGTGCTTCGGCGTCCTCCACCTCGAGTGGCTCCACGCCGGCCTGGCCTTTGCCCTTGGCCTCTACCTCGGCTGGATCACGGAGCTCGCCGGAAGTGCCTTGCCGGCGGTGGTGTGTCACGTCATCAACAACGCCCTGTTCACGATACTCACCGCGCTGTGGGGTACCCTCGAGGGCTTCGGGCTCAACGCCGGGCTCGCCACGGTCTCGGGTATCGCCTTCGTCGGCTGCGTCCTCTGGTTGCACCGGCGGCGCCCGTGAAGGGCGCTATCCGCCCTGTCGCCTTCACGGGCGCCGAGCTCCACCGCCTCGACCGGCTCGACTGCTGCATCACCCAGAACATCGACGACCTGCACCAGCGCGCCGGTCTTCCAGCGGACAGGGTCAGCGAGCGACCCTGGTGGTCGCGAACCTCGAGCCGACGCCCCTGTACGCGCAGGCCGATCTCGTGATTCGCGAAAGGGCCGGCAGGGTCATGGCGGCCGTCCTCGACGGAGTCCGTGCGTGACGCTCGACGAGCTCGTGGCACTGACACGAAGGCGGCTCGCCGCGCGCGAGCGCCGCGTCGTGCCCCCGGGTCAGCTCGTGCGGGCGGCGGTGCTCGTCCCGCTCGTCGATCGGGGCGAACCCTACCTCGTGTTCGCGAAGCGGACCGACACGGTCGGGACCCACCGGGGCCAGATCGCATTCCCGGGAGGCACCGTCGATCCCGGGGACACCTCGGTTCTGGAGGCGGCATTGCGCGAGAGCGAGGAAGAGATCGGACTGCCGCGGACGGCGGTGGAGCCGCTAGGCGCGCTCGACGACACCGAGACGTTCGCGACCAATTTCGTCATTACGCCCTGGGTCGGCGTGGTCCGGCGACCTGTCGCGTGGCGCCCCGACGGCGAGGAGATCGAGCGGGTCATCGAGGTGCCGCTCGCGGCGCTGTCCGGGCCTGGCGGCTTGCGTGTTGAGGAGTGGGAGCGCAACAATGTCGTGCGTCCCGTGTATTTCTTCGACTACGAGGGCGACACCATCTGGGGGGCCACCGCCAGGATCGTCAAGCACTACCTCGACCTCGTCGCAGATGGGCCATGAGCGCAGAGACGTCGCTCGAGCGCCCAGCGACACCCTCGGGCCTCTGCGCCACGTGCCGGCACGCGCAGCGGATCACGTCCGCCAAGCTGTCGACGTTCGTGCGGTGCGCTCTCAGCGCGACCGATCCACGTTTTCCGAAGTATCCGCGGCTACCGGTCGCCCGCTGTGCGGGCTTCCGGCCAGCGACAGACCTGGCCGGGCCTCAGGGCCACCACATATAAAGGAAGCGAGGACCGGCTCCGACGACCGACGCGAGCTGGGCGACCGTCGTGTCGAGGCTGCTGGGCGACGCCTCGGATCGGGCATAGTAGGTGGCCCGGTACTCCGAAGGCCGGTGATAGACGATCACCCGTGCCTCGTCGACCCCGATCGCACGGCGCGCGATCTGGAGCGCATCGTCCATGTATCCGATCCGGTCGATCAGCTTGAGCTCCAGCGCCTGCTGCGCCGTGTAGACGCGACCGTCGGCGAGGGTCTTCGCGGTCTCCGGCGGGAGCTTGCGCGACTCGACAAGTTTTCCGACGAACTGGCCGTGCAGCCCGTCGATCACGGACTGGAAGATCTTGCGTTCCTCGTCCGTGAGAGCCCGGAACGGGCTCCCCATGTCCTTCCGCTCACCGGACTTGATCGCGGCCGCCGCGAGGCCGAGCTTCTGCATGAGACCCTCGGCGTTCAGCGTCACCATGATGACGCCGATCGAGCCCGTCACGCTCGTCGGATGGGCGACGATCGTGTCGGCCGCCAGCGCGACGTAATAGCCGCCCGAGGCGGCGACGTCCATCATGACCGCGATGACGGGGATGCGCACCCTCCGCTTGAACATATCCAGCTCGTTGAACATGATGTCAGACGCCGTCACGGTCCCGCCCGGGCTGTTGATGCGGACCACGAGTGCCTTGACGGCGGTATCGTCCTCGGCCTTCTTGAGCTCCTCGCGAAAGCGGACGAGCAACGTCACGCGGGGAGGCGGCGCGCCGATGACCACCGTCGGAGACTGGCCCTCTTCGCTCAGAACGCCCGAGATGTCCGTCAGGAGGATCTTCGTCTTACCGGTTCCCTCGACGGTCCGCTCCTCGAGCGGCTTGATCCGCGGCGTCAGATCGATCGAGATGAGCGAGCAGCCGGCCATGCACAGAAGAGCCAGGAGGGTTGCGGTCATCCGCATGAGGGAAGTATACCGCGAGGGTTGAACACGGTTCTGACCCTCTGGGATAATCGGCGCGTCGTGACCGCCGCCCCTCTGATCACGATCGACGACGTGCGAGCCGCTGCGCGGCGGCTCGCGGAGCGCGTCTACCGAACGCCGGTGATCTCGTCCCAACCCTTCGACGACGCGAGCGGCTGTCGTGTCTTCTTCAAGTGCGAGAACCTGCAGCGAGCCGGCTCGTTCAAGATCCGCGGGGCCCTGAACAAACTCGTGTCGCTCACGTCGGGGGAGCGCGCCCGGGGCGTCGTCGCCTACTCGTCGGGCAATCACGCCCAGGGCGTGGCGCTCGCCGCGCAGATGGTCGGGACCACCGCGATCATCTGCATGCCCACCGACGCACCCAAGCTCAAGGTCGAGGCGACGCGCGGCTACGGCGCCGAGGTCGTCTTCTACGACCGCCTGAAGGACGATCGAGCCGCCGTCGCCCGACGTCTCGTCGAGTCGACGGGCCGTGTGCTGGTGCCCCCGTACGACGATCCCGCGATCATGGCGGGCCAGGGGACCGCGGCCCTGGAGCTCTTCGAGGAGGTCCCGTCGCTCGACGCGCTCGTCACCCCCGTCGGGGGCGGCGGCCTGATGGCGGGCTGCAGCACGGTGGCGCGAAGCCTGTCACCCGGAATCGCGATCATCGGCGTCGAGGCGGACACTGCGAACGACACATACCTCTCACTGCAGAAGGGAGAGCGCGTGACCATTCCTCCGCCGCCCACGATCGCCGACGGGATCCGCCCCCAGAGTCCCGGCGAGCTCACGTTTCCGATCCTCCGCGAGAACCTCGCCGGCGTGGCGCTGGTCAGCGACGCCGAGATCGTCGCGGCCGTCCGCTTCCTGGCGCTGCGGGCCCACGTGATCGTCGAGCCGACCGGCGCGGTCGGAGCCGCCGCGGTGCTGACGGGAAAGCTCGCCGTCCCGGCCGGGGCCCGAATCGGCGTGGTGCTTTCCGGCGGGAACGTGGACCCCGACCTGCTGCTCCAGATCCTCCAGGGGACCTGAGGTCGGACCTCAGGTCCGGGAGCGCTGAGCCGGGCCTCAGCGGGCGTGAAACGCCGGCACGACCTCGCTCGCGAGCTGCTCGAGCTGCTCGAGCATCCGCTCGGGTGGGCACATCGGCCGCAGGACGAACTTCGACCCACCCCCTTGCACGTACTGCTCCAGGCGCTCGCTCACGAGGTCGGCCGGGCCGAACGCCGTGCACGCATCGAGCGTCGGTGCGTCGGCGCGCCCGCGCGGGATGAAGGGGAGAGCCATCGCGCGCGCGACCGCCGGGTCAGGGTCGAGGCAGAAGTTCACGAGCGTTCCAAAGTGGTCGCCCGGCACCTCGCGCCCGGCCTCGGCCGCGAAGGTCAGCGTCTTGTCGACGCCGACACGGAACTGGTCTGGCGTGATGAACGACGGAATCCAGCCGTCGCCCAGGTGACCGGCGCGGCGCATCGCCGCCTCGCTGTTTCCGCCGATCCACAGCGGCATCGGCTGCTGGAGGGGGCGCGGCAATACCGTGATGCGATCGAGGCGCCAGAATTCGCCCGCGAACGTCACCTCGGACTCGTCCCAGCACTGCCGCATGATCTTGATCGCCTCGTCGGTGCGGCGCCCCCGCTCCCGGAAGGGCACGCCTGCGGCGTGGAACTCGCGCTCCTGCTCGACGCCAATCCCAACGGCCGGGAGCACGCGCCCCGCGGAGAGATAGTCGAGCATCGCGAGCTGGCGCGCCGCGAGCACCGGCGATCTGAAGGGCGCCACCAGCACGCTCGGGCCGAACTTGAGCCGCTGCGTGCGTGCGGCCACCGCGGCCATGGTGGTCATCGGCTCGAGGACGGGCAGCGGCGAGGAGAGCCGGTCCGAGAACCAGATGGAATCGATCGCGGTCCGCTCGCAGAGGTCGATGAGCTGCCAGAGGAAGTCGCGACCCCCGTCCAGCCCGCCCCCCGGCCACGGTCCGGGCATGATACCGATCCGGTATTTGATGTGCATAGCGGCCAGTCTAGAACATCGAGAAGTCTTCCGCCTTCTCGGTGAGGAACTCGAGGAGCGCGGGCGTGCCGTCCTGCGTCTTGCGGATGGCGCGCCGGATGGCCGGCACGATCTCGCCGGGCTCGGTCACACGCTCGCCGTGGCCGCCGAAGGCGCGCGCCATGGCCGCGTAGTCGCCGCTGATGTCGGTGCTGCGGTACTTGGCCGTCGCCGTCTTCATGATCTTCAGCTCGATCGCCATGGAGAAGTTGTTGAGCAGCACGGAGAGGATCGGGATCCGCTCCCGCACAGCCGTCTCGAAGTCCATCCCGGTGAAGCCGATCGCGGCATCGCCCCAGACGTTCACGCACAGCTTGTCCGGCGCGGCGAGCTTCGCCCCCATCGCGAGACCGAGGCCGTAGCCGAGCTGCGTCGTCTTGCCCCAGCCGATGTAGCTCAGCGGCGCCACCGGTTCCCAGAACGGCGAGATCTGGTCGCGCGGGCTGCCGGCGTCATGCGTGATGATCGTGTTCGCGACGTCGACCGTGTGCATGAGATCCCAGATCACGCGATACGGGGACAGCGGCTTCGTGTCGGCGGTGAGCCGCGGCGTCCACTGGGCCAGCCACTCGCTCTTGAGGTTCTTGATCTCTTGAGTCACGACCGAGAAGCGGCCGCGCGGCCCGCCCTTGAGCCGGTCCTTCACCTCGACGAGCAGCGCCTGGAGCGTGAGGCCGGCGTCGCCGACGAGCGCCAGCTCCGAGGCCACGTCCTTGTTGATGTCGGTCGGGTCGAGCGTCGCGTGCGCGATGCGCTTGCCCTTCGGCATCGCGACGCCGTAGTTCGTCGTCGCAAAGCTGCAGCCGATCCCGAAGATGAGGTCGGCGTTCGTGAGGAAGTGATGGAGCTGCTTCGAGATTGACCGCCCGCCGGAGCCGAGCGACAGCGGGTGGCTCTCCGGGAACGCGCTCTTGCCCTGGAGGCTCGTCGTCACCGGAGCCTCGAGGAGCTCGGCCAGCTCACGGAGGACCTGCCACGCGCGCGCGTAGTGCACACCCTGGCCGGCGTAGATCACCGGCCGCTGAGCGGCCACGAGCGCTTCGGCGACGCGTGAGACGTCGCGCGGATCGGGCGCCGAGCGCAGCCGGGGCGCCGGGGTGTACTGGATCGGCTCCGGCACGTCCTCTCGCAGGAGATCGACCGGGAACTCGATCAGCACCGGGCGCGGGCGCCCGTTCTTGACCTGGGTGAAGGCCCGGCGCATCGCGTCCACCACCGCGTCGGGCACGATGACCTGCTCGCACCACTTCGTCACGTGCTGGTAATTCAGGAACGAGTTGAAGTTGGGCTGGATGTTCGTGATTCGCCGCGGGTAGCCGCCCGGCAACACGACGATCGGCACGGAGTCGCCGTAGGCCTGGGCCACGCCGCCGAACGCGTTCTCCGAGCCCGGGCCGTGCTGCATGGCGAAAACGCCGATCCGGTCCCCCGACGAGATGCGGCTCACCGCGTCGGCCATGTGGAGCCCGGTCCGCTCTTGGCGCACGATGATCGTCCGGATGTCGGCCTCCGCGGCGGCCTCGATGATGGGGTTGACGGGGTATCCGATGAGGAATCTCACACCCTCGCGCTTGAGAATCTCGGCGACCGCCGCCGCTGCCTTCATGATCCACTCTCCTCGATCATTATTGAGCTCGCCTCGGGTCGATCGAAATTGCCTCGCGCCGGCCGCACGAGGCTCGCTTATCCTACGCCAGACTCGACGATCGAGGGGAGATGAAGTGGTTGTGCGAGCCGCAGGGCCGGCCGGGGCGGGGGCCCCCAGGCCCGAGGCGAACTTTATGAAAGATGACCGAGGGGAGCCCATGACCCGGGAAGAGCTCAAGCACCGTGTCGACGAAGCGATCGAGCGCCATGCCGACGAGATCGTCGCCGTCGGGGAGGCGATCCGGCGCCACCCAGAGCTCGGCTTCAAGGAGCTGAGGACGTCGGCGCTGGTGGAGACAAAGTTTCGCCAGCTCGGCCTCGCTCCGCGGACCGGGCTCGCGATCACGGGCGTGCGGGCCGATGCCGCCGGTGGCGCGGGACCCGGCCCCACGTTTGCGCTCGTGGGAGAGCTCGATGCGCTCGTGGTTGCTGGACATCCGGAGGCGGATCGGTCCACCGGCGCGGTCCACGCGTGTGGCCACAACGCCCAGATCGCGGGGCTTGTGGGCGCGGCGATCGGCCTCGTGCGGGCCAGAGCCATGGACCGCCTCGCGGGCCGCGTGGCGTTCATGGCCGTCCCCGCCGAAGAGGGCGGCGACCTCGAATGGCGCCTCAACGAGGTTCGCGCGGGGCGCCTCGAGTTCCTGGGCGGAAAGTGCGAGTTGCTGCGCCTCGGCCACCTGGACGACGTCGACCTGGCAATGATGATCCACACCACGCCGCGCCCCGAGGACGGCCTCGCGTGTGTTCCCGGGTCCAATAATGGACGGTTCGGCAAGACGGCGCGCTTCGTCGGGCGCGCGGCGCACGCGGGCGGCGCACCTCACATGGGCGTCAACGCGCTCTACGCCGCGCACCTTGCGCTCGCCGCGATCAACGCGCTGCGGGAGACCTTCCGCGACGAGGACACGATCCGCGTTCACCCCATCCTGACCCACGGCGGCTCGCAGGTGAACGTCATCCCGGGCGAGGCGCGGCTCGAGACGTACGTCCGCGGCCGGACCCTTGAAGGCATCCGCGACGCCAACGCGAAAGTCGACCGCGCGCTCAAAGCGGGCGCGCTGGCCCTCGGCGCCAGCGTCGAGATCGAGACGCTGCCAGGGTACCTCCCGTTGCGCTCGGACCCGACGATGACACGCGTGTTCAGGCAGAACGCCGACACCCTGTTCGGCCCGGAGGCCTGCCGCGAGGCTGGGCACCGCGCGGGCTCCACCGATATGGGCGACCTGAGCCAGGTGATCCCGGTGCTCCATCCGTACATGGGCGGCGCCCGCGGCACGGGCCACGCCGCCGACTACGAGATCGTCGACCCCCATCTCGCCTATGTGATGCCGGCGCGGGCCATGGCGGCCATGGTCGTCGATCTCCTCTGGGATGGGGCCGGTGGGGCGCGCGAGGTGATCGCAAAGGCCCTCCCCGGGATGACACGGCAGGGCTACGTCGAGTTCCAGCGGAGTGTTCGCCGGCGAGAGGTGTTTCAGGGCGACGCGTAAGCCGCGCGGCGCCCGACGCCACACGACGTCGGGGTTGATTCTCCATTCGCGCGCCCGTAGAATGAACGGCGGTTCAGTCAGAAACTGATGCGCGATCCCGACAAGCCGCAACAGATCATTGCCGCCGCGATCCGCGTCTTCGCGCGCAGCGGCTACTACAACTCGCGCGTCTCGGACATCGCCCGCGAGGCGGGCATCGCGAGCGGCACGATCTATCTCTACTTCAAAACCAAGGACGAGATCCTCGTCACCCTGTTCCGCGAGAAGATGGCGGAGTGGGTCGCGTTGGTACGGCGAGAGCTCGCCGCCGAGCGCAACCCGCTGGCGAAGATCCGGAAGATCGTGGCCCTCCATTTCAAGGTGCTCGAGGAGAATCCCGATCTCGCCGAGGTCGTCCAGGTCGAGCTGCGGCAGGGGCAGAAGTTCTTCCGCGGCGCCTCCGCGCACGAAGTGTCCGCCTATTTCGACGTGATCAACAACGTGCTCGAGGAGGGCGTCGGCGCCGGGCTGATCCGGCGAGACCTGCCCGTGAAGGTCGCCACCAAGATGCTGTTCGGCGCGATGGACCAGCTGGCGACCTCCTGGGTTCTGGGCAAGCGCGG
>Ga0137390_10006110_pt1 | contig 10232 bp, 9 predicted proteins | sample 15con2h24AmetaG_FD_104937 | JGI IMG/M metagenome (GOLD analysis project Ga0137390, IMG submission 104937) | Vadose zone soil microbial communities from Angelo Coast Range Reserve, California, USA - 15con2h2.4A metaG | ecosystem: Environmental > Terrestrial > Soil > Vadose zone > Saprolite... | reverse complement strand
TGCGCGCGCGTAGCTCCGCGTGCGGCGCCACCTCGTTGGCAAGGCCCATGGCCTGCGCCTCTTTCGCGCTGTACTTGCGGTTGAGGTACCAGATCTCCTTGGCGCGCTTTCGGCCCACCGAGTCTTCCAGGTACCAGGTGCCGAAGCCCGCGTCGTAGGAGCCCATCATCGGGCCCACCTGTCGGAAGGTCGCCTGCTCGCTGGCTATGGTCAGGTCGCACATGTTGGCGAGCACGTTGCCGCCACCGACGGCAAAGCCGTTGACCATGGCGATGACAGGGATCGGCATGAGGTCGATGAGGCTGTAGAGGTCCACCACCGGCGGCGTGTTGTGGTAGTGGAGCTGGCCATCGTTGGGCTCCTTCTCCCCCCCGATGCAGAAGAAGCGGTCGCCCGCGCCCGTGAGCACGACCACCCGTACCCCCGCATCGTTGCGCGCCTCGTTGAGGGCGGCGATCAGCTCGAGCACGGTCTGGCGTCGGAAGGTGTTGCCCTTGTCGGGACGGTTGATGGTCAGCCACGCGATCTGGTTCTTGACCTCGTAGAGAACGTCGGCGTACGCCATGGTCGGGCCTCCGTGCAGCGGGTTAGGTCAGCGTGATGCGAAAGAGCTTGGCCGCGTTGGCAGTGAGCGCGTCGCCGAGCGCCTCGGGATCGGCGCCGCGAAGGCCGGCGACATGCGCCGCCGTCAGGGCGACGTAGGCGGGCTCGTTGCGCTTCCCACGGTGCGGCGTGGGCGGGAGGTACGGGCAGTCGGTCTCGACGACCAGGCGGTCCTCGGGGACGAATCGCGCGACATCGGGCAGCGCGCGCGCGTTCTTGTAGGTGACGGGTCCCGCCAGCGAGATGTAGAGGCCCAGATCGAGGCAGCGCCGCGCGATCTCCACGTCCCCGGAGAAGCAGTGCATGACGCCGCCCGTCTCCCGCGCGCGCTCCTCGTCGAGTATCGCCAGCGTCTCGTCGTGGGCGTCGCGGCAGTGGATGACGAGCGGCCTGCCCACGCGACGGGCGACGTCGATCTGCCTTCGGAAGACCTGCCGCTGGGCATCCGGGGGCGAGAGGTTGCGGAAGAAGTCGAGCCCCATCTCGCCGAAGCCGACCACCTTGGGCTCTTCGCGTGCCACACGCTCCATCGACTCGAAGTCGCCCTCGACCGCCTCGGCCGCGTCGTGGGGGTGGATCCCTACCGTGGCCCACACCTCGGGCACCCGCTGCGCCAGCTTCACCACGGCGCCGTTCGTCTCCCGGTCCGTTCCGATCGTCACCATGCCCCGGACGCCCGCCCCCTTCGCGCGCTCGATGACGGCGTCGAGATCATCCGCGAAGTCAGGGAAGTGCAGGTGCGCGTGGGTGTCGAAGAGCCGCATCACGCGCCCATGATAGCTCAGGGCGTGACGGTGAAGCGCAGGCGCCCGACGAGCTGGCCCGAGGCCGTGACGACGTCCACGCGGTACCGGCCGGCGAGCGGCGGCTTGAGATCGGTCTTGCGCGAATAGGTGCGAAAGCCTTCCTTGCGGCCTCCGAGCACCGGTGAGAGCGGCACGCGGCCAATGACCCGCCCATCCTTCCGCCACACGTGCTCGATGCGCTGCTGGAGTCCCGCCGGCGCGTATACGGAGGTATACGCGGTGAGGCCTCCCCAGTCCGCGACCGTCTGCGCGGGAATCGGACTCCCGATGGGCTCGACGGGCTCGAGCATGGTGACGCTCCGCGCGACGGTGGCGCGGGCGACGAAGAGCGGCGCGGGCGGCACGGCCGCGCGCCCGAGCCAGACCGCCGCCATCGCGAGCACGGCGAGCACCGCCGACATCGCATACGCGCGCAGCCACGTCTCCGCGCCGCGCTCGCGGAACACCGGCATCATCGCGACCGCCGTCAGCGCGGCCGCGCCCTCGAGGGCCAGGATGGGCCGGAGGCCGAGCAGTGGCAGGGCCACGTTGAGCGCGGCGAAGATGGAAAAGGCCAACAGCGCCTGGTTGAGCCAGCGCCGGGGGTGAACGATGGCCGCGTACAACGGATCGACGGCCGTCACGAGCGCCGCCGCCACGATGCAGGCGAGAAAGAGCGCGTTGGCCGAGTCGAGCGTCGCGCTCGCCCAGTAGGCGGGAAGCACGAAGAGCAGGAGGCCGTGATAGAGCGACTGCACGGCGTAGTCGGCGGCGGTCAGGACGAGCTGGCGCCCGCGACGCTCGAGCGGCTGGCGGAGCTCGGTGACCGCGGCTACGAGCAGGACGAGCAGGAGGAGGTAACCCACGATCCAGCCCACATGAGGCAGCCCGCGCCTGAAGACGAAGAGTGTCGCGAGTCCCAGGCCGAGCGAGAAGACGGAGATCCCCCATCGCCTGAGCCAGCGGAGCCATGTTCGCCGCGAGGCGGGCGCCTCAGCCGGCGGGAGGAGCGGGGGCTCTCTCGGCGGCGGCAAGCCGGGCTTCCCGGTAGAAGAGGAAGACCGCGATGGTGAACACGGTCTGGGTGACGGCGATCACGCAGTCGATCAGCACCTGAACGACGAAATGGTGCACGGCGCCCGCGAGGGCCGACAGCGACATCGCGAGGGAGAAGACGACCACGAAGAGGAAGCCGGTCGTCCAGAAGATGGCCAGGCGGCGCCCGGCCGTGAGCGCGTTGCTGGCGCGGAGCGCGGCACCGAGGGGCGCCCTGTCGACCACCACGAGGGCATCTACGAAGGAGAGCCGGACGAGGAGGATGAGGCCGGGCACGACGAGCGCGATCAGCCCCGCCAGCACGAGCACGCTCACGACGAGGCGCGCGATGAAGATCCGCGGCCATGCGACGAGGCCGTCGACAAGCGCCTGGACATAGCTCGCGGGCTCGCCGCGCTTGATGCGCGCCACCGCCGCCAGCGTCGTGGCCACCACCAGCGGTCCGAAGATGGCTTCCACCATGAGCCCGACGCGGAAGCCGCGGGCGGCCGCGTCCGCTGTGTCCTTCGAGGCGGCGAAGAAGTCGATGTAGTTGATCACCAGGTGGCCGGGCAGCCATACGGTGAGCGCGATGAGCGTGAACAGGTCCAGGTGGCGCACGAGGAGCCGGAACGTCTCCTCGAGAATGTCCCGGCGCACTACTTGACCTGGGAGCCGGGGGGCACGTCCTTGTCGAGCGTGAGGAGGGCGAGAGTGCCCTCGTGCTCGGCGGCCAGCACCATGCCATTGGACTCGACGCCCATCAAGGTCGCGGGCTGGAGGTTGGCGACGATCACGACCTTGCGGCCCACGAGGGAGCCGGGCTCGTACTGCTCCGCGATGCCGGCGACGACGGTGCGCGTCTCGTCGCCGACCTTGACCGTGAGCTTGAGGAGCTTTTTCGATTTCGGCAGGCGCTCGGCGGCCAGCACCTCGGCCACGCGCAGCTCGACCTTGGCGAAGTCGGCCATGGGGATCTTGGCCGCGCCAGTCGACGATCCCTCACCCGGTTCTCTTCCCTGAGGGGAGAGGGAGGATTTGTCGGGCTCGATTCGCGGGAAGAGTCCGGAAACCTTGTGCACGGCGGTCCCAGGGGCGAGCCGGCCCCAGGCGAGGTCGGAGAGCCGTGCGGGAGCGCCGCCGACGGCCGCGCGGATCTTCCCGGCCGCCTCGGGCAGAAAGGGCTCGATGAGGATGCCGATAGCACGCAGGGATTCGGCGAGCGCATAGAGCACGGTGTCGAGCCTGCCGCGCTTCGACGGGTCCTTGGCGAGCGCCCATGGCGCCGTCGCGTCCACGTAGCGGTTGACCACGCCGAGGAACTCCCAGATGGCCGCGAGCGCCCGCTGGAATGCGAATTCCTCCATGGCCTCGTCGACGTCGAGCGCGACCTTGGCCAATGCGGCGCGTACGACCGCATCCTCATCCGTCTCGGGACCCGGCGACGGCACGCGCCCGCCGCCGAAGTTGACGATCATGGTCGTGGCGCGGCTGGCGAGGTTGCCGAGGTCGTTGGCAAGGTCGGCGTTGAGCCTGCCGACGAGCGCCTCCTCGCTGAAGCTGGCGTCGAGGCCGAAGTTCATCTCGCGCAGGAGGAAGTAGCGGAAGGCGTCGTGGCCGTACTTGTCCGTGAGCTCGAACGCCTCGACGACGTTGCCGACCGACTTCGACATCTTCCCGCCCCCGATCGTCCAGTAGCCGTGGACGTCGAGGCGCTTGTAGAGCGGGATCCCGGCCGCCTTGAGCATGGTCGGCCAGTAGACGCCGTGGGGCTTGAGGATGTCCTTGCCGATCAGGTGCTCGGCATGCGGCCAGAAGTCCTTGTAGAGCGCGCCATCGGGGTACTCGAGCGCCGAGACGTAGTTGATCAGCGCGTCGAACCAGACGTACGTCACGTACTGGTCGTCGAACGGCAGGGGAATGCCCCACTGGAGGCGCGCTTTCGGCCGGCTGATCGAGAGGTCCTGGAGCGGCTCGCGCAGGAAGCCCAGCACCTCGTTCCGGTACCGCTCGGGCTGGATGAAGCCCGGGTTGTCCTCGAGATGCTTGATCAGCCAGTCCTGGTATTTCGACATCTTGAAGAAGTAGTTCTTCTCCTTGATGAAGGTGAGCGCCGTCTGGTGGTCGGGGCACTTGCCGTCCACGATCTCCTTCTCGGTGTAGAAGCGCTCGCAGCCGTAACAGTACCAGCCGCCATACTCGCCGAAGTAGATCTCGCCCGCGTCGTAGAGCTTCTGGAGGATTGCCTGGACGACCTTCGCGTGGCGCGGCTCCGTGGTGCGGATGAAGTCGTCGTTGGTGATGCCGAGGCGCTGCCACGTCTCGCGGAATGCGCGCGAGATCTGGTCGGCGTAGGCCGGCGGCGTCATGCCGGCGGCGGCCGCGACCTGGGCGATCCTCTCCCCGTGCTCGTCGGTGCCGGTGAGGAAGTAGACGCGATCCCCGCGCAGGCGGCGGTACCGGCACATGGCATCGGCGGCGATGGTGGCGTACGAGTGCCCGAGGTGCGGGCGCGCGTTGACGTAGTAGATCGGCGTGGTGAGGTAGAAGGTACGGTCGGCCATCTAGTCCTTACTTCGCTATCCAGGCGTTCCAGAAGAAGAGGTAGGGGCCCGGCTTGAAGCCGCGGACCTCCTTGCGCGTCACCTGGAGCTCGAAGTAGTCGCCGAACTTGATGCGCCCGACGTCCTCGTAGAAGAGCGCCTGGACCTTCTCGATGAGCGCGCGGCGCTTCTTGGGGTCGGTCTCCCGCGCCATCTCGGCGAGGAGCTTGTCCTTTTCCTCGAGGCACCACCAGCCGGGCCAGTTGCACTGGAACGGCGTGGCGATGGCAGGGTCGGGTGCGAGCGTGAAGCCCGTGGAGAAGATGTCGAAGAGCTCGGGCTTGCCGCGCCGCTGGACGAGCGTCGCCCAGTCGAGGACCTGGAGGTCGACCTTGAAACCCACCTCCTCCATCTGCTGGGAGGACATGAGCGCCGTGTTGTACATCCACTCGTATTCCTTGGTGGTGATCCAGCGCACGGGCTGGCCCGTGTAGCCGGCCTCCCTCAGGAGCTGGCGCGCCTTCGCCTTGTTCTTCTGGTTATAGCCCGCCGTGCCGGACAGCGAGTAGAACTGCGGCTGCTCCGGCGAGAACACCGCGCCGTCGAGCCGGTAGTAGCCCTTGTTACCGATGCCGGCCGACATGATCGGCTCCATGTCGAGCACAGCCTGGAAGGCCTGGCGCACCTTCTTGTTGGCCATGACGCCTTCCTTGTGGTTCGGCACGGCCGTGATCCAGCCGTACGGCTTGACGATGTGCGCCTCGAGGTCGGGCTTGCCCTTGATGCGGTCGGCTTGGTCCTGCCGGATGCTCTGGGCGAAGTTGTACTCGCCCGTCTCCGTCCCGGCGAGCCGGACCGAGGCCTCGGGCACGGGAATGAAGTAGAGCTCGTCGAAGTAAGCCGTGCGCTTGCCGCCGTAGCCGTTGGGCGGCTCCGAGCGGGCCGCGTACTCCTTGAAGCGCGCGAGGCGAACGTGCCGGTCGGGCTTGTGCTCGACGAAGCGGTAGGGGCCCGTCCCGATGTACTCCTTGACCGGGCCGTCGCCCGCGGCGGCCATGACTTCCTTGGGATAGATCGCCGCGCCGTTATTGGGCGAGCCCAGCGCGAAGAGGAGGGAGCCCGACGGCTCCTTGAGATAGATCACGACGGTAGAGGGGTCTTTGGCCTCGATGGCCTCCACGTTCTTCCAGATCGCCTTGCCCGGCGTGGCGAGCTTGGCCCAGTGCTGGAGCGAGGCCACCACGTCGGCCGAGGTCATCTCCTTGCCGTTGTGAAAGTGCACGCCCTTGCGCAGCGTCATGGTGTAGCGCCGCCCGTTGTCCGCGATCACGTGCCCCTCGGCCAGCATCGGTATCGGCGAGAGGTTCTTGTCGTACGTGTAGAGCGTTTCGTACACGTGCCACATGATCTGCTGCGTGATGACCGCGGTCGTCACGTGGAGGTCGAGCGACGGCGCCTCGCCGATCATGCCGGCCTTGAGCACTCCACCCATGCGCGGCTGCTCCTGCGCGGTGACGGCGGGCGCGGAGGCGAGAAGGACGACGGCGGCGAGCGCGGCGAGTCGAATGATCATGGTGACCTCTCAGAGCGGCTGGATGTGCGGGCGGCCTTCCCAGGTCAGGGCCTCGAGCGGCACCTCGGCCTCGGTGCCGTCCTGAAAGCCGACCACCACGGTCTGCTTGAGCACGCGGAGCGAGCGCACCTTGCCCGTCATGCACCCCTGCCCGCCGCAGTCGGCCTGGCAGGCCGAGCCCACCTTGGGCAGGTGCTTGCGCAGCTGGTCGTAGGTGGAGAACTCGTAGAGCAGGCAGCACTTGAGCCGGCCGCAGTTACCGAGAAGCCGGCTGTCCGTGAGCGGCATGTCTTGCGCCTTGGCCATCCTGACCGAGATCGGGTCGAACTTCTTGAGATACGAGGAGCAGCAGAGCTGCCGCCCGCAGGGACCGATGCCGTCCATGAGCTTGGTCGTGTCGCGCGCGCCGATCTGCCGCATCTCGATGCGCGCGTGGAACTCGTGGGCGAGGTCGCGCACGAGGTCCCGGAAATCCACGCGGTCCTCCGCGTTGAACAGCACGGTGACGCGGCGGTGCCTGGGATCGATCTCCACGTCCACCACCTTGAGCCGGAGTCCCCGCCCCCGGGCGCGCCTGCGGCACGCCTCGGCGTGCTGGAGCTCGCGATCCCGGCGGTCGCGCCACTCCGCCACCTCCGCGTCGGTCGCACGGCGCACCACCTGCCGGTAGAGCCGGCCCCGCTTGAACTCGGGTAGCGGGCGCTTGGGCCGCCTGATCTCGCCGACGGCCGTGCCCTGGCCCGTCTCCACCACGACGAAATCGCCGACGGCGAGGTCTTCGAAATCGGTCAGGTGGTCCTCGGCCTGGAGAGGCACGCGCATCCGCACGCCGATCAAGTACGGCAGCTGAGCCACCGGCTCTACCGCCACCTCTGGGTCAGGGGTCTCGTTCATGGTGGTCCTTACGCCGCCTTGGTCAGGCGGCTCAGCAGCACCTCGACGGTGAGCCGAGGTGAGACGTTTCCGTAAATGGCCTGCCATGCTTCGCGGCAGGCGGAGAGACCCGCCAGCACCTCGTCCAGCGAGCGCGGCGGGCCTGAAGTGTGCGGGAATACCGCGAGGCGTGCATCCGCTCCGGCGTGCGCGCAGAGAAGGTCCCGGTACCACAGCCAGCACGTCTCGACCGCCGCCAGCGCCGCCTCGCGGTCGCGTCCGACGACCTCGCCGATCTGGAGGATGGCCTCGACGCCGCGCGCCTGCGCCTGCGCGAGCCATTCGAGCGCGCGCTCCCTGTCTGAGCCGGCGCCGCCGGGCAGGAGCGCGAGGCCACCCTCGGCAGCGCGGGGCCGGAAGCGGACGATCTGGCAGCGCGAGAGCACCGTCGCCGGCAGCGCGCGGGCCTGGCTCAGGACCAGGACGATCACGGTGCGCGCCGGCGGCTCTTCGAGAGTCTTGAGAAATGCCTGCGGCGCCGCGCCGGTCATGGTCTCCGCCTCGTCCACGATGAAGACCTTCCAGGGCGCCTCGGCGGGCTTGAGCGACGCCATCCGCTCCAGCTCGCGGATGTTCTCGACACGTATGGCGGGCGTGCCCTTGGCATTGCTCGCGGGCGGCGTGGGGCCGAGGAGGTGGACGTCGGGGTGGAGACCGCGGTCCACTCGCGAGGCGGCGGCGCCGCCCGCCGGCGCCACCAACGCCTTCGCGAAGGCCAGGGCCGTCGTCCTGCGCCCGGCCCCCTGCGGACCGATGAAGGCCCAGGCGTGCGCGATACGGCCTCCCTCGAGGGCGCGGCGCAGGAGCTCCACGGCCTCGGCCTGGCCGTCGATCCCTTCAAGCGCCACGGCGCGCCTCCTGTCTCGAGAGCAACCCTTCGACGGCGCGGACGACCGCGGCGTGGAGCTCGTCCTTCGGCGGCGTGGCGCTGAGCACGACAACGCGGTTCTTCTCCGCGTGCGCGATCTCGAGATACCCCTCGCGCACGCGGCGGTGAAAGGCCATGTCCATCTTCTCGAAGGCGTCGAGCCGGCGGTCGCTGATGCGCTTGAGACCTTCGGCGGGGTCGAGGTCGAGGAGAATCGTCAGGTCTGGCATCACACCGCCGGTGGCGAGCGCGTTGAGATCCCGAATGATCTCCAGGTCCATGCCGCCGCCGAATCCCTGATAGGCGAGCGTCGCGTCGGCGTAGCGGTCGGAGACCACGACGGCGCCGCGCCCGAGCGCGGGGCGGATGACCTGGGCGACGTGCTGCTGGCGGGCGGCCATGAAGAGGAAGGTCTGCGTGAGCGGCGTCGGGGGCCCACCGTCCTTCTCGAAGAGCCCACGGATGGCCGAGCCGAGCGGCGTCCCGTCGGGCTCGCTGGTCAGCACCACCTCGAGCCCGCGGGCCTCCAGCCACTGCCCCAGGCGGCGGCAGTGCGTGGACTTGCCCGAGCCTTCCACGCCCTCCACGGAGATGAAAAGACCGCGCATGGGCGTAACTCTAACAGATTGAAAAGCCACGTGTCTCTCGACTTCCCCACAGTGCTGTGGTACGACTGGCGGCATGAAAATCCAGGAGCTGTTAGAGGGACGAGTCGCCCGCTTCACCGATCGCGTGGCCGACTGGAACGCCTTCGCCGACGCGCGAGTCGAAGGCTTCCGCCGGGCCCAGCATCGCTTCATCGGCGTCGGCGCCTCGGGCAAGGGGGACGCCAGGGCCATCCCTGCCGAGCACTTCACGCTGTCCATCATGTACGTGCCCCCCGGGCAGGGCAACGCGCCCCACACGCATCCCGTCGAGGAGGCCTTCTTCATCCTCGAGGGCAAGATCAAGGTCTTCATCGAGGACGGCACGGGCGCGCGGGCCGAAACGGTGCTCGGCAAGTGGGACTGCATCTCCTGTCCCGCCGATGTCATCCACGGCTTCGAGAACGTGGGCCTGGAGGGCGCGTATCTCCAGGTGATGCTGGGGGCCGGCCAGCCGGGGCTCATGGGTTATGCCGACCCCGAGCTCGCGAAGCAGCGCGACGCGCATCTGAAGCCGACCAGCGCCTGAGCGCTCCCTTGGACCCCGGCACGAAGCTGGCCGGCGCGCTGGTCGGCGCCTCCGTGCGGCGAAAGGAAGACGCCCGTCTCCTGCGCGGCGCCGGCCGCTACACCGATGACATCACGCTGCCCGGCATGCTCTGGCTGGCCGTCGTGCGAAGCCCCCACGCTCACGCGCGCGTCACGCGCATCGATGGCGCCGCGGCCGGGCGGCTACCGGGCGTCGTCGCCGTACTGACACGGGCCGAGCTGCCCGAGTGCGCGGGCTCGGTCCCGCCGCTCGTGCCCGCTCCCGAGTTCCCTCGCTACCATCACCCCGTGCTGGCCGCGGATCGCGTCATGCACGTCGGAGAAGGCGTGGCTGTCGTCGTGGCGAACACCCCCTATATCGCCGCTGACGCCGTCGACAGCGTGGTGGTCGACTATGAGCCACTGCCGGCAGCGAGCTCTCCCGAGGCGGCGCTCGCCACCGGCGCGCCGCGGGTCCACGACGATTGGCCCGGCAACCTGGCGGGAGTGTCCGAATCCGTCATGGGCCGCGTCACCGATGGCTTCGCCTCGGCCGATGCCGTGGTCGAGATGCGCCTCTACTATCCACGTGTCGCGGGCATGCCGATCGAGCCGCGCGCCGTCCTGGCCTCCCACGACGCGGCCACGGGGCTCTTGACCGTCTGGCTCTCGACCCAGGTGCCCTTCGCGGTGCGCAGCGCCATCGCAGGCGTGCTCGGC
>Ga0137390_10006109_pt1 | contig 10232 bp, 12 predicted proteins | sample 15con2h24AmetaG_FD_104937 | JGI IMG/M metagenome (GOLD analysis project Ga0137390, IMG submission 104937) | Vadose zone soil microbial communities from Angelo Coast Range Reserve, California, USA - 15con2h2.4A metaG | ecosystem: Environmental > Terrestrial > Soil > Vadose zone > Saprolite... | reverse complement strand
CGCCGCGCGACCGGCGTCTCCCCCCACGCCGGTCGCTTTTATCGCCCCGACGTGGGAAGGTTCGGATGTGCAGGAACCCCGGAGTGCTAACTTATGACTGGACCAAAAACGGGGAGCAGGTCAGGAGCAGGCTCACTCCGTATTCGATTGCGAAATTATGACTCTTAACAGACGCAAGTTCTTGAAGCTTGCTGGAGTCGGCTGTGCTGCACTGGCAACTCCAGCGGTGCTGTTTGCGGAGTCGCAGCCAGATGTCCTCATGAACGAGTATCCTTACGGCTTACACTGCCCGTTCTTTATGGCGGCTAACTCGCTGATGAGGGCCTTCCCGAGTACGTAATCGAATGCTCCGGCCGCGAAGTAGCCGCCTACCCTAACGACATACGGTGCCGCCGCAGCCGCGAGTGGCGCGGTGCCCGTGACAACATTTGTCGCTACTGCTGAGACTGCTGGACTCAGTTGGCTAGTGAGGTATTCACCTGACCCTGGTTTCAGGAACTCGCTGGATACCACTCCCGTTATAACATTCGTAGCCTGTTTCCAGGGCGCGCGAGCCTCACGCTGAAACGCCAGGGAGGGAGCGTGCTGGTCATCTCCTTGGGGATGGGCATCGCTCGTCAGATTTCTTGGACGGAGAGGAACACATGACGCAAGAGGCCGTAGTTGAGCTCCCGGAAGACGTAGCAAGAGAACCCTCTCTTGGAAAGTGCTCACCTTCGCCGTCAGTCGCAGGACTATTATTCGGCACTTCCCGAAGGATTGGAAGGTCGGAAGCTCGCGGTCGTCTAAGCACCCCTTTGTGGCTAACCAGCCTTCAGAAGCCGGGAGTTTTTGAAGTCGTTCCCACAGAGAATGTCAGCAGATTCGGCATCCAGACGGTCACACGGAAGTTCTGGGAACCAGCCGAACTGGTACTCGTTTCATCCCCGCCCGGATTTTGCGTCCAAGGCTCGGTCGTATATTGCAAGAAGCTCCCCAGCGAAGATCATATCCTAGGCATCCGGCTCGACACGCCGGTCGAACATTGGATCGAAGCACTGGGGCTCGGGGAGTCCTGAGCCTTAAGCTAATGCACGTTCCGAATTTCAAATGAAACTAATCCGGACGTACCATCGCTACTTCTAGACTAGGGGCGAAAGCATGCCCAGCTTTCCTGTTCCCGAAGGTCGCCGCTCCAAGCGTATTTTCTCCAAAAGCCCGCGTGGCAGTCTGGTAGTCAACCTCGACCGAAATCAAAAAAGGTTCCCGTGCCTTGTCCTTGATTCGTCGCAAGACGGGTTCCGCGTGCGCGGCAGTTTCCATCTACGGCGTGGCCAGATTGTCGAAGTCATTCTGGATGAGGAACCGCTCAACGCCATGCGCTGCAACGTGATCTGGATCGGCAAAACTGGCTCTAGTCACGAAGGCGAAGTCGGCCTAGAAACCGTTTAAGGGTGAAAGGTCAGACACTTCCTATACTGCCGTTCTCCGAGCGGAGAAGTGGCGGATGTTTTTTTCGAAATGCGAATGGCATAGAACCTAATCGCCCCGGAGTGCTAACTTATGACTGGACCAAAAACGGGGAGCAGGTCAGAGATTCGGTGACAGAAGTAGCTTGATAAGCGTTGATTTATTCTTGCGATCGTAAAGTTGGAAGCACATCGAGAATACTTCGACGCGATAGCGGTCCCTGATTTAGCGAAATGAACGGCAAACACCTTACCTGTAGAACTGGGTCGTACTCGGGCAGATTTTGCACCTGTGGGTTCCGGAAATTCTGAGCCACCAATTCCGGAAATTCTGAGCCGTTTTGTATCTGGTGGCAAGCTTTCTTCCAGGTTGAGATGACGGGTTCTCCCCGAGGGCCCATCGAGGTGGATAAGGCGCCCGCGCTCGAGAACCCGATCGAGGATGGCCGCGGCCATATCTTCGTCGTGTAAGACCTTGCCCATTCCGTCATGGGCTTATTCGTGGTGAAGATCATGGGCCGCTTTCTCAGGTGCCGGTCGTTCACCACATGGAACAGTACGTTGGCAGCGTCCGGCCCGTAGGTCAGATAACCCACCTCGTCGATCACCAGCACATGCGCGTGGGTGTAGGTTGCCAGAGATTCCTGTAGGTTCCCCTTCTTGCTGGCGTTTGAGAGATCTTCGATGAGTTCCGCCGCAGTCGTGAAAAACGTCTCGAAGCCGTTCTGAATGGCGCGGTACCCGATGGCCACTGCCAGATGTGTCTTGCCGCGGCCGGTCTTGCCATGCAGGATCAACGACCGCCCCTCGGTGACGAAGTCCGGTCCGGTCCCAGGTAAGAACCGAGGAGGGATTGTCGAAGAGTGGATTGCAAGGTGAAGTCGAACTCATCGATGGTTTTGAAGAACGGAAAGTGCGCATTGCGGGTACAACGCTGGAGACGTGTTTGCTTTCTGCCTGCCACTTCTTCAGCTAGCAGCAGCGCGAGGAAGTCTCGATAGGTCCAACTTTCCTTCTCGGCTAGCGCCGCAACCTCTTTGTAGATCCGGCGCATATGCGCCAGGTGCAGGCGCCGAAAGTGAACCTCCAGCTGACCTTCGGAGAGTTCCAGATTCTTCGGGGCGTTGGAGATATTCTTGGTGGCCATCGATGCACTCCTCGGATCTTTCGTAGGCGGGTCTTTTCTCATCGGATCACCTCCTGGAAGACTAGGGAGCGTTGCAGAAAACGCTCGATGTAGGTGGCACTGAAAACTTGCTCTTTGAGCCCCTCTTCCAGAGCTCGCCGAAGAACCTCAGGCCCGTGGCTCTGCAGGACGTCGTGAAGCCGATCGACGTCGTAAAACCATTGCCGGGGTCAGCGATGAACGATCTCAGTCAAGTAGAGAAGCGCAGGCTCTCCCAGTTCCAACAGTTGCTGACGCTTCAGATAGCGCTTGCCGCGCTTGCCGGACACCGCTCCCACCATGGCCGCACGATGCGCAGCGAGCGTGGATCCTTCGTGGGGAAGGAATTTCCGCGGATGCTGCACTTCATATCTGCCCGCTACGATGCGCACTCGATCGGCATACAAGTACAGCGTCGCTGGCATGCTAATCGCTTCCGGAGGCATGGAGTAAGGATGCCCATCGTGCAGCACCGTGCCCGTCGGGCCCACGTAGACCGGAATGCGAAGAGCCAAGTCTTCGGGACACACTTTCAACGGCCGTAGTCGCAGGGCTTCCTCAGATAAACGCACCATGGGAATTACGCCCGTCGCTCGGCACGGACGTTCCTCGTTCACTTCTCTGTGCCATGCGACAAGTTGCTGCTCGAGGTCCGCTTCGTCTTGGAAGCGTCGTACCTTGAAGAAAGAAGATTTTACGAAGCCCACCAGGTTCTCGACGGTCCCTTTTTGCTGGGGACTATGCGGCCAACACAACTCCACCCCGATGCCTATCCAGCATGGCGTAGGCGAAGACCGGATTCCATTCCGTCACCTCGCCGTTCCTGCGCCACTTCAGCGCTACGGTTTTCGGTCGGTCGAACACGCAGAGCAGAGGAACACCGCCTCAACTATAAAGATGCTTGGCCAGGTTGCGGACCAAACTCTCCACCGTCTCGTCCTTCACGAGGCTCACGCGCATGTACTGGGAGTATTTCAGACGGGAAGCAAAGAAGTGGACCCGGCGTATCGCTCCATCGAGGAATTCGATGTCGACTTGCCCGAAATCGTGTTGGCTGAACTCCCCGGGTAGGCCCTCGAAACGGATCAGCGGCTTTATTCCTTTGGGACGCAAAGAAGCGACCAGGGCGTACAGAGCGGTCTTGCCTCCTCGAAAACCCACCTCGCGAACTCGCCGAAGGATTTCCAGTGAGGGCAAATCGGGTTTTTCTTCCAGGATGCCACCGATGAATTTCCGGAAATTCTCTACCTTGCTGGGACGGCCAATCCCCCGCTTCTCTCGCTCGATCGCATCATCGACATGGATGACGGGGGTCTCTTCCGCAATGCGCTTCACCGAGCACAAGGATACCCCTGCTAAACGGGCCACTTCGGTCTTGGGGTGACCAGCCTTCAGTAAAATCTCGACTTCGTGACGCTTTAACATTCCTAACATCCTCCTCCCTCCGCCCTACCGGCTTACCGACCGGGGGCACAGAGAGAGTTCTATCCTTTCCGGCTACTGCCGGATGGCTCAGAATTTCCGGAATGAAAAGGGGCAGAATTTTCGGAACCGACAGCACCGGGCTTGACGCGCTGGCGGCGCAACGCGAATCGTTTCGGCGGTTGCAAGCGGGTGCAGCAGACGGTTGTTGGTGCAGAAAACATGAACTCGATTGAGAACTTCAGCCGGCGTGATTTCTTTGCGGGGTCGATCTCGGTCAGCAAACGTTCGGCAGACGCCTGAATCTCTTTGACCTGATGTTTAGCGGAAACAAAGTCGAGTGGACCATTGCGGATCTGGTAGAGCAGCTTGCCGTGCAGGAACTGTAGTAAGCCCGACGCAAAGCAGCAGATTTTTGGGCTAGCTGTCGTTCCTATTATAAAATTACGCATTTGTTTCGGCCCGAGCGCCGGCGGACCGATACTTCAGATCATTTTCAGATGAATATAATCTGCTTGTAAGAAGTGGATGAAAAGCAATAATCAGTCGTCCCCTGACGGACGCGCAAGGTTCCCGCCGTCAGATGGTCTTTGTCCTGCGACTCCGCGCTTGGACACCAGCCCAGCATCCCGAATTTTGTAAATCAGCGCGCGATAACTGATTTTCAGCGCTTCTGCGGCTTTGCGGCGGTTCCACTGACTGGTCTCCAGCGCCTGCAATATGACGTTCCGTTCCATCTCGCGAACCGCATCTTTGGCGATGCTCCTAAGAGGCGAATTCCCGTTGCGCATGGCATTACCTGAATAGGAAACCTTGCGTTCCTGCGGCACATCTTGAGGCATGAACGCGTCCTGCCCGATCAGCACAAATCGAGCGATGCAATTGGAGAGCTCTCGCACGTTGCCTGGCCAATTGAGGTTTTCAAGGTAATTCAGGAGATTTGGCCCAAGCGGTTCGCATTCGTTTTCTTTTGCGAATTGCTTTTGATAGAGAGCATGGAAGTATTCCGCCAGCAGCGGCACATCTCCTCTGCGTTCGTCTAACCGCGGCAACCGCAGCTGAAACACGCTGATTCGATAATAGAGGTCAGGCCGGAACCGGCCTGCGGCAATTTCGGTGTCTAAGTCTCGGTTCGTGGCGCAAACGATCCGTGTATCCACAAATTGTTCCGATTCCCCTCCAATCCGCGAAAAACTGCCATCCTGTACAAAATGTAGCAGCTTGCTTTGTAGAAGCATCTCGAGGTCTGCAATTTCGTCGAGGAAGAGAGTGCCTTTGTGAGCCAGTTCGACTTGGCCGGGTTTCGAGGCATGTGCCCCAGTAAACGAGCCTTTTTCATACCCAAACAGCTCGCTCTCCAGCAGTGTCCCTGGAATGGCCGCGCAATTTACCTTGACGAATTGACCGCTGCTATATGGCGAATGACAATGCATCCAGCGGGCGAGCACCTCTTTGCCCGTTCCCGCATCTCCACACAGCAAGACTGGTATATTCGCCCCGGAAATCTTCTCTGCCCGTTTGCGGAGCAGCATCATCGCTGAAGATCGCCCGAAGAGAACCTCGTCGGGTGGTATCAGGTTGGCCAAATCGCCTATGGTGCCTTTGGCTGCCGTAGCTGGGCGCATGATCGGTGACAATCTTGATCACTGCGAAGCTGCACATCTCAGGCCAACAGAGTTCTTATAGAGGGAGTAGAGAGAACTTCCGGCCTGGAACCTAAAGTGCTGTTAAATAAGGACTTATGCGGGTTTCTCCGGCGAGAGGACTAGAACCAGCAATTACCAGCGACACTAGGAGTGAGGGAAAAAATGTTTCCGTGCCGACCAGGATTTTCTCTCTTTCTACAAATCTTTGCCATAGGCACTCAGTGAGCTGCCTCTATTTCGGGCCTTACCGCCGTGGAAAAATCGCATCGAAATCTTTAGTTGATCGAAGCAAGCAGGGTTGGCTGCCCCACAAAACGCTATGCCCTGCCATTCTCCCCGCGGATGATATCGTACCGTTCGATCACCGCCGCCACACCCATCCGCGAGCTCCCGTCTTCGATACGTCTCTCTACACGTACGACCTTCCCCAGCGCTCGCACGAAAACATCCGAACCGTGCGTAATCTCCGCGGAAAGTGTCAGGGTAATATCCAACTCCGACCCCGGTTCCAAATCCTGATCCAACACGAAGTAAACGCCTCGAGTCGAAACATCCCGCGTCTTGCCTTTTTGGTTGTCCGCGATGTGGTCCGTTGGTATACGAATAATAACGGGCAGCGACAAATCGTAACGTCGTGCAATGCGCCGTTCCGTCATTACTCCCATTCCCCCTGTATCCCTCACAGCGGGCACGGCGATCCTCCGCGCCCCTTTCTTGGTTCACCTTACTCTGGTAGCCCACCGAATTTCTGCCGCCCTAGGTCGTTTTTAATATTGGGTGACAATACCGGAATTGCGCCTTTTGCGCCACGAAAAAAACCGGCCCGATATTGGTACCGCCGATCAGTGTTTCTACTGGTTCCGAATGGCACCAACGGGCGCTGTTTCTTCAATCGCGGCCGCCACCGACGCCGAGCGCCGAGTTCTAGGCGAATCCAGGTTGAATTGCCGCATCTTGTACAGCAGGGCTTTGTAACTGATGCCCAGCATCTTCGCGGCGTCCTTGCGGCACCAGCGGGTCTTTTCCAACGTGTCGGCGATCGCTTCCATCTCTGCCTCGTCCTTCAGCCCGCGCACCAAGGCCTTCAGACCCTGCTGTCGCGGAAGGGCAGGCTCCTGCCGCGGCGAGGTTCGCTGCCGCGCCGACGACATCTCTATCAATTCTCGCAGGCTGCCTTCGTCATCCTCAAGAATCACGTAGCGCTTCACGAAATTTTCCAGCTCGCGCAGGTTTCCGGGCCACGGATAGTTCAGCGCCGCATCCAGCAAGTGTTTCGACGGTTCAATCGCCGGCTTTCCAAATTTCTCGCTGTACTTCTCGAGGAAGTGGTGAATCAGCAGGGGTATCTCCGCCGTCCTTTCACGCAGCGGAGGAACCAAAATCGAAAGCACACTCAATCGGTAATACAAATCCTCGCGAAAGCGCCCGGTCTTCATCGCTTCTTGCACGTCTACGTTAGTGGCTGCAAGCACTCGCACATCTGTCTCCATCATGTGCCGCCCGCCTAGCCGCGAATATTGATGGTCCTGTAGCACGTGCAAGAGCTTGGCCTGCAGATGCGTGCTCATCTCCGCGATTTCGTCTAGGAAGATAGTGCCCTTGTTCGCCAGTTCGAATTTGCCGGGCTTGGCGCGAACTGCCCCCGTGAACGCGCCCTGCTCGAATCCAAACAGCTCCGATTCGAGTAGTTCGCCCGGCAGCGCCGCGCAGTTCACTTTCACAAATGCTTGGTTCCGTCTTTTCGAACGCAAGTGAATCATGCGCGAAACGACCTCTTTTCCAACGCCGCTTTCTCCGCAGATGAATACGGGCACATCCACCGGAGCGATCTGCAAAATTTGCTGCCGGATTCGTACCATCTGCGGACTAGCCGCCAGAAAACTCAAGTCTTCAGTCACCTGATCGCAATAATCACGCAGCGCCTGATTTTCCCGCGTCAGTTGATTTTTCTGTCGCGACTTCAACATCGCGGCGTCCAGCTCGGCCTTCTCGAAAGGCTTGGTCAGGTAATCATGCGCGCCGATCCGAATCGCGTCTACCACTGTGCCAACCTCATTCGAACAACTCAACATGATTACGTTCAGGCTGCGGTCCACCTGCATCAATTCCTTCAGCGTGTCCAGCCCGCTCATTTCTGGCATTAAAACGTCCAAAATCACGAAATCCGGCCGCTCCCCGGCGCCAATTTTTCCAAGAGCCTCCTTGCCGGAGCTCACCGTCTCCACATCGAAACCCTCCACTTCGAGCAACGTCTGCAAATACTTTCTAATGCTCGGTTCATCATCGACTACGAGAATCTTCTCTTTCACAGCCATCGAACTCTCCTTCACTGCCAGTCATCTGAATTTCACACTGCTAAAAGCCGATCAAGTCTGATCCATGGGCAGTAAGAACGTAAATTTGCTGCCGCCCACCGGCTCGCTTTCCACCCATATTTTCCCGCGATGCGCCTGGATCAATCGCTTAGCAATCGCTAGCCCTAAACCCATTCCCGTGGTGTTGCGGTCCACCCGCACAAAATCTTCGAAGATTTCCTGGTGATGTTCCGCGGGAATCCCCGGACCGCTGTCCACCACAGAAATCTCAACGCTATTGGGGCGCGGCAACCGAAACCGCCGCCGCTCCTGGATCGGTGCTACCTCCTCCACGCGTCGTTCCCAGAAGTGCGGCCCTGCGTAAAGCGTCACCAAGCCCCCCGTGGGAGTGTGTTTCAATGCGTTGTCCAGCAAATTCGCCGCCGCTTGTTGCACTTTCTGGTAATCAAACCGGAAATTTGGTATCGAAGGATCGAAGGACGCTTCCAGCTTCACTCCCTTACGCTGAAATGCCTCTGACCATCGCTTCGCCACCTCATCTAAGCAATCGCGCAAGTCATTTTCGCGGAGCTGCAGCACCAGTTTTCCGCTTTCTAGCGCCGAGTAATTCAAGAACATCGACACCAGCCGGACTAGCCGCTCGCAGCTGTCCTTCGATTCTTCCAGTATGTCCCTTTGCTTGTCCGACAATTTTCCCAGCGAACCCGCGAGCATCAGATCGTAATAGCCCTTGATCACCGCCAGCGGCGTCTTCAACTCGTGCGCCGCGGAAGCCAGGAAAACCGTTTTTTGCCGGTTCACTTCCTGCAACTTCAGATAGGCCGCAAGAAGGTTGCGGTAGGTTATTTCGCGTTCTTGCAGAAGCTCCTGCACCGTAATCTGCGTGGCCGGATCAGGTACCTGTTGTATGTCATGTTCCGGTTGGAATTGCACTACCACCCAGTCCGGCTCCGGCATCCACTGCACGTTGGCGAAGAATTTCTCGCCGCGCTTCATCTCCAGCCGGACCTCTTGTCTTCCGCTCTTGATCTCCCGGAAAATTTGCTTCGCATCCGTCTCCAACAGCTCAGTAAACAGGTTGATTCCCGCTTCCGCACTGCCTTCTAGACCCAGCGATTTACGCGCTCGCGCGTTCATTAACACAATTCGCCCGCTGCGTTCCGCGACCAACATTGCAGTTTCCACCGTGTCCAGAAGTCCGACAACCAGCCCTCCGGAGAACCCTACTGTGCCACGCGAATCGGCCAGCGGCGGATTTGCAATTGTTCCGGTCATTCCTGTGCTTTGAGATCACCCTTGCGGTGTAGGAAAGAATTTTCCCTTCGATGATGCTCGCCATACTCCCAAACACCTACCCGCCTGTCAATGGTAAAAGCGTTCCATTTGCACATTTGGGGAAGCCGCGTGGCCCGTAAAGTAACCTTTGTGGACCACCTTATCTCCCCTCCCTTTGCCTCGCTGCCTAACCTGCTGTATCACTAACTACTTACAAGGACTCATCCCAACGGTATTTCCTGGCATCGAATATGCATAAACGTACTAGGGCGGTAGTACTGCTGGGGGAGAGCTTGGAAACCGAAACAGACAGTAAAGACGAGCGCTTAGACCCTGCTCAACGCCGTCGATCCCCGCGAATCCGCCTCCAAGTACCCGTGTTTCTTCGCGGTGTCGACACCTCCGGCGTTGAGTTCATTGAGCTTACGAAGACTCTCAACATTAGTGCTACGGGCGCCTGTATCACCTCAACTCATTACCTCCGTCCCGCCCAAATCGTCAGCATAACCGTTCCGGCTCCGTCACCGCACTCCTCCTCCAGCGTCGTTCCCAACGAGACCCCCCCTATCTCCGCTAAGATCCTCCGGCAATCCGCCGCCGGCGATATCCGCCTCTTCGGACTGGAATTTCTAAGGCCACTTGAGTAATTGAACTGCCCCTTTTAGCCACTTCAACGCCCTTGGGGTAGTTTCGTTACTCCCCGTCCGCTCCAGCGCGGAAGCTCGGCGCCACCTCTATCTTTATTGTTTGCTTTGGGATAGCATTGCTTGTTGAGTTGGAGCTTTTGCCGATTCGGGCACTCCTTCGGGAGTGCTGTCATGGTACGGATGGACCGCCACTTGCTCCTTTGTAGCGAAGAAGTTTCGTTTTCTCCCCATACCCCGCGGGGATAGGTAGAGGTCAGGTAACTACCCAGCTATGCCCAGCCCTGGCGCCTCTGTGCCACCTCGTCTGCCAGTGG
>Ga0137390_10006108_pt1 | contig 10234 bp, 10 predicted proteins | sample 15con2h24AmetaG_FD_104937 | JGI IMG/M metagenome (GOLD analysis project Ga0137390, IMG submission 104937) | Vadose zone soil microbial communities from Angelo Coast Range Reserve, California, USA - 15con2h2.4A metaG | ecosystem: Environmental > Terrestrial > Soil > Vadose zone > Saprolite... | reverse complement strand
GGGTTGATCGTGAGTCCGCTCGAGGGGCACGCAGGCCTGACGGCGAGCTTTCGTGCGCTTCTTGACGAGCACTTCCCTATCGTCTTCCTCGATCGTCGCTCGCCGCTGCGGGCCGACCAGGTCTTCTCCGAGTGCACTCAGTCCATCTCGACGCTCACCGCGCACCTGGCCGATCATGGCCACCGGCGGATCGCGTTCGTACAAGGCGCCCTCAGCTCTATGTCTGCTGTGGACCGTCTAGCCGGTTACCAGCAGACGGTGCGAGACCTCGGCTTGGACACCGACGACGACCTGGTGGTTCCCGGCGAATCAGACGAGGCCATTACCCAAGAGCGAGTCGAGCAACACCTCCGCGGACCGCGCCCGGCGTCTGCCTTCGTCGTCTCGAACAACCAGATGACCATCGCGACGATGCGCGCGATCAGGCAGTGCAACCTCCGTGTACCGGAAGATGTTGCCATCGTCGGATACGACGACTTCGAATGGGCGGACCTTTTCGCGCCGCGGCTGACGGCCATGGCGCAGGACGCGGCCACGCTGGCATCCGCGACCGTTGATTTGCTACTTGCGCGGATTCAAAAGTCGACGAGGCGGCCCCGGACAGTGGTGGTGCCCACGTCGTTCCATCACCGCGATTCATGTGGCTGCAATCTGGCGAGCCCGTCCGCCTCAGGGCAGTCTGCATGATGACTGTTGCGTTTACCGCCGCCGAGTTGACTGACGACATCCGGCAAGCAGCTGCGGGCCGTCAGCGGCTCATCGTCGGCATAGTTGGAGCTCCCGGGGCAGGCAAGAGCACGCTCGCAGATCAGCTCGACGCCCTCCTTGGTTACGACGCCGTACTGGTCCCCATGGATGGATTCCACCTCTCGAACCGTGTCCTTGCAGACCTCGGACGACAGCAGCGCAAGGGTGCGCCAGACACGTTCGACGCGTGCGGCTATGTCGCGTTGCTACGACGCCTCAGGCAACAAACGGACGACGTGGTCTACGCGCCGACGTTTCGGCGCGACCTCGAGGAACCAATCGCCGCCAGCGTAGCCGTTTCTCGCCAGACGCCGATCGTCATCACCGAAGGCAACTACCTCCTGCTCGACACGCAGCCATGGTCCGAAGTCCGTGAGGTCCTCGACCTGGCCTGGTTCCTGGAGGTTGACCACGACACGCGGATCGACCGGCTCGTCGCACGTCACCAGGCGTACGGCAAGACCGTCCAAGCTGCGCGCGACCGGGCAGAAGGTAGCGACGAACGCAACGCCATCTTGGTGCGCGATTCGCGCTACCGGGCGGACCGAATCGTATGCATCGATGCCGCGACGGGCCCAGAAGGCGCACACGACTGAGGGCTCCCCTCGCACCAGGTTTCGACGAATCAAAGGAGAACGAGATGGGCACCGATACCAGCACCGCGCTTGCCGAGCTGTCGGCAGCCGGCGTCTCGATCTGGCTCGACGACATCAGCCGTGACCGACTGAACACCGGCAATCTGGCCGACCTCGTCGCGAACAAGCACGTCGTCGGCGTGACGAGCAACCGACGATCTTCCAGAAGGCCCTGGAGAAGGGCACCGCCTACGACGGCCAGGTCAAGGACCTGAAGGTCCGCGAGGTCGCCATCGACGGTGTCATCCGGTACCTGATGGCCTACGACATCCGCTGGGCCTGCGACGTGCTGCGCCCGGTGTACGACATTCCCCGGGCGTGTCCGGTTCCTGGAACAGGGGCGCTGTCTGCGGGGTGCCGGCTGCCCCGCGGGGGATCGTCCGGCGTGCTGGCACGGTCGCGGCTGTGGCGAGCGCCGCGAGTTCGGTGATGAGCCGGTGCAGGGCTGCCGCGGTATCGGCGGGGCGCGTGCGGCGCGCGGTGCGCGGGGACGCGAACAGTGCCTGCTGGCCGCTGGCGGCATCGGCCAGGGCGGCGGTCAGTTCGCTGATCTGCTGGCGGATTCCGGTCACGCGGGCGTGCCGGGCCGCGGCCGTGGACGGGAGCGCCGGTTCCGCCGCGCTCGCGCGCTCGCCGGAGTGCTGGCGGGCCCGGTAGGCCTTCGCCTTGCACGCGGCGGAGCAGTACCGGAGCTTACGTCCGCCGCGCAGCCGGTCACGGCCGGGCAGCTGCTGGCCGCATACCGGGCAGCGGGCGCCAGGGGTCATGCCCGGACCGGTGTTTCGTGACGTGACGGAACGGGTTCCGGCTTGCCTGTCCTGCGGCTGACGGCGGCCGCGTAGGCGGCCCAGTCGCCTGCGGAGAGGCGCTGCCAGGTGACGGCGACGTCGGTGCTGATGCCGAGGGTGCGGGCGAGGATGGCGGCGGGGGTCTCGGTGGCGAGCTGGAACAGCGCGGTGCTGCGGGCCTGGCCGGGGCGGATCCCGAGGTCTTCGAGCCGGCGGGTCAGCCGTGCGGTGCTGATCGGTCTTCCGGGCTGGCCTCCGGGGAACAGCCAGGGCGATGGTTCCCGGGTCCCGATGGTGGCATGGCCTTGCCGGTTCGCTGCGACGGTGCGGGCGAGCGCGGCGGCCGGCTCAGGCAGCTGGACCGGCACGCGGCCGAGGCGGAGACGGACAATGCTGCCGGTGACCTGGATCTGGCTGACGGTCATGCGGCTGATAGCTGTCGCGCCCTGGGCGTAGAGGAGGACAAGCAAGCCAGCGAGGCGGTCTTCGGGCTTGAGGTCGTCATCGTGCAAGAGCCGGCGCGCGATGTCCCAGCGGTCCTCGTGGTCGAGCAGATGGGCAGGGCCGTTCCATCTCGCGGACGAGGCGAGGTAGCCGGTGGTGAGCTTGCCGGCGCGCGCCCAGCGGATGAACCCGCCGGCTTCCTCGCGATAGACGGCTTGCTCATCGGCGAGCCACCGGTCAAGATCGGCCTGCTGGCAGCTGCTCAGGGTGAGGTCGTGCCCGTCAAGCCAGTCCAGGAACGCGATGGCGCCGCGAGCCAGCCGCCGGATCATGAGGGACTGCTGCCGGGTGGCGGGCTTTCCGTTGTTGCGGCTGCGCAGGCGCCTGACCAGGTGCCAGACCAGGTAGCGGTGCAGCAGCCTTCGCCGCTCGGCGTCATCTTGGGAATCCAGCAGCCCGGCGAGGAAGGCTTCGAGCCTGGTGATTTCCTCGTCGCGCTCGGGCAGCGCGCCGAGGGCGACGAGCGTCTGGCGAAGATGGGCGAGGGCCTGGCTGCGGGGCAGCTCGTCGAAAGCCTGGTGAGTGAGCGGCACGCGGCCTTCGGCGAGGCCGGACAGCACAGGTGCGATGGACGGTCAGCCAGCGCATCGCCGTGACCGTGTGCTCGGCGGTGGCGATCTCGCGGCGAAGTGCCAGCAGCCCGGGCGGCAGCGAGTCACGGGCGGGCCCCATCAGCTCATCGAGGCGCCTGTTGATGAGGCAGCGAGCGCACCGGCCGGGGCTGGGGTGACCGGGATCGCTGCAGGCAGGGCAGCCGGCCCAGGACGGGGGCGCGGTGCAGTCAGCGCAGAGCGGATCGGCCAGCGTGCCGGAGGCGATTGCCGCGTGGCGGCCGCAAGCCGGACAGGCGGCCCGCCGGCGCTGGCAGGCCGGGCAGCACGGCCGTCCTGTGGCCCGCGAGGTGCCGCATGGCGTGGTCTGACCGCAGATAGAGCAGGTCAGGAGCGGCAGTGCGGGGCAGCGGGAACATAGCGGCCCGTCCGCGGTCCGCCGTTCGACCCGGCGGCGGCGCCCGCAGCCGATGCAGGTCTCCAGGTTCGCCGGGTCGGTGATGAAGCAGTTCGCGCACACAGGCCCGCCCTGCCCGTCACGTGTGACGGGCTCGCGGCGGGCTCCGCAGCGTGCGCACTGCTCGATGCGCGAGTGCGCGATGCATGTCCGGCAGACCCGCACGCCGCCGAGCGGCTTATCGATCCGCACGGTGCGGTGACAGCGAGGGCACGCAGGACGGACGATGCCGGTGACGCCGGCGTCATGCACCAGGTCGATGAACCGCGGGATCGCCCGCAACGGCGCGAGATGACCATCCCCGGTCAGCAGCGCGGGGTGTTCTTCCAGCGCCCAGGCCAGCTGCCGCTGGTATGCGGGCCGCGGGGCCGCCCGGCGGACAGCGGCGGCGACAATCTCGTGGCTGACGTCAGGGTCCAGCCCAGCGATGATGGCGTGTATCACGGCGACTGGGTCCCGGCCGTCGGCGGCGGGGCACTTAGCGCATCGTGGCCGCCCGGCCCGGTCCCGGGAAGAGACCGGCCGGGTGTTCCCGCACGCGGCGCACGGCTCGGTGTGCTTCAGCCCGCAGGCCGGGCAGTACCAGTCCTGGCCGCGGCGCTGGAAGGACCGCAGCTGCCTGCCGCACTGCGCGCAGCACGGCGGCGAGATCACCGCAGCGCCGGCGGCGCGCAGCGCGACCAGCAGGTCGGCGACGGCCCGTGGCGCCGGGGACCTGCCGTCCGCCAGCACCGCTGGCCGGTCAGCCAGGGCTGAGGCGAGGCGGCGCGCCTTGGCGCGGCCGCCCGTCACGGCGGTGACCACCGCCCGGATCTGCTCCGGGGACAGCCGCGGTTCGGCTGCCGCCACCAAATCGGTGATCAGCCCGACCGGGTCGGATACCACCCGGCGGCCGCTCACGCTCGCCCCGGATCGTGAATGCGGGCCCGCCTGGGACGCAGACCGCCGATGCCGGCCTCGCCGCCGGCCGCTTTCTTCTTCCGGGTGCCTGCCGCGCCGGCCTGCGCGACCGGCTCGATCAGGTCGTTCATCGAGCAGCCCAGGATGTCCAGCAACGCCATGAGGATCTTCAGGCTCAGCCGCTCGGGCCGCTCGGCGACCAGCCGGTAAACCTGGCTGGATGACAGCCGGATCCCGCGCTCGGCCAGCGGGCCGATCAGGTCGGTGGTGGCGAACATGCCGCGGCCGGCCATCACCTGCCGCAGGTTCCACCGGTAGTCAAGCCGGCGTGCCATTCACTGCTCCTTCCGGCACCGGGCAGGCTCCTCGAACGCGGGGGCAAGCGCCTTGCGCAGCGCGGTGTTCATGAAGTCGTCGCTGACGTGGGTGTAGATAGCGGTGGAGCTGTCGCACTCGTGACCCACCTGGACCTGGATGAACCTGCGGTCCACCCCGTCCTCGGTCAGGTGCGTGACATACGAGTGCCGCAGGCTATGAGGCGTGAGAGCCCCCGGGAGCTGCAGCGCATCCCGGTAGACCTCGAAACGGGCGTTGATCTCCGCCGGCTTGACCCGGCCGCCGCGCTCGGTCACCCACAACGCGGGATGGTCACCGCAGCCGAACTTCGGGCGGACGTTCTCGGCATAGTCGGCCACCGCGTCCCACGGCCCAGCCCATCACCGACGCGACGTTACGCCGCCGGGGCGGCTGGCCGCGCTTGGCCTTGCCGTAGCGGACATGCAGCATCCCGTACCGGCCGAACTCCGGCGCGGCCGGGTTCCGGCCCCAGTCCGCCACGTCGAGCTTCGACGTCTCCGTCCTGCGCAGCCCCCAGGCGTAAATGACCTTGAACAAGGTCGCGTCCCGGTAGGCGGCCAGCGCCCCCTTGCGTTTCGCGCTCACGGCCCGGTCAACCTGGTCATCGGCGTAATCCAGGAAACGCTGCACCTCCTCCCGGGTGAACGGCCGCGCCTCAGGATTGCCCTCGTAGCCGTTGAGGTGGGCGATCGTGTTCCACTCATGACAGACCGGCACCGGGTGAACACCCGGCCCGAACTCGCCTTCGCAGGCTGCCGCCCACCCGTACCGGCCGTCGCAGAGATACTCGCTGAACAGCCGCAGGCCCATCTGGTAACCCCGGATCGTCGACGGAGCCAGATGCCGCCCGGCCATCAGCGCCTGCGTCCACTCCTCCACGTGCGACGGGCCCCAGTTCCACGGGTACTCGCTGGTGAACTCCAGGAACCGGCGGACCAGCTGCTCCCGCGGCACGATCGTGTCTTCCCTCAGCCCCCGCGCCGCCTGCTGAGCACGCCACCCGCGCAGCATCGCCTCGAGCACCGCATCCTCCGGCCGCAGCTGCACCACCCCGGACACCAGCTCCAGACGCGCCGCACCCGCCAGATCCGCCCGCCCCATCCCAGCCCTCCCGATCCCCGAAACGGCAACCGCCTGAAGCCAGGATCATGCATCCAACGGGACGCAAGCACAACAACCACAGGTCACGAAGGCCATGCGTGTCGCGCCGCCCACGCCATCCGGAGGGCCTGCATAGCCGCTAAACCGGCCAAACTTCGCGCATCTGATGCAATTCCCGAGCCTTCGTGAACGTAATTCATGGTGGTGGCCACCCAGGCATGCCCGAGGGTCGCCTGGATCGCGAGCAGGTCCATGCCGCCCAGGTAGAGCTGGGAGGCGCAGAAATGGCGCAGGACGTGAGGCGTGACCACATCGGGCCAGTCCGGCAGGTGCGCCTTCGCGGCGCTGGCCAGGGCGGCACGCAGCGTCTCGTCCCCGACCCGGGCAGCCGAGCCGTCGGCGTTCTTGCGTTCCGACGGCAGCAGCGGGACGCCGGGGCGGGTGTGATCGTCGCCGAACTGTGCCCACACGTCCTCGACGAACCAGCGCAGCGTCGCCCCGGCGTTGTTGATCAGCGGGACCATCCGCTCCCGCGGCCCCGAGCCGCGGGCGCCCTTGCCGTGCCGGACATGAAGCTTGCCGAACCGGCCCAGGTCCCACTTGACGTCGGCCAGATCGAGCTTGCACGCCTCGTTGACCCGCAGCCCGACCTCAGCCATCAGCCGGCAGGCGGCGTAGTTACGGGCCGCGGGGGCGAACTTCCGGCAGGTCGCCAGCTCCCCGCGCCACCCCGCGAACAGCCGCCCGACCTGCTCCGCATTCGGCGGGATCCGCAGCCTGGCCTGCTGCCGGCCGCGGGGCCGGTTCACCTCGTCGATCGGGCACTCGACGACGCGTCCGGTCATCTGGTGGATCTCGGCCCTGTGCCGCAGCTCCAGGAACAGGAAATACGTCTTCAGCGCCTGCGCCCGCGACAGCCGGGTGCCCCTGGCAGCGCCGCGCAGCACCTTGCCGAAGTACGCGTCCGCGTCCGCGGGCTCCATGTCCCACAGCGGCCGGCCGAACCAGGCACGGACCTGCTCCAGGTGCACCACGTCAGAGCTGATCGTCCCGTCCGCCAGGCCGGCGGCGGCCCGGGCGAGCACGAACCCGGCCAGCACGTCGGTCTCGAACGCGTCCAGGTCCTCCGGGCCCGTCACGGCACGCGCGTCCCGCAGGTCCCGCACCACCGCCAGCGTCAACCCAGGCCCCCCGCCTTCACCGTTATCGCGTAATCAACAGCGAAGACGATAGACCTTCAGGAAGACTGAAATCTCATCAATCAGAGAACTCGTGCCGTCACAGCAGAGAAGGCGCTGGTCCTGGGCCTGGACGGGCCACTGGGGGCCTAGGGAACTCAGAGGTTATTTCTTATCCTACCTGGACGGGATCGAGGCCGACGGCGGGACCATCCGCACCGGCGGGCTCGGCGAGGGCTGGACGGTGCTGCCCACCGTGGTGGAGAACGCGCCGCCGACTGCCCGGATCTGCCGCGAGGAGGTCTTCGGGCCGGTCGTGACGATCAGCGCCTTCGACACCGACGAGGAGGCAATCAGCGTCGCCAACGACACCCGCTACGGCCTGAACGCCATGGTCTTCACCCAGAACCTGTCCCGGGCGCACCGCGCCGCGGCCGCCCTGAAGGCCGGCACCGTCTGGGTCAACTGCTTCTTCATCAGGGACCTACGCGCGCCGTTCGGCGGGTGGGAGACTCCGGCATCGGCCGCGAAGGCGGCACCTTCAGCCGGGAGTTCTTCACCGAGCCCAAGGCCGTGGTCATGGAGGTCTGAGCACGCCCGGCGATGGCTCCGACGCGGCGGGGATGCGGCTCTGGGCGGCGTCCGGTGACGGGCGGCGGGTGGGAGTCAGCGCTGGCGGCGAGCCCTGGATCCCAGGCGCACACCACGCACGCGTGCCGGAAGGCCGAGCGGGCGAACTCCAGCGCCATGGCTGGCGGATCCGGGTGCGCGCGAACGTCGTCCCAGTCGAGGATGTACTCGCCGAGGGCGGTGTCCCACCGCGCGGCCGAGGGCGTGAGAGCCTGGCCGCCGAAGCCCTCCGGGGCGGGATACGCGTAGGCGTAAAAGGCCGCCTTGCCGTACCGGGTATCGCCCGGCCACCAGCCGACCTCCACCGCCTGCGCGTTCCCGGCGTTGCGCGTGATGAAGTCGCCCGAGGGCGGGTCGACCGGCCGCCCGGAGAACAGGCTCACCGCGAGATCGAATGAAGCCCACCACGCGTTGACCGGCGTCGACCGGCCGCGATAGGGCGCGCGGAAGGCGGCGAGAACCAAGGCGGCATGGGTCGCTGCCGCGAAATAGTCGGCTACCTGGCCGGCGTCATACCGTGCGTGCTCGTAGTCCGCATCGAGCGGCACGCTCCACGGCACCTCCTGCGGCGTCGGATCGATGTCGACGTGGCCGGCCACCGCGTTCAACGCGGTCAGCACATCACGTGTGACGTCTGCGACCGGGCGGTCGGGAGTCAGCGCGATCCGCTCGGCCCGGCCGTCGCTGTGCTCGACGACCGCCTCGTGGACCCGCAGGTCCAGCGCCACGACCACGGATCCCGAGCCGTCGGGGGCCGGCAGCGGGGCCGTCTCCCAGCCCCGCACGGTGAGCCGCAGCGCCGCGTGCTGCAGTTGCGGTTCGGGCGGCGCGAGCCTGGCTGCCACTTTGCCCAGCACCTGGCTGTGCGCGTGCAGCGTGTCGCAGGTGTCGCGCCACTGCTCATACGAGGCCGCTGGCCAGCCCTGGGGCATAGCTGGCACGGTATGCCGCTGGCGCCTCATGCTCAAGACCCCGCGCTGGGTTTCCGCGGCAGCAAGCCAGGGGCGCCCTCGCCGCTGGCCAGCACCGCCGGCCCGGCAAGCGCACGCTGTACCGGTGGGCGTGGTGGGGGTCTGCCAGGCTGGGGGTATGGAGCCGACCGAACTGAGGGCAGCTGTGGCGCTTCCCGATCCTGCGCTGGTGGTGCTTGTCGGGCCGTCCGGGTCGGGGAAGTCGGTCTGGGCGGCGGAGCGTTACCGCCCGGATGAGGTGGTCTCGTCCGACCGGCTGCGTTCGCTTGTGGGTAGCGGCGAGCACGACCTGGACGCATCGGCCGACGCCTTTGCCCTGCTTGACCAGATAGTGGCGGCCCGGCTCCGCCGCGGCCTGACCGCCGTGGTGGACACGCTGGGCCTCGACGCGGCGCGGCGCCGCGGCTACCTGGAGCTTGCCAGGGGCAGCGGCATGCCTGCCGTCGCTGTGCTCGTCGGCACCGATCCGGCGGAGTGCCGCCGCCGTAATCGCGCACGCGATCGGCCTGTGCCCGCGCCCGTGCTCGACGGCCAGCTGCGGCGAATGCGGGCGACTGTCGCGGATATCGGCGGCGAGGGATGGGACCTGGTAATAAGCGCCAAGACGGCTCAGCCCGAGCCCTCGCACACCCCCGGCGCCAGGACCGCAGCCAGCGAGCAGCGGCAGCGGCCAGTCCGGATGGGCCTGGTGCTGCAGCTCTCGCGATTCCCGTGGGATGAGGACCCGGCAGGCCCGGCACATTGGCTGGCTTCGGTGGCCCGCGCCGCCGCCGAGGCCGGCCTGCAGGGAATCGCGCTGATGGATCACTTGATCCAGATCCCCCAGGTTGGCCGTGCCTGGGAGCCGATCCCGGAGCCGTGGGTAACGCTCGGGATGCTCGCTGGCCTAGAACCCGGTCTTCGCCTGGGCACGCTGGTGACGCCCGTGACGTTCCGCGCGGCCGGGGTCTTGGCCAAGACCGTGGCCACCCTGGACGTGCTCACCGGCGGAAGATCGTTCTGCGGCATCGGGGCCGGCTGGTGGGCACGCGAGCACGCGGGTTTCGGCCTGCCATTCCCGCCGGCGCGGGCCAGGTTCGACGAGCTGGAGTCGGCCATCGAGACGCTTCGCGCCCTGTGGCAGCCCGGCACCAAGGAGTACCGCAGCGAGCGGGTCTGCCTGCCGGAGACGACCTGCTATCCGCGGCCGGTGTCACCGATCCCGGTCATCGTCGGCGGCGGCGGCGAGAAGCGCACGCTGCAGATCGCCGCCAGGCTCGGCGATGGCTGCAACCTTCCCTCCGACATCGGCACCCTGGACCGCAAGCTCGCCGTCTTGCGCCAGCACTGCCTGGAGGCCGGGCGCGATCCCGCGCAGGTCGAGGTGACCGTGCTCGACATCCCCGTCATCGGCCGCGACCGCGCACACGCCGGAT
>Ga0137390_10006104_pt1 | contig 10235 bp, 9 predicted proteins | sample 15con2h24AmetaG_FD_104937 | JGI IMG/M metagenome (GOLD analysis project Ga0137390, IMG submission 104937) | Vadose zone soil microbial communities from Angelo Coast Range Reserve, California, USA - 15con2h2.4A metaG | ecosystem: Environmental > Terrestrial > Soil > Vadose zone > Saprolite... | reverse complement strand
GTCCCCCTCCAGAGCATAGAGGTCGGTATAGACATCGCCGAACTCGTCGTTGAAGTAAGGTCCCTGAACTCCCGACGGCAGGGTATAGGCGATGTCGCCCACTTTCTTGCGAACCTGGTACCACGTGTCCGGAACCTGCGCCGGCGGCGCCGCATCCTTGATGGTGAAGAACAGCGTCGACTCCCCCGGCCGTGAATAACTGCGCTGAAAGTCGACCTCCGGCGTTTCCTGGAGCTTGCGGGCGATCCGATCGGTCACTTCCTCCTGCACCTGGCGCGCGGTCGCGCCGGGCCAGAGCGTGCGGACCACCATGACTTTGAAGGTGAACGGCGGATCCTCCGACTGCGCCAGCCTGCCGTACGACAACAGGCCGAACAGCGTTATCAGAGCCAGAACGAAAATCACCAACGCCTGATGGCGCAGAGTCCAGCTCGACAGGTTGAAGCCGTCGTTCATCGCGCTTCTGCCGCGTTGATCGGGGTCGCCGCCTCGTTGATCGGGGTCACCGCATTGAGTGCGGCGGCGGGCTCCGCAACGCCGCCGTCCGCTTCGCCGTCGAACAAAGGCCTGGCCTGCTTCACACTCTGGCCCGCGTAAACCGTGTGCACACCGGCCAGCACCACGTTGTCGCCGTCCCTCAAGCCCCCGGTAACGGTGGTGCCGCGCTCGCTATAGCTGCCGACGGTGACGAGCCGCAGCTCGAGGGTCGAATCGGTCGGACGAATGACCCAGACCGCCGGGTCCTTGCCGTGATGGAAAATGGCGGTTGCCGGAACCTTGAACACCGGCGCTTCGCGAGCCGTGTTGCCCGCGGTTGCAACGCGCGACAACGTCGCGTCGCCGGTCATGCCGAATCGAACCGCGGGTCCGGGCTCGGCCAGCGTAAGCTTGACACGATAGGTACGGCTTTGCGGATCGGCCGCAGGCGCCACTTCGCGCACGCGCGCCTCGAAGCGGCGGCCCGGCAACGCCGGAAAAGTCACGCTCGCTGCCTGGCCCACGGCAATCCGGCCCAGGTCGCCCGCGGCAGCATCGAGGATGACGTCTGTGTCCCCCGTCCAAGCGAGTCCGTAGACGGCCTGTCCCGCGGAAACGACCTGACCCGTGTCCGCATTTTCACTGGTGATCAATCCATCGTGGTCGGCGACCAGCGTGTTGTATTGCAGATTGTTGCGCGCCACGACGAGCTGCGCAGCCGACTGCTCATGCTCGGCCAATGCCGCTGCGTAAGCATCCTGTGTTTGTTCCAATTGATTGACGGCGATCAGATTCTGCGCGAATTGCGCTTGATCGCGATCCAGCTGCTGCTTCGCAAAGACCAGCCGATGTTCCGCGGCGTCGAACGCGGCCTTTGCGCTCGCCGCCTGTTTCTGAGCGTCCACGGGGTCGAGACGAGCGACCACCTGTCCCTTGTGAACGGAATCGCCCAGCCGCACGTTGCGCTCGATCAGCTTGCCGGCAACACGGAACGACATAGCGTTCGAGTAGCGCGCGGCCGCTTCCACAGGATAACGAATGCTCTCGCCCGCTCCGATACCGGAATAGGAATGCACGGGCGACGCTAAGACAAGCGCCGGCGGCGCGGCGGACGGTGCCTGCCGATGGCAGGCGCCGAGCGCCAGCAGTGCGAAAACGGCCCAAGGTGCCGTGCGGAGCGAAATAAAGTCACCCGTATATAAAATAGACATGTGTCAACTCCCGACCAAAAAAAACCTCAGCCGGGCCGCGGCTGAGAAACGGTGTTTTGCGCGACCGTACGTATCAGCCCAAATGCGTAGTTGCTGAATTCCGGGATGGCGATTCCGAACCTCGCCAGGTCGCTGCCCTTGGCCATGGCCAGCTGAATAATGCCGTGCGTGAATGCCCACAGAGTGGTCGCGAACAACACCGGCTGACCGATATCGGAGCGAATGCTGCCATCGCGAATACCGGCCTCGATGGCCTGCACGACGACGCCGATGGCTTCATCTCCCGCGGCGCGGCACGCGCCCTCGTGTGATCCCGGATCGATGGAAACCGAATGTGCCTGAAAACGTGTACAGAAGTCGAAATAATGAGGAAATTCATAAGCATAGCCCATATAGGCACGACCGATTGCCTCAACCTTGTCCATCCCTGGTGCATGGCCCGCGGCGGCTTCGATGAAGCGATCGCGCAGCAGGCGCATGGCGCGTTCGCCGATGGCGAATAGCAACGCCTCCTTGTCGCGAAAATAGACGTAGACCAGGGCACGCGACAGACGCGCACTCCGGGCCACCTGGTCAACCGTCAGAGCGTCCCAGCCCTTCTTGGCATATAACGCTTCTGCGGCATCGAGAATCTCGGCGCGACGGCGCTCCTTCTCCTCTCCACGGCGTTCGGTAATGTAGGACATGAACTGAACGATAGATAATTATTGACATTGTGTCAATGAAAACCGCTAATCTCAAGGTACGGCGAGGCGCGGACAGACTTTGACGGCATAGTTTGGCGTCACGTCCCCCGCGCCGCTCATCCGCCGCATATCGGGGTATATACCCGCGCGGGAGCCATCGCTGAATGAATGAATTGAATCCGCCGAAAGGACTGTATCAAAAGTCCTTCATCAAAATCAGTTTCAAGACCCGATGATCCGAAGCGCTGGTCAGGCCGGCTCCCAATCCGAATTCGATGTCGAGCCGTCGAGTGTGTAGATCGACCACCGAGAACAATTGGTGCGACTGTTTGGACGCGGGAAGAAAATGGCTCACGCGGCCGAAGTCGTCGTACTCCTCGAGCGCCACCTTGAAAATATCGGAGACCTTCATGGCCACGCGAGTAGCGGGAACGAATTCAAAGTTGGAAACTCCGGCGTAAGAATTGTCGACGATGGGGTTGAAAATGAAATCGAAGCGGCCGACGTGAGTACCGATGATCGGGCGGATTTCCGACGTGTAGCGCCGTTCGTTCCAGTGTGCAGTGTTGAAGCTGAATTCGAAATTGACGCCGTAGAAAACGTCGCGATTGGCCGCGTCCGGGGAAACGAAGAGAGCCCTCAGTTTGAATCCATTGTATAGAACGCTGTTGTCGCGAGTCATCGAATACAACGGAAAGTACAACCCCGCTTCGAACCAGGGGGCGACCCCGTAGGCCCATTCGGTCACGCCGTTGAGCGATTTGTCCGGCACGATGGCGCCGGGAAAGCTCGGCGTGCTGCTGCCGCTCGAAATGAAATTGTTGTGCCAGGTTAAATTGAAAACACCCGGCGCAGCGATCTCGGCGTAGTACACCTGAATCTCATCCGTCTGCGCCCGAGCGACGGATGCGTATCCCAACGACAACAGAATTACCGCCAAACTGTTCAGTCGCTGAATGATTCGCATTTCGTCGCGCTCGAATTGTCACAGTGAAAGGCTCCGTATTCTGCCGTGTAAATTTTAAAATCGCTCGTAATAACCAACGCTCAAACCGCTCAGTCGCAGACTGATTCTCATTTACATTCACTCGCATTGACACAGGGACGGGCCTCTCATTCTGCCGCGCAAATTCTAAAACCGCTTGTAAAACCCGACGGACAAGCCGCGCGGTAGAATCTCAACGGAAATCGGTGTACTTCGCGTCGTGCTCCAATATCCGACCGCCGTACCCAGTGCCCAACCCGCGATGACATCCGATTGCCAATGGGCGTGACTCTTCAAGCGTGCCAGTCCGTCGTACACCGGCAGAATTTCGAGAGACCAGACCCAAGGATTTTGCCGCGCGTAATTCGCGATGAAAGGTGTCACGAAACTCGCCTGCAGAGTCACCTCGCCGCTCGGGAAACTTTGGTAATGGCTCCCCTTGAACCATGCATTGGGATTGTCGCCTTGGCTGGGCCGAGCCCGGCCGAATCCGTATTTCAGCAACTGGGCGCCGACGCCTGAAATCACCGAGGAGTCGACCGTCTGCCACAGCGTATGACCGAGCTCGTTGTCGTTCCCAAACCACAAACTCCCGGCCACCTCGAAAGCCACCACGCTGGTCTCGAGTGCGGTCTGATACTTGCGCGCCCAAATACCATTCTGATCGAGCGCCAGCTCATGATCGATCCCGAATGGACCGCCGGCATCAGCACGCTGCGCAAGCAGCGCCACGGCCGCCGCGGCGACGAGTTTCGCGAATGGATTATTCAAGTGTGTCATGCTTACCCCACTTTACTTTGCGCTACAAAGTACACGGAGCTGCCGCCGGCGCGCAAGTACCTGCAACTCGTCAGGCGCTGTCTCCCCATCCTGGAGACACGTTTGCAACATCGGTGTTCCGTTCTGCGGACGATCTCGGCCGTGTACTCTATCGCCCCATGCAAACCCACTCACCTTTCGAGGTTCTAAGGGTATTCCTCAAACTGGGTCTCACCTCGTTCGGCGGACCGGTCGCCCATATCGGGTACTTCCGCGAAGAATTCGTCGTTCGCCGCCGCTGGCTGGACGATGCAGCCTTCTCGGATCTCGTCGCGCTATGTCAGTTCCTGCCGGGCCCGGCCAGCAGCCAAGTGGGATTCTCCATCGGGCTGATACGGGCGGGTTATCTAGGAGCACTTGCGGCCTGGACCGGTTTCACATTGCCGTCAGCCGTCGCACTCCTGCTGTTCGCATATGGCGCGGCCACGCTGGGCGGACCCGTCGGCGTGGGGTTATTGCATGGCCTGAAGCTCGTCGCGGTTGCGATCGTGGCGCAAGCCATTTGGGGAATGGCGCGCACCCTGTGCCCCGACCGGCAACGTGCATCCATTGCCGGCATCGCGGCGCTGATCGTCTTATTCAGCGGTTCGTCGGTCGGGCAAATCGCCTCGATTATCTTCGGCGGCATCGCCGGGCTTTGGCTCTGCCGTAGTCCGTCACCCGCGTCAGGCGGCGCCGTCGTCGTTCCCGTTTCACGCAGGGTCGGAATCGCGTCGCTCGTGACGTTGTCGCACAACCGTCGCCGCACGGCTCGATGGCAGCCGCACTGGGGCTGATCGGTATCTTTCTTCCCGGCATGTTGATCCTCACCGGCACACTCCCCTTCTGGGAAACATTTCGCGTCCGTGCCGGCGCACGGGCTGCCATGGGCGGCATCAATGCTGCGGTCGTCGGAATTCTCGGCGGCGCCTTCTACGACCCGGTCTGGACCAGCACGATCAAGACGACGGAAGACTTTGGCGTCGCGCTCACCGGCTTCATCCTGCTGCTCATGTGGCGCGCGCCGCCGCTGCTGGTGGTGGTCATCGGCGCTCTCGCCGGCATCGGCTTGGCGCACACCCAGCCCTAAGCCAGCAGGCCGCTGAAAAAAGGCGGATTCTTGCGCGGATGAAGAACGCCATGCTGAGTTGGGCCGGGGATCCATAGCTCTAAAGCGAGTCGGGCCGCGACAGCGGAATGGTCTTTCGTCCGTGGCGACGGTAGATATGGAAGTCGGAATCCAACGATAGTACTAGGCACCGATCATGGATCTCGGCCATTCGAACGAGACAAACATCCGCCAGCGACGCGGGGACGTTGTGATAGCGATCAAAAAGTTTGCGTACCGCGGGAGCCTCCTCGGCCAGATTCATCCCGATTCGCAGCGCGCCGGATTCGACCAACGTCTGGCACCCAATGTTTGCCGCGCGCGCTATCGGTGGGCGCTATCCGCGCCTATATATAAGCGTCGCGTGACCCCGCACTTCACCCGTCGGTGTCGCTTCTTTATCGGACCTTAGCACCAGGTTCCACTCGCCGCGCGGTATGTGCACCCGCTGCGGCAGGGCGGCGAAGTTGAACACGCAGAGCACGTCGCCGTGGACAAATCTCAGCCATCCCGCTTTGGCATCGACGCTCACGGCGGCCTTGGTCCGGCCCCGCCTATCGTGCCGGAGACGAATGAGCTGCCGATACCACTCGTAGATCTCCGCATGCGGCGGCTCCGACAGTTCAGGCCAGTTGAGCTTGGAGCGAGCGAAGGTCTCGAGTTCCTGTGGGTTCGGCACCGCCCCCTGCCAGCGAAAACTGCTGAATTCCTTGGACCGTCCCTCTGCGACCAGTCTTCCTAACTCGGCATTCTCATGATCGGTGAAATAGAGAAAAGGAGTCTGCGCACCCCATTCCTCGCCTTGAAACAACAAGGGCACGAACGGCGACAGCACGGTCAGCGCCGCGATCGCCTTGAGCTGCGGCACACCCAGCATCATGCTCAGGCGCTCTCCCTGCGCGCGATTGCCGATCTGATCGTGATTCTGCGCGCACACCACGATCTGATCCGCACCCACCCCCTTGGGCGGCCGGCCGTGCCGCCGCGCGCGATACGGCGAATACTGCCCCTGGTACACGTATCCCTCGCGCAGCGCCACCGCCACATCGTCGAGGCCCTGGAAATCCGCGTAGTAGCCGTCGGTCTCACCCGTGAAGAATCGGTGCACTGCGTGGTGCAAATCGTCGGCCCAGTGCGCATCCAGACCGTAGCCGCCCCGAGACGCCGGCCACACCAATCGCGGATCGTTGAGATCGCTCTCGGCGATGAGCACGAAGCTGCGGCCGAGTTTCGCGCCCAGTTCCCTGACCGCGATTGCCAGCTCTTCGAGCACATGCACGGCATCGAAACTGAAAATGGCGTGGACCGCGTCGAGGCGCAGGCCGTCGAATCCATAGTCCTGCAGCCACATCAAGGCGTTGTCGATGACGAAACGGCGCACCGGATCGCTGTGCGGCCCATCGTAGTTGATCGCCGCGCCCCAATTGGTCTTATGGCGATCGGTGAAATAGGGACCGTACTGCGCCAGATAATTTCCATCCGGCCCCAGGTGGTTGTAGACCACATCCAGCAGCACGCCGATGCCCCGCGCGTGACACGCTTGCACGAATACGGCGAGCTGCGGCGGCGCGCCGTATGCGGGAAAGGGCGCGTACAGATCCACCCCGTCATATCCCCACCCCCGCCGGCCCGGAAACGTTGCCAGCGGCATGAGTTCCACATGAGTGACGCCGAGCGTCGCCAGGTGCGGGAGCTTTGCCTGCGCTGCTGCGTACGTCCCCTCGGGCGTGAAAGTGCCGACGTGCAGTTCGTAGATCACCGCATCGCGCAGCGGCTTCGCGACAAAGCGCGGCGCGCGTTCCTGCGCGGCATTCAAGCGCTCGATGTCCACGAGGTGGGAGGCGCCATGAACCCCGTCGGGCTGCCATTTCGATCGCGGATCAGGGATCGGCTCACCGCCGTCGATCGAGTATCGATAGCCGTGGGCGAGGACAGAGTCGTCGACTTCGATCTGCCAATATCCCGCCTCCGCACGTCCGGCTGTCCGCGGGTACAGCGGGACTCGCCGCTCCGGCGTCACCAGTTCCACTGACTTCGCCGACGGTGCCCAAACCGCGATATTCATGCCCCATACCGAATCAACAGGGCCACCGGAAACGAATTGAAGAGTGTGTCGGGTATGGCTTCCCGCTGAAGCACGGCGCCGGTAAAGCAGTTGCGCCACGCGCCGCCGGGAAGCGGCAGCCGCGTATCTCCCCATTCGCCGCCCAGCGACATGATGAACCGCGGCACCACGGCAATGAGGTTCTCGCCGCGGCGAAACGCGAAAAGGCGCGCCAAATGCGTTCCCTGCGCAATGAGCGGCTGATACTTGCTTTGATCGGAAAAATCTTCCGCGCGTTCGCGGCGAATCGCCAGCACGCGAGCCGTCATCCACAATTTGGGCAACCCGGAATCCCACTCCGCCGCCACCTCGGCCGCGGATAGCGAGCGCGCGCGGCGCGCAAATGCAGCGCGCAATTCAAAGTCCACCGGACGCCGATTGTCCGGGTCGACCAGACTCAGATCCCACAATTCGGTGCCTTGATAGAAGTCAGGCACGCCGGGCACCACCATTTTGATGAGAGTCTGCGCCAGGCTGTTGATCCTGCCGGGAAGGATCAGCGGGTCGATGAAACGCTCTAGACTTGCGATGAAATCCGGCCTCTGGAATACCCCGTCGACGAAGCCGCGGATCGATTCCTCATAGGCATAGTTGGGCTCGTGCCAGGAGGTCTTGATCTTCGCCTCGCGGCAGGCCTTCAGCATGTACTGCCAACAGCGCTCTTGGTCGATGGGCCACGCGCCAATGAGCGTTTGGTAGAGAAGATATTCTGCGTGACGGTCCGGCGCGTGATTCTGCCAGACGTGCGCATTCAGATTCGACCAGAGATGCAACGCCTCCGCCCACCGCTCGGGGATTTCCGACAGGATCGAAATGCGCGTGCGCACGTCCTCGCTGCGCTTGTTGTCGTGCGTCGAGGTGGCGAGCAAATTATTGGGCCATCGGTCGCTCAGCGAGTGGCAAAACTCGTGGAACTTTCCCGCCGAGATTCCGATCAGCGACGCCTGTGACCCCACTTCATTGCAGGACACGAGCCGGTCGTAGCAATAGAACGTGGTGTCCTCCACCCCCTTGGCCATGACGGCGGGCGTCAGCTGCTGCCACTTGGCGACGAAGTCCGCCTCGGCCTCGCTCAACCGGGATTTGGTCAGCAGTGCCGCCAAAAAGTCGAAGATCGCGGCATCGATTTCCGGAGCGCCGATTCGCGCGCTTTGAACGGCCTCGGTTATGGTGCGCTTCTCGTCATCATGCAGAGTGTTGAGAGTTCTATAGGTCCGATAAACGGGCAATGCGATGATCAAGCGCGCCAGGGCTTCGCGCAGTTGCCGCGGACTCAAGTCCCGGGTTTTCCAATCGGTGCGAGCGATCTCGAGCGCGGCCTCGGTCAATTGTTCATGATCGGCGCAGAAAGTCGATTCGACGATGGCGCGTTTCTTTTCGCGGACCAGGGCGGCGAAGTTCACGGAGTGTCCGGTGAAATCGGAGTACGTCGAGGTCAGCACGTCGGTTCGTGCGTCGTCCATCCAGAGGCGATTCACTTTGGCGAGGAACTCGTAGCCGACGCTGCCGTCGATGGGCCAGTCGTCCTTCAGCCGCTCGTCGTTCTCCAGAATCTTCTCGACATAGATTCGTCCCTTCGGCAGCAACGCGCGCAGGCGCTTGAAATATTCCAGCGGTTCGCGCAGGCCGTCCGGGTGATCGACCCTCAGCCCGGCGATCTCGTCGCGGACAATCATCGCCTCGATGCGCGCATGCGTGGCTGCGAACACCTCCGGCAATTCCATGCGAATGCCGCTCAAGGTACCGATGTCGAAAAAGCGCCGGTAGTTTCCGAGCTCCCCCGCGAGCTTCCAGCCGTGCAGCACGTAGAACTGCCGCTGCAGCACCGCGTTCAGCAGTTCCTTGTCGCCCCGCGTGCGATCCACGGCATCCTGCAGCCATCCAGCTTTAAGCGCATCCGCGAGCGCCTCCCCTGCTTGCGCCGCGTGCGTCGCGTACGCGATCCGATCCTTCGCATCCGGCCCATCGATGAATTGCAATCTTTCGAGCTCGCCGAAGCAGCATTGCGCGTCCGCCGGCGTCGGGGCCGCCGACAGCAGCTTGCCCCAGGAGGCGGGACCCAGCGGCCAGGTGTTCTCGTAGTGACGAACCCGCGGCCGCCCGTGCGCGATCTCGATCGTGAGCTCGCCCGCCTCGATAGCGTCTCCGTAGGGGCGCGCCAGGGAACATACATGAACACGAAAGGGTTGATGCGGACGAACCCTGAAATCGAAGTACTCGGCAAATTCGCTGAACGGTCCGTGCGCGAGCACGTGATCCCACCACGGATTGTGCTCCGACGCTGACATGTGATTCGGCACGATGTCGAGGAGGATTCGCAGGTCATGGGAACGTGCGCAGTCCACGAAACTGGCCCAGGCGGGTTCGCCGCCGAGGTCTTCGCTGATTCGCGTGGGATCAGTGACATCGTATCCATGCTGACTGCCGGGAACCGCCTGCAGGCAGGGCGAGAGGTAGACATGGCTGATTCCCAAATCGGCCAGGTACGGCAGTACGTGTTCCGCCTCCGCCAAGGGAAATCCCGCATGCAGCTGCAGGCGGTAGGTCGCGATCCATTTACCGCTCATGGCTGAGCACCACGAAGGAGCGCGCGGCGAGACTCACCAAACGATTGCGTTTCACCGCCTCTTTCTCCACGGGCAGCGCGGGGCGCGCCGTATCGAACGCCACCCTCCAACCTGACGGGTAAAGCTGGTGAGAAATGCGAAACGATACGGGCTCGTGATGGGCGTTGAGGAGCAGCAAAAAGTCCGCGTCCACGGCGCATTGTCCCCTGCTGTCGCGTATCTCCGACGCCCTGCCGTTGATGAACATGCCGAGCGTACGCATCCAGCCGCCGTCCTCCCAGTCCTTCGCCACCATCCGC
>Ga0137390_10006098_pt1 | contig 10238 bp, 8 predicted proteins | sample 15con2h24AmetaG_FD_104937 | JGI IMG/M metagenome (GOLD analysis project Ga0137390, IMG submission 104937) | Vadose zone soil microbial communities from Angelo Coast Range Reserve, California, USA - 15con2h2.4A metaG | ecosystem: Environmental > Terrestrial > Soil > Vadose zone > Saprolite... | reverse complement strand
GAAACGCGAAGACTCCGAGCTGCCTTGCGAGTTGCTGCTGCCAGGTCCGCCACTGCCGGCGCGCGGATCGCCATTATTAAATGACCGGGCCTCGGGTCCGCCACCGAGACCAACATTGTTCGCACGAACAACGCCCGGCGTAAGGGTTGCTAATTGCGTAAAGTTGCGACCCGATAGCGGCAACTCCGTTACCTCGCGGCCCGACACAACGCTACCGCGATCGCTCGTCTCGGTTTCGACCAGACTAGCGGTGCTAGTAACCGTAACCTCAGCTCCCACACCTCCGGTTTGAAGTGCAATATCAAGCGGCACAGTTTGAGCCGTCTGCACGGTGACACCTTCCTGTAGTGATTTTTGGAGGTTTAGTGCTGCAGGTGGAACTACTTCTACCCGGTAAACACCCGGATCAAGCAATGGTACATAATAGGTGCCATCATCTCCGGTATTCACAGAACGTGTAGCGCCCGTTCCTGTGTTTGTGACCGTCACCTGGGCATTCTGAACAATGGCCCCACTCTGATCTTTGACAGTGCCTTTGATCTCACCTTTGTTTGATTGCGCAATCGCGGGAATGGTGAATGCTGTAAAAAGGAAAGCGACCGCACCGGCTGTTTTGAGCAGTTGGGTAATGGTCCAATGGATAGTCATGATTGCTCCTCGTCTGCATTGCAAGAGATGCGGGCACGCCTACCTGTCTTACAGGCAAAAGTGCCCTCCGAGTATTAGTTCCTACCGCAGGGTAAAGGCCAAGGCATACTGATGGCGCTTTGGCTCCGTTCGACTAAAATTCCCGATTGAAAAAACCGTCTAACAAGCAGGTGATGGGTCGATAGAAAGGTCTATCGATAGTTTGTTGCGTAAACGAACGAAGTATTTAATACAGTTTCGAGGGGCTGTCAATGTTTTTTTTGAGGTGGAAGCAAAATAACGGTCCGCGTTATCCGAAAAACAGCGTCGCGCCGAACTCCCATTCTCTCAGCGGCCAGCCCTTAATGAGAACCTGCTCAACGTGCATCCTGCTCATTGATTACAAGGTAACGATCGATAGGTTTGCCGGTAACAACCTGGACCCGTCGGCTGGGCCATTGCACTTTCACCGACTGGACACCCGTTGCCGCTCCCAAGCCTACGATTAGCCGCGGATCATTCGCCGAGAGATAGCTGCCTGTGGTGTTCGCATCAAAAATCTGCTTCTTGCCCGCGCTGTCGGTAACCGTAATCCTGGCGCCGATTCCATTTCGATTTGATTTTGAGCCAACCAAAGACAAGCCCAACCAATGGTTCTTCGTGCCCTGATTGCGTAAGATCACCGGCGCCCCGTCGAGTGTAGCCATTACGATGTCGATTTGACCGTCGTTGTTTAGATCGCCAAAAGCCGCTCCCCTCGCAAGCAGCGAAGTGCCAAAAGTCCGTCCCGCGGTTGCTGAGACATTCACGAATCCCTTTCCTGTGTTGAGCATCAAGAGCGGTGTCTGTTTATATCTAAGGTACGAGCTCGTTTTCTCGATCGTATCAAGGACGTGGCTTTGAGCGACAAAGATGTCGCGCAGTCCATCGTTGTCAGCATCGATAAAGTGAGTGCCCCAGCCGGAATACAACAGGGTTATCTGGCCTATACCAGAAGAGTTGGTGGCATAAGTGAAACTCAAGTCCCCTTCGTTGTGATAGAGCGGGTAGGTTTCGTTTGAAAGCGTGGTGATGAAGACATCGATAAGACCGTCGTTGTCATAGTCGGCAGTATCGACACCCATGCCGGCGTAGGTTTTTCCATTCTCGTCATAGCCGGCCCCGGACGTCACAGCAATATCCTCAAAAGTACCGTTTCCCTTGTTGTGATAGAGCGATTGGCGGACACTGTCATTGGCGACGAAAATATCCAGCAGTCCATCGTTGTCAAAATCGGCTAAAGCAACGCCCAGCGCCTTGCCACCCGGCTCAGCTATCCCCGCTGCCACGCTGACGTCCTCGAATGAGCCATCCGCACGCTGATGATAGAGGATATTTGTGCTACCACGAAAATTATCGGGATGGCAATAAGCCCGATACCCCGCTCGGCCTTCGCCACAGTAAATCGAGCCAGACTCGAAGTCCCATTCAACATACCGCCCTACAAAAAGATCGAGCTTGCCATCAAGATCATAGTCGAGCCAGGCGGCGCTCGTAGACCACCCAGCGGCAGCTACGCCCAACTTCTTAGTAACGTCAGTGAATGAGCCATCTGTGTTGTTGTGATAGAGGTGATTGCCGCCATATCCCGTGACGTATAGATCCGGGTAGCCGTCGTTGTCATAGTCAGCCACGGCGACACCCAGGCTATATCCCTCACCCTTGAGCCCTGACGTTTCAGTGACATCTTCAAACGTGCCATCTTTCTTTTGATGATAAAGCCGGTTCCAATATTTCGGATCCCGTTTGTCGGGGGCTTCGCCTTTCGGCATTGGGTCCTTTAAGAGCGCGCCGTTAGTAAAGAAAAGGTCCATACGCCCGTCGTTGTCGTAGTCAAACATCGCCACACCACCACCCATGGCTTCGATCAAATACTTTAACGAAGTGGACGACGCTTGATGTCTAAAATTGATGTTTGACTCGGTTGTTATATCGCTGAAGGCGACTGGAGATTGTGACTGCGGACGTGGAGCGGGCGGAGCGTTCGCCGGTCCGCCGCTACTATAAGACTTGCCGGTGCGGGCCGGTGCGGGAGCCGGAGTTTGAGATGGCTGTTGACCGTTAGTTGAGTACGGCGTAAGGCAACAAAGCAAAATCAGCGGCAGAGGCGACCATGGCATAATTCGATCTATTGAAGACTGTAATCCGGCTGCAAGGCAAATGACCGCGCCTATTTGACTGCTATGACGGCGTAATCTTTACCTGCATAAATGCGAACGGTATCACCCACCTTCGTCATTGTGAGCGGGCGTGGCCGCTTCATCGCGCTGTCTTTGGTCGTCGAGATTGAAAGGATTTCATTACCGGCCAGATCGAGAACATTCAGTTTTCCGTCATTAGTAAACCCAAATCCGTATGCACCTGTGCCGAGAGCGGATCCGTTGATCATAATCGCCGAGTCAGTTATCAGAAACCCTTCATATTTGGCCCGCACGTCGGCGGCATAGCCGGAGGTATCCACGAACCCAGCGATCACGTACCGGCTACTACCAAACCGCGCTGCGGCAGAATTGCGCATTTGCGTTGGAGCGCTTTGACCTTGAAAGTAAAAAGAAGTAGGCACCACTTTCGAAAGTTCGGGGCCGGCAAGTATTGTCACGGGATTTTGAGCCGAGACCGGTGAGGGAAAAACGCAAGCAACAAATAACGCTACGAGTATACTGCTAAGATACCGCGTCCAATTCTTCATCATCGTCTCCTTCACATTAATAGAAGTTCACTTTATGAGCGATATTCCTATGCTATCGCGGAAAAAGAAACTTCAGAATCGGCTCCATCCGAGCGGCCCAGGCCCGTTCATTATGTTCCGCTCCCTCGGCCTCAAAATAACGAAGATCCTTTCCAAGTCGCCAACCTTTGCTAACGAGTGTCTCTTTCAATAGCCGTGCATTAACTACGGTCTGTTGCGCTTCTTCGGCGGTAGTTCCTTCCTTCGTGCCAGTATCTATCCAGATGCGAAGGTGCGGCTTCTTCTGCACTGCTTCTACCTCGTGCAGGATCTGTTTGTTTGCAAACCAGACTGAGGGAGACACTACAGCAAGCTTCCCAAAGACATTACTATATTTTAATCCCAGATACAGCGATACCAATCCGCCTAACGAAGAGCCGCCTAGCCCTGTGTGTCGCGCGTCTTTGCGGGTCCGATAGGTTGCATCAATGAAGGGCTTTAATTCTTCAACGAGCATGCGACCATAGAGGTCCGCTTTGCCGCCCATTTTGTATTTTTGGTCTTCAGTCGGCGTGTACTCATTAACCCGATCTTTGCCGGTATTGTAAATGCCGACGACAATCAGTGGCTCAATTTGCCCGGCAGCAATCAACGACTGCGCAGTCTCATCCACACGCCATTCCTGCCCGGGAATGAAAGACGTGGCGCCATCAAACAGGTTCTGGCCATCGTTGAGATAAAGAACCGAATATCGTTTTTCGTTGTTCGATTCATAACTCGGCGGTAAGTAGACCAGAATATCTCGATCGTTATTCAATATCTTCGAGTGAAAACTTTTGTGCACGCGTATGTCACCACTGAGTGTGTGACCCTGCTGCGCCCCCGCTGGGCCGGCCAAAAACAAACCCGCCAGAGCCGCGAAGCAAGGGACCAGACGGTTCCTGAAATTCCTGGCGCATTTCACAGGTCACACAATAACGATTACGAATGGTTTTGTGAAATCACACTCAACCGCAGAACAGGAAGCGGTAGCGACCTGGCCGGTTCGACTCACTCCAGATGTCAATCATTATTGAAAGAAAAGGGGCGGACACTTGGGTCCACCCCCGTTCAACCGAATTGTCTTGCACGGTTATCTATTTTGTACGCACCGCGATCTCCACACGCTGGGGTCTCGATTTGTTGAGGGCAAGTTTGCTTTCATGCGCAATCTTCGTTTCCGAGCCCGATGGAAACAGTTGACGGCCGTTGTCGACAGTCAACCAAATCTGGGAAAGGAAATACTGCTCGCCATACTTGTTGAAGACCAACCGTTCGCCGGCTTTCGAATCTCGCGAGCCGATGGTCAACGGGGCACTTATTAGCGCGGCCGTTTTGCCGTCAGCGCTGCGAATCGCAAGCGCGTTTCCCGAAAGTTTCTTAATGATGTAGTTGCCCGCTTTCAGCTTTGCCGTCCCTGCTGAGAAGTCGAAGGGAACGTTAACTTCCGCCCTGCCCAGTGTCTGAGCATTAACGCTAGCAATGGCCAACATGAAGAAGAGGCCCACTATAGCTATGCTTCTCATAATTTGAATTTTCATACGACTCCTTTGGTCTGTCCGATTCAGGCTAGCCCTATTGCTGCCTTCATCTACTAACGCGACATCCACGGCAAAACGAGCTCAAGGCATAGTCGTGAAGGCCAATTGACGTCAATCGAACTCAAATCTATGCTCAGACGTACAACTGGTTCTGGTGCAAATTGAATCCAGGTACGATTGATGTCGCAACCACCACAAAACGTAACGCAGTTGCTAATCGGCTGGGGACAGGGCGACAAGGAAGCGCTGGACAAACTTGTGCCAATCGTCTATGACGAATTGCGCAGGCAAGCTGCACGCTATCTGCGGCATGAACGCGCCGGACATACGCTGCAGACCACCGCCCTAATTCATGAGGCGTATTTGCGTCTGATCGATCAGAAGAATGTTCATTGGCAAAATCGTGCGCAGTTCTTCGGTATCGCAGCGCAGTTGATGCGACGGATTCTTGTCGACCATGCCCGCACCAGGAAGCGCGCGAAACGTGGCGGTTCCGACATAAGGGTTCCATTTGAAGACGCCGTGGCAATTGCCAGTGCACCGGAGCTCGATGTCGTAGCCCTCGACGAGGCTTTGAAGCGACTGGCAGAGATTGATGAACAGCAGGGTAAGATCGTGGAACTGAGATTTTTTAGCGGCTTGACGGTGGAAGAGACCGCCGAGGTGCTGGGCATTTCACCAGCTACTGTGAAACGCGACTGGAGCATGGCGAAGGCATGGCTTCACCGTGAGATTAGTAATGATGAGCAAAGTTAGTTCCGAACATTGGCAGCAGCTGAAGGAGGTGTTTGAAGGAGCAGTTGAACGCTCCGGGGCCGAACGAATTGCGTTTCTCGATGAAGCGTGTGCCGGTGATACGTCGCTGCGCGAGGAGGTGGACTCCCTGCTCCAGTCTTACCAAAAGGCAGGCAGTTTCATGGAGTCCCCGGCGGTAGCATCTGCAGCAGAGTCGCTAGTGGGAGAACAAAACCAACTCGAGGTGGGGCAACGCGTGAATCACTATGAAATCGTTGCGCCGATCGGCGTGGGAGGTATGGGAGAGGTTTATCTCGCCAAGGACACAACACTAGGGCGGCTCGTTGCAATCAAGTTACTGCCCGAATATGTAAGTAGCGATCCGGAGCGCCTGCGCCGTTTCAGACAGGAAGCTCGTTCCGCTTCAAGATTGAGTCATCCCAACGTTTGTGTGATTCACGAGGTTGGCGAGACCGACGAGGGACGCCCGTTCATCGCAATGGAATACATTGAAGGCGTGATCTTGCGTGAACGAATGAACGATGGAAAGATGAAACTCGGTGAGGTGCTGCACATCGCGATTCAAATTGCGGATGCGCTAACAGCGGCCCATCGGTCGGGCATAGTACATCGTGACATCAAGCCAGAAAACATCATATTGCGGCAGGATGGTTACGTGAAGGTGCTCGACTTCGGCCTGGCAAAGTTGAGCGGCATAAACAAACTCGACTCCCAATCAACTATGTCAACGCTGCTGGTTAATTCGACTCCAGGCATGGTGATGGGCACAGTTGCCTACATGTCGCCGGAGCAAGCTCGCGGAGTTGTTGTTGATGTGCGCACGGACATCTGGAGTCTGGGTGTCGTGCTTTACGAAATGCTTTCTGGCCATCCACCTTTTTCCGGCGCAACGCCGACCGACGTCGTCGTTTCAATTGTTGAGAAAGATCAGCCGGCGATTTCCCAATACGTGGACGAAACTCCATCCGAACTCGAACGAATCGTAAGGAAAGCACTGCGGAAAGATCCTGACGAGCGATACCAAATCGTCAAAGAAATGGCTATCGATCTTCGCAGCTTGCAAAGAGATTTGCAGAACGGTCATTCAATAACGGCGGCGTTGAGTGCTAGCTCGAAGATCGTTCAAGGGCGCACAGGAATTTCAACCGCACAAGAACAGGCCGTCGATACAGATCAATTCCAAGCCTCTCGCATGACGATGGTTGGTGGGCCACGTTCTCACAGCCTCGGTTGGACAACCCGTCTTGGATTGATTGCATTTGCAATCGTAGTCATCGTCGGCGGCGCGTTCGCGATCTACAGATTATCCAGGAGGACTGACTCGATCTCCAGATTTCGTCCTCGCTTCCAACGAACAAATGTGACAAAGCTCACGACAAATGGTAATGCATTATTCACCTCGATCTCGCCGGACGGTAAATACGTCGCTTACGTAAAGAGTGAGGGCGGTAAGGAGAGCTTGTGGCTGCGGCAAGTGGAAAGCGCGGGAAACCTCGAGATCTCGGCGCCCAGAGACGGGCACTACCGCGGACTCGTTTTTTCGCCAGAAGGAGCCTTTATCTACTATGCCTATTCGACGCAAAGCGATAACGACTCTGTCGACATTTACAAAGTGCCCGTACTCGGAACAGGCGCGCCTGCCGTCAAAGTGAATCCCGAAGCAGGACCACCCCGGTCCTCACATGATGGCAAGCGCATAGCATTTGTTCATCACGACCGGGCCAATCGGATCGATACGTTGAAGATCGCGAAATCCGACGGAAGCGACGAGCAGATACTGGCCACTCGCCATTGGCCCGATAGATTCGGCTGGGGCTGGGACGCCATGCCCTCGTGGACCGAAGACGATCAGAGTCTTGATCTGGCAATAGTAAATTCTGATGCGTCCGGTTTCTATGTAAGTATCCATGAAATACGCGTAGTGGATCATGTCGAACGGACGATTCCACTTTCTCTGCAGCGATTCGAGCAGCCCGATAACGTTTGTCTTTTGCCGGACGCAAGCGCGGTAATAATGTCGGCTAAGGCTCAAGGCGCTTCTTTCGAACAGATATGGTATCTGGGTCTTGACGGCAGTGTCCGCACTCTCACAAATGATCTCAGCGACTACCGAGCAGCGATCTTAACGGCCGATGCGTCCTCTCTTGTAACGATCCAGACGCAAACACTCTCAAATATCTGGACGGCACCAAAAGCTGACACTGTTCATGCAGCACAAATCACACCGGGCCGAAGCCGGTATTTCGATCTATGTTGGACACCCGACGGCAAGATTGTTTATGCGTCAGACGCCAGCGGGAGCGCGGACATTTACGAAATAGCAGCAAATGGTTCCAGTGGCAGACAATTGACCTCCGGGGTGAAGCGCAACTACGCGCCTGCAGTATCTCCCGACAATCGTTTTATCGTTTTCCATTCCAATCGCTCCGGCATTTTTCAGATCTGGCGCATGGACCGCGATGGTAGCAATCCCGTTCAGTTGACCACGGGTAACTCCGAAAGCAACTGGCCCCAGTTTTCTCGGGATGGCAAATGGGTAGTGTACGAACATTTCGAGTCGGGAGTATCGGGTACATTGTGGAAGGTGCCGATTGAAGGCGGAACACCGGCAAAAGTCACCGAAGGTTTTGGCATCAGACCCGTTGTTTCTCCAGATGGTAAGTGGCTCGGCTTCTGGCAAAACGATGGACAGGCTGGCTCTCATTGGCGCCTGGGTCTGGTTTCGGTTGAGGGTGGAAAGCAGATGAAAACTTTTGAAGTAGCTCCCACGGTCCAAATTCAATGGGACACAGCTTTGCGTTGGAGTGCGGATAGTCGCAGTTTGACTTACGTAGATCACAGTGGTGGTATCGATAATCTTTGGGCTCAACCGATCGACGGAGGTCAGGCAAAGCAGTTAACAGCATTTACCGATAGCAGCATTTTTGCTTTTGACTGGTCGCGAGAAGGCAATCTCGTTGCTTCGAGAGGAGTGCTCACGAGTGATGTTGTGCTGATCAGCGATGCGAGCGAGTGACAAGGCGGTACCGACTGGGGGTCCTAAGTTGCCGAGACTGAACCATTCGGACAATACCACTCAACGACAGAACAGGAAGCGGTAGCGGCCTAGCCGGTTCGAAACACTCAACCACATAACCAGCGAGTTGAGTACTGCGAACCGGCCAGGTCGCTACCGCTTCCTGTTCTGACGTTGAGCGACATTTCAGATGAGTCGTGGCGACGATCTGGCGCGAGTCGAGGAAGGAGCTCGGGTTAAGAGACTATCCTAGCGGCTGCCGAGGTCATAGACCGACGTGTTGGAGTTATATCCCTTCCAGTCAAACCAGTAGTCGTTGAGTACGGCGATTTTGTGCAAGTGCTTTCCCGTCAGTGGACCGCTAACAGCCGTACCCGTGAAGTCCCACTCGCTGCCCGTCTCTGCATCGATTAGTCGCAACGGTAAAGTCTGCTGCTTAACAAAAAACTCCAATCTTCTACCATCAATCGACCTCGCGTACGCGCGAACCGATTTCTTATCATCTCCGACAACGATGACAATAGGGACTCCGCCCACATCATCAAGTATAGGACTTTGCTTTAACAGTGCGTCGAAGGGGTAAGCCCGCGCCGCGCCATTGAGACTAATGCCAACAACCAGAGCCCGCGGTGTAAGAGAATTATCAATCTTGTTAGCTGTCGTAACCGGCACGCGCACCATTCGCTCTTCCCAGTTAGCGGGAGCATATTCTCCGGCACGCAGCACCGCTTCATTCGGCCGCAGCACACGGCCCTGAGGTCTTTCGCTCTTCCATAAGCCGAGTGTCAGTTCATCATGAAACACTGATCGCAAGTGCTGGCCTTTGAGTGGTCCCTGAATCGCTTCGCCGGTTACCTGCTGCCACCATGAGCCCGTTTCTTCGTCGCGCATGATGAAGTTCTGGTTGTTGATACCTGCAAGATGAAAGTGAAGTATTCGGCCGTTGACTGTCGCTTCCCACACCAGACCGGTGTGACAGAGCGTTCAATAAGTCGCCACTATTGGCGTTCCTCCAACAACATCCTGGACGACGTGGTGATAAGCCATGAAGCGGACTGGGTAAGCTACAGCTTCGCCGTCGTTTTCAACGGCCACCACAATGTCGGTGTCATTTATGAACGTGGCTTCATTGGGCTTGGCGTACGTCGCATTGGCGAGAGGATTGAACATCCACTCGAAGTGATTCTGGCGGGCAAACCAGGTAGAAGCCAACAGAGGCACTGCAATCAAGACAAAAACAGTTTTGAGCCACCAGCGACGTGTACCACTCCAGAGCCATCCAACAATCATTACGGTAAGCACTGAAACGGCCAGAGTCACTATCGGAGACCACCGTCGCAACACATAAGACAGCGCGAGCCCCCGTTCAGATTGGGGTTTGAAAGGTTGAACAATCCAAACAGGCGGAAGCACCATCGCGAGACTGATCAGGACGAGCAATAGCAAAGTGATCCATGCGGTCCTACGACTTGGGAAGGAAGCTCGATTGTTAGTCATCATACTGTTAAGTTCGGTCCGCAAGAGTGTAAGGGTAGCTCCTCAAAAAAAGAAG
>Ga0137390_10006096_pt1 | contig 10239 bp, 8 predicted proteins | sample 15con2h24AmetaG_FD_104937 | JGI IMG/M metagenome (GOLD analysis project Ga0137390, IMG submission 104937) | Vadose zone soil microbial communities from Angelo Coast Range Reserve, California, USA - 15con2h2.4A metaG | ecosystem: Environmental > Terrestrial > Soil > Vadose zone > Saprolite... | reverse complement strand
TGTCAAACCTTATTCCGCGGAGCTGCCGATGATCTTTCACTGATAGATTGGCTAAAAAAACGTGTTTGGCCCATGGAGGCGGCACACACGGCTGCCTCAATAAGAGCCTCCGCTCGTTTAGGAGTTGCAGAGTTGATTAAAGGCGGCACTACTTGCGCCTTGACCATGGAAACGGTCAACCATACGGAGCAGGTCTTCAAAGTAGTCGAAGAGACAGGCTTTCGGGCGACGGTCGGCAAATGCATGATGGACAAGGGTGAGGGTGTACCTTCTGCCTTGCACGAAGAGACAGAAACTTCGGTGCGGGAATCGCTAAGGTTGCTGGAGGCTTGGCATGGAAAAGCAGATGGACGCATCCGGTTTTGTTTTGCGCCACGCTTTGCCGTTAGTTGCACACGGGATCTTCTTTCGCAGGTTGCAGAATTGGCGCGCGTTCGCGGTGTAATGATTCATACGCATGCATCCGAGAATCGAAGTGAATGTGAACTGGTCGAGCGCGAGACAGGCATGCGAAACATCGCATATCTCGATTCGGTTGGTTTGAGTGGACGCCACGTCGCACTGGCGCATTGTATCCATATTGATGAACAGGAAATGCAAATACTCAAACGCACGCGAACGAACGTCGCACATTGTCCTTCTTCGAATCTGAAGCTCGGTTCGGGTATCGCACCCATCACCAAGATGCTGGAAACAGGCATTTCTGTTTCGCTGGGCGCTGATGGCGCCGCCTGCAACAATCGGCTCGACATGTTCACGGAGATGCGCACAGCGGCGCTGCTACAGAAAGTTCTGCACGGACCGGAAGCCATGCCTGCAAGTCGTGTTCTTAGAATGGCGACAATTGACGGTGCGAATGCAATTGGTATCGGCGATGAAATCGGAAGCGTTGAAACCGGTAAGAGAGCTGACCTAATTCTGATTAGTCTAGCCAGATTGGAATTGACACCGCGTCCGGTCGACATCGTCTCAGGAATTGTCTACGCTTCGCAACCCTCAGACGTTCGGACAGTAATCATCGATGGCAAACTGGTAAAAAGCGATGGCAAACTCCTGACTTTGGATGAGCAGCAGGTGATTGAAAATGCGAACCTTGAGGGCGGTCTTCTCTTTGAACGAGCGTTGGTGGACACACCCGCCAGTCAAGGACGTCCCTGACAGATCTTTGCATTCAATTTCCTTAACAGTTTGTGGGAAGATTGTGTTGTGGACAAAAAGCTGTGCCAGCTCGAAGGTAGCGACTGCGGGGGGCGCGATCGGCGGCCGAGCTGGCACTGGCGGGCACTATCAATTTTGAATTGGATGGTCGCCTTTCGACTAGCTGACTTTTGGGCGCCAGCCCCACCCTCAACGCGACGAATTATACACCTAGCGGCGAATGAGTCAACGACTTTTTGTGACTAATTCGACAAATCAATACCTGACGACGGCAAGTTGACAGTGATTTGGCTAACTCCCTATACTACGCGGTCTTTTCCTGCCATGTGGCCAGGTAGCTCAGTTGGTAGAGCGCGGCCCTGAAAAGGCCGGCGTCGGCGGTTCGATTCCGTCCCTGGCCACCAATATCTTCAACAACTTAGCGATAGCCAAAAACAGGCAAATTTCATCCCGCGAACCAATACGCGAACATCGGTACCGACATGTGCCTCGCAGATTGGTTCCACATTCCCCGCCCAGTGCTGCTGGATTTTGATGAGTACTGACGTGCCAACTTGGGATAGCGCTCTGTCATCTTGATACTTGAGTGGCCCAGGCTAGTTGCGAGTTCAAAAAAGCCTCGCACACTATTCGACTCGATTTACTCTGGCCCAAAAACAACTCGACAAGCTCTAGTGTAAGACATCGCCATTAGTTAGCCTGACGGAAGATCCGAGACTCCGCAATACGCATTGGACTGAGCCAAAACTGATCGCTGAGGTGCAGTTTATGGAATGGACTTCGGATTGCTCAATCCGGCATCCGTCTTTTCAAAACGGAGCACGCGAAGGATACATTCCAGTCTTAAGAGGCCCGCACCCAGGGCCGCGCCTACCTGGCTTCGAAGATCTGATCATCTCTGTAGTGAGCCAGGTGGAGTTCAACAATATCTTCGTCGGTAACCCGAAAGTATTTATTTGCAGCAACGACTTGCCGAAAGTTCGGTCACTGCGAAGCTAGAAAGTAAGATTTGGGTCGACGGCGCCAACCGGGAAGGAAGGTCAGTGGATGGAGACGATTCCTGGGAATGGCTGGTTCGCGTACCTCCGGATCTAGGGGCCTCAGGAGTCGGCTTTTGATGGCAGTTGGAGACCTAGTGATTTCCAGCTCATGGAGTGATCCGACGGTACTGTCAACTTAACTAAAGAAGAAACAAAATTTGGGGGTTTGGCAAATGAATCCACCTTCGTCATCAGGTTAAATTAATAAATCTCATGGAGTGTATTACTGGATTGAATTGTGGACAAGGACCTAGTCCAGGTGGGCCATTCATCATTGTTGAACACATCGCTTGGTTAAGAAATCGACGCGATGAGTTCTAGTAGATGATTAATGCTAAGGCTAGGATGAGTATCGGAAGGCGGATTGAAAAGAATCAACAACTGGATTGCGAATTCCTTGCATAAGCGTCATAAGGCTCAGGCGGTGCGAGGATGTACGACATAATAGTATCCGTCTAGAGCGCAAGCGATAAGCCAAGCTCCATTATGGACAGTATCAAGACTCGCTTGCTAATCACGTTGGCAATTCTAGCCGGGGTTCTGCCCAGGCGGTCGATTACTTTCTTAAAGGCAACTCCGCCCCCCGCCAGGGAATCCCACACCCGGTTTACCCGGTAACTTGTAACCCCTATCAAAGACTCGGCTACGCAAGAGAAAAAATGTGCGGTCTTCGCCTTGACGGCGCTTTATCCGCAGCGTAGCACTTAGCTTGGAGGATCAGCCGGCGGTCGGCGGAAGGTCCGGTAAGTTCATCGCTTGCGATCGCGGTTGATCAGCCTTATCGGAGAAGAGAGCAATGGGACTGTCGTGGCAACAAGGTCCGCTCTCACTGGGAGCAATCGGCCGATTCCTCGTGCCCGAACCGCTGCCTAAGAGATTGTTGTACGCTGAGCCGTTGCGCCGGCGCATGCGCGTCCGATTCGGCGGAACGTGGATCGCTGATAGCGAGAAAGTGCTCCTGCTCTTCGAACCCGGCCACTATCCGATGGCCTACTTCCCGGAGACCGACGTCTCTCCAAACACGCTACAACGCACCGAACATACCACCCAACACCCCGACCTTGGGCTCACGTCCTGGTACACTGTCCAGGCGGGCGAAAAGAGCGGGACGCGAGGGGCGTGGCAGCACATCGACCTGCCCGCCTACGCGAGCGAGTTGCAGGCGCGGGTCGCGTTCGCATGGCCGGCCATGGATGCCTTCTACGAAGAAGACGAACGGATCCTGGGCCATGCCGCCGACAGCTACCACCGCATCGATATCCGCCAGACCTCTCGTAGCCTGGTGGTCCGCCATCGTGACCGCATCATCGCCGATACCAAGCGGCCGATAGTCTTGTACGAGTCCGGCTTCGCGCCGCGCTGGTACGTTGCACGCGCCGACGTCCATGAGTCTGCGCTGACCCCGGTGGAAACACAGACTTTCTGCCCGTACAAAGGGTTGTGCAACTACTACGACATCGGTGACGCAGGTCGAGCTGCATGGTCGTATCGTGAGGCCTATCGCGAGGTCGGACGCATCTCCGACCTGGTGTCGTTCGAGCCCGATGTGGTCTCGGTACAGCTCGATGGCACCCAACTCCGTCTTGAGCCCGGTCAGACGGTGATTCCACACGGCCCCGATCGCGAACTCACCGTCGCCGAGGCGCTGCCCCGAAACCAGCCATAAGCAAGCACCCGAAGCGGAGCGGACATGGATCGACTCCTATCAGTGAACGTCGGAATTCCGCGCGACATTGAGTGGAAGGGTCGGACTGTGCACACCGCGATCTGGAAGGATCAGGTGCGTGGCCGCTGTCGGGTCGGCCGATTGAATATAGACGGAGATGGTCAAGGCGATCTGGCGGGGCACGGGGGTGAGCAGCGCGCCGTCTTCGTCTACCAGATCGAATCGTATCGTTATTGGCAGGAGCAGCTGAAGAGGACCGACTTCGTGCACGGACAATTCGGCGAGAACTTGACGATCGAAGGATTGCCCGACGATGCCGTCTGCATCGGCGACCGTTATCAGATCGGCAGCGCGTTGTTCGAGGTCACTCAACCTCGCGTTACCTGCTATCGCGTCGGCATTCGAATGAACGAACCCCGGATGCCGGCGTTGCTGACATCCAGCGGACGGCCAGGGTTCTACTTCCGCGTCCTAAAGGAAGGCGAGGTGGGCGCCGGCGACGAAATCGTGAAGATGGGAGAGGCGAAGGAGCGAATGACCGTCGCTGAGATCAACGCGCTCCTCTATTCGCCCAATCATGCGCGCGATCGATTGGAGCGCGCATTGCGAATCGAAGCGCTTTCGCCCGGATGGCGCTCGTCTTTTGAGGCGTTACTGCAGAGCCAAACGACTGCCGCGGGGAGTGGTAACGCAGGGCTCGCGCCGGCAGCAGCCGCATATCCGGTTGCACCAGGATTTTGGCCGCTCACGGTGACGGCGATCAATCACGAGTCTGCGGACGTCCTCTCGCTGACGATACAGAGCCCGGACAGTCAGCCGCTGCGAATGGCTCTGCCAGGCCAGTACGTGGTCTTGTATCTTCAGCCGACCGCCGGCGGCCCGCCATTGTTTCGCAGCTATTCGCTCTCGGGTCCCCTCTCGACGGAGCGCTATCGAATCAGCGTGAAGATCGAGCCGAATGGAGCGGCTGGAACCTACCTGCGAGAGCACGTTCGGGTTTGCGATGCGCTCGATGTCAGCGCGCCGCGCGGAAGCTTCATTCTGCAGTCCGGAGAGCAGCCGGTGGTGCTGCTCAGCGCGGGAATCGGGGCGACGCCTGTTTTGGCGATGCTGCACGCGCTGGCGGCGGTTCGCTCGACGCGGCAGGTCTTGTGGCTGCACGCCGCTCGCGATCGGCAGCATCATCCATTCGCGGGCGAGGTCCGTGGCCTCATGCTCGCGCTCACGCACGGCCGCAGCTATGTTTGTTACAGCAGGCCGGGCTCGGGCGACAAGGTGGGTGAGGATTTTGACTCTACCGGTCACCTGTCGCGATCGGTCTTCGACGAGGTTGGCGTCCCACGAGAGGCGGATGTCTACCTCTGCGGACCCACTCGCTTCATGGCAGACATGAAAGAGGCGCTCGCAACCTTGGGCGTGGCGTCGGAGCGCATTCACGTCGAAATCTTCAACGGCAGCGAGTCGATGACTCCTGGTGTCGTCGGCGCAGTGACGCGAGTTCCGCATCTGCCCAATGATGACGCCAACACCGGTCCGCTGGTATCGTTCGCGCGCAGTGGCATCGCCGCACACTGGAAAGCGTCGGCCTACCAGAGCATTTTGGAGCTGGCCGAGGCGTGCGACGTCCCGGTCCGTTGGTCGTGCCGGACCGGTGTTTGTCACAACTGTGAGAGCGGTTTGGTTTCGGGAGCAGTCGTCTACGGACCGGAGCCACTCGACAAGCCCGCCGACGGCAACCTTCTCGTTTGTTGCTCACAACCGATTGGCGATGTCGTCATCGATTTGTGAAGCCTGGCCGGATTCGATTTCTGAGGTGCACTTACGCCCGACTGCCGCGGACATCAGGCCGCAGGTGGAGGATCAGGGCGGCGCATATCAGACCGAAACCGAGACGCGGCGCGACGAACGCAACAAGCATAGCGGCGGTGAAGCTAGCAAGCACAACGAGTGAACGGCGCCTGGCCATGCGGTGCGTACGCGTGGACACCTGCGTGTGGTCCGCACGGGTCAGTACTTCGTGCTCAAAGACGTTGTAGGCAATGTCGACGCACACGAACAGCCCTGCGTAAAACATGACAGGGTGCGACGCGAGCCGGGTACGCGCAATCCATGCGGTCGCAAAGGGCAGGAGCGACACCATGAAGAGATGGACGAAGTTGATCCATATCAATCGCAGCGTCGGGGGACCTACGAACCGCATAAGGTAATGGTGGTTTATCCAAATGATGGAAATGAACAGGTAACTCACCGCATAGCTGATGGCCGTGGGCCATAGAGGCCAGAGATCCGAGAATGCCGCCGGCTTTGGTTACAGCGATGCCCCCGGACTGGACGAGTTCGAATACACCTTCGACAACCTGGCAGCACACGTCGAGTTGTTGCTTTTCGAAAATCTGGCCTTGAGGCAGTTCAGCATGTATGTGCAGGACTACGGCGCACCCGTCGGGTATCGAATCGCTTCAAGAAATCCAGATGCCATTCAAGGCATTGTCGTTCAGAACGGTAATGCATACGTGGAGGGTATTGGTGCTGCATTCGACCCGATGAGGCCGTTCTGGGCCAACCGCAATTCCGAGACGGAGAAGCCTGTGCGCGATCTCCTGACGAAAGAAATGACCATGTTCCAGTACAAACATGGTGTCAAAGACTCCGACCGGATCAGCCCTGATGCCTATACGGTGGACCAGTTCTTCCTCGATCGTCCGGGCAATGCCGCAGTTCAGCTCGATCTTCTCTACAACTACCAATCCAATGTGGCACTGTATGACAGTTGGCATGAGTACTTTCGCAAACGACAACCGAGGATGCTGATTGTCTGGGGGAAGAACGACCCGTTCTTCACCGTAGAAGGAGCCAAGGCCTACCAAAGAGATATCCCAAACGCGGAACTGCACCTGATTGATAGTGGTCACTTCGCACTTGAAGACTCCAGCGGTTTTATAGCGGAGCGCATTCGGGAATTTCTCAGTTAAGGCGCTTCGCTGAAATGCGGCACCCTCTTCGATTTGGACTAGCAGAAAAGTATCTAGCCAGAGAAAGTCTTTGCAGATGTGTCATTGCGTTTGATGTTCCGTAGAGTGAGTCGGTTACTCAGGTCAACGCCGTCATCTAATGATCGCATCCGCTGCCAAGGCCAATCCGCAGCCACGGTATCTGGCTGCGGCACGCCCCCAACAGGCAGTACAGCGTTGCCGGTTCTTGCTACTTAATGCGGCGGAACACCCTATGGCTTTTGCACCAAGGGTGTCCCAAGTGTGGGCAGCAACCATGCACATGGCCGGGAGTTTTACCCCAAGCGGTTCAGCTGCACTTCGATATGTCTCGGTTGGTAGTTCAATCTGAAGAGATGATAAATGTCCGTCCAGCCCTGACGGTTCACGGCGTATATATAAGGATACGAGGATTCGAAAAAGGATGATGCTAGGCAGAAATTCTCTTCTGCCACTAGCCAACGCGTGTCATAAAAAGTGGCATACAGTTTGGCACACAAAAATGTTTGACACGGTAGGGGTCTGGGGTTCAAATCCCCACGCGCCTACCATATCTATCAATCATTTAGCTTGCACAACCACGTTTTCCGTTGCTCCAGAACGCTCCATTAATTGTTCTTGAGTTATTTCGTTGTTCTTACGGAGTAATGTCAAGACGCTCATCTGGCCCACGACGCTGAAGAAGGATCTCACTAGGTTCTTCGGTTAAAATCATCTTAACCAACCGCTGCTGCGCCTCACGCTTGGTATCCATTCTCGCCTGCGTGTAAACATCCAAAGTGCATCTGCTGTTGGCGTGACGCATTAGTTCCTGCGTGACCTTCACATTCTCGCCATTGTCGATCAGCATGGTTGAATAGGTGTGCCGGAAAGTGTGCCAACCGATTCGTTTCTTAATGTCGGCGCGGACAGCTGCAGGTCGAATTTGTTTTACCAGTAATTTGTCGGGCCAGTAAGGATATTGTCCGTCAGTACGAGGGCTCGCAAAGACCCAATCGTCTAGTTTGGGATACAGTGTGCTCTCTTTCCAAACCAACAGGTTCGCTGCCACATCGAGGGCCAACGGAACAGGTTTTCTTGAAGCTTGTGTCTTACATTTCCCGACCAGTCGACAATAGATCGAGCGACTGATGTTGATCGTCAAGCTAGAGAAATCTATGTCGCGCCACTTTAACCCTAGCAATTCACTGCGACGCAAACCAGTCGTCGCGTCCAAGAGGACCATCAATCGAAAAGGGGATTCAAGCTCTGCCAAAAGATTTTGAATCTCGACTGGTTCCAGAACCTCGGGCGTTTTCATTCGCTGAGCACTTTGTCGGACAAGCTTTATTGGATTTCTTCCTTGTTCAAGCCACTCATAGCGAATCGCATGATTGAATAAGACGCTCATGATATTGCGGATCTTAGCCTTTGTACCGTTTGCTAAGGGACGTTCGCTATCCTTGTGGCGCAACTGCCTAAGCCAGGCTTCGACCGCAACGGTGCGGACATCTCGAATATTCGTCTTTCCCCAATACGGCTTTACCCATCTGTTCAGATAATCGGCGTAAATGGTGCACGTAGATTTGGCATGCCATTCCGTCTCGTCTGAGAGTTCGATTTCGATGTAGTGGTCGGTCAGATCGGCGACGAGATTAACTTGTTGACCTTGACGGTTTCGGTTCTCATTAAGCCTCATACGCAAACCATTGAGCGCTGCCTGGGCCAACTCTTCCGTTGGATATTCATCGATAGAGCCTATAACCGCAGTGCGACGTATGCGACGTCCTCCCATATTTTCTCGCCACAGGAATTCCCATTGAGAGGGTCCACTTTTTCGTTTCACACAGCGCAAGTAGCCGTGCTGATAGCGTAAGGGCATAAAGTCCTCCAGTCGTTTGCTCTATTTCCCTTTTATTGAAAGGCGTCGAGAAGTTTAGCTGGGCTCATCGTTCAAGCTAAACGGCACACCCCATCACCGCTTTGCAATGGGTTTTCGAGAACTTAACTACTCGGCCGATCTAGTGAGTTGTACTGTGCGCTGTTTGTAGGAGGCAGTTGGTACGACTGCAAGACGATGGCTTTAAGTTCGACGTGTAGGCAGTTACGAGCGGATACTCGCGTTGCGTATTCGTTTAGACGTATATCTGGTGTTGTTGATCGTGCGAGTTCTACCCAGTAATCTGACGCGACTCCGTATCAGGATTGGTGTGCCCCATCTTCGTTATTGACGAGTACTCAGCAGGGCCGTTAATATATGCAAGAATGTGCAGATGCGCATATCTGCGTGTCACAAACAGTCAGGAAGAACTGCGAAGAATGCGGAGCGTCTGAATGAGACAGCAACTGAGCGACTTCAAAGCAGACTTTTTCAAAGCCCTGGCTCACCCGTTGAGAATATCTATTCTCGATGCTTTGCGGGAGGGCGAGCTGACTGTCAACGAGATTAGCCAACGTTTTGATGTTGAGCAGGCAAACGCCTCACAGCAGCTTGCCGTGCTACGCAACAGGAATATCGTCGTCACGCGCAAAGAGGGAGCGAACGTCTATTACTCCGTCAGCGACAAAACTATATTCAAGTTGCTTGATGCGGCCAAAGAGATCTTCAACCACCACCTGATCGGCGTCCGCAGCATGCTTGAAGAGATTCACGGGGTCCTGCCAACTAAAGCCGCGCGCCGATATCCGTCCCAACGGGTTCGTTAAAGCATGCTCCACCTGTTACAGACCATCCGCCGAAGGAACGGGGGTCCCGTCTCAAGGGGCTGGGAGAAGTTGGTGCGCGGCTTGTCCGTCATCAAGTCTCCCCTCAACGGCTTCGGTTGTTTCGCGACTGTCCGTTTTCCAAAAAACAGCCCCATAGCCGAATACTCCGGCGAAAGGATTACTCACAGGGAGGCTATGCTGAGGATGAGAGGATCCGATGGCAAACACATCAGTGAACTAGACGCGGACTGTTACATCGACGGAAGCGTCGAGGGGAACGACACGCAGTATATTAACCACTCCTGCGAGCCTAACGCCGACGCGTTCAATATTGACGGATTTATGATCGTCTTCGCACTACGTGAGATCGTGCCCGGAGAAGAGATTACAGTCGACTACTTAAACTCTTTCGAAGAGGACCGATCGGTGTGTCAGTGTCGCACTGCTTCATGCCGGCAAAGGACTAATCAGAAGGCCGCGTAAAGAGTCTGGGCCAAGCACAGAACGTGCAAGCACCTTTCATATACTCGTTTCTTAAGAGAAAAATTGTGACATCGCCGAATGAAAAATGGATTCCAAAATCGCTTTTGTGCTTGCGAGCCGGCTACACCCGGCAGGATCTCATCTCGGACCTGATTGCGGGTGTGACCGTCGGGTTAGTGGCACTCCCGCTGGCTATGGCGTTTGGGATCGCCTCTGG
>Ga0137390_10006094_pt1 | contig 10239 bp, 2 predicted proteins | sample 15con2h24AmetaG_FD_104937 | JGI IMG/M metagenome (GOLD analysis project Ga0137390, IMG submission 104937) | Vadose zone soil microbial communities from Angelo Coast Range Reserve, California, USA - 15con2h2.4A metaG | ecosystem: Environmental > Terrestrial > Soil > Vadose zone > Saprolite... | reverse complement strand
TTGGTCAAAAATAGACCCAAAACCAGGGAGACCAACAGCGGCCATGCTCATTAGAGATGTGTGCCCAGCCTGTGGATCAAGCCGGTACAAGAAAAATGGCCATACCCGCCATGGGAAACAGAATCATCAGTGTAAAGCGTGCGAACGCCAGTTTGGTGCCACGGCCGAAGACCGCCGCATTTCGGATGAGCGGCGCACCATGGTGGAACATCTGCTGCGTGAGCGCATCTCACTGCGTGGGATCTGCCGTGCCGTGGGTGTCAGCCTCACGTGGCTCTTGCACTTTATGGTGCAATGCTTTACGGCTTGTCCTGATGACTTGCACGTCCAGCTGCCGCAACGTCCAACGGACGTGGTGCTGCGCCGGCTGGAAGCCGAAGCCGACGAGATGTGGAGCTTTGTGAAGAGGAAAGCCAACAAGCAATGGGTCTGGATCGCTATGGACGCCATCACCCGCCAGATCATTGCGTTTCACGTGGGTGATCGCAGTCGTGAGAGTGCCAAAGCGCTCTGGGCCAAGATTCCGTTGGTCTACCAAGAACAGGCCATCTTCCATACGGATCAATAGGACGCCTACACAGGCGTGATTCCAGCGGAGCGGCACAAAGCCATCACGAAGCACGCGCGGAAAACCAATCACATCGAACGCTTCAACAATACTCTCAGGCAGCGTGTGTCCCGTCTGGTACGCGAGACCCTGTCGTTTTCCAAAAAGCTGGCACATCACATCGGCGCAATCAAGTATTTCATCTGCTACTACAATCTCACGAGAGCCGCAGTACCAGCATTACCTGTGTAGCACTACCTTGTTTTCTGCTATACTGCCGCTAGACTGCTGCCCGTTGGTGGTGAGAGCGCCGTGCGCTGCCGGTCGTGGCGCTGGCCCTCCGCCGAACCCAGGGGAAGCGACGTGATTTATTATTTTGCACACTGTGCCTTGGACACACAGCTGCATACGCTCCGCCAGGCTGGCCAGAGCACACTACTCCCGCCGAAGGTCTTCGAGGTGCTCTGCTATCTCCTGGCGCATCGCGACCGGGTCGTCTCCAAGCAGGAGCTGTGCGACCAGGTCTGGCGTGGGCTCGCCATCAGTGATACGACGCTGGAGAGTTGCATCCGCACGGTCCGTGTGAGTGTAGGCGACAGCGGGCAGGCGCAACGGATCATCCAAACCCAACGCGGCTACGGCTATCGCTTTATAGCAGTTGTAGAATCGCCTCCTGAGGCCCCGCCTCGTGAGGGGGTGGAGCCGGTGGCTCCCGTCTGGCTCCTTCCGGCAGCGTCAGGCCAGGAGCAGGCCCAGACGGCGTCAGCGCCCCCGCTCTCCCTGCGCCAGCCCAGAGGAGTCCCTGAGCCTTTGCAGCCAAGCGTGCGACCGTGTGTCACCTGCCAGCACCTCAATCAGGAGGACGCGACTTTCTGTGCGGTATGTGGTACTCGGCTGCGCCAGCCCTGTGCCCACTGTGGCCAGGACATCACCCTCCCCGCTGGGTTCTGCATTGCCTGTGGCCAGCCCCTAGCGCCCGTGGTTCCGCCGGACCTTACGACGGTCTCGGCCGTGGTCCCCTGGCACCCTGCGACCCCTGCGACGCCTCCGCATCAGGGGGACTTCAGGGCGGAGCGCAAGCCGGTGACGGTACTGTGCTGCACCGTCACCCCTGCGGCGGCCCGCGAGGCGCCTGTCGATCTCGATACCCTGCATCGCCTGATGCAGACGCTCCAGGACCTGGCTCGCGCCGTGGTCGATCAGTATGAAGGGTGGCTCTCTCCCGTGATCGGGGACCACCTCCTGGTCATGTTTGGCGTCCCGGTGGTCCAGGAGGACCACGCGCGGCGGGCCGTGCAGGCAGCGCTCGTCCTGCGCCAGCGTGTCCACGCAAGTCGCGAGCGCTTCGGGGGTGTGCCGGGGGACGTGCTGGTGCTCCGGATGGGCCTCCATACGGGGCTGGTGGTGGAAGGGAGCGGAGCTGACACCGCGCCAACCAGCGCGGTGGTGGGGAACGTGGTATCGCTAGCCGTGGCGCTCCAGGCGCACGCGGAGCCAGGGCAGATCCTATGTAGCGACGCGACAGCACGCCTCGTGCAGGTGGCCGTGCACCTCGAGACGGTTGGGCTGGTCCGCGTCTCCGAGCAGGTACCAGCCATGGCGGCCTACACAGTCCTCGGAAGTCGGCCGCGGCATTCGCGAGCAGGGCAGCACCGCGAGCAGGGCCTGAGCCCCTTTGTGGGGCGGGAGCGAGAGATGGCGACTCTCCACGCCCTGCTGGTCCAGGTAGAGGCGGGCCGCGGGCAGGTGGTCGGGGTGGTCGGCGAGGCGGGGATCGGCAAGTCGCGGCTGGTCTCGGAGTTCTCCCGCAGTGTGGAGGGGAGAAGGCTGACGTATCTCACTGGCCGCTGTCTCTCCTATGGGAGTGCGACGCCCTATCTCCTGTTCCTGGACTTGCTGCGGCACACCTGTGACATCACCGAGACCGAGAGTCCTGAGGCTATCACGACCAAAGTCCACCACTATCTCCAGGCCGTGGGCATGGCCTCCGAGACGTGGGCTCCGGTGTTCCTGCCCCTCCTGGGCGTCCAGGAGGAGAGACATCAGCTTGCGGCGCTCAGTCCAGAGGCGCGCAAAATCCGCATCCTCCTGGCCTTCACGCAGCTGTGCCTCAATCACAGCCGACTGCGTCCGCTCATCCTCGAGATCGAGGATCTGCACTGGATCGACGCCTCGTCCGAGGAATGCCTGGCAGCGCTCGTGGAGCGGATGGCCGGCGTGCCCCTCTTCCTCCTGGTGACCTACCGGTCTGGGTATCGCCCAGCCTGGCTCGACAAGTCCTATGCCACCCAGGTGGCCCTCCCGCCGTTGTCTTCCCAGGACAGCCTGCGCGTGGTGCAGACGGTCCTCCCGACAGCAGTGCAGAGCAGCACACCCGTCGTGGCGCACTTGCTGGCGAAAGCGGAGGGGAACCCCTTCTTCCTCGAGGAGTTGGCCCGGATGGTGGTGGAGCAGGGCGCCGATGTGCCCTCCTCTACGGTGCCAGACACGGTGCAGGCTGTCCTGATGGCTCGTATCGGCCGGTTACCGGCTCCTGCCAAGCGCTTGCTCCAGGTCGCAGCGGTGATCGGGAAGGACATCACCTTGCCTCTCTTGCAGGCCGTGGCCGACGTGCCTGAGGAGGCTATGCACCGGGACCTCAGGAGGCTCCAGGCTGCTGAGTTTCTCTACGAGACCTCCGCCCTTCCTATCCCTCTATACACCTTTAAGCACATCCTTACGCAAGAGGTGACCTATCAGTCCCTCGTGCGGCATACGCAGCAACAGTACCATGAACGCATCGCCCACGTGCTGGAAGAGCAGTTCCCAGAGGTGGCCGAAACACAGCCCGAATGGCTGGCACAGCACTACACTGAGGCCGGCTTACCCGAGCAGGCCCTGCCCTACTGGCAGCAGGCTGGCCAGCACGCTGTCGAGCGCTCGGCCAATGTCGAGGCGATCAGTCACTTTATGAAAGGGCTGGAGCTGCTCAAGAACCTGCCGGCGGTTCCTGCGCGCCCCCGCCAAGAACTCGAATTACAGCTCGCTGTGGGCTCGTTACTCAGGATGATTAAGGGTCATACAGCTCCAGAAGTAGAACAGACGTACATGCGGGCCTACGAACTCTCTCAACAGATGGGAGACAGCCTGCAACGTGTTGCAGCGCTGGTGAGCCTGGCGCGATTTTATCTCAATCGGGCCAAAATCCAGAGAGCGCGTGATATGGCAGAACAGTGCTTCAGCTTAGCTCAGCATGTGCAAGACCCAGCGCTGCTCCAGGACGCCCGCTGTACATTGGGGTTGATCTCGTTTTTCCAAGGGGAACTAGTCACGGCCTATGCACATCTCGAGCATGGTATTGCACTCCATTATGCTCGGCAAGACCATTTGCGAGCTTTCAGCGGTGGGATAGATAGTGGAGTCGTCTGTCTTTCTGTCATGGCCTGGACACTATGGATGCTGGGATATCCGGAGCAAGCCTTGTCGAGGAGTCGTGAGGCCATCACCCTGGCCCAGAAGTTGTCACATGCTTATAGCCTGGGATTTGCCTTGAATTACGCTGTTCTACTCCATATCTGGCGCCGAGAAGTGTCATTGGCCCAGGAACAAGCAGACGCCGTGATGGCTCTTGCAAACGAGTATGGATTTATTCACACCTTAAGCGTGGGCATGATCAGGAAAGGCTGGGCGCTGGCCATGCAAGGAGCAGTGGCAGAAGGCACAAAACAACTTCATGAGGGACTAACCACCTTACAAGAGACGGAGACAGAACTCGGGATACCGCAACATCTTGTCCTATTGGCCGAAGTGTATCGTCAAGGTGGACAAGCAGACGAAGGGCTACACGTGTTAGATGCGGCTCTGATACATATAGACAAAACGTGGGAACGCTGGCCGGAGGCAGAGAGCTATCGACTCAAAGGCGAGTGCCTGCTAGCAGGGGCAGGGAAACGGCACATGCTACAAGGTAGCAAGAGCGCCGCGGACGAGGCAGCAGCGTGTTTTCATCGGGCCCTCGACGTCGCGCGCCGTCAACAGGCGAAGTCCTTGGAGCTGCGCGCGGCTATGAGCCTGAGTCGTTTATGGCAGGAGCAGGGCAGGCACGTAGCAGCCCAGCAGCTCTTGGCGGAGATCTACAGGGGGTTCACAGAGGGTTTTGAAACTCCAGATTTGCAAGAGGCAAAGGCCCTTCTTGCAGTGTTAAAGTAATCAGTACCCAGTACTTTGGCCTCGCTCAGAGCGTACGTGACGCCTCACAGTACGTGGAGAGAACCATGTTGCATGCATATCCTGGCATCCGACATCACAACGTCCCCCAGTATGGGTGTCTCCATCATCTGCTTGCAGGGCAGGCCACGCAGTGTCCCAAGGCGCCAGTGCTGGTCACTGCTGGGTATACTCCCCTGACCTATGAGGGCTTATGGAGGCACAGTAACGATGTGGTGCGGAGGCTGCGTGCTCTCGGTATCGGCTGTAAAGACCGCGTCGCTCTGGTTTTATCCAATGGGCCAGAAATGGCTGTGGCTTTCCTCGCCGTAGCGGCTGGTGCAATATGTGCTCCACTCAATCCAGCATCTAGCCCCAACGAATTTGCCATGTATCTAGCTGAGCTTGACGCTAAAGCGCTGATTGTGCAGGCCGGTACAGATTCACCAGCCCGCGCCGTCGCGCACACGTGCGGCATGAATATTATCGAACTGTTGCCTCTGTCTACCGCCGAGGCGGGGCTCTTTACCCTCGCTGGCGAGGAACAGCCGTACGTCGGACGCCATGGCTTCTCCCAGCCCGACGATGTCGCGTTAGTGCTACCGACATCAGGAACCACCTCACGTCCCAAAATGGTGCCGTTGACCCATACAAACATCTGTACGGCGGCGCATAACATGCATATAACCCTTGCCCTAGGCGAAAGCGACCGCTGCATAAATGTGTTACCACTCTTCCACGCGCATGCACTCCTCGCCGCTCTCCTGACTTCACTGGTGGCTGGTGCGAGTGTTATCTGTAATCCCAGCGTTACTGTGCCTGCGTTCTTTGCAGCGATGGCAGAGTTTCGCCCAACATGGTATACGGCGGTTCCTACCGTCCATCAAGCTATTCTAGCAAGTGCAGCTCAATACCATGAGATCATTGCAGACTGTCCACTACGGTTTATCCGATCAGCTTCTGCGCCTCTGCCATCATCTGTTCTGACCGAATTAGAAGAGGTATTCAAAGCACCAGTGCTCGAGACCTACGGTATGACAGAGACCGCTGCCCAGATCACATCGAACCCCTTGCCACCACGTGTGCGCAAGCCCGGTTCAGTTGGGATCGCAGCGGGCCCGACAGTGGCTATTATGAGTGCAGATGGCACCATGCTGCCAGCAGGTGAAATTGGCGAAATTGTTGTGCGGGGTCCAACAGTCTTCCAGGGTTATTGCAACGATCCAGCAGCCAACAGAAACGCCTTCGTGCATGATTGGTTTAGGACAGGTGACCAGGGGTTCTTAGATAGCGATGGCTATCTCTTCATCACCGGCCGCCTCAGCGAAGTCATCAACCGTGGCGGCGAGAAGATTGCCCCGCAGGAAGTCGATAATGTGCTCATGGAGCACCCGGCAGTGGCCCAGGCGTTGACTTTTGCCATCCCTCACGTGCGCTTGGGGGAAGATGTTGCTGCAGCCGTGGTGTTGCGTCAGGACGCTGCGGCTACGGTACAAGAGATACGTCAGTTCGCTGCGACGCGGCTAGCTGACTTTAAACTCCCGCGTCACATAGCCTTTGTGAAGGAACTCCCGAAAAGCCCTACTGGCAAATTGCAGCGTCTGAGTTTGGCTGCCAAGTTAGGCTTGATGGTCCCCGGCCAGACTCAGCCTCTGCTGCACGCTGACCCCAGAGCTCCGCGCACGCTAATGGAGGAGCTACTAGCAGGGCTCTGGACTGAAGTGCTCAAACTCGAACGCGTGGGTATCCACGACGACTTCTTCCAAGTGGGGGGAGACTCCCTTCTGGCCATGCAACTCATGGCTCGTGTCCGCGAAACTATTTGTATCGAGCTGTCCTTCTCCAATTTGTTTGAGACCCCTACCGTGGCAGGGATGGCCAAAGTTATCGAGAGTGCCCGCCAAGCCGTGTTGAGCCCGCAGGCCAAGCCCCTGCAACCTGTGCCTAGGGACAGCGTCTCACCCCTTTCCTATGCTCAGCAACGCCTGTGGTTCCTCGAGCAATTGGAGCCCAGTCGTGCAGTCTATAACCTGCCTCTCGCTTGGCGCTTCAGCGGTGACCTCAGCGTGCCCGCCCTGGAACAGAGCCTAAGTGCAATGGTGCGGCGCCACGAAATCCTCCGTACCACCTTTACATCTGTGGATGGGCACCCCGTGCAGGTAATTGCGCCGGCGCTTGCTTTACCACTGCCAGTGGTCGACCTTCAGAGCCTCCCGGCGACCGTACGGGAGGTGACCGTCGAGCACCTGGCCGCAGAGGAAGCGCAGCGGCCGTTTGACTGGACGTGCGGACCTCTAGTACGCGCCACCTTGCTGCGCCTGAGCGCTGAAGACCATGTGCTGTTGTTGACGCTGCACCATATCATCTTTGACGGTTGGTCGGCTGAGATATTCTGGCGAGAATTGGCGACTCTCTATACCGCCATCTGCCTTGGGCAGTCCCTACCACTTCCTGCACTCCCGCTCCAGTATGCCGACTTTGTCATCTGGCAGCGCCAATGGCTCCAGGGGGACATCCTGGCAGCACAACTAGCCTATTGGCAACAGCAACTCGGGGGTACCCTCTCCGTGTTGCAGCTCCCGACGGACCGCCCACGCCCACCGATACAGACCTTTCGAGGAGCACACCAAACGTTGCTGCTCCCGTTGTCTCTCACTGCCGCACTCAAGGCGCTGAGCCGGCAGGAAGGGGTGACCCTGTTCATGACGCTTCTGGCGGCTTTTCTGACCATACTCCACCGTTACACAGGGCAAGAAGACCTCGTAGTGGGTACCCCTGTGGCGGGCCGCACACGGGTCGAAACGGAGGGGCTGATAGGGTGCTTTGTCAATACGCTGGTGCTCCGCACAGACCTAGGGGGTCATCCGTCGTTTCAGGAGCTTCTCCGGCGTGTGCGTGAGGTAGCCCTGGGCGCATATGACCACCAGGAACTCCCCTTCGAAAAACTGGTGGAGGTATTGCAGCCAGAACGCGACCTGAGTCGCAACCCGTTGTTCCAGGTGATGATTGCCTTCCAGCCCACTCTCCCATTGGTGCAGGCATGGCCGAGTCTGACTGTGCACCCTGTAGCCCTTGCCAGCGGTCCAGCAAAGTTTGAGTTGAGCCTCGTCTTGCAGGATACTGCCCAGGGTTTGATGGGGATGTTGGAATACAATACTGATCTCTTTGACGTCTCCACGATTACTCGGATGCTCGGGCATTTCCAAACCCTATTGGAAGGGATCACTGCCCATCCTGACCAATGCCTGGCGGCGCTCCCACTCTTAACAGCCGCTGAACGCCAACAGCTCGTCACGGATTGGCAGAATACCCCAGGGGCTTCTCTGCAGGATGTGTGCCTCCATCAACTTTTTGAGGCGCAAGTGGAGCGTGTCCCCGATACCACAGCGGTGATCTGTGAGGCTCAGCAGCTGACCTACTGGGAGTTGAACCAGCGAGCCAACCAACTGGCGCATTATCTGAGCACCCTAGGGGTAGGCCCCGAGGTGCTGGTGGGCCTTTGTGTCGAACGCTCGCTGGAGATGGTCGTGGGAATCTTGGGGATTCTCAAGGCCGGCGGTGCGTATGTGCCCCTGGATCCGACATATCCCTCGGAGCGCCTCGCCTTTATGTTGGCTGATGCCCGAATCTCAGTACTCGTGATGCAGCAGAAATTCGCAGCCAAACTCCCTCTGTATAGAGTACAGTGGGTCTACCTGGATACTGACGGGGAGCGAATGGCCGCGCAGTATGCAGAGAATCCTGTGAGTGGCGTGACACCCGAAAACCTGGCATATGTGATGTACACTTCGGGTTCCACGGGAATCCCCAAGGGAGTGATGAACGAGCATCGGCAGGTGGTGGCATTCCTGCACGGCTTTGAGCATGTTGCTCCAGGTGAGTTACCCACTGCGGGCACTGGGATCTGCCCCTTTAGTTTTGACGTCTCGGTGTGGGAATACTTCTCAATACTGGGTTTTGGTGGTACGCTCCACGTGCTCACGGCGGAGGCCGTGATGGATCCAGCGCGTTTGGCCTGCTACTTGATGGACCATCGTGTGACTAGTGTCTATCTCCCTCCGGCACTCCTGCCGGACATCGCGAACTGGCTCGAGCGGCGGCATGCCGAGCTTGCTCTCAAACGTCTTCTAGTTGGAGTGGAGCCTATTAAGCAAGACGTTCTGCAACGGTTTCGCGATCTTGCTGAGCATCTGCATATTGTGAATGGCTATGGCCCCACCGAAACGACCATCTGCGCCACGCTCTTTGCGTTCCACACGGCTATGGAGCCAAACCGGCGTACGCCGATTGGCACAGGGATCTGCGGCTATGAAGTCTATCTCGTTGATACCAATCTCCAGCCAGTGCCTATTGGGGTATCTGGTGAATTGTACATTGGGGGGGTAGGTCTCGCCCGGGGCTATCTCAATCACCCCGAGTTCACCGCTGAGCGCTTTATTCCACACCCCTTTGACCCTGCCTCAGGTGCCCGTCTCTATAAAACTGGGGATCTAGGCCGCTACTTGCCTGATGGCAACCTCGAATTCCTCGGACGCCTCGATCAACAAGTCAAGATCCGAGGCTATCGTGTTGAGCTAGAAGAGATCGAAGGAGTCTTGCGGCAACATCCGGCGGTACGGGAGGCGATGGTCCTGGCTCGTGAGGATGAGCATCTCGGTGACAAGCGCCTGGTTGCCTATCTGGTCACCAACCAGGCACCGGCGCCTGCGCCGCTTGACTTGCGTGGCTTTCTGCAGCAAAAACTGCCTGCCTACATGGTGCCCTCTGTGTACATGGTGCTGGAGACCCTGCCGCTCACCCCCAATGGAAAGGTGGACCGTCAGGCCCTGCCCATACCAGACATGAGACGTGCTACGGATACTACCTCCTTCGTCGCTCCGCATACGGCAACTGAAAGCACCTTAGCGGGCATCTGGGCTAACGTGCTCGGCCTGGAGCGGGTCGGGCGGCACGACAATTTTTTTGTGCTAGGTGGGGATTCTATCTTGGGTATGCGGATCATCGCCAAGGCCAACCAGGTGGGTCTACGACTCGCTCCCAAGCAGCTGTTTCAGTACCAGACGATCGCCGAATTAGCGACCGTGGCTAGCACAATACCAGCCATTCCGGCTGAACAGGGTCTTGTGCTTGGTCCTGTCCCCCTCACACCGATCCAGCATTGGTTCTTCGAGCAGGCGCTGCCTGACGTGCCTTTGTGGTCACAAGCAATGCTGCTGGAGGTACGGCAATCGTTGGACGTTGCAGTGTTAGAGAGAGCTGTGCAGTACCTGCTTGTGCACCATGATATGCTCCGTGCCCGCTTCAGGCGCACGGGGTCCGGCTGGCAGCAATCCCTCTCAGAGGCTGCGCCAGCTCCACTCTGCACCCATGTAGATCTGTCGGGGTTATCGGAAGCGCAGCAAGATGAGGCCTGTGCGGCAATGACGACAGCACTCCAGACCAACTGCAAGCTCGAAGAAGGACCGCTGATCCGCGTCACTCTCTGTGAACTCGGTCCGCACAGTCCG
>Ga0137390_10006091_pt1 | contig 10243 bp, 9 predicted proteins | sample 15con2h24AmetaG_FD_104937 | JGI IMG/M metagenome (GOLD analysis project Ga0137390, IMG submission 104937) | Vadose zone soil microbial communities from Angelo Coast Range Reserve, California, USA - 15con2h2.4A metaG | ecosystem: Environmental > Terrestrial > Soil > Vadose zone > Saprolite... | reverse complement strand
TAACATAGAAGGGTGAGGAAGTCAAGCAAAGGAACTGGCTAAGCGCTGGTCCAAGTATCCAAGTACGGCGATATATACACCGACCAACATAATGAATAGTGAGAACCAACCGAAGCCCTGGGCCACTGTCAGGAAAACAGGTTCGGTGCCGATACCGGCGATGACGATAATCAGGCCAAGAAACATCTCTTTCTTGGATCTAGTGGTCCAGGTCTCGGCCCCTGGAGAGGTATTCTGTGCAGCGGTGGGCGGTGTGGTATCGCTCATGGGTGGTTTTCCTTTCGCTATTGTATCTGTTCGTCCTGGGCGATGGAAACGGGTCTTCTTCTATTTAGAACGTTGTAAGGAGGCGTTTATCAAGTGGAGTGGGACCTGTCTCGGAGGGTGTGAAAATGAGGCGGTCGGACGAGTAAGTCTGCTTTGGGGCGAGCTTGTCGAGTGTTGTGGGAGATAAAGAAATTGTAGAATACTAGGGAACAAGGAGAGGTGGAACCTCCGACCGGAAGGTTCCACAAATGGCGCATGCTTTTAGAATGATCCTCGAGAGGATACTGAACGAAAGTAGATGAAATGATCTGTTCCAGGAGGGTAATGATGCCAGATCGAGAAAACTTTCCTGCCCTATTTGCGCGGCTCAAAGCCATCATTGAGCCGCTGGCTTTAGGGCGTCTAGTTCAGGCAGACACGGCCGATCACTACGTAGTGGCGGCTCACCCATCTCCCAAATACCGGCAATATCCCCAGGGGATCTACCTTGCGGGAGTGCAAATCAAGAAGAACTATGTCAGTTATTACCTCATGCCAGTCTATGCCTTCCCGGAGTTGCTTGAGGGAATCTCCGAGCCTCTCAAGAAGCGCATGCAAGGCAAATCCTGTTTTAACTTTACCAAAATAGATGAGCCAATTCTGGACGAGCTGGCTCGGTTGACAACGATGACGGTCGAATGCTTTCAACGGGATTTGTGAGTGCGGAGAGACGCGACAGATGCGGATTTAATCTTTGCCCTTTGCCCCAAGATCATTATAGTGATCCTACTTCTTATGTAGAAAGTTGTGAGGAGGCAAGTATCAAGTGCAGTGAGACCTGTCTCCGCGAGTGTGAAAGTGAGACGGTCGGATGAGTCTCCTTTGGGGCGGGCTTGTCGAGTGCAATGGGAGATAATGCCTCTGGAGTGGCCATTAAGGAAAAGCCCTCATAGCACTTCTGCTGCCAGGACTGTTATGCCACTCCCCACAAACGAACCGTTTCATCATCGCTGCCGGAAGCAATGAGCAGGCCATCGGGCGACCAGGCTGCACTCCACACAACCTCGGTGTGTCCTTGCAGGGCAGCCAGTTCTTTGCTCGTCTTGCTATCCCACACTTGCACCAGCCCACCCTGGCGCGCCGCTGCTAGCAGATTCCCATCCGGGGACCACATCACAGGATATGCCCAGCCCGCGTCCGGGTGTCCTTGTAGAACACGATAGTTTGTGTTGGCTTTATCCCATAACTGTACTGTGCCGTCATCGCTCGTTGTGGCCAGCACTTGTCCAGCAGGCGACCACGCTACTCCATTGGGCTGCGCACTCGGAGTGAGGGTACCTACGAGCCTTCCCGTTCTGGCATCCCACAGGAAGATATGCACGTCGTAACGATTCGAAGCAATACGCTGCCCATCGGGCGACCAGGCCACGCCCCAGACAGCTAACCGGCTCCCCCCGGCACTCACCGTACTGGGTCTCGCCCACAGCCCGAGACTCTGGAAGGTTTGCGCATCCCACACTTGTACCGTGCCATCTTGATTCCCTGCAACCAGGCGCCGGCTATCGGGCGACCAGGCCACACTGATTACCACAGCAGCAGCACTATGCAAGATGGCATGGGATCTCCAGATCGCAGTGTCCCACAACCTCAGTGTGCCATCATCACCGGCAGAAGCCAGCAGGCGACCGTCAGGCGACCAGGCCATCCCATTGATCTGGTACTGGTGACCCTGCAGCGTGGCCAGGCGCTTCATCGTCGCCATCTCCCATACCTGCACCTGGTTGTAAGGAGCCACTGCGAGCAAGCGGCTATCAGGGGACCAGGCCACACCTCGTACTGCTCCCCGGCTCAAGTCGAGTTTGTTCACTTGCCGGATCTTGCTGGCTCTCTCCAGCGTTATGCGTTGCAGTGCCCGGCGTGGTGTGGCCATTGGGACAGGAGGTGAGGGCTGTGTTGTTTGACAGCCCGCCAGCAAGGTCACTCCTGTTAACCATAGGAACTGTCGCCTGGAAAGACCTGCTCTTTGTGGCGATGAACCAGGCATGTTTCCTTTAGAGTTCATACCATTCCCCCTGTGATCCTACTGCAGCGGCGCGTACTTGTTGGCAAACGCGATGATGCGCGCAATCAAATCTTGACCATCGTCCGTTTCGAAGATGGCCACTCCGTGGGCGCTCCCTGCATAGAGGTGAAGCGCTTTCGGCGGCCGTGCATTCTGGAACATCTGCTGTGTATCAGAGGCAAAACTATCACCTGTGCTGTTAATAAAGAGCTTGGGAGCGGAGATGGCCCTAATCTCGTTATCGCTCAGCCCGAAGAGATATTCTGGAGAGAGCGTGATCACACCCGCCACCTGCGTCTTCGCGGCGACGATCAGGCTGATATCCGCGCCCATGCTGGCGCCTAACAAGATCACATGCTTCGCTCCATGACTATGCGCGAAGGCGATGGCGGCGAGTAGGTCCTGGTCCCCCTTGCCTACATCGTACTGCCCTTGCGAATCGCCCCGGCCGCGGAAATCGTAGGCCAGGACCATGAAGCCGCGCGCAGCAAACCAGGGCGCGGAATCGCTCCAATCCGCCTTTGTGCTGCGGAGCTCGTGCGAACAGATGATGGCTGTTGTCCCGCCCTTACCATAGAACAACCCGCCGAGTTGAACGTGGTCCATGGTGGTGAAATGGACCAGGGTACTGGCTACCTCGGGCAGCGTTGGCGTTGGCGTGATCGCTGGCGTTGGAGTAATCACCGGGGTTGGCGTGGCGGCTGCCTGCTGTGGAGATGTTTGGGAGCCGCAAGCAGCGAGCATAAAGAGCGCGAGGAAGAGCAGGAATAGCATGCCTGTTCGTCGTAGCCTGTATCGTCGCATCTTTTCTCCTCCTTGAATGACGAAACATATACTCATCCTTATGAGCGTACATTCAGAGAACTATCTTCCCGGAAAGACTTGCCAATCAGCGCCCGCCTGATGTTATTCCCTATCCTGGCGCTGGCCTTCCAGGGCCTGCTCAAGTTGCTCAATCATCCAACGACACCAGGTCGCGTATGCTTGCTCATAAGCGACGCCTATCCTCACGGTCGCGTAATCTCCGAAGCGAGGCTCACCGGGGTGAGGCCCTCCCCCGCTCTCCTGTTCAATGGCGGCCTGAATCTGTTCATAGAGAGCCAGGCGTTCGGCATGCAACGTCTCCTGCACGCGAAACAGCTCTAAGGCCTGATGCTGATCGGCCAGCCAGATCGTATAGGTCTTGAGTAAGAGTTCATTGCGCTCAGGTGCGGGTAGCGGTGGCTGGGTGACCCACGCTTTGAGTGCGGAGCGGCCTGCCTCGGTGATGGTATACAGCTTCTTCTGCGGGCGATCTTCCTGCACGATCACCTGGTGAAACACGCACCCCTGTTCTTCCAGGTCAGCCAGTTCAGGATAGATCTGACTGTGCTGTGCCTGCCAGAAGAAGCCCAGAGGTCGTTTCATGCGCTGCGCCAGGTCGTAGCCGGAAAGCGGCCCGCGTGCCAGAAGCGTCAACAGGGCATATCCTAACGTCGAAATGCGCGCTATATCACCCCTCCTTGACTATGTCATATATTACATACGTCATTTCCGACATATATATCACATCTGGACGAGCTGTCGCGAATCAGTGAGGTTGCGTAAGAGCGTGCGATGAGTGAGCTTTGCAGTGTGCTAAGAAATTAGGTAGAATACTTGTAGTCTTCTCTGAGCGCCAATCCAGTCCTGAAGAGGCCTCATGAGCTTTCTGTGTCCTCAAGTATAGAGGATAGTGGCGAAAGTATATTTTAAGGAAAACCTATCTTGGCATAGTACCATAAACACCTATTATGCTTGAGCATCAATCAAGGATACAGGAGGCTTTAGGCCTTTTTGACCCTTTCTGTATGCTATAATCTCTGTAGAGTGTCTCCCTTGATAGCATCCATCTGAAGTTATCCACAATTTAGAACATTTGTCTACATACTTATCCACATTTTTAGGTTGCCGTGCCATTATTGACGAGAATAGAACGAGTATCGCCAGAACGCGAATTGCCTCTACAGGCGGGTTTAGCGCCATTCGGAGATGAAGTGAAGGGAATACTTTGTAGGTATAGTTGGGTGGTCGAGCAATCCTCCGTCCGTCTCTCGCTACGCTCTTGCTAGCTGCTGTAGCCCAATTGTCTCGCCTTTTCGTATGCTTGTTGAGCCTCTGTTTTCTTCCCAAGGGCCGTAAGTGCGAGTCCTTTGCCGTTGTAGGTAGGAGCAAAGTTGGGGTCCAGGCGGATGGCTTGCTCAAAGGCGGCGAGCGCTTCCTGGTAGCGCTTGAGATTGCCGAGGGCATAGCCCTTGTTGTTATAGGCAAGAATAAGGTTCGGGTCCAGGCGGATGGCTTGCTCGCAGGCTGCTAGCCCCTCTTCGTACCGCTTGAGTTCGTTAAGAGCAGCGCCTTTGCTGCTATAGGCAAGAGCAAGGTTGGGGTCCAGGCGGATGGCTTGCTCAAAGGCGGCGAGCGCTTCCTGGTAGCGCTTGAGATCGCCGAGGGCATAGCCCATGCCATTGTAGGCAAGAGCAAGGTTTGGGTCCAGGTGGATGGCTTGCTTGTAAGCGGCGAGCGCTTCCTGGTAGCGCTTGAGGTCATGGAGGGCATAGCCCTTGCCGTTGTAGGCAGCAGCATAGTTGGGGTCCAGGCGGATGGCTTGCTCAAAAGCGGCGAGCGCTTCCTGGTAGCGCTTGAGATTGCCGAGGGCATAGCCCTTGCCATTGTAGGTGTTGGCATAGTTGGGGTTCAGGCGGATGGCTTGCTCAAAAGCGGCGAGCGCTTCCTGGTAGCGCTTGAGTCCATTGAGGGCATAGCCCTTGCCGTTGTGGGCGTTGGCATAGTTGGGGTCCAGGTGGATGGCTTGCTCAAAAGTGGCGAGCGCTTCCTGGTAGCGCTTGAGTCCATTGAGGGCATAGCCCTTGCCGTTGTAGGCGGCAGCGTAGTTGGGGTCCAGGCGGATGGCTTGCTTGTAAGCGGCGAGCGCTTCCTGGTAGCGTTTGAGATCGCGGAGGGTATAGCCCTCCTCGAACCATTGTTGTGCAGACTTCCGTAGTGCGGCAATGAACATTGCCACATCCGCATGACGAGCTTCTCGCTTTTTTGCCAGCGCTGTGAGGATGGCTTGCTCGATGTGGACAGGCAGGTGAAGATTGAGTTGTCTTGGAGCTACGGGCTGCTCGGTGAGATGTTTGTACATCATACTCCCCATATCAGAGCCGGTGAAGGGCTTTTGTCCAGTCACGAGTTCGTAGGCGATGCAACCCAAAGCATATTGGTCTCCTTCACTGCTGGCGATACCACGAAACTGCTCTGGTGCCATATACGCAGGTGTGCCCGTAATGGTGCCCTGTTGGACGCCAATGCTATCCAGCATCTTGGCGATGCCAAAGTCGGCCAGCAGTGCTTCCCATTTGGTGTTGAACAGGATATTTTCCGGCTTGAGATCACGATGCACAATATGCTGCTCATGCACATACTGAAGCGCCTGCCCCACCTGGGTGAGAATGGTGATGGCTTCTTCCATCGGCAAGGGGTGTGGGCGCTGACGGTTGAGCCGTCGGTACAATGAGCCTTCAGGACAGTACTCTGACACGAGGTAGGGAAAACCATCCTGGATACCAACATCGAGGACAGGCAGGATATGCGGGTGCTTGAGCATATTCAATAGCTCTGCTTCCTGGAAAAAGTCCTCGCATTTCTGCTGAGTAGCCAGGTGGGCATGCAGGATTTTGATCGCCACCGTGCGCGTTTTCAAAATGAGATGTTCGGCCCGATACACACACCCAAACGAGCCGCAGTCCAGTTGTTCAACCAGACGATAATTGCCAATCTGCTGGCCGATATGTCTATCTTGTTCCATCATTCCTGCTGTATGCCCTCACACACGTACCTACTAGAAGTGCGGAATTGTACGAGTTGCCCATAGTATAGGCTTTTGGAGCAACTTAAGCAAGCAGAGTTGTGAATGGACCGAGAGGGGGGGAGAAGCAATGCTGCTAAGCTTCGCTTTTGTAGTAATTTCTCTTTGTACTAGCTAAACTATCTAGATTTGTCTTATTATTGGGCAAGGATTACTTGTAAGCTATAATACACTGTTATGCTTGAGCACCAATCGGCTCTACAGGCGGATTTGTCGCCTCTCGATAGTGGCTGGATGCTATAATCTTCCTCTTGTTTGTTACCAAATGTGAATAACTTGTGGATAACGGTCCATTGAAACTTGTAAATTCGGTTCTTCTGTGAAAGGCTTGACCATTATCGCGCGCGTTTGCGTACGAGCACGCGCAGGGCCACGGGCCGAGCCTTGTGTACAGGGTATCGATCTGTTCACAATAGCGGATTGCAATGGAATTTTCCCCACCTGTGTCCATCTGCATTTTAGCCAGGTAGTTCTCGTAGAGATCAAAAAGCGCGGAGAAGGTGGATTGGAAGAGAAGCGCTCTGTCACAGGTGGCTCTTCCCCAGACGCGAGAAGAACTCATTCGATTGCTGAGTCATCGGGTGCATTGCATCTAGCTCTTGCAGATCATACTCGATATCTTCTGCATTTCTGACGGTTATCCATCCCATGAATTTCTGATAGTCGTATATACTGGCGTATTTGCGCCCACGAACATCATGGTAGGTAATCGTCAGGCGGGCGAGAACACCATTATGCTGTGGGTCATCAGGAACGTAGAGCGGAACGCCGTCAATGGTAGTGCTACTTTCTATATTTGAGCCCTGGCTGAGGGCGAGTGGCGGGCCTTCTTCTCCTGGTTCGAGGATGCCATAGTTCCAAACAACATAACGCTCGCGGGGAGGATGCTGCTGGAAAGGTCTTCCAAAAATGATGGCATAAATATTAAAGGCTGGCCCAGCGCCTATGTTTTTGAAGCCTTTCATAGGAGATATTAAAGCGGCCTGCCTGTCCAACCGTACCAATCCGCTCTGACTATCGATAAGCCCTTCCAGTTTGTTCAACGGATGGAGAATTGGGCGGGACTGGTTTACTATTTCTGGCGAAGGAACAAATGTGTTACTCAGACTCGCGAGAAGTGCGTCGATGAGCATCTTTTCAAGACGCTTGCGTTCGGGTGCGCGATTCTGATCTTCTTTCGTCATGTGATAAGGAGTGACACGTCGTATCTTCAAGTCAAATGGTAGTTTCTCCGGCCCCCCATAGGCATCGTTCAGCACCAAAATGATCTGCTTATCACCGAGCGTCTTGAGCGCATATCCGAGTTCAAGGAGAACATTCGGATTGGGAGTAAGGCGTGCGCCAGGAGTATGACTGAGCACATCTTGGTTGATAATCGAGATATCACAGACAAAGACTCTGGCTTGATCGATCTTCCCAAAGATCGTCTCCGAAATGTTTGGAGAGCCAGGTACGCCAACTGTGTCACGATCAATTACCGGTTCGACCTGGAGAGAATCATCATTTCTCAGCACCTTTGCAGCATTTTCGAGCGCCTGCAAGATAAAGTTGCGGTTTGTTGCGTTGGGAAGATCCGATTGCCAGGAATAAAAAACAAGGCCAGGCATTATTGCCATTACCAACTCCACTATCATCGAAACTCAAAACCTGAGAAGTCCTCTTTGTGTCAAAAGCATACCCCCTCTTCAAAGGTGTTGTAAAGGGGGGAAGAGAAAAGAGAAAAGACTGACTTTATGTGATGCTTCTGTGTACGTGGGCCGCAGTGACGGACCTGCTGAGCAGAGTTACGCGCATGGCTCTAGAAGGGGCGTGAAGCGCAATCAGGTTGGCTGTAGCCCTGATTTGTACGAGCATATTCGGCTCCAAAAATGCGAGGCGCGCAAACGCTTGCCTTTTTCGGCTTCTGGTGCTATAGTAGAGGCGCAGCAGGCTAAAGGCTGCTGGTCCCGCCTGGAATTGAAACTATTCAAGTTGCTGGTCAGCGGTAGCGAGTTAGCGCTGGCTAAAGGCTGCTGGTCCCGCCTGGAATTGAAACTTGCGCTGAAAGGACGATGATAGCCATGGGCGCTTTTGTACGCGTAGGTAAGAATGCGGTTTCTCTATCGAAAAAGGGCATAAAGATAGTGAAGCCCAAGAAACCCAAGAAGAAATAATTGAAACCTTTACGCTGATATCTCCGGTACGCGACAGATTTCCCGGCTAAAAGGCCGCTGGCTCCTGCCTGGGATGGAAGGCAAAAGAAATACCCAAGGCTTTATGCTTAACAGGTAGCAAGGCCTTGGGGTTTTTCGTTATTAAATCAGAAGATGGTAAACCTTCTGGTTATGCGAAACGAGGTGGGGCCTGGCTTGAGGCATTTAGATGCGCCTGTAAGCCAGAAAATACGAGAACCTGCTATTGTGCTTCAGCTTATATCAAGGCTACAGGGGACTCCATGTCTTTTCAACCTTTTCAACTCGCTATCATCTCTACTGCATATTTTCTTCGTCTTGTATGTATCCTGGTAATCTCTCATAGGTCAGCATAAACCCATATGGCTGTGGGTGGAGTTTCTCTCGTATGAGGTGCGGGAACACCGTGAGTATGTGTGCCGCCTGGTCCTCGGCCTCCTCTTTGTCCCTGGCATAGAAGGTAAACAGCCTGCCCATTTTCCCTTCAGAACATTCCAGTAGCCAAAGTGCCCTCTCATGGCTTACCATTGAAGCTTTCTTCCTCTGTGTCGATGATGGAGAGTGTCAATATTTTGATACTATCATTACTTTGATACTCCCGTCAAGAGTGAGGCTTTGTTACAATCGCCTCATTACAGACGAGGACAAGCGTTATGATACGACTCAGGGTGAAAGAAGTAGCCGAGCGACAAGGGATGGGGATGCGTAAGCTGGCGAGTACTGCGGGCATCGCATATAACACATTGAGGACCATTTACAGAAACCCTTACCGGAAGGTTTCGACGGAGACGTTGGATAGGTTGGCTGGAGCTTTAGGAGTGGATGCCTCCGAGTTAATAGAGAGTGTGTCAGGGGATGGTGATAAGGAAAAGCCCTGGTAGCTCTTCCTGCATCCTTCCCCCTGTGATCCTACTGTAGCAGCGCGTACTTGTTGGCAAAGGCGATGATGCGCGCAATTACGAAATGGTGAGCAGGAGCAGCGCCGCAATAGCCAGGTACACGATTGGCGCTCCAATCACAAGAGCAAGCCTGGTCCCGCGTGAAATCTCCGACTTACTCAGCAGATAGTATGCGAGCGGTCCGAGAACAGGAATCAGGTACACAATGGCCAACCAGCCGAGACGCGCTCTCCCCTTCATCTCGCTACGGCGCACGATATCCCAGGTAGCCACGCTGATCCAGGCACTATAGAGCGCCAGCGGTAAGTAATACATGTAGAAACCCAGCAGGACCTCGAAGAAGGGGCCTGCCAGTCCGAGACTGCCCAGCGTAATAGCGGGAGCAATAGAAGTAGGAGCAACTGTCATATCCAATGGCGTCCTTTCTGTGTCCGTGAATATGCCCTGGGGAGCAATAGTAGGATCAGGCATCCCTGGCTGCATGGCAGGCATGGGTGCTTTCTTCCAATCGGCCGGTTGGAAGCGTTTGAGTATCGCGTGGATGTAATGGTTGAAAATTGTCGTGACCACACCGGGATCACCCGCGCCCGCGCGAGCAAACAGCGAGCCGCAGGCGTGAGTCAATTGTAAGAAGGGCGGCGCAGTGCGAGCGACCGTATTGTCAGAGAAGCAGTTATTTCCAGCCGAAAGGGCCGCGAGCGCCAGGTCTGCTACACCGGAATGAGTGATGATGTTGTGTTCGACGATATTGCCACTGGGCTCCCAGAAGTGTTTGGATGGGCTAAATGCGATCACGATGCCGTACAAGAAATGCCCGTTGACGCGGTTGTTGAGAATATGGTTGTTGTTGCCGCCGAAGATCATGATGCCGGTGCCGAAGGTGAAGTAGATGAAGCGTTTGGCGGGAGCCTTGAGGTTATTGTTGTTTTCGACCAGGTTGTTGATGATCGTCGTATCATACTCTGGTGGATGTGGCTCG
>Ga0137390_10006089_pt1 | contig 10244 bp, 6 predicted proteins | sample 15con2h24AmetaG_FD_104937 | JGI IMG/M metagenome (GOLD analysis project Ga0137390, IMG submission 104937) | Vadose zone soil microbial communities from Angelo Coast Range Reserve, California, USA - 15con2h2.4A metaG | ecosystem: Environmental > Terrestrial > Soil > Vadose zone > Saprolite... | reverse complement strand
CTAGCTGCAACCATTTCAGGTTTCCATTCCCCCGTCCGTCGGATCCAAAGGTTGCGCAGCGCCCTCGGAACGCGCGGAGGCGGCGGCCTTGAGAAAAGGCCCGCTGGGTGAGGGCCGCCGTACCTTCCATCCCCCGCTAATCGGCCCTCACCACCTGCCGCGGCGTCCGGGATGCGGCGGCGATTTCAGCGAGCAGCTTGTTGGCAAGCGCATCGCCGAAGGCGGCGAAATCGCTGATCACGAGCACGAAGGCGCCGGGACCCCCGATGACGTTTTGCCGATAATACTCCGCCAACCCTTCGGTCGGATGGGTATGTGGGGAGTTGTCGCGCTCGTTCATGATTGCGAGACCATTGATCGTGATGCCATCCGCCACGGCGTCGTCGCGTGCGGCCGTGACCTCGCGCCCAAGATTGCTGTCGCCGTCGCCGGAAACATCGACGGCGCGTCGCGCGCTCTCGATGCCAGTCCGGGCGAGTTGCCGCGCGGCAAAGTCGATCGCCGCGCCAATCGCCGTCGGGCCGGAGAACGAGCGCGGGTCGGCGAGCAGCTTGCCGGCGAACTCCGCCGCGATCTCACGATCACGGATGATGGTCCAATCGACGACGACACTTTGCTGTGGCGCTCCCGACCATTCAATGAAGCAAAGGGCGATCGCCTTATGCGTCCCGGATTGAATCGCATCCAGCACTCGTGGATCGTTGACTGCCGCGGCATAACCCTGACGCTGAAGCTCGAACTCCTGCTGATCGACGCTGGCCGAGACATCAGCAGCGAGAACGAGCGCAAGATCAACGGCCTCGGCGAATGTGGGTTGGACGGTGATCACTGAACCGAGCAATGTCAGGCTGGCGAGAATGGCTCTCATGGCAGGCTCCAGGCTCGAGCACCATTAAGATAGCGTACAGCTCGGCGTTGTCACCGCAACCCGATGCCATGGGTTTTCACAACACGGCCGGGCTGACCCGCGAGTTGGACGAAGAGTGGAAGGCGCTCACCACGCTCGGTCTTACGCTTGGTGCCGCCAAGAAGGGCGCGACCGAGCTGATGCGGCGCTATCCCGCTGCGGTAATCCGTGGAGATCGTGTGTCTCGAAGAATCGTCGATAGCGTTTGACCGAGTCGCTATCCCCTGAGGCATCGTTTACGTTCGGCCGAGGGGCGACAGGGCTCTGTTCCCGATACGGCGTTGCAGCCATGCCGTATAGGCTATCTCTCTGTGATTCCTTCAGCACGTTAGTTCTCCCTCGTGAAGCACCTTCCGATCGTTACAGGGGCTGCATCGAAGAACACCAGAGCTGCTCCTTCAATTCCTAGATGGCAGGTTCATCGAGATCAGCGGTCAATCGCGGCGTCCAGATCGTGCCGCCGATCACGGAGGGTCGAGACCTCGCTCGCTATCAGAAGCGGCGGGTAAGGGGGTGCGTCGCAACTGCGTAACGCGATCGGTCCGGCTTACCGGGACTCAAAATCGATTCCCGCTTCACCGCCCCTTCAAATGTCGCAAATCGCGGCCCTCGCGCGTGCGCGCGTACTGGTGTCGAAAACCACACCAGGCGCAGTCAAAAAAAGAGCCCCCAGCGGTGCCAGGGCTCAAGGTCGGAGGTTTGCCGTGCGGCCAGCCCCCCTGATGACGCTACGGACGATGCAGTTCGCTAGCTGTGACGCTGGTCACATTCGAACGCGGCGAGATGGCTGATACGCGTATTGCGCTTGAAATCATCCGAGCCCGGCGCGTTAAATGTCGTCGCTCTGTCGTACCGCTCTCGGGGCGATAACGATGACCTCAACCGAGCAAGAGCTTGAAACGCTGATCGCGGACTCACGTCAGCGGACGTGGAACCTGCAGGTCATGCAGATGCGGCCGGGCCACTCCCCGGAGGATCTGGCCTTGCTCAAGAGCCTCGAGCTGTCACTGCGGGCGGAGACGTTGCGGCACCGGAAGGCGCTGGAATTCCACCGCACCACGATCGAGCATCAGAAGCAGGTACGCCACCGGCCGCGCCGATCGACAGGAGGAAGGCGCTGGAGGCGCACAGCCAGGCCAAGGCGGTGTTGGCGTCGGACCTTCCGGCGACGGCGCGGGAGGCAGCGAAGCGAGTGCTGGACCATGCAGACGTAGCGCTCGGGCTGGATGATGCGATAACGCGCAAACTGGCGCGGACATCGCCTGCGAACGCCGCGCAAGCGCCGCGAGTGGAAGCACCGGTCAAAGCGCTGCCTATCGAGGCTCCAAAAGTCCGCCAGAGCGATGCGCCCCCGGCACGTCCGGGGATCATGGCGAGGCTATGAGCGCAGATGATGAGCCCCTTCTTTAGCTACAGCCAGAAGATGTTTCGCCCGGTCACCCTGGGATCGGAGATTGGAGATTATTTTTGCATGATGGGTGCCGGCATCGTCGGGATGCTCATGCTCGCGGTCATCTATGGGACGCTGGCGTCGGTGGCTGGCTTGTTCGGTCTGCCCTGGCGCTGATCGACAGCCGTTCCCGGGGAGTTATTTTCCTCTCCGAAGCGTGCCAATAGTGTCATTAGTGCCAATAGGTCGGGCACGAGCGGGGCAGATCGGGGGCGCCGTCATGAATTGGCGGAGATCAATCGAGGAATTCGGGCTCCCGATGCGGAATTTCAGGCGAGGCTTGCAGCGCTCGCGAGCGCGGGGCTGATCCTTCGGCGACGACCGCCGGTTTCTGCTCGGTTGAGAAGCGCCGCCTGCGCGCGACGCCGGTAATCACTTCGACCTTCGAGAACGTGTCGGACATAGGCGTATGCCTAGGCTCGTCCCTAGGCCCTCCGGCTAAAGCCGATGTCCGGTCAAAACAGGGTGCAGTTCAAAGGCCGACGCCGATTGCTTTTGGCATCCGCGGCAGGGCAGACATAGAGTGCCAGCGGCTCGCCGGAGACCTCGTAGCGGATGGCTCCGCATTGGCAGCCGCCGGTCTGCATCCGATTTCGTTGATGCCCTGGCTCATCAGGATGGCTGCCGCTTGGTCAAAGCCCCGCATATGTCGGCGGGCGCGTCGTGACAGTTCCGAGGAGAGCCGCCACGATGCTATCGAGGTCAGACCTGCTCGTAGGTCGATTCACACTCTTTGACTTGCCGCTCCGCTTCGTCGCGAGCGACGCCATAGCGCTCTTGGATTTTGCCGACAAGCTGATCGCGCTTACCGGCAATCATCGTCCAGTCATCGTCCGTTAGCTTTCCCCACTGCTCCTTGGCCTTGCCAGCGAACTGCTTCCAGTTTCCTGCGATCCGGTCCCAATTCATCCAGGGCGGCTACGCGATCTCCCCAAACCGGAGCAGGCCAATGGCCCCGAGGATGAATTTCTGGCCTTCCGGTCGCGTCAAGGTTGCTTTGTGACTTATGCCTCAACGTGCGATCGGCCAGCCGGGAAGACCGAGCGGTTTAGCGGTCGTCCCCTGCGCCGAAGGCGCTCCGGGACATGGCCCGGCATCCATGTAGGCCCGATTGCGCGATCCCCGAACCGCCGAGATCCTGGCATGGGTTGACGCTATGCCGCTCGATCAATGCCCAACTCCTATTGCCCGGGTCCGGCGACTGCGACTTTTCTGCGCTAAATTGGGGGAGTGAGCGGGATCGCTGCGCTTCGGCACTTCGGGCAAGTGACATTGATCCTCCCGTACTCGATCGTAAAACACTCCTCCGGAGGAACGCGTTGGTCGCACTTCGTCCAAACCACGATAGCGTCGATAAGATGGATGCCACTCTCGCAGATGTGGATCACCTTGCCATCGTGGTAATACATCGGGACAGCGAGATCTTGAGTTTCGACAGTCACGGGGAGCGCCTATTTCTGAAGCTCGGCCTCGACAGCCGCCGCTGAAGGGCCAACTCGGCTCACCGACTCAGCCAGACGTTGCTTGCTGACGTTGAATTTGTGCGTCCAATAGGTCATTTCGTAATCCTCGTTCATGCTGATTAGTTTCGCATCTTGCGGTGCGCGCTTCGTCTTGTCGTCGGCCATATCGGTCTCCCCGCAGCCTATGCTCTCAGCGCCAATAACAGCGATGCGCGCGGCCTTGGTCCCGTGCTGTGTTCAGAACAAAAGTGGAATCGGAATTGGCGCCGAAAAGGCGCTGTTGACTCGGCCGGATGCCTTTCCCGCCTGCGGATATGAGGGATCGCGGCATTAATCATCTCGTCGATGTGGGACGAGTAAAGGCCAAAGGCCCATGTAAAGGCCCTTGTATAGTACTCGTCCTGGGCGAAGAGGCTGTCGATCTGGCGAGGGTCGAGGTGTGAACGCCGGGCCTCGTCGCTCTTCACGTTGCCGATCCTCCGCCGCCATGAATAGCTTAATCCGGCGCTGAAGTAACTATATTGAGAAAGAGCGGTCCGAGACGTAGCCGGTTCCAATCTATTGCCCCGATAGGAGGACAGGAACGGAGGTCAAGTGAGAAAAAAATCTAAGAGCCCGCCGGCGCCTGCGATGTCGCACCGGACCATAGCTATGGTCGCTACGTTTCCTCCGGCTGTTGGGGCACCGGCTCCGCGCATCTACAACCTGTTTCCCTCTCTCATCGGCTCGGTGAGCGACTGGGTCGGGCATCTGCCGCGCATAGCTGCGATGCAATTCGACTGGGTCTATGTCAACCCTTTCCACTACCCGGGCTTCTCCGGAAGCCTTTACGCCGTCAAGGACCCTTATCGATTGAGCGATCTTGCCCGCGGCGTGGAGGCGGCGGGTAATGACGATGCACTGCTGCGGCGGTTCACGCGCGAAGCCGAGCAGACCGATCTCCGTGTCATGATGGACCTGGTCATCAACCACAGCGCGAAGGATTCACCGCTCTCCCAAGAGCACCCGGAATGGTATCGACGGAACATCGATGGAACGCTCTACAGTCCGCGTGTTGCAGACCCCGTCGATCCGAAGAAAGTGACAATTTGGGGCGACCTCGCCGAGTTCGACTACGACTCGCCGGGAGCGCGCGCCGGTCTGATCGAGTACTGGTCCCGCTATGTCCGCCATTATGCTGGCTTGGGCTTCCGGGGGTTTCGCTGCGATGCGGCTTATCAGGTGCCTGCCGAGGTCTGGCGTCCGATTATCGCCGCCGGCCGTCATGCCGCACCCGGCCTCACCTTCTTCGCCGAAACACTGGGCTGCACGCCGGAACAGGTATCGGCACTCGCCAGTGCCGGCTTCGACTACATCTTCAACAGCGCGAAGTGGTGGGATTTTCGCGCGGGTTGGCTGCTCGAGCAATACGACCAGTTCAGGCGCCTCGCACCATCGATTGCCTTTCCGGAGAGCCACGACACACAGCGGCTCGCAGCGCAGGTCAGCGCTGAAGGACACGACCGGATCGAGCCGTGGCTGAAGTTTCAGCTGCTGTTCTCCGCGTGCTTTTCGGCGGGCATGATGATGCCTGTCGGGTTCGAGTATGGCTTTCGCCGGAAACTCGACGTCGTGCATACGCGACCCACGGACTGGGAGGAGACCGGCCTCGATCTCACCGCGTTTGTTGCCGCGGTGAACCGGATGAAGGCCTCGGTGCCTGCCCTCAACACCGAAGGACCGCAGCGACGCGTCACCGCGCCCGACAATCCGATCATCGGCCTCCTCCGGCTGAGCGGTGGCCATCCCGTCGCTTCCGACGGTTGCGCCATCACGTTGATGAATCCAGATGCGAAACAGGGTCACGCGATCGAGATTGGGCCCCTCATCACCGAGACTGGCGGCACCTTCCGGACGTTCACCGACGTTACTCCACTGGCGACGCCGTTTGCCTTCGAGCCCGGCGCCACCATCGCGCTGGAGCCGCTCGAGATCCGTGTCTTCAGAGGCGACAAGGAGGCGCGCGCAGTCGGCCACGAGGAATGCCGGCCCACGGCGCCGGCCGCCGCCGCGGCCTCGCAACGAGCCCTGGAGGAGCTTGCCGGAAACCGCATTGCCATAGAGCACGTCTATCCGGAGATCGACGCCGGCCGGTTCGCCGTCAAGCGCGTCGTCGGTGAGGTCCTGGAGGTGTGGGCGGACATCTTCGCCGATGGACACGACAAGCTACAGGCGCGCGTCAAGTACAAGACGCTTGCCCAGCCTCAGTGGACCGAGGCGGCGATGTCGTTCTTCGACAACGACCGCTGGGTCGGGCGCTTTCCGCTGACAGAAAATACCGACTATCTCTACGTGATCGAGGCGTGGCGCGATCTCTTCGGCAGCTGGTGCGCCGATCTGGTCAAGAAGCGCGATGCTGGCCAGGACCTGCGCCTGGAGCTCGCGGAGGGGCGGATCCTGATCGAGAAAGCAGCAATCCGCGCGCAGGGCCGTGATCGCGCGTTCCTGGAATCGCTGCTGGCGCAGGCCTCGGCTCTTGACGACCGGCCGGAGGACCTTGCCGCTCTGCTTCTTGCCGAAGAGCTGCACGAGACCGTCCTCCGCTGCGCCGAACGAACGAACCTGTCACGCTATCCGATCGAGCTCCGGGTGATCGTCGATCGGCAGGCGGCGTCCTTCTCCGCCTGGTACGAGCTGTTCCCGCGCTCGCAAAGCGCTACGAAGGCGCGGAGCGGCACCTTCGACGACGTCATTGCGCGGCTTCCCTATGTCCGCGATATGGGATTCGACGTCCTCTACTTTCCGCCGATCCATCCGATCGGTCGCACCAATCGCAAGGGCCGCAACAACAGTCTGGTGGCCGGGCCGAGCGATCCCGGCAGCCCCTATGCAATCGGATCCGAGGAGGGCGGCCATACCGCGATCCATCCCGAACTCGGCACGCTCGCCGATTTCCGCCGGCTGGTCGATGCGGCCCACGACAACGGGCTGGAGATTGCGCTCGATTTCGCCATCCAGTGCTCGCCCGATCATCCGTGGATCAAGGAGCATCCGGGATGGTTCGATTGGCGGCCGGACGGCACCATCAAATTCGCCGAGAATCCGCCGAAGAAATACGAGGATATCGTCAACCTGCATCTCTACCGTGAAGCTTTCCCAGCGGCCTGGTACGCGCTGCGCGATGTCGTCCTGTTCTGGGTTGACCAGGGCGTCAAGATCTTCCGCGTCGATAACCCACACACCAAGCCGCTGCCCTTCTGGGAATGGATGATCGGCGAGGTGCGGCGGCGCCATCCAGAGGTGATATTTCTGTCCGAATCCTTCACGCGTCCGAAGATGATGAAGCGACTGGCGAAGCTTGGCTTCACCCAGTCCTACACCTACTTCACGTGGCGGAACTCCAAACAGGAGCTGACGACATACCTCACGGAGCTGACGCAGGAGGAGGCGAAGGAGTACTACCGCCCGAATTTCTTCACCAACACGCCGGACATCAATCCTTTCTTCCTGCAGACCGGCGGCCGCGCGGCGTTCATCGCGCGCGCGACCCTGGCCGCGACGCTGTCCAGCAGCTACGGCATCTACAGTGGCTTCGAGATCTGCGAGGCGACGCCCATTCCCGGGAAAGAGGAATATCTCGATTCCGAAAAATACGAAATCAAGGGCCGGGATTGGAACCGGCCGGGCAATATCCGCGTTCATCTCAAGCGTCTCAACCAGATCCGGCGCGAAAACCCCGCTCTGCACGACTTCCGTAATCTGCGCTTCTACAACGCCGACAACGACCAGATCCTGCTCTACGGAAAGATGACACCGGCCAAGGACAACGCGATTCTGATCGGGGTGAACCTTGATCCGCACAACCCGCAAGGCGGCGATTTCGAGCTGCCGCTGTGGGAGTTCGGTCTGTCTGATACAGCCAGCATCGGCGCGGAAGATCTGCTGAGCGGCGCGACCTTTCAGTGGCATGGCAAGAGGCAGCATCTCCGGCTCGATCCGCAGACGACCCCTTGTGCCATCTGGAGGCTGACGCCGATCCCAGCGAAAACGTGAACCTTGCGATGATCGACCGCAACAACCCGCTTTGGTTCAAGAACGTCGTCATCTATGAAGCTCACGTTAAGGCCTTCTTCGACTCCAACAAGGATGGCATCGGCGACTTCGCCGGGCTAACAGAAAAGCTCGACTACCTGCAGGACCTTGGCATCACCGCGCTGTGGTTGCTGCCGTTCTACCCGTCGCCGCTCAAGGACGATGGCTATGACATCGCACGATATCGGGGGATCAATCCCGAATATGGCAATATGCGCGACTTCCGGCGGCTGGTGCGCAAGTGCCACGACCGCGGCATCCGGCTGATTACCGAACTGGTGATCAACCACACCTCGGACCAGCATCGCTGGTTTCAGCGCGCCCGCCAGGCCAAGCCGGGAACATCAGCTCGGAATTTCTATGTCTGGAGCGACACCGACAAGAAGTTCGCGGATGCGCGCATCATCTTCACCGATACGGAAAAGTCGAACTGGACGTGGGATTCCGTTGCCAAAGCCTACTACTGGCATCGCTTCTATTCGCACCAGCCGGACCTCAACTTCGACAACCCGCGGCTGCTGCAGGAAGTGATCAGCGTGATGCGCTTCTGGCTCGACATGGGCGTCGACGGGCTGCGCCTCGATGCCATTCCCTATCTCGTCGAGCGCGAAGACACCAGCTGCGAGAATCTCTCCGAAACCCACGACGCGATCCGCAAGATCCGCGCCGAGATCGACGCGCGCTACGCGGATCGGATGCTGCTCGCCGAGGCCAATCAATGGCCGGAGGACGTCGCATCCTATTTCGGGGACGGCGACGAATGCCACATGTGCTACCACTTCCCTTTGATGCCGCGCATCTACATGGCGATCGCGCAGGAGGATCGCTACCCGATCACGGATATCATGCGGCAGACACCGGAGATTCCGGAAAACTGCCAATGGGCGATCTTCCTGCGCAATCATGACGAGTTGACGCTCGAGATGGTCACCGGCCGCGAGCGCGACTATCTCTGGGGTTTCTATGCCACGGACCCGCGCATGCGGATCAATCTCGGCATTCGCCGCCGCTTGGCACCGTTGCTGGGCAATGATCGGCTCAAGATCGAGCTGCTGAACAGCCTGCTGTTCTCGATGCCCGGGACGCCAGTCATCTATTACGGCGATGAGATCGGCATGGGCGATAATGTCTATCTCGGCGATCGAAACGGCGTGCGCACGCCCATGCAATGGTCTTCCGATCGCAATGGCGGCTTCTCGGCCAGCGATCCCGAGCGCCTCTATCTACCGCCGATCATGGACCCCATCTATGGGTTCGAAGCGGTGAACGTCGAGGCTCAGTCGCGCAGCACCTCGAGTCTGCTGAACTGGATGAAACGGATCATCGCGGTGTGCCGACAGCATCGGGCGATGGGTCTGGGCACGCTTCGGTTTCTCTATCCCGGAAACCGCAAAGTGCTGGCCTATCTGCGCGAGCATGAAAACGACATCGTTCTGTGCGTCGCCAACCTGGCGCGCTCCGCGCAGGCCGTCGAGCTCGATCTGTCGCGCTTCAAGGGCCGCGTGCCTGTCGAGCTGCTCGGCCGTAGTGCCTTTCCGCCGATCGGCGATCTTCCGTATCTGCTGACCCTGCCGAGCTACGGATTCTTTTGGTTCATTCTGCCGGAGGAGGCGGAAGCGCCGCACTGGCACGAGACCATCCCCGAACCGCTACCGGAATTCGTCACCCTGGTGATGGGTGCCAGCTGGCGCAGCCTGATGAGCGGCCGGGAGGCGCTAGAGCTGGGCACGAACGTGCTGCCCGCTTTCATCGGCAAGCAGCGCTGGTTCGCGGCCAAGGACAACCGCATCGCGCGCGCCCGGCTCCTCATTCTGGGCGAACTGGACGATGGCGGGAGTGGCTACCTGCTGCTCCAGGCCGAGCTCGACCTCGACTCCGGCAGCGGAAGTCACCGCTATTTCGTGCCGCTCGGACTCTCCTGGGAGGAGGATGCCGGCACGACCAGCTGGCCGCTGATGCCGTTCATGCTGGCAAAGGCGCGTCGTGCCGCGCGTGTCGGTGCCGTCTATGACGCCCTGGCATCCGATCAATTCAGCCTGGCGATGATCGAGGCGATGCGTCGCAACCTCGAGCTGCCGAGCCCGGACGGAACCACCCAGTTCGTCTCGACAGAAGCGATGCCGGAGGCCGGCTTCGAAGCGCCGGAGATCCGCCGGCTGACCGGTGAGCAGAGCAACAGCTCGGTCATCATCGGAGACCAGGCTGTCCTCAAGGTGTACCGGCGCCTCGTTCCGGGCGAGCATCCCGAGCTCGAGGTCGCACGGTTCCTTACGCAGACGGCGCACTATGCGAATACGCCGCCGCTTCTCGGTTCGGCAGAGCAGGTCGGCAAAGACGGGACGAAGCATGCGCT
>Ga0137390_10006088_pt1 | contig 10245 bp, 9 predicted proteins | sample 15con2h24AmetaG_FD_104937 | JGI IMG/M metagenome (GOLD analysis project Ga0137390, IMG submission 104937) | Vadose zone soil microbial communities from Angelo Coast Range Reserve, California, USA - 15con2h2.4A metaG | ecosystem: Environmental > Terrestrial > Soil > Vadose zone > Saprolite... | reverse complement strand
TGCTTCCGGATGCGGACGGTCTGCACGACCCGAGGTTAGGTGATCGCAGGTTCCGGCAGCCCCGCCCGGCGACCCGGACCGATCAGAAAATCCGGTAGCGGCACTATCGGCACGATGGCGCAGACCGGGTCGGGCTCGCGTCGGCGCGGTGCCGCATGGCCCGCGCCGGGCAGGCGGTGTCGACGCTCACCTGCCTGAACGGTGGCGGAGCGGTGCCCGGGGGTGCCTGCCCGGTGACGGCGCGCGGTTCCCGGCGGAAAACCAGGTGAATGGCGGCGATCGGTCTGCTTATGCTCGGGCCGTGGCCGGGCTGACCGAGCTCACCAGCCAGCAGCGGCGCTCCCTCGCCCAGCACGGCTACCTGCTGGTGCCCTCGGTACTGCCCGCCGGTGCCAGCGGCGCCCTGGCAGGCCCCCGCCCGCGGCACCATTCGCGAGTGGGACGCCACCCCCGGCGAGCAGCCGGAGGAGGCCGGTGTCGTCAGCATCCGGCTTGACCTCGCCGATCCCGGGTGCGCTCCCTGCGTCGGGCACCCCCTGCTGTTCAGCGCCGCCAGCGCGGTGATCGGCCCCGGCTGCCAGGTGACCGGGCTGAGCCTGCGGGCGCCGCTACCGGGCTGCGGCCACCAGGGCCTGCATCCGGACTTCTTCCCCGGGCACAGCACCAGCGGGCCCTGGCAGATCCTGGCCGCGATGTGGTGCATAACGGAATTCACTCCCGATAACGGGCCGCTGCGAGTGATCCCCAGCTCCTATCGCTCGAACGCGACCCGGCCGAGGACATGGAGTTCCCGGGCATGGCCCGCACCCGGACGAGGTGAGGCTGATCGCGCCCGCCGGGTCGCTGATCTTGTTCAACAGCGCCAGCCTGTGGCACTCCGGAACCCTGAACTACAGCCCGGGACTGCGGCTGGCCGTAACTGCCTACCTCAGCGCCCCCGCGACGGCGCAGCCAGGCGCCGTGAGCCAGAGCCTGCGGACGTCGGCGGCGAACTCAGGGGCAGGGGCGGAGTGACCGACGCTTGCCGGTATCTGCGGCGCGGACGCCTGCTCGAGGCTATCGTGGACCGGCCGCAGCATCCGGTCGCGCGGCCGGTGAGGACGCGTTCCTGCGCGCGGTGCAGGACAAGCCGGTAGTGAACGGGCCGTCGGACAGCGGCGCATCCACGCTGGCAACCGTCATCCAGGCTGGCGCGTCACGCGACGTGTGGATCCGGTTGTCGGTTCTTCCCCGAGTATCTGCCCATGCGGTACCAGTGACCGGCGTGCAGTTCGCGCGGCGGCGATGAAGGCCTCGATCGCGGCCGCGGTCGTGCGGGGAATCGGTGTGGACCTGTCCGGCCACACCGAGCGCCTCGGCCGCCGCGACGTGGCCGGGTGTGTCGTCGATGAACAGGGTCCGGCCGGGTTCTGCGCCGAGCCGGCCCAGGGCCAGCTCGAAGATCCGGCGGTCTGGCTTGGCCACGCCGGCTTCACAGGACAGCACGACCTCGTCGAACAGGTCGGCCACGCCATCTGCGGCCAGCCGGGCCCGGGTGTGCGGCCAGGCGTTCGACACGATGGCCGTCCGCATCCGGCTCCCGAGCCGGGCTACGTAGCCGAGAAGCTGCTCGTCCCACGACCACCGCGCCGCGATGTCCGCTCGCAAGCGGCCCAGCGTCGTTCTGCTGATACTCAGACGACGCCGGACATGCTGCTGCCACCAGTCGTCTTCGCTCATCCGGCCGACTAGGACGGTCTCGTCGCTCCCGCCGAACACCGCCGCCAGCATCTGCTCGGTCGTGATCCCCAGCCGCGGAGCCCACACCTCGGCGACACCAGGCCAGCAGCCGGTCTCCAGAACGCCGCCCAGGTCAAGAAGAACCGACCGCACCCTCTTGAGGATACGAGAGCGACTGGCTGGCCGCTGACCTGCCGTCGAGGGCACGGCGCAGCTAGCCGGCCCGCCATTGCAGCAGCCCGCAGATTAATCGTGTTGCGGAGCGGGCCGCCGCTGCCAGATCGTGAGGCATGCTGAGCGAGCAGCGGTGCGCCGAATTCGCCGATCGCGGCATCATCTGCCTGCGTGGCGCCTTCACCGGGGAAGACGCGGCCCGGATGCGGCGCCGTGTCTGGGCCAGGCTGTCCAGGTTCGGTGTGCGTGAAGATGACCCTTCCACCTGGTCCGCTATGGTCCTGACCGGCCTGAGCAAGTCGATCAAGCGGGATGCGGTCTTCACCGCCGCCGGTTCCCCGGCCGTGACCGGTGCCGTTGATCACCTGCTCGGCCTCCGCGAGTGGACCCGGCCGCCGGACTGGGGCACGATCCTGGTCACCTTTCCCCAACCGGGACAGCCATGGGCATTGCCGGCCAAGAGCTGGCACACGGACTACGGGTTCGATCTCGATCCCCTGCCGTTGTTCGGCGTCAAGGTCTTCGCCTTCATCTCCGACGTCGGCCCGCGCAGCGGCGGCACCCTGGCCATCGCCGGATCGCACCGTGTGGTAGCCCGCTACGCCAGGTCCAACCCACCGGATTACCACCGTGACCGCCATGTCATGGAGCGGTTCTTGCGGCATGACGACTGGTTCCGTGCGCTGTCCAGGCCCGGCGGCGAAACGGGCCGTACCGAGCGGTTCCTGGACCGTGATCATCAGGCGGATGGCATCACGGTCCGGGTGACCGAACTGACCGGCAAGCCCGGAGACGTGGTCCTCACCCACCCGTGGGTGCTGCACAGCGGGGCGCCCAACACCGGCTCCTATCCGCGGATGATGCTGACCAAGAACCTGTACCGGCGGGGCATGTTCCGCCGGCCGCGGCAGCGCGGGCAAGACGCCTAGCGTCAGCAACGTACCGCTGATCGCCCGCTCAAGCCGGTACCCATGCCGCCCAGTGGGCGGTTCGCCTTCGGCGACACCAGCCATGGCCAGCCTGCCCCACACCCGGCGGCACATCCTGGCGGCTTCTGCCCCGGCCGAACGCGCCGCGCAGGAAGGCGAACGCCGCGTCCGGCGAACCCGGCCGCTGACCATGCCTCCTCTCGGGCGAAGACCACGCCGGGCACAACGGGTTTCCGCTCTGGCACTCGGTCCAGCGGGCAGGACCGCACAATGAGGGATGCGCCTGCTAAAGCCGGCATCCGAAGACGACATGATCGCGGTCTTCCTCGCCGCCGAGGTCACCTCGGAGCGTTACGGCCCGCAGATCCGCGCGATCCTCACCGGACTCGGGCAGCCCCCCGGCATCGCCGGACACCCGGACACCCGCGATGACGCCGCCAACGCGATACGACGGCAGGTGCTGGCCGCGTACCGCAGCTACCCGGCAGGCGACGTGTTCACCGGCATGCCCGCCGACGTGGCCTGGCATCACGCCGCGCTGACCCCGGCCGAGCTGGGCGCTGTCCGCTACCTCGACTACCCGTACTGGACTGACTTCTCCGGCGGCACCCGGCTGGCCGCCGACGGAGCCCGCCGGCTCGGCCCCTGGCAGCACCAGCCGCCGGGAACGATCTACCGGCAGATCGCCGAGAACCTGCGGGACGGGCGGCTGCCCCCGCCCATCATCCTGATCGGCGAGCCCGGCCCCGCGAACCTGGTCGTGCTCGAAGGGCACAAGCGGCTCACCGGGCTGCTGGTCTGCCAGCACTGGCTGCCCGCCGAACTGAACGTCCTGCTCGGCATCACCGCCAACCACCACAAGTAGCAGCGCGCCTGCCAGCCCTTCACCGCGCCGCGGTCACAGTGGCAGCCAGTACCCGGTCGCCTGGCGCCGACGGTGCGCCCGCACCCAGTCCGCGTCGCTGTACAGCCATGCTCCGCGGCCCGGTCCAGACCGGACTCAAGCTCCTCGATGAGACAAGCGTCCTGCTCGACATGCAGCGCCGCGGCCCGCACCCGCGGGCTCGGGTCCTTCTGCAGCCGTCTCACCTCGCCGCGCAAGCGTTCGTACACCAGGAACCCTGCGGCACACGGGCAGACCCGGTGCAGCGCCTTGACCCGGGCGTCCTCATCAGCAGAACGGAGCTGCGCGAGCACAGCCTCCAGGTCAGGCGCGCAGCCCCGGCGTCTCCGCTTCGCCACGACGGCAGCGTAACCCCGGCGCGATGCACGCCGCCAAGCGATTTTCCGCGCGGACGCCACCAGGTCATCCGCCGGTTCGTGCCGCCGGCCAGGCGGCCAGGCGGTCAGCGGGCGGTTCCCAGGACGTCGGGGAACATCCGCTGGTTGACACGCGCCGCCAGATCGGCCGCTTCGCCGAGCGTCAGCAGGAACGTGCCGGGATGCCTGGCGACCCACTGGTCACCGGCTTGCCTGCTGGCGAAGAAGCGCACGAAGTGGCAGAAGCTCTGCACCACCCCGGAGTCGAATGGCCCGTCGGGCAGCAGAAACGACACGACCGCGCCGGGGTGGGACGTCGCGGTGATCCCGTCCGGCCCGGCCGTGAGCTCGATCAGCTCGCCAGTGGCGGGGCAGGCGGAGGTGACGCGCGCCTCCTTCCCGAGCCTGGCGGGCAGGAAGAGGGTGTCCCACGCGCACCACGCGTACAGCACCCGGCCGCCGGTCTCGAACCGGTGCGCCGGTGACAGCTCGCCGATCGCCAGCCCCCAGAACCCGGTCACCCGCCCGTGCCGGTCGGTGAACACGCCAGGCCAGCGGCTGAGCGCGTCGGCGGCGGCCGGTTCGGGAAGCCCGGTGGCCGCGGCCAGCTCCGCCGCCGTGACGGGGTGCCCGGCGGCGAGCAGCCGGTAGGTGGCGAGGAACAGCCGCTGCCCGTCCGGGTCGAGGTCCGGCGCGGCACCGGTGAGCGCGTCTGCCAGCTCGCCCATGTCCGGCCGCTGGGCAGTCATCGCCGGCCCGCTGTGTCCGTGTCGCCGGGTGGTCATGCCGCGCCGCCGAGCAGCGCGCCGAAGTTGAGGCGGCCGGCCTCGATGGCGGTGTCCTGGGCGAGGATGTCGGCGTCGAGGTCGCCGCGCCCCGCCAGGTAGGCCTGGGCGCTTCCGCGGCTGGCGTGGAAGACGGTGTTGGGGCACATCGCCTCGTAGGATCCGCATTCGGTGCCGCAGCCGGTGGCGCGCCCGGCGACGACAACCGCGCTGGCCGGGTTCCATGTCCAGGTGCCGTTCCGGGCGGTCACCACGACGGGCGTGCCGTCGCGCGGGTCGGCGGAGGTGATCTGCCCGTCCCGGCCGGTCATGGCGGGCAGGCCGAGCGCGTCGATCGCGCACATCGCGTACACCGGGGGCAGGCCGTCCAGCCGGACCCGGTGCGGGCTGGGGATACCGGAGAACGGGTAGGCGACGGTCACGATGCCGTTGCTGACGTGGATCGCGTCGGCGGCCTGCAGCTCGTCCACGGCCGAGGCGTCCAGGCCGGTATCCAGGGCCGTTTGCCGCACCCACCGCGCCGTCGGCGCCGCGCCGGTTTCGAGGAACCGGCGCAGCACGGCGCGGTGCAGATCCCGCAGCGGCGCGGGCGGGCGGGCCTGCCGCCCGGCGATGCTCCCGTCGGTGAAGCGGGTGAGGCTGGTGATGTCAGTCATGGAATTCCTCCGTATCGGTTTCCTGGCGCGGGGACAAGAGTCAGGCCGCGCAGCATGAGAGCCGGGAGATGTCGCGGGTGAAGGCCTGGGCGGCCAGGCGCAGGGCCTCGGACATGGTCAGGTAGGGTGCCCACGTCCCGGCCAGGTCGGTGACGGTCATCCGGGCGCGGATCGCGTAGACGGCGGCGGTGATGACATCCCCGGCGCCGTCGGCGACGACGTGGACGCCGCGGACGCGGCCGGTGCCGGCCTCGGCGACGAGCTTGATCACGCCGCGGGTGTCGCGGCTGACGAGCGCCCGTGGCACTGCCGACAGGGGCACGACGCGGCAGTCGCACGCCGTCCCCTCCTGGATGAGCTCGGCCTCGGTGAGCCCGGCCGAGGCGATCGCCGGGCTGGTGAACGTGACCTTGGGCAGGGCGGCGTAATCCGCTGCCCGTCTGGCGTCGGAAAGTGCGTTAGCCGCGGCGGCGGAGCCCTGGGCGGCGGCGACGTAGACGAACTGCGGCCCGCCAGTGACGTCTCCGGCCGCCCAGATCTGCGGGTTCGCGGTCCGCATCTGCTCGTCGGTGACGATCTCGCCGCGCGCGCCGGTCTTCACCCCCACCGATTCCAGGCCCAGCCCGGCGGTGACCGGGCGGCGGCCGGCCGCGACCAGGATCTGCCCATACGCCAGCTCCCGCTCCCGGCCCGCTGCAGTCTTTATTGCTGCCGAACGGCCTGTGGCATCACCCCGCACCGAGATGACGGTCGCGGCGGTGAGGATGCCGATGCCCTCGTCGTCGAAGACGTCCTCGATGGCGGCCGAGATCTCCGGCTCATCGAAGGGGGCGAGCCGGTCCAGGGCCTCGGCGATGGTGACCTGGGTGCCGAGCCGGGCGAACAGCTGCGCCAGCTCCAGGCCGACGGCGTTCCCGCCGATCACCAGCATGGAGTCCGGCAGCTCGGTGAGTTTCATCGCGGTGGCCGAGGTCAGGTACCCGGCGTCGGCGAGCCCGCTGATGGGCGGTATCCACGGCGCCGCCCCGGTGGCCACCAGGTAGCGGGCAGCCTTGATGACCTGGGTGCCGCCGCCGTCCGCCGTCACCCCGAGCTGCGGCTCTCCGGCGTGCCCGGTGAACCGGGCCGTTCCCGCGACGATCTCCCAGCCGTAGTCCGCGGCCAGGCCCGTGTACTTCGCCGCGCGCATCGCGGTGACCAGGCCGTCCTTGCCGCCGGACAGCGCGGCCATGTCGACAGGCCCGGCCTGCGTCGCGATCCCGGGGAAACGCTGATCCAGCGCGATGTGCCGTGCTCCGGCCGCAGCCAGCAGCGCCTTGGACGGCACGCACCCGGTGTTCACGCACGTGCCGCCGGTCGTGCCGCGCTCGATCATCACCACCGAGGCGCCCGCGTCCCGGGCGGTGATCGCGGCGGCGAACGCCGCGCCCCCCGAGCCGATGATCGCCAGGTCGTACCTCATCAGCGTCCCTCCCGCAGCCGGGCCCGCAGCCAAGCTGATACATTTGCTTGAGCGGATATGAGGATGACAATAGCATTCGCTCAAGCGGATATGTCAATATGAGGCGGAGGGGTGATGCTCGTGCCTGGTCCGGCGCCCGCAATCGCTTCAGCGCCCGCGCCCGGGTCTGTCCCGGCGGCCACGGGTACGGTACTGCTGCCCGCGGGGGATGACGGGGTTGAGATGGTGGCCAGGTTCTTCCGCGCGCTGGCGGATCCGGCCCGGCTGCGCCTGCTGGAGTTCCTGCTGCCCGGCGAGCACACGGTGACCGAGTGCGTGGCGCATGTCGGCCTGTCCCAGGGCCGGGTTTCTGCTCACCTGGCGTGCCTGGCGGGCTGCGGCTACGTGCAGGCCCGCCGGGCCGACCGCAACGCCTTCTACCGGGTGGCCGACCCGCGGGTGGCTGACCTTATAGTGCTCGCCCGGTCGATGGCCGCCGACAACGCCGCCGCGCTGGCCGCGTGCGTGTACATCGCTCCGCCATCCCCCGGGCAAGGAACCGCGGCCGGGTCATGACCGGGGCGGGCTGATAACCGTCGGCGAGCGTCCCGGCGCGGCTGGACGGCCGGTAAGGGCGCTGCGTGCCTGTACGGACATGGGACTGATCTATCCTGCCGGCCGCGGCCCGGCGGGCTGTCGGCTGCGTCATCTTCCCGCCCGCCGGCCACCGTGAACGCCGCTCAGATACCGTTCGCCCCTGATCACCGTGCGGGACGGGACCGGGCCGGCGGTCCGGGCCCAGGCCGGGCCAGCCTGTGCTGACCGGCGTGCCCGTCGGTGTCCTTGACGCACTTGGCTTGCAGCCCCGCCAGATCACCGTGCTCAAGGACATCCCCTCCAGAACGGAAGTCGGCTGCTGGAGATGCCAGGCGAGGGCGCCTTGTCCTGCTGTCAGCCGTGCCTTCCGCGTCGACCTGGCTGCCTGGCACATGGATCATGGCCGCAGGACGGGCCGCTACGACCTGGCGATGATCGAACGCCAGCTCTCCAGGACCGGGACCGCGCGCCCTGACAGGCCACGGAGCTAAACAGGACCGTGGGCCCGGATCCAGGTCCCGGGCGCGCGGTAACACCAGGGCAGATCGGTCCGCAGCCCGCTGCCCCCGGTCACGGCGTGTGCGGCGTCATGCTGAGGGAGGCCGGCGGCCGCGCCGCCCGGCCCGGGCAGCCCGGCCTTCGGTACTGAGCAGCGGAACCTGCGCGAGGGGGACGCGGCCGGCGGGTCCAGCGGCCTTATCAGCCGGCAAGGGTGCCGCGGATCCTGGCAGTCCGCTCGCCGAGACCGAGGGCCACGATGCCGGCGGCCAGGCAGCATCGTCATGGTTTGTCCAGGAATATCCGGCACATATGATTCCGCGCCGTCTTGGCGGCAGGAGGTGAGTGCCTTGGCCGCAGCGCGCAGTCCGGGATGTAAAGCTGTGCGGGGGACGGATGGGGATCCGCTGGCGGTGTGGGCGGAGCGTACCGGCCGCCGCCGGGAGGCGGGGCATTCCCGCGGCGGGCTCCGGTTCGCGTTCTATGCCGGGTGTCGACTGAGGATCACCAGGATCCGGTGACTTCACTGGCGCGGCAGCGGGACCAGGCCGTCGCGCTGGTGGCCGGGCATGGGCGCATCGCAGCGGAGTTCTCTGACATCGGGCAGAGCCGGACGCTGGCGTGGGCGCGCCGGCCGCAGGCCGCGGCCCTGCTCGCCGCGCTCGCCGACCCGGACCGCGGGTGGGACGCGATCGTGATCGGGGAGTACGAGCGGGCCTTCTACGGCGGTCAGTACGCCTCGATGGCGCCGCTGTTCGAGCACTACGGCGTCCAATTGTGGACTCCCGAGGTGGGCGGGCGGATCGATTTTCACGCCGAGGATCATGAGCAGACGATGCTGGCGCTGGGGTTCCAGTCCAAGCGGGAGATCACCCGCACCAAGATCCGGGTCCGCACCGCGATGACTGCCCAGACTCGCGAGCAAGGCCGCTACCTCGGCGGGCGGCCGCCGTACGGGTACCGGCTCGCTGACGCCGGGCCGCACCCGAACAAGGCCCACGCCGCCTGGGGACGGCGGGCGCACCGGCTGGAACCCGACCCGGCGGCCGCGCCGGTGGTGGCGTGGATGTTCACCCAGCGGCTGGCCGGGCACAGCGTCGCCCGGATCACCCGCGCCCTCAACGATGCCGGGATCCCGTGCCCGTCGGCTGCTGACCCTCAGCGGAACCCACACCGGACGGGGACGGCGTGGACGCTGAGCACGGTGGCGGCGATCCTCGCCAACCCGCGGTACACCGGGCGGCAGGTGTGGAACCGGCAGCGCACCGACTCCGACCTGATCGACCCGGCCAACACCGGGCTCGGCCGGCCGGTGCAGCGGTGGAACCTGCCCGCCGGGTGGGTGATCTCCGCCCGCCCTGCGCATCGCGCGCTGGTCAGCGAGGCTGATTACGTCGCCGTCCAGGACGTGAGCGCTCCCCGCGGTCCCGCTGGCCCGGCCGTGCGCCGGTACCTGCTGGCGGGGTTGCTGCGCTGCGGCAGGTGCGGGCGGCGGCTGGAATCCGCCTGGTCCAACGGCAAGCCCGCTTACCGGTGCCGCCACGGGTACACCAGCGCGACCAGTCCCGATCCCAGGCGGCCGAAGAACCTGTACGTCCGCGAAGACCAGATCCTGCCCCGCCTGGCCGCCCTCGCCATACTGCTGGCCGACCACGACCAGGCCCGCAAGCGCCCAAAACGGCGCGCCACGCAGGTCACGGCACCTGCCCAGGCTGCGGAACTGATCGACCACCTGCGGGCTGCCGGCGTCACACTCACCTACGACCCAGGCACGCGAACGCTCCGCACCGACACCGAGGACGCCGTGGCCGTCACCGTCGATCAGAGCCGCTGACAACTACGGCGGCGACAGCAAACGAGAAGGGAGGCGAATCAGCAAGCAGAACACCCGCCGCAGCCGGAGGCCGGGCCCGGGTGACGATCCCGTATGCCCGGAAACGGGCACTTATGGGGAATTACTGTGTCCGAGGACTTGAACACGCAAACGTGGGCGATTTCCCCGAATCGGGGAATTCATGCCCTTCACGTTACACGTCGGCTCCGTCAGGCTCACCCGAACTCGCTCGCGGGGTTAATCTGCACGGTGGCGATCGCCGCGCCTGGTTGTTCAGCGGTCTGTGTCCTTGGGATGGCGTGGCGATGCGTAGGTGAGCCACACCGTGCGGTGCTGGTCGTCGATCACGTAG
>Ga0137390_10006085_pt1 | contig 10247 bp, 10 predicted proteins | sample 15con2h24AmetaG_FD_104937 | JGI IMG/M metagenome (GOLD analysis project Ga0137390, IMG submission 104937) | Vadose zone soil microbial communities from Angelo Coast Range Reserve, California, USA - 15con2h2.4A metaG | ecosystem: Environmental > Terrestrial > Soil > Vadose zone > Saprolite... | reverse complement strand
TCTGAACTGATTGCACTCGCGCTGTGCCACGCCAACTGTCGCCAAGGGCGCGAAAAGGATGATTGCTGGGTGTCGCTCGATGCCGGCTTTGTGATTCCTGTCGACGACGTGCTGGATCTAATCCCGCCGTTGTCGGCAGGAGAGAACGATGAGAACGAGCCTGACGCCGGTCTGCTGGCAGCCACGGCCCGTCCGGATCTGATCTATGTATCAGTCGTTCCGCGCAAGGGACTGTCGTTTCAGTTCATCGAAGTCAAGTACCGTCGGCACCTGCGAACCGCGCGTAGCCCGGATGTCATGGAGAACATTCGTGAGCAGGTTCAGTCATTGCGAGGGCGTTGGGATGACTGGTACTCGACTGCAAGCGTATGCGCGTCGTTCCGAGCGGTGCGGCGCGCGAAGTTGGCTCGGGTGCTGCGCTTCTATGCGGACAAGGCGAACCGACATTACCTAGCAAAAGACCGATATGACAACATCGTCGCTGAGATCGGCCGAATGATTGAGAAGGGTGAGGAATACTCGTTTGTGGAGGGTGATAAGGCGGACCGCGGCTGGGTGTTTTGCCCAGAATACGCCGGGGCGGCACCCCTGGAGCTCACACCTGCCGCTTGGGAAACGCGAATATTCCTCTTTGGTCCGAGCCTACTCCCCGACGGCGAGTTCCGCCGAGAGGCCGTAGTTGAGACCGCCTCAGCTGAGCGAGACGGCGGGCCCGCTTCTGCCAAGTCGCGCGCACCAGAATCTGAGCATACTACATCCGACACTGCATCCTATGCTGGCCTTTCGGGGCCGACAGCGGTGGAATCGACAGTGAGTGAGCCCGGAAGCGCGACGTGCGCCATCATAAAGACCTCGCCGGAGGAATCGCAGGAGAAGGAGAGGCCAACACGGGCAGGAAACAACGCCGACGACGGGGATCGCTCCGTTTGTCTTGGCACCGATTTACTCACTGGCTCAGAGGTCCGATGGCGCCTGACGGTCAAGGGGAATCCTCACCTCTTGATCGCCGGCCTGCCCGGGATGGGCAAGACGACCTGTCTCTTGAATCTGTGCAAACAGATGCTTGAGGTCGGGATTCGACCGATCGTCTTTTCCTACCATCAGGATATCGACGAGCGGCTCGCGCGCATAGTCGCCACCGTGCGTTTTCTTGATTTTCGCGGATTAGGCTTCAACCCGCTACAAGTCGCAGACCGGCAATCGCGGATGGCGTATCTCGATGTGGCCGGTGCCCTGCGAGATATCTTCGTCGCTATATATCCGGAGCTTGGAGACATTCAAGGCGAGCGAATTCGGAAGGCGATTAAAGAGAGCTTCATCGAGCATGGGTGGGACAACCCCCACGCGGATCTAACGAAGCTCACGGAGCCGGCGTTCGGGCGGTTTGTAGAGATTCTCCGCAGCGACCCTAAACCGGACCGTGGCCTACGCACGCTCTTGGGGCGCCTCGAAGAACTGGCTGACTACGAATTCTTTAGTATTGCCGGAGCCTCGGAAAGCTTGTGGGAAGGGGAACAGGTGGTTGTCATTCGCATCCATACGACCCAAAATGACAATTTGCAGAAAGCGTTTGCGTCACTCGTTTTCTATGGACTTTATAAAGACATGTTCCGCAGGGGTATCCGGCAGCGCATCACGCACGCGGTGCTGTTTGACGAAGCCCATCGCGCCGCCAGGCTCCGGCTAATCCCGACAATGGCCAAGGAATGCCGAAAGTATGGCATTTCACTCGTGCTTGCATCGCAGGAGGCAAAGGACTTCAACATTTCATTGTTTTCTGCGATTGCGAACTACCTCGTCCTGAGGCTAAACGAAGTTGACGCGAAGGCACTTGTGCGCAACGTCGCCAGCTCCGATCAAGAACGGGCGCTCGTCGACAGGATAAAGCAAATGGACCGGTTCAAAGCATTGTATTTTTGCGAAGGAAGAAAGAAGCCTTCTCCTGTATCTCTCCTATCGTAGCAGAGATTATGCTGAGTCCCTGCAAGTTGGCAGAAAGGCCCTGCCATAAAGATATAGATAGAGCGCGCGCGCCGCCGCGCAGGCGACCGCCGGGTGACGGCGGGTGGCTACTTGGCCTGCGTTGCACCAGCAAGCGGGCCGCGCCGGTAAAAGCGCACGTATGATGGCGTCGGAATACCTGCGGGCGATTGCGGGTCGGGGAGTGGCGCGTGAGCATCGAGACCGAGCGGCAGAACTCCCGCCCAAATCCTGAGCGCGTAATCCTCCTCATCGTCGAGCGGCGGGCCGCTCCGCACCTTCGCCGACGCTTCGTTAAGCGGCAGCGACAACACCATGGTGACGCGAATTTCTGCTTCGGAGGGCGCCCGCACCTCGTCCCAGCGGCCGTGGATTACATGATTCACAATTGTGCGCATTGCGACGAGTCTGCCCGCCCGGCCGCCAATCTTGGCAACCGCATCAAGCTACTCCTTGCCCCATCGACGTGCGAGCGTCTTCGCTCGCGCCGGGGCGGCTCAAGAGCGCCCCGACGGGTGACACGATCACCCGTAGCACTACTGGCGGCACCCGCTAAGCTTGTTGAAGGACTCACGGTGCCACTGATGCCCCCGCGATCAAAAGTCATCGTCACGCTACCTGCCCACATCCGCGCCGAGGTCGAGCGGCGTATGGCCGAGAATGGTTTTAGCGACTACCGCGGCCTTGCGGAGTCGGTGCGCCAGCAAGGCTACGAAATCTCCGACGATAGCCTCTGGCGTTACGGCAAGGGCATTCAACGACAACTGGCCGCGGCTCAAATAACGGTCCATCAGGCGCGCGCCCTGGCCGAGGCGGCGGCGGACAACAAAGGCATCCTGGTTGAAGCCATCATGACCGTGGTCGAGCAAAAGATCCTGACCAAGCTGCTCGAAGGAGAACCGCTCGAAAACGCCGATATACGGCTGATGAATGCGGTCGCCAACTTGGCCCGAGCAACTGTCTTTCGTCAACGGCGGGCTGATGAAGTCCAGGCGCAAGAGCACAAGCCCCCGATGCAGCAGGGGTTGTCAGAGGAGGCCTACCACGCCATCCGCAACGCCCTGCTCGGCATCGATCCCTTCAAGGAAGAGCGGGCAACGGCGCCTCCCCTCACGCTCCAGCCGAATATCGAAAGCGGACCCTCCAGCAGGCCGCTGAAAGAGTCTTTCCAGCCTGCTCCCCTTCTCTTATCTCCCTCCGGTCAGGGGGAGAAGACTGAGGAAAGAAGCCAGTTTTATGCAGGGTGCGGACATCGTTCGGCGCACACATCGAAGCTTGAAGTCGTTTTTCCGCACCCTGCTATGGAATCCGACTACCTGCCTGGCATACGCGGTTCCTCCACGCCAGAGGGGAGATGGGGGCAGGGGGAGAGGTTCGATCCTTCCCTGCAATGCCAACCGCCAATGCCCGTCATTGCGGTGACAACAGACCAGCAAAGCGCTCCGCGTATTGGAGGCAACGACGCGCCTGGCATACCGGGTTCCCCCTCGCCAGAAATGGAAAGAAGGGCAGGGGAAAGGTTCCTCAGCGGCGAAGGTACTGCCGCGCCTATAGAGTCTCAGCCTGATGACGAAGGCAGTGCGCGCACCGATCCCGAGGCTGCGGTGAAGACCTCAGGCAAGCTCTACTGGCTCCAATCCCTGGGACCGGCCGAAATTGATCATCTCGCCTCACAAAGAACAAAGTGGCCTATGCACCGAGCCCAAGCCCGACACCTAAGCGCGTGAGAGCCGGGGCCCGAGCTCCCGGTCGGCGTCAAACCGCGCGTCACCGCGGATAGCCTCGGATAGCAGCGCAGGGCGAGGAGCAAAAGCAGGACATGCAGAAGCACGAGGGGCCAAAAAAAGAAGCGCGTGAAGTCAGCCGGGGAGTCAGAGAAAACTATCGCACTGGTCATGCGAGGATCGCGCCTAACCCGCAGCAGCCTCAACAGAAACGACTGCGCGCCGCCGCAAAAGCGACCGCCTGCATTTATTTCCCCTAGCAGGGTGCGGAAAAACGTCCTTCACCCTGCTTCCCTCTCTGTAATCTCCCCCAGAGGGGGAGAACTCGACTTCGCAGTCTTTGTGCGCTCCGGTGCCGGGCTGCACTCGAGTCTACGCACGAGAAAGAGTCCGCAAGGAATTCGCTGGATTCTGGGGAAAGGCGTATGCAAACGTGTTAGGTGAGACGTGGGGGGCTGTTGGCGCATGATAATCTTTTGTCTGTCATTCCGAGCGCAGCCGAGGAATCAGCGCGGAGCGATTCAAGAGAGGACGCGCGACCTCGCGAAGGTCCGTTTGAACCGCGGAATGCGAGCGCTGTGCACTCGCCGCGTTGGCAAGCAGCACGCCTATTCAAACAGACCGTCTCAATTCCATACATTGTCGCCGCTATCGCTTCGCGTAGATTCCTCGGCTTCGCTCGGAATGACACAACAAGGAAATGCACCGACAAAGAATCAACCATCATCGCTGAAATGTAGAAACTTTAGATCTCCCCCAGAGGGGGAGATCTAAAGGAAGGAAGCCAGCTTTATCGCAAGCCGCGAGAATATTTTTTATAATGAAATTTGTTTTTCCGCACCCTGCTATGGCAACATCGGGGCGGGCAGCGGCTTCCGCCGATAGAAGCGCACGTACATTGGCGCCGCGATATCTGCCGGCAATTGCGGATCGGCTATTGGCCCGTGGGCATCGAGGCTGAGCGGCAGCACTCCCGCCCAAATCCTAAGGGCGTAATCCTCCTCGTCGTCTAACGGCGGGCCGGTTCGCACCTTGGCCGACGCTTCGTCAACCGGCAGCGAGAGCACGACGGTTGAACGAATTTCTCCTTCGGATGGCGCCCGCACCTCGTCCCAGCGGCCGCGGATTACATGATTCACAATTGTGCGCAGCGCCGCGAGCTTGGCGGTGCGGTCGCAAATCTCAGTTGCAGTGCCGAGAATCACCACCGAACGGTAGTTGATCGAATGATGGTATGCCGAACGCGCCAGCACCAATCCATCAATCAGCGTCACGGTTGCACAAACGGCAATACCGCTCTGCATAGTCCGCAGCATCCGGCTTACCGCCGAGCCGTGAATCAGCAGCCGCTCGCCGTCGCGCGCGTAAATGGCCGGCAGCACGTAGGGCTGCGAATCGACGGTAAAGCCAAGATGACAGACCAGGCCTTCGTCAAGAATCGCGTTGATCACGGCGCGGTCATAAACCGCGCGATGCGGCATCCGCTTGATAGTTGTCCGTTCGCTTGGGGGGTGATTGGCTGAAGCCTCTCCCACTATGTTCGAGGACATCGATGGGCTCCGTTGAGCGCTCGTTTTGTCGCCGCGACAGCGATTTCCACTGTCGCTATGTGACGGCTGCTGCGCTCGCTGGACACAATAACCGGCGCTAGGCCTCGCGCCTAGCAGGTTGCGGAGAAAGGCCTTCCGCACCCTGCTAGTGCTTGGTGTCTTGCTCGAATAGGCTAAGTGTCCGCGTCACATGCGTCTTGGGTGCTGAAACTGCAAACAGTGACATTGTCACCCCTAACAAACGGCGCCCCTATGCCGCATAATCCCATCGTTGGTTCAATCGTTGAGCTCTGGCGGAGGTGCGGCCTGATGAAACTTACGCCTGTTCCTTTCTTTAGCTTGATCAAGCTTCGTTGAGTTTCACGCCCCGACGCGGATGGATTCGGATAGATTCGCATAGCTGCACAATTATCGGGACAAAGAATTTGTGCGCCAACGTCAAACGGTTGCGCAAACGCGCCGATTTCCTGGGCCTCGACCTGCCTCGACCGCTCTACCGGGGAACTGCTCGTCCATGCGAACCCTGTTTCTCAAGAGGGGGAGGGGTCAAAGGTGCTCAGCGCCGAGATGAACAATCCGAACAGGCCGAGTCCAGCACCCATCTACCGTTAGGCGGGCTCCAGCCACGGCTCTTTGTATCGATGCGGAAACTGGACAAAGCATTGTTCATTATCAGGGCACAGAATCGGGGAGACGAGTGAGTCGTGCTCTGGTCTTGAATATGATTCGACCATGCATCTGCAGTTAAGAGTTGATTTTGCTTGGAGATCCCGCACAGGATTAGGGACGAAGGCAAAGTCTGCCCGCGGCAAATGAACGTCTGTCAAAAGCGGCGTCGAAGTTGGCACTCTCCTTCGCGAGCGACCTGCCGTCGTATGGCGTCCAAGAAGCCGCGACAACGGGTGAGCCGAGGCCGGAGCGGAGCCGGGCCCAAGCCCTGAGCCAAGCCGAAGGGGGCGCCACATGCCGGATCGGTGAAAGAGATGAAGATGCCCGATATGTACCACAATTGGCGCGTGGTGCTCGGCGTCGCGCTGATTTTGCTGGGCAGCGGTAATTGGCTCGTCGGCCGGCTCAAAACTGAGCAGTACGGTGAATTAATCGCGAGTGAGCGCAGCACAACCCCCGACCAGGCCTATCGCAGTTTTGACGAGCTTGACGCCGGGGCGGTGGCGGTGTTGGCCCCGCTCACTGCCGAGCAGCGTCGAGTGTCGTACGCGACCGCGCGAATGGATTTTTATCACGCAACCTTCCTGACCGGTTACGTGCTGGTGTTAGCCGGCTTGCTGCTGACGTTCTTTGGTTTCCTGGGCTTGATCAGGAGTGATGCCCGGCGGGCCACCGCACGCATCACCAATCGGATCTCCCAAGTCCCTGATCCCAACCAGTTGCGCGACCGCGTGGGCAGAAACAGGCCGCTGGAATGATTTTTCTGGGTGTTGTTACTCGGGCTATTTATGGTCAAGCTGCTGAGGGAATTGGCGCCGGCGAAAATTAATCTCTTCCTGCGAGTGACCGGTCGGCGGAGTGACGGTTATCACGAGCTGGACTCGGTTTTTGTCCCGGTTTCCATCTACGATCGCCTGGATGTCGGGCTGCGCACAGGCCACTCGCCTTCGGTCCAGCTTTGGTGCGATTCAGATGCGGTTCCCGCCGATGAACGCAACTTGGCTTTCATGGCGGCGCGCGAATTCCTGACCGAATTCGGCATTCTGGCTGAAGTGCTGATTAACCTCCACAAAGGAATCCCGGCGGGCGCCGGCCTGGGGGGCGGCTCTAGCGATGCGGCCGCCGTGCTCCGCATGATGGCGGCGCTGTGCGGAGTCGGCCGATCGGCGCCACTGGCTAGAGTCGCGCTCAGGCTCGGCGCCGACGTGCCATTTTTCCTCAATCCGTCGCCCTCGCGGGTGCGCGGGATCGGAGAACGGATTGAAGCGCTTGGACGAATCGAAAAGCCGTTTTTGCTGATTGCGGTTCCACCAGTCGAAGTCCCGACCGCTGCGGTTTTCCGCGACTTGCGGCCCGAGCATTGGAGTGGACCCGCGCCCGACAGCGATATTGTAGCGATAATTCAAGGCCGCATTGCGCGCGAGCACCTCGTCAACGATCTGGAGCAAGTCGCAAGTGCGAAATGGCCGGAAATCGGCGAACTAAAAAAATTGCTCGAAACTGCCGGCGCCCGTGCCGCGGGGATGACTGGCAGCGGCGGTGGCGTCTTCGGCATTTTCGACTCCGGCGACAACGCAGTGCGCGCGTGTCAGGAGGTCGCTCGCCGCGCAAGCGGGGTGCGGGCATTCACCGCATCAGTGCTGTAGCGGTTTGTCGCGCAGCCTCGCCCTGTTGTATCAGTCGTTGACACTCATTTATAGCGCCAATAACATTCCCTGCAATTCGGTCATCATCTGACAGTTCGTTGACTTGCGGGTGTTTGCTGCACGGCTCATCGGCTGTTCACGATCGTGCTAGCATGAGGACGCGCATGGCGGATAGCTCGCATAGGGAGCTATCTACGTTTAGGGGTATTAAGTCGGTCGGCTCGAAAAATAGGACCGGGTTCGCAGATGCGCTGTTGACAGGCGCAAGAGGTATTCCACTGCTGGGCGGTCGCCAAGCTGGTAAGGCACCAGGCTTTGGACCTGGCATTCGAAGGTTCGAGTCCTTCCCGCCCAGCCATCGTGAACCCGGAGCCGGTGAACGCGCTATCAGGAATTGCCAGCGGCCAGCACGGGTCATTATCGGGGCCGGTATTCGCGCTTGAGCGGAGGACTCGAACATGTCTGAGCGGGTCAAGGACGAACTCGAAATATTTACCGGCAACTCGAATCCGGGGCTGGCGCGAGAGGTCGGCGAACATCTCGGCGTCAAACTCGGGCAGGTCGAAGTCGGCCGCTTTCCAGACGGCGAAGTGATGGTGGAGGTACGCGAAAACGTACGCGGTGGCGATTGTTTCGTAATTCAATCCACTTGCACGCCGCCCAATGAAAACCTGATGGAATTACTGCTGCTGATGGACGCGCTGCGTCGCGCCTCGGCCGGACGCATCACGGCGGTGATCCCCTATTTCGGCTACGCCCGCCAGGATCGCAAGGTGGCGCCGCGGGTGCCGATCAGCGCCAAGCTGGTGGCTGATCTGGTAACTGCGTCCGGTGCGTCCCGGGTCCTTACGGTTGACCTTCATGCCGGCCAAATCCAGGGGTTCTTCAATATTCCAGTCGACAATCTCTACGCAATGCCTGTGTTGGTGCAGTATCTGCGCAAACGCGTCGACAGTCAGCGGCTGACCGTGGTTTCGCCGGATGCCGGGGGGGTTGAGCGGGCGCGGGCCTTTGCGCGGCGGCTTAATGCCGACCTCGCGATCATTGACAAGCGCCGGCAGCGCGCGAGCGAAGTGACCGAGATGAGACTGGTCGGTGAGGTGCGCGACTCATTCGCGCTCCTGGTCGACGACATGATCGACACCGCCGGCACTATCACCGAAGCGGCCAAGGTAATTCTCGACGCCGGGGCGAGCGAGGTGATGGCCTGCGCGACCCACCCGATCCTGTCGGACCCGGCGTGCGAGCGGCTGAACGTCTCGTCGATCAAAGAAGTTGTCACCACAAATACGATTCCCCTACGCGCCAAGGCGCAGGCGGAACTTCCGAATTTGAAAGTATTGTCGGTGGGCGGGCTGATAGCCGAGGCGATCCGCCGGATTCACAATGAGGAATCGGTCAGCTCGCTGTTCAACTGAACGGCCACCAGGCCAGGTTCATGACTGCATCAGGCAGAGTCCGAGGAGCTAATGGAAACCGTCGATCTTACATGTGAAAAAAGAGAAGTGCGGCCTAAAGGGCTGGTTAACCGGCTGCGCCGCGAAGGACGCATTCCCGGAATCCTTTACGGCAATCTGAGCACTGCCACGCCAGTCGCCGTCACCGCCCAGGAACTGAATGCCAAAGTTCATACAGCCGCGCGTCAGCGTCTGATCCGGCTCAAGTCGGCTTCATTGGAACTCGATGGCAAGCACGTGATTCTCAAGCAAGTGCAACGTACGCCGGTTAAGGGCGATATCCTGCACGTCGATTTATTCGAGGTTGATCTCGGCAAAACACTCCGGGTCAAGGTGCCGCTCAAATTCACCGGCCGTCCCGCCGGAGCCATCGACGGTGGGATTCTTCAGCCGCTCGAGCGCGAGGTGCTGGTCGAATGCCTCCCGCTCGAAATCCCGGAGTCGGTCGAGGTTGATATTTCCCCGTTGGGGATCCATGAGGTGCTGCACGTTTCGGCACTCAAATTCACCGGCAACGTGCGTCCGATTTTCGATACTGATTATCCTGTCGTGACGGTACTGCCGCCGACCGTCGCCGAAGCCCCCGCCGCTCCAGCCGAGGCGGCACCCGAAGCGGTTGCACCCGCCGAGGGTGCAGCAGGCGCTGCCCCGGCGCAAACACCAGCAGCCGAGGGTGCCGGCGGGCAGCCCGCCGCCACTCAGCCGGGCGGGTCGAAGAGATCGTAGCGATGCAGTTGCGCGAGCGCCGTATCGAGAGTGCGGCGCGTACGCACTGCATCGAAGAGGGTGAGCACAGACCAGTAGTCGCAGCAATGGACTGATCACCGCGCCATGGCATTCAAGATCCTCGGTCCTTACAAGCTCGCCCTCAGGATTCTTTCCGATATACCCTCCGCAGTTCACGTTCGCTGCATCGACAAAGACAAGTCGATGCAAATGCTTCAGAAGCCGGTCGGAAAAATCGCCGGGGGCTTGTACGTCTTCGCGATTCGACGGCAACGGGAGTGGGGGAAGCCGTGGTACGTGGGTATCAGCCAAGGAATCAGTCCAGGCGCTCTCTAGCAGGCTGCGGAAAAAGTCTTCGCAGCCTGCTCCCCCTCTGTAATCTCCCCCGCAAGCGGGAGAGAACTAGAGGAAAGAAGCCCGTCTTCAAGCAGGGTGCTGAAGGCATTCGCTGATGCGAAACCCGCAGCAGGCTTTTTTCAGCACCCTGCTAGAGAG
>Ga0137390_10006084_pt1 | contig 10247 bp, 1 predicted proteins | sample 15con2h24AmetaG_FD_104937 | JGI IMG/M metagenome (GOLD analysis project Ga0137390, IMG submission 104937) | Vadose zone soil microbial communities from Angelo Coast Range Reserve, California, USA - 15con2h2.4A metaG | ecosystem: Environmental > Terrestrial > Soil > Vadose zone > Saprolite... | reverse complement strand
AGTGCGGCCAAGGCCGTCTCCGTCCACGATTCTCCGATAACGGCCTTCGGGGGAGGAGACAAATTCGGCCAACTGTCAATCAAAACGAGATCGCGAATTGGGTCGGCCAGAAAGTCGGCCGGCATCGCCACCAATACTATCTCCCCCTGATACGAGCTTAAACATTGTGCTACCGCCAAACGCTGAGACTCTTCATTGGGAGGAACGAGGAGCAGGATTGCCGGCTCGGACTGCCATGCCGAAGCCAAAAGTTGAATCGCTTTTAGCGTGGAAATGGCGGATGAATGCAATCGTCCGGCGGCGTCGGCGGTCAACAACCCGACGACACAAGATCTCTTGGACAAGTTTCCCTGGAGGTCGCCATCGAGATTCGTGAGATTGACGACATCCTCGATGGGTCCTTTGAACAATCCACGAGCGGTCGGCACTTCACCTTGACCGATTTCCTTTAACAAGTAAGCGGCAGCCTGATCCGGCGCCACTTTTCCGGCAACTCCATCGGAGGGCGGAATACTGGATTTCGCCAGTTGCTTCCCTGCAAATAACCGAGTGGGACACGGTTCGACTTTCTTGGGCCAGCGAAGCAACTCCACGTGGCGGTTGAGATTGCCCAAATAATCGGTGGTAGTGAAATCGCGCAGCGACAGACCGGCCTGAATGCTAATTGCCACGGGCAAAGCCCGGCAACGTCGACGCTCACCGGCACCCTCCATTAGGAGGATACTCGCGTCGTCGGGCGCTATGCTTAATTGGGAAGCGGCCCCAGCGAACGGAATCTTCAGAATCGCCGCCAGCAGCCGGGCGACCAAGCCGTCTTCCTGATCGGTCCCCTCGTTGCCTCCCAGAATGAGATCAAATTCTACCTTAGAACCGAGAACGGCCGCGACCGCGGCCGCGGCGCTGGCGGGTGTCACGGCTTCCACATCCGGCACGATGAGCCGAACCCGGTTGGCGCCTAAGCTCAGGGCCTCCCGAAGCACCTGGGCGGCGCCGGGCGGGCCGACCGAGATCACCTCAATCGTCACGGCCGCGCTCGCCCGATCGCGAAGCCGCAGGGCTGTTTCCAGGGCAGCCCGGCTTGATTCCGACAAAGGCAGGTAAGGCTCCAAGAGGCGCCCATCGACGACCTGGGGGTGTGGAATGTTGGCCGAAGTTGATTCCACCATTACGAGGATTGACAAAGACCTGGGGATTTGCCCAACCGGCTGAGCTTTCGGGGTTTCCGCCTCGCTCTCCCGGCTCGCCTCCCGGAATAACAAGGAAGCCGCGCGAACTTCCGGGGCGTAGTATCCCCGACGAAGGTGCATTAATTCTTCGTCAAAACGTTTGAGGCGGAGACGAACCTCGTCGTAGCACTGCTTCAACGCCCGGTGACCTGTGGTAGCGCTCAGGTGACAAGAATCAGGTGTCAGATAACTCCGGTCCTTTTGATCGCCGGCCTCCTTTGATTGCTGACCCCTGACTCCTGATTCCTGACTCCAGACTCCTGACTCCTGGGCTCGCTCCAGCCAAGCGAGGCGGGTCAAGGTGCTATCCGCGGCCTTGAGCCAGGCGGCCGACTCCGATAGCAAGAAACAATTCGCCTGCAGGTTCGGATTGCGCCAAAGGTCAGTCCCAAAGAAATCCAAGGCACTTTCCACTCGTTGACGGAACTGCAATTTGAGCGCTTCGAATTCGAGCGCCTCCCGGCCGAGGTGCGGTATTGGCGGATTAGTCCCTTTCAACCAGCGGGGCACAACCTCGGCGACCAAATCCTTCAAAATAAAGAACCGCTGAATCTCGTTGGTGCCTTCATAAATGGTGAGGACCCGAGCATCGCGTTTCCGCTTTTCAATCAGGTGCAGTTCGGTCTGGCCTGCCAAACCATGAATTTCCTCGCCGTACTCGATCACCCGATGCAATAGCTCGCTGGTCAGCATCTTGGCAATGGCCGATTCCATGCGAATCGAGGCGGTTTCCGGATGCTCGAATCGGCCGACTACTTCGAAAGCGAGCGCCTCGGCGATGAAGCGGTCATCTTCCATCCGCTCCAACCGCCACTCGACCCAAGCGGGAATCAGCCCATAGTTATCTTTGGCGAATTTCCGGCTCGATTCGATGAGGCCCTCCATAGGCGCCATGGCGGACATGGCCAATCCCGCTCGGCCGACGTTCAGGGATTCCAGGGCATTTACTTGGCCTCGCCCTTCCAGCCCGATGACATTTTCGCGAGGGACGCGGACGGCCTGCAGCGAGAGCTCGTTGGTCGGCGAGCCGCACTGGCCCATCTTGGATTCATCTTTGCCGACGCTGAGTCCTTCCGCATGGCGGTCCACCATGAATCCCGTCACCCCCTCGGAAGTTCTGGCGTACAAGCACATGACTCCGGCCATGCGTCCGTTGGTGATCCACATCTTGGCGCCGGTCAACTCCCAATAGTCGTAGCAAAGCTGGCCATCGCGGCGGCGAAGCTGAGCGATATCAGTGAAGTAAACTTTATGGCCGTCGGTTTCGTAAAACCGCGTTTTCTGCGCGTCGTCGGTTTCATAGTCGTATTCATCAAAGCGAATGGGCGCCGATTCGGCCGATGGCGACTCGCGATAGTGAGGAATTCGGTCGCGAAATTCGAGGCGCTGGGCATCGAGCAAAAAGCGTGGCTCGGTGTCGCATGCCGGAATAAATCGGAAAGTTCCGTCTGATAGTTCCTCTACGGGAGTGGATCGAAGGATGGCTCGCGTGGTAAGTCGGGCCGTGTCCGAGCCGGCCGACGGCTCCGTCAGGGCGAAGGCGGAGATTTGGCCGCTGGCTATCCAACGCAGGAATAAATCACAGGCTTGTTGCCGCCGGGTCAGCTCTTCGTGAAACTCCGAAGCCTGGGCACCTGCCTCGTGCCAAGCATCAAGGGCTGCCTGCACGCGAGACCGTAATGAGAGCCAATTCAGGTCTCCTAAGGCCTGGCCGGCTTGGGTCCATTCCTCCACGAAACCGTGGGCCAGCGCCCGGACAACTGGACGAGAAAAAACGATTTCCTCCAGACGTTGGTCGAGGCTTTGATATGCTTCGCGGATCGGAGCCAAAGCGGGAAAGACTAATCGTTTTTGTAGCCGCTCGAAGAGGGACAGGATTTCTTTCCGCCCGGGCCAATCGGCGATAAATGATTTCAGATCTTGGAGTGCTTTTGGCAAATCTTTGTCGCGGGCCAAGAGGACGGGCGTCGTGCCGATGCTGGTGTTGACTTGAATGGTCAGCGAAAGGGCGACATCGGCAAACCGTTGAGCGTTCGTGGTCAAAAGATAGTAGTCGATCTTGGGGCGTCCCTCTCCACCCAGTTCTTTCGGAATAACCATGCGGAAAAAACCGTGCCCGCGGCAGTAATCCAAATCGGCTGGATCGGGCCGATGATGCTGTTCAATAAACCGCTCGTAATTGGCAAAGGACGATCGGCTCTCTCCGTTGGGCCTTCCGTTTTCCCTCAGCGGCTCCGGTGAACGGGGTTTGCCAAAGTGCTGGGAAATTAGACTTCTGATCTCGCGGTTGCGAGCTGCGAATATCGGATCCACATCGATCAATTCCGGGACTAAACGCGGCTGCGCCGGGTCGACTGGTTGAATCAAAAAATCACCCGAATCATATCGATCCGGGGCCGTCAGATAGTCGGCATAAGTGATGATTGGCGGTCCAGCGAGGGGGTTGACCAAGGGCCGATGACCGCGATCCAGTTCGCTCAGGCAATGCCGTAGCCGGGATTCAAATTCTATCTGGGATAAAGAGACTTGATTCAGCCAAACCCGAAATAAGGCGACCTCCAGGTCGGAGGGATACCCCGATTCCAGCCGGGCATGAGTTCGCAGAAGAAGCGCCATCCCGCCCAATAGCTGGGCGTCTAGCCGGGCGGCAGCTTCCGCGGCCGGAGCGGAAATCGTTGATGGAATTTCCACTGGACCATTGGATCCGAAACCCGAATGTTGCGGCCCAAGCTGTCGGTAAACATTAGCCGCATTTTCTCGCCACTCACTCAAGATTCCTTGCAGGCGCAAGCGGGCATTCAGAAGTTCTTGCAGCTCCGCCTCTAAGGCCTGGCGATGCCTCACGGATTCGAAGAAGTCCGCTTCTCGAGGAAGCATGGCAACGTGTTGGTCCAAGCCGCGCGGGCCTTCCAATAATGCTTTGCCATGACGTCTAAGAGTTTCGAAATCGGCTACACCCAACAACCGCCAGGCGCTGGCATCGCGATAAAATTTCGACAGAATGTCGTCCTCGGAATAGCCGGTTCCTCCGAAAATCTGGCCGGCGTTATAAGCGATGCTCCTCGGTGCTGTGCCTAAACATTCGGCTGTTAAAGCCTTAATCAGCCCAGACCGGTTGAAGGAGGCAGCGGAAAAATCGGCCGGCGAAAGGGCATGGTCCAGGGTTTCGATGACGAAGCGCCGGGCCGCCATTTCCGCGAGCATTTTCTTCACCGCGCCAAACTTGTCGATCGTGTCACGGGCTTCTTCATCATGGAACAGTCCCGGAAATTGCACGCGGCCGCCGGCGTGCGCGATGGCCCGGCGACACAGTTGATCCGCCATCCCCGAGGCAATGGACGCCAAGTCGGCCGAGCTGAGAATAGACCAAGCCTGACGGAGGCGATCCCCATCGATACGCATTAGATTTGTCGGAAGGGCAGACGCTTGAATTCCGACCCGCGCCATTCCCGCTCCGCGCAGACCGAGGGTTCTCAACGGTTCAATCGATAAGCCCACATGACCCGTGGGAACAATTGCCATCTGATTCTCTATCACCACGAGCAACGACCGGGCCGACATTGCGGGAACGAAGAGGGCTTCGAATTGGCTGCAATTACTGTCGGGTGATGGCTCGACCTTGGCGGCATCCAATAGAGCGAGGCACGCCCATTCGTCGCCGCGGGTCCAGTGATCGATTGGCTCATTCGAAGTTGGACCTTCCAGTCGAAGGAGATCTCGCGCCCATAAATGGGAAGCGACGCGATAAGCCAAGGAAGGATCACGGCCACCCAATTCCGCTAACAACAACTTCCGCAAAGGAGGATGAAGAGTGCATTCCAGGTTTGCCGGATCTAGCGCGGGAATCTGGGAGATCAGGTCCCGCAATAGGGTATCTTGATTGGAGGTGAGCGGAACCTGACGTTCCCTATCGTGCCAACTATTGGGGGGAAAAGCGGCATCGAGCCGTTCCGCCCAGTGGCGCTGTTTTTCATCCATCGAGCCGGCATCTTCTTCGGCGCGCAGCCAGGGCTCGAAGAAGGGGACATTCATCTTTTTGCCGGCATCGCCAGGGCGCAAAGCTTTATCGGGAAATCCTTCGGCTGCCGTTGCGTCGGCAAAAAGATGCATGTCCCTTTTTTCGCTTTCATGCTTTGCCAGAACGTCCAAAAAACGGCAGAGGCCGGGAAGATGGTGAAAGCGCATCTGCCGGCCATCGGCGGCTGCCCAGGAAAAGTGCTGGGTCCAAGTGCGCCGCGCTCGCTCCTCGGCCTTGGAGACCAATGCCCGCGCCAAATCCGCGATTGGATTCAAAACGGCAGCCTCGGCAGGCGTCGGGTTGATAGCCTGGGGACTCAGTTGGAATAAAGTCAGAAAGGCGGATGCCAACTGCTGAGCATAACGCGCTAACATTTCCAGATGATCAGCTCGGACGCGATCGATGGTTCGCGGCTCCTGAGAAAGTGCTTCATCAAATTCTTGGAGCTTCTGGCCGAGCTGATCCAAGAGTTGAAATGCTTGGGAAAGTAGCCCGGAGCCTCGGCCGTTAAGAATCTCCGGAACACCTTGCATATTCATCGCCAGATTTCGAGCTGGAGATTCCCAGGGATCGATGGTTCGAGGAGGGAGAAGACGCCTGGATGCCCCCGCATGAACCGCTTCTACCACGCGGGCAATGGCCGGCGAGTGAACCGGATAACTAAAGCGATGTTTGCCGTCTCGACCCCAGTCAACCAGATCGCTACCTCGCCAGCAAGTCTCGCATTTGATGCAATTCTCAAAATTGACGACCACGCGAAGTTGCCCATCCGAACTGGCGCGCGCTTCGTAAACGTGAGCGGGACAGATGTGCCAAAGCCCTTGCTGGGCGACCGCATTCTTATCCGGTAAAGATCGGGGCCAGAGCAGGTGAATGTGAGATTTCTTGGCGGAATCATAGGCCAGTCCAGCGAGCCGAGCTTCCCACTCTTGGGTAGCCGAAGATCGGATCAATGTCAGATCCGCAACTTGGCCCGCGGCCTGGACGTAACGCTTATAGATCCCCCGGGGCGGCTTCCCGGTGCGGCTCCAGCCCAGAATTTTTAGGAATCGGTTCCATCCAATCAGCAACGCGCCGGTGAAGCAGGCCGCGAGGCCAATCATTACCGCGATGACCCCATCGAACAAATTGATCTGACGAATCAAGAGCCGAAAGGCGCCGGGCAATTTATCCTGGAGCGGAAGATTGTTATTAGTATAAACCCGCTGGGCGGCGGCGCCGAGGATCGGCGCGAAGCGGCGAAACCAGCGCTGGAGCAAGCGCGAAGCCGGACCCGTCGGCTCGCCGCCACCCGCCACCGAATAATGAACTCGAATCGCGCCGGCCGGCGGAAGGTTCGAGCGCGGCCTTCCGAAAAGGTCGCGAAATGCATTGATCGTCCCATCCAAAAGCAACTGAATCCATGTCGGGCGATCGAGCACGCCGCCCAGTCGGGCCGATCGAACCAAATGGCGCGCGTCTTGTCGCAAGAGTCTCCACTGGAGCGGCCCGGCTACGTTCAGCAACAAGCGCAGCCAATTGATCCACTTCGTCACTAACCACCGTTTGGGCCGAGTCCAGACATAGGCCGTTCCCAACGCCAGGTCCAAGTTGAGGCCGAAGAATGTTTCGGTTCGCTTGACATAACCTGGCCAGCGGCGCAAAAACTCCACGTCTTGCCAATAATGAGTTTGTTGCAGCGGTTGCAGGTAGTGCGTGGCGAGGTTTTCGCGAGAGAAAAGGCAGCCCTGGTCTCGGATTTTTCGAGCCGCTTGGGCCAGCAGTAAACCCATCCTCGTGGCCGGGCCGGTGAAATTCGGAAAAGGAAAATCCACGCCGATCGCGCTGGCGGCGCCACCGATCGCCAGGCCATGATCGACGAGCGTGGGAATGTCCCGGGCCCCGCCGCCGCGAATAAGCTTGGCGCCGAACACCCCGCGTTTTCCCTCGCGCAGCCAGGGCTGGAGCGCGGGGAGGTTCTCGAACCATTCCATCAGCAGATTTGGATCCCCGCCGAATTCCTGAAGATTATCCACCGGAAGCACCAGCCCGACTGACAGGCTCTGACGATTGGTGTAGACGAAGCCACCCATGTTGAGGTGCAAATCTCGGCCGCGAAGGCTGCCGTTGCGGATGAGGATTTCATAAGCGGCCCCCTCGTCGGCGCCCAATCCGAAGATGCTTTCGATGGCCCCGGGAGGCATGTCGATCACTTGTTTGATGCCTTGAAGGAACTTGGGCGTCTCCCGTTCATCTGCATAGCGCTCATAACCTTCGCGCGTGACCAGGTGTGAGGCGTCGCCCTCGGCCAGGAAAACCAAGTCGGCATAAAGTGGCCCTCGCTGGGTACAGACTCCGATGATACGGCTATCATCCCGAATCAAACTTTCGGCGGTAGTTTCCGTGAGGATGGTGACGCCATGGCGCAAAGCCGCCTGGGCCAGGTGATGATCGTAGATCGGCCTCAAGACCGTGTAACAATCACGGAAGGCTTTCGGATCGCGATAGGTCATCCCCAAGAGACTGTAGCCGTCCGTGGCAAAGATGCCGCGCTCGACTAGGCGGCGTTCCCAGGCCAACGTCTCGACGCGCTCGGGGCCGAGGAGATCGGGATGAGCCAGGTTTTCACAGAAGTAAACGCAGCCGGACCAGTTTTCCGCGCCAGGATAGGCGGCCGCCTCGACGACGATGACGCTGAAGCCATCGCGGGCCAAACCGATGGCGGCGCTTAGCCCCGCCGCTCCGGCGCCCACGACGATCACGTCATACTGCGATAAATTCATCGGCGATCCTCGCCCGGCCCATACAGGGGGAAAAAGGCAGCCATGCCGTTTGGTCTCCAATCCATTTTACCTTAGGAGTCGCGAAAAAACGCAAAGGACCTGAACGGGACCCAGGTTTTTGTGTTTTCCACGTTTCTTGGCGACTAACGGTCACGCATCAGCATATAATGACGAACGATTTCCAGTCCCGATCACAATTCCTTCGAACGGAGGTTGCTATGGTCCGGATCATGATGGCTCTGGCAGTAGCGCTGCTGGCAGCGGCACCAGTCGCCGCGGACGAACTCGACAAGGAATTTGGCGCCATTGCCGGCAAGACTCCACAGGCCGTGCTGAAGTCTGGTGGACCTCAGACCAATTCAGCAAGTACGCCCTCTTTGAAAGATCAAAGCGATGCCAAGACTGCTTGGATGAAGGGAAGCGAGCTGGACGATGAATCGCCGACGCAAGCTTACCGAGCGGGCGGGGGCGGCGGCCGGGGCCGAGGGTGGGGTGGCGGCTGGGGCCGAGGTTGGGGTGGTTGGGGTCGAGGTTGGGGCGGCGGCTGGGGTGGCTGGTGGGGTCGAGGATGGGGTTGGAATCGCGGTTGGGGCTGGGGCGGCTGGGGTTGGCCTTATTATGCCAGCATCTGGCGGCCCTACGTGGGCTACGGCTTGGGCTATGGCTACGGACCAGGCTACGGGTACCCGTATGGCGCCTATTGTTGGTAGAGAGCTGATGTACGAGGGCCAGCCGCCAAAAAACGCAAGAGACACAAAAACCTAGAGCCATTTGTGCCTTTTGCGTTTTTTCCGGTTGCAGCTAATAATCCCCACATAGTCTGCACAACAGGTGAAGATGATGAAACGCCCGATGCTTTACGCATTACTGTGCGCCACGACATTCAGCCTTATTGGCTCGATTCCGGCCCGAAGCCAGGACCCTGAGCCGGTATCTCCTTTGCCAATCAATCCGCGACCTGCATCGGTCGCTCGACTTGCGAACGTCGAGGACGTGCGCCAGCAACTCGGTTTAGCGCCGGCCTATGACAACCTACCCGGCATCGAGAACTTAAAGATAGCAGTGCTTGACTACGGCTTCGACGGAGTTGGTGGCCCGCGTCGATACTTGCCGGAGGGCACGATCGTCGTCGAGCATTATGATCCGGAATTCGTTCGCCGATTTCATTTAGGCGATCCCGAAAATCGCAAGTCCTTTGCACCAGCCAATGCTCATGGCCGGACCATGGCCCAGATTATTTGGGCGATGACCGGATTCCGTCCGAATGGTCCCCAGTTCTATTTGCTCAACGCCAATGGCCCGACGATGCTCCGCCGGGCGGTGCGCTACGCCATCGAAGCCAAGGTGGACATCATTTTGTTCAGCAGCACGTTCGAAGGAGGCGGAAATGGCGATGGCCGCGGTCCCATTAACCGCGTGGTTGCCGACGCCCTGGCGGCCGACATTATTTGGATTAACGCCGCCGGCAATTATGGCGGTCACGTTTACAATGGCCCCGTGAATATTCTCCCGAACGGTTATCTTCGGCTCGGCAAAGTGGGCGACCGAAGCGGGCTGCGTTTTCGGAATTTGCTCGATGAAAATACCGTGACCATAACGCTGACCTGGAACGATTATCGCGAACAAGAGGATGCCGGCACCGACAAGGACCTGGATCTTTATGTGGAAGATTCGTTGGGGCAGGTCGTCGGCTCGAGCGAGAAGAAACAAATCGTCGCCAGGAAAAATGATCCTCAATCCAGCCAAAATCCCCGAGAACGGATCGTCCTGACCGACCTGGCCGCGGATCGCGACCACGATTATCTCATCCGCGTCAAAGCGAAGAGCGGCACGTTTACGGCGGATGACCGGGTTCGCGTGCTGATCACGTCGAGTCGAGAAGGATTTCTCGACGCCAAGACCGGCGCCCCAACCGAGGCGATTCAGTTTCTCGACTCGACCCGAAAAGGGGAAATTTACCCGCCTGCCGATAATCCATTGGTGCTGACCGTGGGCGACACCGGTCCAGAATCGGCAGTTGGACCCACTTCCGATCACCGCCGCAAGCCGGATATCCTCCTGGAGAATTCTCGGGCGGCGTTCACGAACGGAGAGGTGACCTACGGCGCCTCCAATGCTGCGGCTTATTTCGCCGGCGTTGTCACTCTTCTCAAGGCGGCAGAACCCGGTTTGCGAACCCGCCATTTGTTGTCATTTGCCCACAACGATAATGCTACGCGGGTCGCCCGACAACCGGAGATT
>Ga0137390_10006083_pt1 | contig 10247 bp, 19 predicted proteins | sample 15con2h24AmetaG_FD_104937 | JGI IMG/M metagenome (GOLD analysis project Ga0137390, IMG submission 104937) | Vadose zone soil microbial communities from Angelo Coast Range Reserve, California, USA - 15con2h2.4A metaG | ecosystem: Environmental > Terrestrial > Soil > Vadose zone > Saprolite... | reverse complement strand
TACTTCTCGCATCGTTGTCGTTCTATGCACCCTCCTTTTCCCCTTCCCTTACACTCTTTTTCCACTCTCGCTCTTTAACCATCTAGCTATTAAGCTCATCCAATCCTTTCCTTTCCTGTCTTTGTTTTGGCTCATGTCAATTGTCCTCCCGTGCCTGGATGCACTAGTACTGTAGATGTATCATATCGTTCGTGCTCAAGTCGACTTCCAATTTCAGTTTTAAAATACGCAGATCAGGGCATAAGAAAATGGAAGCTGCGAATTCTCCAAGCCACTGGGGAAAAAAAGTATGGTTCGACCCGGGTTCGAACCGGGGACCTTCTGTGTGTTAGACAGATGCGATAACCAACTACGCCATCGAACCGCTTCGAGGTTTCCCATAAGATTAAGTAACACCCACGGTCTAGCTCCCTTCGGCGGTTCAGCCTTTAGAAATAAAAGAATCAGTGTTCAATTTCCCACTTTATCATATCGACCTGCATAATGAAAAAAATTGCATACACCTCAGCTCAATACGCCACGCAGCGGCAGCAACGCACTCAGTAGTCCAGTAGCGTGTTCCCACATTGGCATCATGGCAACTCTAATACGCAAGTCCAGATCCCGTTATCATACCTGGATCATGCATTGATTTTAGAAGGATTAGCTATAACCCCGAGAACACGCAGCATTATGTCAGACTACTAGCATTCACATCACCCACGAACCTTGTCGAGTATTCGTTCGGCAGACAGACATAAGCACAAGTAGGGAAAAACGAAAGACCGACCGTACATATTTCGAAACACACATGACAGAACCCCAGTGGGAAAAAGGAAGAGAGAAAGCAAAAAAAAAACCCGCACCAGCATTGACACCGTGGTCAAACCCTCTACACCATTTCTAGAGTTTCGACCCTCGAGAAGTAGATGAGATGAGCAGTGAAACCGGCTAGCACAAAAGCGCGAGCAGAAGGGACGGACTGGTAAGCCTCCGCCTCCTTCAACCCTCCACTTTTCTTTTACCTCCCAACATTCTTCAATACCATCCGGTGAACTACAAGAAATCCTCTGCGCGTGCCCGCTTTTTCCCGCGCGCCTCCTCTGGAGCAGCGACCACTGCCCCAGCGTTGGGCACGACCTGCGCAGGCGCAGCATCAGTCTTTGCCTCGGGAGCAGACGCAAGCATGTCCTTAGCAAAGTAATATTTCGGATGCCTAGAGCGGACCTCATCCTTCATAATGAAAATGCAATCAGATACGCATATATTAGGAGAAACACAACATGGGGCTTACCGGAGAAAAGTTAGGCTCGGAGTACTTGAGCACCGTCTTCTTCTTTAACTCGGGGTTCGTCTGTGCGAGCGATGGATTCGGCAGTGTTAGCGGGGGCGGCGCCGCGAGCTGGCCTGATACGGGGATAGGGGTAGCAGATGATGAAGGTGGAACAGGTGTCGATCCGGGGATCATAGGCGGAGTCATGGAGGGATGAGGGAACGGCGGTATTACACCAGGCGGAGGGAATGGAAGTACCATGCCAGGCGGCGGTGGGAAAGGTGGCATCATACCTGGAGGAGGAAAACCTGGAGGCATTGGGAAACCGGGTGGTGGAGGGCTGCAGTGATGTAAATATTATAGTGAATAAAATAAGATCGTAAAGACCTACCCGGGAGGCATGCCTGGAATTGGAGGTGGGAAGGGAGGTACTCCTGGGAAAACGCCCGGAGGCGGTGGAATGCCAGGGAAGGCGGGGGGCGCACCTGGGGGGACCATTGGCGCGGGAGAAGCCGGAACTGGAGGAGCCAATGCGGCGGGAGCAACATATGTCTGCGGAGTGGCGGCATATACAGTACTCTGGTTTGTATCGGAGGGGGCAGGTGCGGGAGTTTCATGCGCGCCCATGAGTGCCTTGTGCGCTTCGAGTTGAGCACGTAGTTCATCTTCTGTGAGTTGTCGATTCTCTGTTTTAGGCCGTTTCGCTTGGGGTTGTGAGATAGAACCTGCGGTAAGGCCGAGCTCGATTTCCTTGCGGCGCTTATAGTCTGCGACATCTGGGGCGGGGATACCTTCCATACCGAATATCTCTACCTCGTACCCATCACGACCCGGGAGGGAATTCTCAATGCGTGGGAGGCTAGATGGGGGGCGATAAGACGGCGATTGGAAAAGAGAGAGCGAGGGGCGTACTTTTCTGCTTCGAGCTTGTGAACCTGTTGAATGTGAACAGCAAGACCACCAGCTGTGTTAAGACGGCGAGGACACATGCCACATTTGAAGTGTTTGGCCTTTTGGTGCTGCATTAGGACTGAAGGAAATTTTGAGATATGAGTATGTGGAGGGGATGATAAATGATCTACAGGACCTTTCTCATCCTCAAACTCTCGCTCGCAGTACCAGCACCAGGGGCGGAGAACCTTTAAGAGAATGGATCAATAGACGACGATAAATGATGTGAGGATGACTTGCCTGTTTACTCTTTTTTTTAGCCATCGTGAGTGACGCGTCGAAGACAAGTGGGCGGAGTGTGAGAATTACAAAACGAGACAGTCACTCGTCCTAGGCCATCCTGTATTTGTTCGCGACAAATAAATTAGTCAGCCAGGTCATGCTCCTTCTTGCAGCTTCCAGTGGCCCAGTCTGTATATTAGTAGCATAGTAACCATTCCTTATAGTGCCTTGGCATCCGAATAAGAATCTCATCCTTGTCACTTTCACATGAGTTTGTGTCGTGTGCCTCACCGCACTTAAACCCTCTATTCTTGCACGCTCCTCGTTCCCTCCTTCTCCCTGCTCGCGAAGGATACCCAAATCTAATTTGGTCCCGAGAATATGATCGGTCACAGCTGGCCAACCTACGTCTTCATCCGACTCTCCATCCTCGCCTTCCGCCTCATCGCGCCACTCTCAATTATCTATCTCGCGGCCTCTTACCATGCCGGCGCCTTCCTTTTCTCGCCCTTTCTCGGCGCCTACGCTATAATCGAGGCAGCTTTTTTCTTGCTCGTGTATTTTCCGCGAAGTTTCCGCCTGCAACGAGTACGTTCTCATCGAGGCTACTTGACACGCTGACACCCACCACTATACTAGGATGCAAAGCACCCACCACGCATGTCTCGTGCCGAACGTGAGGCACTCTTTCGCAGATGTGCCAACTCGATGACCTCGCAGTCGATCACCGGCTGGTTCCTTCGCTCTCCCGGACGCCAGATCTGGCGTGATAACGTCGTAGACTGGCTCCTCTGGGCTCTCTTCTCAGCCCGCACAGGCGACGCCAATCGAGAGTGGGAAGAAGAGCTCGACTACTATGTAACCATCATGGGCGACTATATCGGCTATACTCTTAGACCAGGGACCGACTCCGAGATGCACTGCCTCCGCCTCACCTTAGACCCTGTGCGTATGTTGCACCGACCCTTTGCCTGGTACATGGCAAGTTTTTTCCCGAGCACACAAATTCCTTGATACATTTGCTAAATCTTGGTGGCAGATTGTCTGCGCTGTCGATACCTTCACTTCCATTGCACTCTACTTTCAAGGTTTCACGCACTATAATACCCGCAAATGGTTTCACGCCTTCCCCCCACGCCCGCTTCTTGCATTGTTCTCGCGCCGCTCCACGGATACAGTAACCAATACACCCTACTGGTACCGACCCCACCGGTCTCCCACAAAGCTCCCAATCCTATTTATCCATGGCATCGGCATCGGTCTGCTGCCCTACATCCCGTTCCTCCGCGAGCTCGCTGCGCAAGACCCCGACGTCGGCATCCTCGCCATCGAGATTTTGCCCATTTGTATGCGCATCACCGAAACCCCCCTCACACGTGATGTGATGTGCGACGCCATTACACGCATATTGAATGCTCATGGGCTACGACGCATCGTCTTGGCGGGTCATTCCTATGGCACAGCCGTCTCCGCGTACCTCCTGCGCCGGCAATGGGGTTCCGTCGATCGGCCACTGACCCCTCCTACCACCCCAACTCCCCAACACGCACAACCCGAACAAGAGAGCACGAATCACGTGACAAACCACGCCCATGCCGCCGACGCCGACGCCGACCTAATCGCAGCGACATTGCTCATGGACCCGATCCCCTTCCTGTTGCATTACCCAGCGGTCGCATACAACTTTGTCTACCGCGATCCGCGCCGCGCGAACGAGTGGCAGCTGTGGTACTTTGCGAGCCGCGACGCGGACATCGCGCGCGCGCTCGCGCGGCACTTTTTCTGGTTCGAGAGCGTCCTCTTCCGCGAGGACGTCCTCCGCCCCGCCGATGCCGGCGCTAGTACTGGCAGCCAAGAGGACGGGGGGAAGGGGATCGCGCCCGGGTCTGGGTCCAGCTCAATGCCCGTCATGGTCACCCTCGCAGGCCGCGACCAGATCGTCGATGCGCCCGCCGTGCACGCGTATCTCACCGGCGGCGAGCAGGTCGCTGGGGAGTCCCCCAGCCGCTGGGCGCAGGATGCGCTCGAGGTGCTTTATTTCCCGGAGCTCGACCACGCGACGGTCTTCGATACGCCCCAGCGCCGCGCTCCGCTCCTGGAGGCGCTTCACCGGTTCGTGAGGCTCGATGAGGCCAAAGGTGGGAGCGAGGCTAGTACAGCAGACGGTACTGTCGTAGAACGACTAGTGGATGTGGAATGATACCGCCGTAGTATAGGACAAATACAATACCTCCCCCCCTCCCTTCCCAGTTCCACAGGAGAGAGGGCGTCATGTCAAATTTGACTCTCATATCTCATAGATGGCAGCATACACCTCCTGTTATTTAGTTAGTGTAGCCCAAATCGACTATCACGATGCATCTGCGAAGCCCCACGTGCGTGCAGCCTCTTCCACCTCTTCTGCATCATCTGCGCTGGCGTCCCCTGCATCCTGCACGACGGCCTCCCACACGTCGCGCGCCGCGCGCCGCTCCGCCCTACTGAGAAACAGCACTACAGTCCTGAACCGCGGCACGCGCGTCAGCGCGCACATGACAGCCCTGACAACATCGCGCGACGTGGCTTCGTGCTGCCCTGGTGCGGCGGCGGCTAGCACGGGGATGAGCGAGGCGAGGAAGGCGGGTTCGAGCGAGGCGCCGAAGAGCGCCGGGAGGGCGGTAGGATGGATCGTCTACGCGGCAGACGAGTGCTAAGGGTCAGCACAATCAGAAAGAGGGAGCGATGGCCACGTACGTTCAGCAGGGCCCAGCGCGTGGCTGTGTCCGCGGGGGGTATGCGGTCCCACGCGCGCGTAAACTCAAAGAGCGTGAGGGGGGCCGCTGGTGCTGGTGCTGGGTCGTGGGGTGGGTCAGCGACGGCAGGCAAGGGCACCTCGCGCGTCTTGAACACTGTGTCGTTGCCCGACATGCGGAAGATGCCGCCGCCGATGCGTCCTGCAGACTTTGCGTCGCGCGCTTGCTTTGCATCTCTGAACGATGCTGGCGTTGGCTTCTGCGTGGCGGGGGTGAGAGCAGGTGCAGGTGCGGGGACGGGTGGAGCTGCTGCTGTTGGTGTTGGTTTTCCATCGGGGGGTGGGGGTGTGGAAGGGGATAGCACGCGCGAGCTGATGGGGCTCAGGAGAGTGTCGGTTGGTCGGGGAGCATTGGGGGATATCGAAGGTGGCGGTTGCGGCGTGTCGTCATCGACGATAGTGATTGGAATGGGACGTCGTTTTCGAGGTACGGTGGTGGTGGTAGTGGAGGGGGAAGGTGAGGACGCGGGTACGAGAGGTATCGAGACTTCAACAGGTGTGGATTGCTGTGAGACGTGATAATGAGCAGGGCATTTCTTCCTCCTCTCGAGGACGAAACGCGGAAAAGCAAGAATAGAAGGGCGTACCGTCTTCCCCCTTTTCCTGCTCAAGATGAGCTCGTCTACACGCACGAGCTCAGCCTTGACCGCTTCGTTGTTCGGTTCGAGCTTGAGTGCCTTTTGAAGATCTGTGGGTGGGGTAATGACGGTGCGACGCGACGACACGCCAGGACAATTAAAACTTTAAACAACAAAATGTTGGACGAAGAGCGTTGATAGGAGCTAATACGCGCCGTTGTGGGCCTCGCCCAGCTTTTGGAGGGCGGCGCGTGCCTGCGCTCTGCGAAAGAGCGCTTTCACATTCGTGTTGGACAGGCCGAGGACAGTCGTGCAGTCGCGCTCGGCATCTTCATTCCTGGTTTCGCGCGGAGAGAGAGGATGGGAGGGAGAACGATGGGATTTTGGAGGGGTGGAGACGTACTTTGAGAGTTTGAGATAGGCAGCGGCGCGGTTGAGAAAGAAGGTTGGGTCCGAGGGGTCTGCGAGGGCAGCGGCGGTGTAGTGTCCAATTGCTGTGGCGTAGTCGCCCGCCTTGAAGGCTGCGTTTCCCTGCACTGATTGATGAGAGAGATTACGGAAAGGAGGGACGACTGTGTGGTCCTTTTACCTTTTCTTTGCTTGCGGTGGCTTGAGCTGTCGCCATTGGTGTCACACGATAAGTTCCGAGTGAACACACACACCACTTGACCAGACCATTACAGCGCTTCAATTTGGCTATAAAGTAAAGTAATGGCCAACGTCCCTCATCGTGCGTCCCCGCCCATAGCCCATGCAATCCCCCTCTTCGCTCACCCTCCCCCCCGTTTTCTTGCGCGCTCGTTCCTCCGACCAAGCATCACTCAGCCGCCATCTTCAAGCTACGACCCCGTCTCTAGTACACACCCTCATCCAGGAAGACACTTCGATACTCAGCGTCGCTACTGGCGATAACTATATATACAGCGGTAGCCAGAACCAGCATATATCCGTGCTGTTCCTTTCATTCATCTCTACCCCTTGTTCGTGCCAACACGTGTACTAGGTCTGGGATAGTCGCAAGTACACCCTTCAGACACGACTCCGAGGTCACACAGGTAGCGTTCTCGCCCTCGAGTACGCCTCGGATAAACATTGGCTATTTAGTTCCTCAGGTGTGTTCCGTACAAATTCCGTTCATTATATTCGCCAATCACCGAGCCGATCCACAGGTGACAGCACCGTCCGCGTTAGTCTCCCCTCTCGGCTTTCCCGGCCCGCTCTTTCTCACACTCGCATAAAACAGGTCTGGTGTACAAAGAGCCTGACCCCGCTCTACGTTATTAACCCTTTCCTCGACACCGACTCGGGAGACCTCTTCTCCCTCGTGTGGTCACCGGCACACTCTACAATCTACATCGGGTGTCAAAATACGTCTATACAGTGGTACAACCTTAGCGACGTAGCGTATGGAGGATCGCAAGGGCTGCCGTCTGGTGCATCGACCCCAAGACGCGCACACAAATTCTTCAACAGCTACCCTCGCTCTCAGCGACGGGACCCTGACCTCGAAGCTAGCAATGGCGTCAACGACGTTGTTCGAGGGACAGATGGCCACGTCGTGCTCATCGGTCCTCCCATTCCCCACGCCGAGTTCAATATTCCGGCACAGAATGTCATCGACTCGGCCCACTACGGTTATGTATACTGCATGGTACTCCTACCTTCCGCCTGCCAAAGCGCGCCGGACGCGGCGCGCAATGACGTTTTTCTCGCTACCGGGAGCGGCGATGAGACTGTCAAGGTTTGTGGCCTAGTCGCACCGTTAGACCCTTGACGGCGTATAAGACATCGTGGCTTTAGATTTGGAAGTGCTCGCCCAACGGCTTGAAACTCCTCAACACCATCGAGTGCACTCACGGCGCCGTCCTCTCCCTCGTCGCGCGAGAGGATATCTTATTCGCGGGCTGCCAGGACGGATACGTCCGCGTTTGGGACCTCCAGACCAACACATTTATTCGGACAATCATCGTACAGGAGGTGAACCCTCTCTCACATTACCACTTTGGTCGCTGTGCCCATCTTCGCTGTGTAGAATGTGGACATTCTATCGCTCTCTATCCTAGGATCGGACCTCTACGTTTGCTCCGCCAATGGGCAAGTCAAAGTGATTCGTCTTCTTGCTTATTTCCGGGTCGCGCGTTGACTTTGTTTTAGAGGTACTCGGACACCTTTGATTGTACTGCCTCGTGGAATGCGCATTCCGGCATCGTCCTGTCGTCTATCATAGCACGCAGCGCCGATCCTCTAGACTTTGAGCTTATTACAGGCGGTAATGACGGTGCTATAAACGTAATCTCGCTATATGCGTCCCATCACCTGATTCTTAACTGTCTATACGCCTAGATTTGGGACATCCATCCTGCGAATGCCGATGCCTCTAATGACGCCCTCGACGAGATACTTGACGCGGAAGGCCGCAACGCCTGCAACGGTAAATTGTGCTGTTTCGCCACTTGCCTCGCGTACTGACGGACAGTAACGCAGACATCCTCGTCTTTGCACTATCGAAATTCATCTCTATCCCGAGTGTCTCTAGTTCTGCTGATCACCGTGAGGATTGTCGGCAGGCTGCCATTTGGCTTACCAAATGCTTCGCGCAGCTCGGCGCGTCATCTAAAACGGTATGTGCCCTCGTCTCCCAGACTTCCTGCCAACAAAGCCAATCAAAACAGCTTTACGCGGACCAAGCGGCGGTACACAACCCTATCGTCTTTGCATGCTTCCAGGGGGTGCAAACTCGCCATCGGAAACCGCGCATTCTCTTCTATGGGTAAGCCAGACAGACAGACAAACAGACAGCTCTCCACTATCGTAGTCGCAAAGTCCTAACGTACGGCACACACTCACAGGCACTACGATGTGATTTCCGCTCCCCCAAAGGGGTGGGACAGCGACCCGTTCAAGTTGACCGCGCGTAACGGTTATCTGTACGCGCGCGGTGTCGCCGACGACAAGGGCCCGGTGCTCGCCGTCGCTTGCGCTGCAGCGGACCTGCTACAAGCACGCAAACTCTGCGTGGATTTACTGTTTCTCGTGGAAGGCGAAGAAGAGACGGGCAGTGGCGGCTTTGTGGACGCGGTGCTAAGACATAAGGTACGTAGTGCCTAGTCTGGCGCCTTTTTGCGATGGGTGGAGCGATGACGGTATACCCTAGGATCTCATCGGAGAGGTGGACGCGATACTAGTCAGGTGAGCGCCCACGCTTCTATGTCTAGTAGTGGATGTAGTGATGATCCGTGCCGCGTAGCAATTCGAGTTGGATAGCGTGTGATGTCCCGTCGATCACGTATGGCCTGCGCGGAGTCGTACATTGCAACATCGAGGTCCGTCCCCGCTGCATATATATCGCCTGCCGGTCCTTTACCCAGTCGTCATTTTTCCAATGTTCAGATCTCGTCAGGTAGCACCAAGGACAGCCATTCAGGTATCGACGGTGGTGCGTGGGACGAGCCGATGCAAGACATGTGAGCATTTTGCGCGCCCGTCAAGTACCGACAGTAACCGACAATTTCACAGGATCCAGGTGCTCGCGGGACTCACAGACCGCGACCGTGACCGCAACGTGCTCATACCAGGTTTCTGTGCGAGCTCAGCCCCTTCTCTCATTCCCGCCAGCACTGACTGCGCCTTACCCCACCCCGCCCTCGCAGACGACAAAGTGCGACCGCTGGACGACGAAGAAGCGGCGCTCTTCCGCCTGCTAGAAGCTGTCACCCAGCGCTCCGCCGCCTCGCTCATGTCCCGCTGGCGCGAGCCCGCGCTGACGATCCACAGCGTGCGCGGTTCGGGCCCGCACAACCCGACCGTGATCCCGGCGTCCGTCACGGCCCAGGTGTCGCTGCGCATCGTGCCCGACCAGGTGCTCGACGCGGTCTGCGCGGCGCTCGTGCGGCACCTGCGCGCGTCGTTCGACGCGCTCAACTCCGCCAATACTATCAAGGTGACGCGTAGCCCGTTGCAGGCTGTTCGTTGTCGCGTTTTTGTTTTTTTCTGACGCAGCCCTGTGTCTAGGTTACCGTGGACCACACGGCCGATTGGTGGCTTGGCGATCTGACACACCCTTGGTTCCTCGAGCTCGAGCGCGCCATTCGCGATGAGTGGGGCGCCGAGCCGATGCGCGTGCGCGAAGGCGGCGTATGTTCCCTTCTCTCTCTCTCTCTCTCTCTCCGTCTCTAACTTCTGTCTTTGCAGTCGATACCATGCGTACCCTTCCTCGAAAAAGCCTTCGGCTGCCCAGCGCTTCACCTCCCTATGGGCCAAAGCTCGGTGCGGTATTTCTGCGGTGCCTCGGGTCCGCCGCCATCGCTGACTGGCTTAATCTTTGTCGTCGCTCGGTCTCTGTATCGATAGGGTCAAGCGCACTCGCCGAATGAACACATCTCACTGTCGAATCTGCGACAGGGCAAGGCCGTCGTCGAGCGGTTCTTGCTCGCGGTCGCGGAGAGCGGGGTGG
>Ga0137390_10006075_pt1 | contig 10252 bp, 8 predicted proteins | sample 15con2h24AmetaG_FD_104937 | JGI IMG/M metagenome (GOLD analysis project Ga0137390, IMG submission 104937) | Vadose zone soil microbial communities from Angelo Coast Range Reserve, California, USA - 15con2h2.4A metaG | ecosystem: Environmental > Terrestrial > Soil > Vadose zone > Saprolite... | reverse complement strand
GCCGATCATCCTATCAACCGCATCGAGGAACTGCTCCCCTGGAATGTCGCGGCCGAAGCTGCCGCACACTCACTCCACGCTGCCTGATCGATCCTATCTGCTGTCAAGACGGCCTAGTCCAGTCGCTTACAGTACAAACCCCGAACCCCTTTAGCACCTCGGCCAGTCTGCGGTATGAGGTAGACCACTGTCCTAAATTTGGCCTCTCGACCAGTAGAGGTACCGGTACACCGCCCCTTAGCATTGGAACCAGCCTAAGGGGGCGTTATGAGAAAGAGTTCGACAGGGGCCCAGGGCGGTAAGGACGTTGTCAAGTTCGTACTCCCTGCCTTCGCAATTTTCAGCATTACATTCTTAACCGCTTTTCGAGTAGAAGCGCAAACGGGGATACTGCCCACTCCTCCTACCGGATTGGTCGCCACTGCCTCCAGCTGTGGCCAAGTCGATTTGTCGTGGAGCGCTTCTGCGGATCAAAGCGGAACTGGTCTTAAAGCCTACACCATTTGGCGCAACGATAGTGGCGTGAATACGGTCACATCCATTGGCGCAACCCGGACAACCTTTTCGGACACCAATAACGTAAAATCCTCCACCACGCAAGCGTACTATGTCGTGGCACAGGACAACGCGGGAGACATTTCATCAGCGAGCAATTCCGTCTCTGTCACCACGCCCGCTTGCCCCACGTCTCTGGGCGAGCAGGTCGTCGATAGCTCTTATGGCGGACCACTTGGAAAGAGCATGGCTACGTACGGAACGCGCTCCGCCGTGATCTACCAGAAGTCCAATATGTACTCGACCCGAGACACATGGGTTCACGTGAACGACTCGGATACCGGAGTAAATTCCAATTTCCTGCTGCACTCCAACCCCGGCTACTCTCAGATTGAAACGGATTATCTCTTCATCAGTGCAACCGAACTCTGGACCTTGTCTTACGACAGTGGCTCCAACGGAAAATTGCTCGTCAGCCAGTACCAGCTGAACGGAACCCCTCCCACCTCCGCCACGCTCGTTTCGACGAAGTCGCTGGGCGACAACTATTCAGTCGGCATGTCCATGGTCCTTCTGAAGAGCGGGGCAATCGTCGCTACCTGGAGTGATATGTCACTCTTTGGATGCGCCACGGGAAGCTGCTACACAGGCGACTTGATTGCGGGCTATGCCTATCGCAGCTCCACTGGCGCGTGGATCGTAAACACCCCGGCAACGCTGGCGAGTTCAGGAGGGGTGTACGTTCCCTGGGGAACGCGCATGGCCTTGGCTCAGCATCCGGCCGACAGCAGCGTCTGGTTGTTTGTGAAGGAGGACACTTCGTCTGCCATCGAGGCTTTGCATTTTACGGAAAGCGCAAGCGGCCTTTCTCTGGATTGGGTCAATGCTAGTTTTATTAGCCAGACCGTGGATGGTAAGAATGGGCCAGAGGGGGAATTTCCTTATCTGGTTGCCGTACCCGATCCCACTCGCAACGCAATTCTCCTCGGTTATCAGGACGAGCAATACCAATTCGTTTTCGTTGATCCTCTTTATGGAAGCATGTCCAACAATATGCTTCTCAAGCAGGCCTATGTCTCAATCGCGCAGATCGGCCCGGACGCTTCGAAGTCATTCATCTCCTTTCCGTACCAGACCGAGCGCATCACCCTCTTCGGAATGTCCGTGCTGTCCGACGGAACGCTCTGGGTGTCCTACCAGCCGATCAGTTCTCAGACGTTTACCTGGAATGAAGTTTTTGCCAGCAGCTACCAGAGCGGCGCATGGAGTGCTCCTGCGCTCGTCGGGCTCGACTACAATAATTATAACCAGGCCAGCGGGTTGGACATTTCTGTTGTCTACCGTGCTGACCAGCCCCTGGTTTATTTTAAGACCCCGGACCAGAAGATCCACGCCTTGGACCTCTCGCGTCTGGGACCGGCTCCGGCTGATACCACACCGCCTACAACTTCCATCACCAGCCCGACGGGTGGTAGCACAGTTTCCGGGACCGTCAGCGTTTCTGCTTCGGCGTCGGATACTGTCGGCGTCACCAGCATCCAGCTTCTGGTTGACGGAGCTCTAGCCGGGACCGTCACGGCAGCGCCGTACAACTTTTCTTGGAATACCACTCTGCTGGCGAATGGTAGCCATACACTCCAGACGAAAGCCTTCGACGCGGCGCGCAACGCCGGACTGTCGGCAATTGTGACCGTCAACGTCAGCAACCTGACCGCCTCGAGTCTCGCCGTGGCAGTGACCAACCCCACGAACGGGAGTACCGTGCCACGGAGTCAGAAGGTAACGGTGAGCGCTTCGGTGACGGACAACTCAAAAGTAACTCGAGTCGAGTTCTACGTTGACAACGCTCTTCTCGGAGCTGCCACGACGGCGCCCTACAACTACCCCTGGAAGGTCCCGGCAAAGCCGGGCGTATCGCACAAGGTCCAAGCGAAGGCGTACGACGCACTGGGGAACAGCGCCGCGCAGGCGATCACAGTCACGGCACAGTGATTCCTGCTGCGTGAAGAGAGCGCCCTTCTCTTTGGGGAGGGGCGCTCTTCGCCCGCTGTTCACCGTCTTTCCGCCACAACCAAACTGGCTGCTGGAAAAACCGCGCGTCGTTGTGAGCCGATGCCGTCCGCACCGGCGGACGATCTGATCCGACCCCGTCACGCCACACTGCTTTGCATTTCGCTGCTCGATTTCCCCCGCAGAAGGTGCCATAATTGCGCAACTTTTCCGCGGAGGCTGGCAACGAAGATGCGACTCAATGTCACCAGATTGGCTTCACCCTCCCTTCTTTTTATTCTTCTCGGGCTCGCTGGGTCTATTGCCCAGACTGCCGCTCCGACCAAACAGAAAGAACGGATTGCTGTGGTCGCGGGGCAAACAATTTATGAAGACGATTTGTTGCCCTTCGTACAGGCCCAGGTGTTCCAGCTTCGCCTTCAGGAATACGACGCAAAAAGCAAGGCGCTCGACAATCTGATTAATCAAAAACTACTGGAAGCAGAGGCCAAGAAAAAAGGTCTCGCCGCAGATAAAGTGCTCGAGCAAGAGGTGGACTCGAAGGTTCCCGATCCGCCCGAGGGCGAACTGCAAGCCTTGTACATCGTGCAGAAACAACAGCTGGGAAAACCGTTCAATGACCTCCGGCCTCAGCTCGTGCAATTGTTGAAAAAGGCGAGAATCCAGGAAGCCCGTGAGGAGTACTACAAGCGGCTTCGGGCGCAGGCGAGTGTGTCCGTTCTCTTGCAAAAGCCCAAAGTCGAGGTCGCCTATGACCCGGCCCGGCTCCGGGGAGACCCGAAAGCGCCAGTCATCATTGTGGAGTTTTCTGATTTCCAGTGTCCCTACTGCCAGTCGGTCCAGTCAACTTTAAAGACATTGCTTGCCAAATACGAAGGCCGCTTGAGCCTGGCGTATCGAGACCTTCCGTTGCGCGACCTCCACCCGCAGGCGGAATTGGCCGCCGAGGCCTCCCGGTGTGCCGCAGAGCAGGGAAAATTTTGGGAGCTCCATGACCTCATGTTCGCCAATCAAAATAAGCTCGACCGCCCCGGTTTGCTCGGGCTGGCCCAAGATCTGAAGCTTGACGAAAAACAATTCGACTCCTGCCTAACCAGCGGCAAATACCAGGCGCAAATTGAGCAAGATCGGCTGACAGGGCTGAAGGCTGGAGTGAGCGGCACCCCCGGGTTCTTCATCAATGGAAATATGCTTAGCGGTAATCTACCGCAGGATTCCTTTGAAAAAATTATCCAGGCCGAACTGACCGCTCCAAAGAATAAGCAAACGGCTCCCTGATCTTCTGCCCGTATTTCGCACAAGTTTCAGCTATCTCACTCGCCTCTACCCAGGTGTCATCCCGAGCGAAGCGGCTGGTTTTGTCCCGCGTTCGCGCTGCGAACGCCGGTCGCGTAGTCAAGGGATCTCTCTTCAGTGTCGGAAATCAAGTTCAACCACGTTTTCTTTTCCCAAAAAAGAAAGCACCCCTCCCCGGAAAGGGAGGGGCGCTTTTCAGTGCCATGGCTACTCGGGTAATGCTGGCAGCCTAAGACAGGGATGTTGGCCGGGAGGAGGGGCGGGTCAGTCCCGCCTCCCAGCTTGTTGATGTTACGACGTTGGGCATGACCCGAACGGGCAGATCAGGCATGTCGCACTGGCTGTCGCGGGCGCTGTCCCGGTCAACGGAACCACAGTTACTCCGTCGGGTTCCAACCCGGTCGCGTTGACTGTATCCGTGAACGAGATTCGGCCTAATGTCAACCCGAATGGATTCCCGGCGCTCCCTGGGAAGTAGCTCGCAGATCCTGCCGGTCCGGCTGTTGTGACTCCAGTGGTTACCGACAGTGTCGGGCAACCAGTGCCAGTCGCTTCTGTTTGGCCGTTCGTATAGCAGATCGATTGGTTGGGACTCAAGTTAAACGGGCCGTACGTCTTACTGTCGGCGTCGTCGGTCACCTTAACCGTATTCAGGTTGAGCTGGCCAGTATTCTTCACATCGCCGATGTAGTCCACGCGGACTTCGATCGCGCTGCCCGTCAGTTGGAAGGCGGTCACGCAGCTCTTGGTCACCATAAGTCCCGGGCGGGGACTGCAAGAGGTGGCCGTTGCATCGGTAGACGTCACGCTGCCAGTTGTATTCGTTACCGGTGGCGTGCTGGCGTCCGAGCTGGTATCCGCTGTCACATTCGCCACGTTTGTGTCTGGATGTGCAGACGTGGTGACCGTATTCGTGCTGCCGCCTGGTCCTGGACAATCGGCTGAGGGGAAGGCCTTCGAAGCGCCCGCCAGAAGAATGCCGCAGCTATACGTCACGGCTGAGCCGCCCGCGGGTGTGTCTGTGACTTTAACGTTGAAGAGCTCGCCGACGCCATCGTTAATGACGTTCCCCGCGTAGGAATAATTGAATGATCCATTCGCATTGAAGCTATCACAGCTCATTGTCTTATTCACGGAGACATGGCAGACCGGGAAGGCGCCGCCGATGAAGTCTTTGAGCACCGCACTGGTACTTTGTGACGAGCGGGTTTCTTCCAGGAAGGTGGTGAAACACACCTTCTTCTGCAGCAGAAAGCTGACGTCAGCGCCTCCCTCGAAAAATGCCTGCGTAGGGACGTTCGACGGGGTGGTGCTGGCAGCCGTGGGGTAGGGCCAAGTAACCGGAATGGTGTTGGTGTTGGTGATCGCGCAAGCGGCCTGTCCGCTCAAGGAGCCGCCGTTATCGCAGAGCGACGCTGCAGAGAAGAGGACTCGCAGGTTGCTGTCCGCGCATTGGCCGGGCGCTGGATTCCTTACCGCTGAGGTACACGCCGGGTCCCACTCGTAAACCGAGATCGTGGGAGTTGTGCCGCCGGTGGTGAACGCGGAAAGGACGAAAACGTCGCCGGTCGTGTGCGAACCGGAAAATTTACCGGTTGTGGGATTGCATATGACGCTTTTCTGGAAGAACCAGATTCCGATGTTGGCATCGCCATTCACTGAGAAGCGCTCGGCGCCGAAGATCGTAACCAGGTCTCCGCTGGGCGCGCTGTAAGCCGCCGCGTAGCCGTTGGTTAGCGTATCCTTGTCAGGGCTTGATTTGCTCGTGCAAGACCAACTGGTTGTATCGATGGGGTCTTTGGAACCGCCACCGATAAAAACCTCACTATTGGACTCGCCATTGATGAACGATCGGGCGCTAGAGTGGCCCGCCGCGCCGAATGGATTCGCGCCAGCGATGCCGGTCCCGTTAAGCAGGTCCCAGTTATCGCATGGCAAGCCAGGCGTGGACACTCCGCCTACCAGGTACGTGCAGGTTGGATAACCCGTGCCTGAGCCGGCAGTGCCATCAAGTTGGAATAACGAGGTTGGAGCCGTTTGCGCCCCCGCCACTCCGGCGCAGAGCACAACGGCGAGTAATAGCAGCAGATACTTGAACGTCAGACATCGAAATACAATTGAGGATTTAGTTCCCATATGGTGTTTCTCCTTGGTGTGTGTGCACACGTATCTTGTTAGGGGCCTGGGACAAAAGAACAGCGTTGGAGTGAACGCGGCCGAGTGGCAACACAAGGCTGCGTGTTCGAGCGAAGATAAACCTCTAGTGCGGGCAAACCACCGGTTTGCCTGCCCGCAGCTGGGGTGCTTAGGCAGACCATATTTCAATAATTTCGACGACCTGTATTTTCTGAGGATTAAGCGCACTGAAGCTTCTAGAGATCGATTACCGATATCTTAAGCTTTTGATCTAGGACGCTTGCTCCGCAAAATGTGTGACACATACGTGCACACTTGTGCCCAATTGGTACTGTCCATTAGTACTTTAGTTTCATTGGGTTGGCTAACCGCTTGCTAGCAACATGTGGAAAACTGAGAACGCAGACTCCCGAACTGTGCAAATCTCCGGAGTACCGTTACTGAGCCTTGACAAACGCTTCGCGCACTGAGCCGCTAACTACCCATGCAGTTATGGCTCAATTATTCAGGCAGTTAAGGCTAATGATCGGATTTGGCCCAGAGCGGGAAACCAACGATTTCCATCCCATTCTTAGCGCTGCTGGTCACAAAATACGCCGGCGATTGACGGCCTGTGGAAAAGTTCCCCTAGTTATCTTTTCGAAAAAGTACCATTGACCCGAGCCTTCGACGGTACTATTTTTTAGAGTGCCCCAAGCCCCCGGACGAAATCTTTCCGCAGTGAGGTTCTCCGTGGCAACGAACATACTTAAGAAGCCAAGTTTGGAAGATCGTTGGGCTCAGATGCGAACTCACAAGCGGGTGATCTCGCGAGTGAAGTTCCTCGTCGAGTGGGACGAAGATTCGCACAAACAAAGAGCCAACGCCGTTACGGTTGACGTCAGCCACTCTGGCTGCATGGCAATCGTCGGAGCTCCCTTACCGATGCACAAGCAGGTGCGATTGATCCATCCAGAAACTGGCCGCAAGGCCGAAGCGCTGGTCGTGTGGCGTGACCACGAAGCGTGGGACACCGGGTTCGAATTGGCCAAGCCCGATGCCTCGTTCTGGGGCGTTTCTTTCTAATTCTCGCAGGCGCAAGCGGCATCTGAAACCAGCTTGTCGAGTTTTTCCTTCGCTTTAACGAAACGTGTTCGTGTATCTGGTTGCGACGACTATTTTGCCTAAAAACTCGTAGAGCCGTTTGTTCCACTGGAATCGTAAATTCGTTTCAGCGAAGATCTATTCGCTCATGCGTTACGTTGCATCTTGTGCGGGTATGAGAGGGAGATTTTCATGCCTGCATCCAGCCCACAGAAAGTTGTCCTTATCACTGGCGGAACCGACGGACTTGGCAAAGCCAGCGCGATTCTACTCGCGCAGCATGGCTATCGCGTAATCGCTGCGGGCCGCAGTGAAGCAAAACGCACCGAACTTGATGCTCTAGCGAAAACAAAAAATTTGCCGCTGACAACGGTTGAACTGGATGTTTGCAGCGATGCTTCCGTTAAGCATGCCGTGCAAAATGTGACCGATTCGTATGGCGCGATCGATGTGCTGATCAACAATGCGGGCGTGGGTTATATGGCGGTTGTCGAAGAACTCAGAATAGAGGATTTGAAGCAGCAATTCGAAACCAATCTTTACGGCGTGTTGCGAGTCACGCAGGCGGTACTTCCGGGAATGCGCGCGCGAAGAAGCGGCCGCATCGTGATGTTGAGCAGCGTCGCCGGTCTGGTGACGCCGCCGACGTACGGAGCTTACAGCAGCAGCAAACACGCTCTAGAAGGGCTGAGCAACGCGCTGCGGCTGGAACTTTTCCCGTTTAACATCCAGGTCGTGTTGATCGAGCCGGGCTATATCGTCACGAACTTTCAGCAGACGGCCAAAGATTTAGCGCAGCTGTACGTGGAATCGGCAAAAACCAGCCCGTACGAAAAGATTTATTCCGGGGCCTGGGCCGGAGCGGCGAAAGGCCGCACGAAATCAAAATCCACTCCTGAAGATTGTGCACGCGTCATTTTGCAAGCTATCGAATCGCCGAGTCCGAAGGCGCGCTACGGGGTCACGCCGCTGGCGACGCTGGTTAAATGGGCCAAACGGCTGGCCAGCGACCGCCTGCTCGGTCAATTCCTGCGCCGGACCTATGGCGTAACCAGCGCCGCCGCGCCGCGAGATGGCAAGCCGGTTTGACGCCACAGATTCGCACAGATACCCTTTTGTAGATGAAGCTCGCAACATTTTCGGGATACTCGTGGACACGCCGGTAGGAGATCCGTTCGCGGCGAGCGCCGCTTCGGGCGCCACTCTGATCGCGCGGCTCCCGAAAATCTGGATTGGCTACCTGCTGGCTCTTGCAACGCTGATCGGTGAAACACTAGCGGTGGCGCGCCATCCGGAACTGGCGAAGGGCGTTGATATTACTGCCGTTCCGCTTGAGATTTATCTCCCCACATTCGTGGCCGTTGTCTATTGGCTGGTGTGCGTGCACCGCTACCATGTGGTGCTGGCGCATGTGCCAGGCTGGAAGCATCCGATTTCACCGGCGCGCGCGGTGTGGTTCCACTTTATTCCTATTTATGTCGTTTACTGGGTCTTCCGCTGGCCCGCTGCGATCGCGGACTTTGTCAATCAGCAACTGCGAACGCCGGTGATGAACAAGTGGACGGTGGGAACCATGTTTCTTGCGTCGCTACTGTGCCGTTTATTTATTGACCCAGCGCTGAGCGTGGCCATGATGTTTTTTGCGTGTACTTACATTTCGGGGTTTCTACAACGAGCTCTGGCTGCACCTGCAGCGAGCCATGTTTGAGTTACCAGGTTTGAATCGTTCCTCGATCACTTTGCTGCTACAAGGAGAATGCAGGTGAAACAAATCTGGACACGGCTGTGGGCAATAGTGATTGCCGGTTCGCTGATATGGATGGCAACACCTTCATTGGCGGCGAGTGACGCCAGCACGCTGGCGCCGCAGGAATACCAGCGCCTCGCGCACGATATCTTCAGGGAATTAATCGAAATCAACACCACGGATTCGGTGGGCAATGTGACCAGCGCCGCCGAAGCGATGGCGAAACGTTTGCGTGAAGCAGGTTTCGACGAAAAGGACATACAAATCGCGGGTCCGCGCGAAAACAAAAAGAATCTGGTGGTTCGCTATCGTGGCTCAGGCGCGCGCAAGCCGGTGCTGTTCATTGGACACCTGGACGTGGTGGAAGCGCGCCGCGAGGACTGGACCGTCGATCCATTCGTTTTTCTGGAGAAGGACGGATATTTTTACGGCCGCGGCACGCAAGATATGAAGTCCGGCGACGCTCTGCTGGTAACTAGTTTCGTCCGCCTGAAAAAGGAAGGTTATGTTCCGGACCGCGACCTGATTCTGGCGCTGACCGCGGATGAAGAAGCCGGCACGGCGAATGGAGTGGATTGGCTGCTAACCACGCACCGCAATTGGATTGAAGCGGAGTATTGCATTAATCTGGACGGCGGCGAGTTCGAAAAGGACAAGGACAAGCGTCTGCTGGCAGGCTTGCAGGCCAGCGAAAAAGTTTACGTTGATTATCAATTCGAATCGCTGAACGCCGGCGGCCATAGCTCGGTTCCTTCGCCCGACAATGCCATCTACCATCTCGCAGTAGCGCTCAACCGCTTGCAGACATTTTCTTTTCCCGTGAACATCGGCGAAATCACGCGCAACTACTTTCTGAAAACCGCCACGCTCTCCAGCGGCCAGACTGCCGCCAACATGCGCGCTGTGGCCAAAGAGCTTCCTGATCCCGCAGCCGTCCTGCAACTGTCGCAAGTGCCGTACTTCAACTCTCTCCTCCGCACCACATGCGTCGCGACAATGTTGACGGGCGGACACGCCGCAAACGCGCTTCCGCAAATGGCGCGCGCCAACGTCAACTGCCGCATTATTCCGGGCGAAGATCCGGAAGCGGTTCGCAGAACACTGGAAACCGTTGCCGCTGATCCCAAGGTGATTGTCACCATCGTGCCGGTTAAAGCAAGCGACGGCTCGGTGGTTCCGGCGGTCGGCGTCCCGCCATCTCCGTTATTGCCGGAAGTGGTTCAGGCGGAAGAAAAGACTGTGTATAGCCTGTGGCCGGATTTGCCGGTCGTTCCGACCATGTCTACCGGGGCTTCCGATGGCCGCTATCTGCGTATCGCGGGAATCCCTACTTATGGAATCGCCTGCATGTTTTTTGAACTGGACGATAACCGAGCGCATGGGAAAGACGAACGGATAGGAGTGAAGGATTTTTATGATGGAGTCGAGATAAGTTATCGCCTGATGAGGAATTTGTCGTCGAAGAATTAATGGCGCCAAGGAACG
>Ga0137390_10006074_pt1 | contig 10253 bp, 5 predicted proteins | sample 15con2h24AmetaG_FD_104937 | JGI IMG/M metagenome (GOLD analysis project Ga0137390, IMG submission 104937) | Vadose zone soil microbial communities from Angelo Coast Range Reserve, California, USA - 15con2h2.4A metaG | ecosystem: Environmental > Terrestrial > Soil > Vadose zone > Saprolite... | reverse complement strand
CTCGCCGCCACAATGCTGAAGAAATATCATGATAGCGCCACGGTGACACTGTATGTCTGCGAGAACGGTTTCATCTCAATCAATCCGCCATTGACAGACATGCGTCTCGGCAGCCTCAGTACCAGAACCACGCATCCTGTCTTCTTCGGCCTCGTACACAAATTGTTCGATGCAGCTGGACTGCGGGTGCGCATGGAAAATCCGTACCAGCTCAAGACCAAGGGCGAAATGTTGAAGGAGTGCGCTGATAAGAAATTATTGAGCGCGCATGCGTCGCAAACGACGAGCTGTGGCCGCTACCTGATACACGGCCACACGCATTGCGGTCGGTGCGTTCCATGTCTTGTCCGTCGCGCTGCGTTTCGAGCGTCTGGCATAACTGACACGACGAAGTACGTCTATAAAGACCTTGGCCGCGATGACGACGATCACGCGGCGTTTGACGACGTCCGATCGGTCGCGATGGCGTTGGCCGAAGTAGATGCCGATGGGCTGGAACGATGGCTTGGAACTGCACTCAGCACGGCTCTGCTTGGCGATGTCGCGCCGTATCAGGCGATGATCGGCCGTGGCCTGAAGGAGTTGGAGGCGCTGCTGAAGTCGTATGGTGTCAAGTGATCGACTTTCATTGCCACCTGGATCTTTACCGCAATCATAATGAGGTGCGACAGGAGTGCGACCGTCGCGGTATGTACGTCTTGTCGGTGACGACAACGCCTTCGGCATGGAAAGGAACATCTGCTCTGTCCTCAGGGTCGCCTCACATTCGTACGGCGCTCGGCCTGCATCCGCAACTGGCAGGCGAGAGAAAAAGTGAGCTTGCACTATTCGACGCGCTTTTGCCCGAGGTGCGCTACGTCGGTGAGATCGGGCTCGATGGCGCCCCAGAGTTCCGCAATTCGTGGACGGATCAGGTCAGCGTGTTCGAGCACATTCTGACTGAGTGCCAAAACGTTGGTGGGCGGATTCTGACGATCCATAGTCGGCGAGCAAGCCAATCCGTCCTCGAATGCCTTGCAAGGACTCCCGGCGCCGGGACTCCCGTCTTGCATTGGTTCTCCGGGAGCGTTCGCGATCTTACCCGCGCGATCGATCTAGGCTGCTGGTTTAGCGTGGGGCCGGCGATGCTTGCCGGCAAGCGGGGCCGCTCGCTTGTCGTTCACATGCCACGCGAACGCGTTCTGACCGAAACAGATGGGCCTTTTGCGCAACTAGACGGACGCAGCATCATGCCTTGGGAAGTCAAAGATGCAACCCGTCAACTCGCTGAGATCTGGAAGGTGTCTCAGGATTCGGCTGATGAGACAGTGCGGAATAACTTCCGGAGTCTGTGTGTCGAGTCGCCTGACACCTAAACAGCCTCGAGTTAGTGAATGTGAGGACCCGGTTGATACTCCCATGATCAGTCAAAACCTCACGGCATCGGACTTAGCATGCTTAAAGCAACCTTCATCGGTATAGACAAGTACGCTGACACTGGCGTGCGGGAGCTCAGTGGTGCAGTGCGCGACGCCGCGGCGCTCTGGGCACTAATGCTGGACTCAATGCCAAGGGCTAGCACCACTCTACTTACAGATTCCGATGCCACCATTGCCAATATTCGCGCCGCCGTCCACCAAACACTGTCCTCGGCAGCTGACGATGACACCGTCATTCTTACATTCTCGGGACATGGAACGCGCAACCACCGCCTTCGATGCAGCGATTCGCCGAGGACCATTTTTCCTATTACGCCCGCTGCAAGCGAGCTTCAATTCTCTGGGACTGGATCAACGGTGTTTCAGTGGCAAGGATCGAGGAGATGTACACCGCGAATCCAATCCAGGGCAAAATCGGATATGGCGACATCAGGAGGTTTGCGGACTCTACGCGATTTCATTTGGGTGCCGCGCACCGCATCACCAATGTTCTGTTCGTATCCGGCGGGCCAACTGAAGAGGCCATCGACCGCTTGTTGCGCCAGCTTGCTTCTACTTTTGATCCTTCAGTGTGAAGCCTGGCTCATAGACCCTAACAACGGCGTGAATAAATTTTCTTGCCCTTTTGATAATTTCTTCTGACTCACCCACATTGCAGAATTCACCTTGATGCGCGATGGCGTTTCGCTTTTGATTTATCTGCACTGCATCCTTCTTCACATCATTGAAAGCCTTGTGCGACTTCCTACCTTTGGCAAGCGGAAGCAGCAGACGGTTAATCTTCCCGTCTAAGCCGTTCGCCCATCGCAGCAAGTTGTTTACAAACTCTCCGTCGAACTTGCTTCTCGATTCGAACTCTTCTCGCATGGCGAAATTGGCAGCAATTTCTGCTGCTGTTGCCGCTCTCACAATGGCAGCCGATGCCTCGTCCCGCGAATGAAGTCCGGTGAGTTTGTGCCACTGAGATTGTATCTTTTCAAGATCCGTCCGTTGCTCGTAGCGCTTCTTTGTCATGTGCCTGCCCATTATAGCGCGCCTCACTAAAGGTATGGATTCATCTGCGGCTCGTAGTTCGGATACGTCCCATTGGCATCGGCGTCCATCCTAAGGCTCGGCATATGGCGGACTTTGAGGCAGATAAAACTAACGCGGCTGAGAGGAAGCGGTCAGCCCGTACGTCGGGTTAGATAAAAACTGAAAAAAACGATCCTCTTGTCCCGTCCGAAGATGCTCAAGCAAGATCTTCATACTGTCAGCATCGACGATAGGCACCCAATCGAAATGGTCCTCAGATTTATCGTACTGCGGACCTCCCATTGCGGAATTAAATAAAACCGCGACGACGTTGACCCCGGTTCCCGCAAAAACGTCTCTGACCAAAATTTCACGGGCGTACCGGAGATTATTGGCATCCTCCGGTTTCGGTGTGTCAAGGGTACAGCCAACGATGAGGAGAAACCTTCTTTCTTGACTGGCCGCGAGAATATCTACAGACGCTCGCCGTACTTGTGAATCTGGCGCAAGAATGTGTTCGTACTCTCCCAAAACAACAGGCGAAAGGCCGAGCATACTAAGCAACCAAGAGACATGAAGCTCGAACGCGGCACTCTGCTTCAGCTTTTTGGGTTGCTCGTTGTAGGCTTGAACCAACAAATTATCCAGCTTTGAGCCTCGACAGAAATATTGAAGTGCCTCCAATAAGATATTTCGTTCGCTTGGCGGAATCAGCATTCGGGCGACATTTAAGGAGTTCTTAATTTCACCCAACCGAGGATGAACCAGGCGTATTTCGATCCAATCATCGTCAGGTTTCAAATCTTCGACAGATACGGAACCCTTGGCTGAAAGAATTATTTCTCCCGTGTCATCAGTTTGGAACTGTGAGAGAGGTATCTGCGCTCTAAACGGTGCGTCAGCTAAAACCGTTTCCCCACGCACGCAAGCGATAACCTTCCAGTCCGGCAGGCTTCGGTGCCGCTCTACACCAACCTCAATACGTTTCTCAGGCGCGTTCGCTCGAACGTATGAAATATCCGCGAACACAGGAAGCGAGACAGTGAGATCGTAACCCGGATTTTGCTGATTGACGCTAACCTCACACAGAGCATTCGCAGCATCCAGCGCGTCCCCATAGCCAAGAAAATGCGCGGCTTGGTTATGTTGTCCTTCCAGCGGACTGTTTCCAGCGACACCGAAGCAGATCGTTAGGTTGGGCCAAGCACGTCGATCGAAAGAGCGGACATGCGAGAAATTACCCCACTGGATGCTTCCGCTTGCCTTTGACAAATCCGGTGATTGACGTAGCTGGAATCCGAAGCCATGGCCTATCTTGAGAATGCCTTTGTCTTTGGCCTCCGAACAGAGGTCCCGCCAATCGGAGAAAGGCCGGACAAAGGCATCAATTCGTAGTGAATCCGTCTTAACAGCAGAGAATCGTTCCGCGTGTTTAGCGAGCCGTGTTCTAGCGGTTTCAACATCTTCATAGGTGAGGCGAACCAGGGCCATCACGTTTACCCAAGAATCGTCTTTGCGGATCGCAACGGCGCGAATATCGATTGCGCTGTATGCTGCTGCAACAGCGTTCATCAATTCGTCTACTGTGTGCGGTACATTGCTCATTCCTTACTACCTTACCTCGATTCGACTTTGCTCCGCGCTTGTCGTCCACTCTTCTCCTGACGCAGTCCGCTTCGCTCCAATGAACGGAAGCAACGCGCTTTTGACCGTTCCAGGATTCTGATTGTGGCAGATTCGGAAGTGGTTCTCCCAAAAACTAAGTTCTTTCCGCCTGCCCTTCCTGCCAAACCCTGCGCCTAGACCGCCCGCTTCTTCAGCAAACGCTATAGTTCGCTTACGATGTTATTGCTTGAGTCCTTACCTACCGGGCATGATTAACCTCAGGCAAGCAGCTATTCAGCTAACTCTTGTACCGCCGGCGGCTACATCGCGGCGGCACGATTTTAGTTCGGGCGAACCGATGTTCAAGAAGACCTATCTGCCAACGTTTATAGTCACTCTCCTTCTGTGCTCCCTCTCGCACTTTACTGTATCTCTTGTTGCGCAGACCGCGCCTAAAGGAGCTCCATGGAGGCCCCCAGAACTACAGGCCGTCGATCCCGAAATTCGCGGGCTCTTGGATCAAACTTCTTCTACCTGTGAGCGGTCCGATCCCAATGAGGTGGTCGAGCGCGTTCAGAAAGCGGTACACATCGCGGATGTTCGTGGCCTTATTCGAGACAGAGCTCTCGCCGAGGCGGTCTTGGCATCTGCCTACATCGGCCAAGCAAAGATTGAGTTAGCCTTTGGCACGTTCCAAAAGGCATTGCAAGACGCCATTGATTCGAAAAATGCAGTCCTACAGGCCGACATCCTAATCGCATTGGCGTCCGAAGCCCAGTTAAAGGGTAATACCAACCGGTCAATAGAACTGTTAGCGCGGGCGTTGGACTTGGCGGAAAAGAGCGGGAGTCTGTACGAAAAAGCACGCTCTATCGGCGAGCTCGGCAAGCTTAAGCTCGCGCTCGGAAAAACCGACGATGGAGCGCGGCAGATTGATGAAGCGTTGCAGATCGACAGGCTAAACGGTTATCGGTTCGAAGCTATCCATCTTGTCTACCGCGGCACCTATCTGGGATTGGCCGACAAAATCGATGCAGCGCTCGATTCATTGCTTCAAGCGAGAACCAAGGCCATATCGTTCAGGGACGCGTACACCTTTATTACGGCGGAGAACACCTATGCGTTTGGTCTTATCCAAAAAGGAAGGGCCAACGAAGCGATTGAGGACCTCAGTCTAATCAATGAGGGGAAACTCAGTAAATTTGCTCCTGACACTAATGAACAGGCTTGTCTGGCGTCAGGGCTAGAGCTCCCGGTGTTACACCTCACCTTCCTTGAAGGTTTCGCAAACGCGCTCGACGCGGCGAAACAGAAGGACAAGGAGCTGGAGATTTGGCAGGAGGCCTATTCCTACAGCCATGACAGAGGCATTCCCGCTGGCGAAGCCGAAACAGCCCAGAAAGTTGCAATTCTCAGCAATCAACTTAAGAAAACCGACGACGCCCTAAAGTACTTCGCGATAGCAGCAGAGGGGTACCGGCAACTCCAAAACGAATCCCAGCTAAAAGAGATTCAAGTAGCCGAGGCTCTCCTGCTCGTCAACGCAGGTCGAGCAAAGGAAGCACTTCCGCTCCTCGACCAAATTGCGCCATACACGAGAGCTCATCATCTTAGACAACAGGAATTCAGCACGTATCTCCTGGGCGCGGAGATTTATCAACCGGCGGGCGATCTCCCTCATGCTCGTGAGCAACTGGAAAAAGCGCTGGCTCTTGTTCAACCCGGACCCTTCGACTCGGAGATTGACAATCATTTGGTGTTGGAGGCGTACAGTAGGGCGAGCGACGTCTACAGAGGACTACAGCTCCCCCAAAAGGAACTAATCGCCACCGAGAATGCGTTTGTCACAGCGCGTCACCTCAAAGATGACAAAGCTAGGTCGACGCTTCTCACGTATCTCGATCAAAGATTAGGCGAGCTCCGGGCCAAGGAATTAGCCAAACAGGACGAACAGAATGGTCAGCTCGAGGACTCGCTCATTTATTCTCTCATTATCACTACGCGCGAAGGTTCGCCTTCCAAGCCAGAAGACGATGCGTCCAGTTGGAATAGAGCTTTAAATCTGCCTACTAGAATTGCCCAACAGACGGGTGGGACCCAGGTTCTCACACAGATCCTCAACGAAATAGGTCCGCTTCTTGGTCTCGAACGGATCGCGGTGTTGGATGCCATTTCGCGCTCTTACCTTGCGTCTAATTCCGAACCAGCACTCGCTGAGAAATTTGCCCTCGAGTCTGAGAAGTTGCTCGCCACTTCCTCGGGCAATGTAGTTCTCCTTAAAGCGGAAATCGCGTGTGAACTGGCCATTGCATACGCGCGTCAATTCAAGTACCCCCTAGCCAAATCGAGGCTGGCCGATTGTCTACAGCTTGCTGGTGAGACGGAAGACAAACCAACAAAAACATTTGCCGAAGCCGCAGATATAGTCGTTCAACTCCAACTTGGCGATATCGCAGCGGCTAGAGCCTCGCTCGATAAGCTGATTTCTGGCGCTCCCGACAACCCCGAACTCCATGTCGAGCTCGCGATGTCTCTCGCGAGCAGCAAACTCTATGATGAGGCGACGTCCCAGCTCGATTTCGCAGTCAAGAAATTCGTAGCAATGGGAGACAAAAAAACGTCAGCCGGGGCGTACATGCGGGTCGCGATCGCGCTCAATTCTGACAATTCGCCGAAGGCGCAACAACTGCAGGTGCGCTATTTAAACGAAGGAGAGCGAATCTATCGCGACCTAGGCGACATCCCGCAGCAGGCGGCCGCATGCAATGCACTGGGTGCGTACTACGCCAAACTTTCGAAATGGAGGCCCGCCGTCGAGCAATTCAATAGCGCGTATGCACTCGCGCAGAAGGTGAGTCGGGACGATCTCGCGGCGCTTGCGTTGGCCGGCTTAGGGAACGCCTACCAAGTCCAGAAAGACTACAGCAAAGCCAGCGATTTCCACAGAAGAGCAGCCGAAGCTTATTTGAAAGTGAAATTCCCCTTGCAGCAGGTGATCGCCCTCGAAAGCCTTGCGGAAGACTACGAAGCAATGAGAGAACCAGACGAAGCGTTGGCATCCCTACTTCAAGCCAAGGCAGCAGCAGCCCAAATCCCACCACTTAACCAATATTTTCTCGATTTTTTCTTGGGTGAATTTTACAGAAGGCAGGGACGCTTCGAGAAGTCCCTGGCTGCATTCCACGATGCCATCGAAGTCACGAGTCAAGCGGAGGACCTTGAACATTGCGGCTATGCGCATTTGGGAGCGGCGCAGCTGGATGGGCTCATCGGGAGCTGGGAAGACGCAGTTAGAGAAACCCAAGTGGCTCTCGATTCGTTCCAAAAGCTCGGCAATAAGCAGGGCCAAGCATCCGCCTGGGCGACGCTTACGGGAATCTATAGCGACCGAAGTTCTTCGCTTAAGGACTTCGATAAAGCGCGACAGTGTTATGCGAAAGCGCGGGAGTTTGGCTACGGAACAATTCTTCAGCTAGATCTTTTGGAGGTATATCTTCAGACCGGCGAGTACGCGGAGGCCGCAAGAATTGCAGCGGAAAGCGTTAAGAGCTGTGTGAAGACGGCAGATCTCGATTGCCAAGCGCACGGCCTCTTAACCCTGTCCGAAGCCCAGAGACAGGGCGGAGATATAAAGGCTGCCAGGGAAGCATTAAACAAGGCAGGCCCGATGGCTTCGAAGTCCCTCGATCTGTATCTGCGAGGTCGTCTCCTGTACGCCGAGGCGCGACAACTCACCTCGGAACACAAATTCGATGAGGCCTTCGCTTCCTACAAGACGCTGATCACGCTCATCGAGACTGTCAAAGGCAGTCTGGACGCCAGAGACCAGAAGGCCCTGTCTGAGAATTACGGATATATTTACGATGAGCTCGTCTCGTTGCTGTATACGATGAGTGCGAGCAATCCTGGCGAACGATTGCGACACGCCTCCGAAGCTTTCCAATACGCGGAAATCAACAAGGCAAAACAATTTGCAGAATCTTGGGGACGCACGTTTGTCGACCAGATGCGAGGCTCCCTCCCGCCCAGGGTCCAAGAATCAGAACGGATGCTATTTTCAAAACGGGACAAGCTCTTTGCAGAAGTCAACACGCCAGCAATGGCCGGGGAACCGATTGACAGGAATCAGCAGGCCGCCGCCGAACTGGCTACGGCAGAAAGTCAAATAGCGGCGTTTCTCCAAGAGCTAAGGAAGATGGCGCCTCAGTACGCCGCGGTGGCTTATCCCGAAACGATTCAAATGACCGCCCTTCCATTGAAAAAGGGCGAGATTTTAATCGAATTCAAAATGACCAATGATGCGACTTTCGTCTGGATTGTCGCGAATCGCGACGGCGTGACCAATGAACTAGTCTCGTTCTACCGAGTGCCAAACACCCGCGCATGGTTTGTGGATCGAGTATCTCTTCTTCGCAAGCCCCTCAATTCAGGCCATCCGGAGGCAATCAACTGGAAGATTTCCGAGGAACTATTCCACGCTCTTTTCCCGACAGGAATATCATCCCTGATCGCCGAATCTCGCGACATCATCTTCATTCCCGACGATGCGTTGTTTGCGCTGCCATTTGAGCTATTCTCTCCCAATGCCTCAAAGGGCGAGTTTGTTTTTTTGAAGGCCGCATCGACCTACTACCCTTCAGCAGTTTCTTTTCGCCTCGCAAGGACCGCCGCGCACGCCTCAACTTGGCAGAAAGCATTTCTCGGATTGGCCGATCCCATAACTTCGCCCGAGGACGATCGATATCAAGCCGCAAAGGTGGCCGCCACCGGTATCGCGGTAGACTCGACCGTCCCAAGCCGCCAAAGCGCTGACACGGCATCCGATGATGCCCCTCGACTGAAAGCCAGGGGATTTTCCTTCGAGCGCTTACCAGGTACGGCGATCGAGATCAGGAGTATCGCCGCCATGTTGGAAAAAGCAAACGAAAAGGCTGAGGTCCGCGTCGGGATCGAGGCCACGAAGAATGAATTGCTCGACACCGACCTCTCCAAATTTCGGTTTATCCATTTCGCCACGCACGGCGTTTTGCCAGTCGATACCAACATTCAAGAGCCTGCCCTTGTCCTCTCGTACGATGGCAGCGCGCCCAGCCACATGTTCTTGACGATGTCAGAGATCTTAGGCCTGAAACTGCACCCCGAAGCTGTTGTGCTTTCGGCCTGCAATACGGGCAGTGGCAGCATCAGCAGGGCGGAGGGAGTCATGAGCCTTGGCCGCGCTTTCCTTGCGGCAGGCGCTTCCAGCGTCACCGTCAGTTTGTGGCAGGTCTCCGACGAATCAACGGCTGTACTGATGGAGGAATATTACCGGAATCTCCTAGCCGGCAAGACAAAGGGCATTGCCCTCGCACAGGCTCGATTCGCAGTTTATGCGAAAGGCTTCAAAGAGCCTTTCTTCTGGGCCCCATTCATCTTAATGGGCGAGTAAGGATTTCAAGTGTCAATTCCCGGCACCCGCGATGATCAATTCCGGCGCCGTTCCAGCGGACTTTACAGTCAGAACCTTGCCATTCGGAGATCTGTACGACCACTCTTCAAATCCTCCAAATGCATTCGGTTTCGTGCCCGTCAAGACTGCTCCATCTGAAGTCTCGGCTACTAGCTCGACCGGCGTTGCTTTGGCATCGCGGACTGTGTAAGACACAAAATCGGTGTAGACAGCCTTTGTTACGGACAGTCCCTCCCTGGTATGACCGAAATATAGCGAACCCGCCTGTGACTGGTTGTTAGCATCCGAGCCTCGTGGCTTCGTCGCCGCCGACCGAGTTATAAATCCCTTGATCACGTCGATTGCCACCGCGTAGTCGAGGTTTTGGCCTTCCTCGCTCATCGCCACCAGCCCGAGCATACTTGCGTTATTGTCCAGCACGGGTCCGCCTGAATTTCCCGGATTGATAGCCGTCTGCATCTGCAACACCTTTGCCAGATGCGCGGAGCCATCCTCGTACTTCCAGTCATAATTGTCACGCACTTGACTTACAACGCCGGTGCTGTACGACCACAACTGACCGTGCGGGTGACCGATGATGTGTATGTCCTCGGCCACCTGAACCGACGACATTTCACCAAGCTTTACGGGAACCAAGGTGGTTGGGGGCTTCACAATCTTCAGCAACGCCAAATCGGCCTGCTTGTCCTCCGCAATGACTCTCATTCCATAACCGCTGTTCTTAGGAGGCTCGGTCCCCAAACCTGGCTTGAGAAAGATGACACCGG
>Ga0137390_10006069_pt1 | contig 10259 bp, 17 predicted proteins | sample 15con2h24AmetaG_FD_104937 | JGI IMG/M metagenome (GOLD analysis project Ga0137390, IMG submission 104937) | Vadose zone soil microbial communities from Angelo Coast Range Reserve, California, USA - 15con2h2.4A metaG | ecosystem: Environmental > Terrestrial > Soil > Vadose zone > Saprolite... | reverse complement strand
TTGGAGGCCTGATTTATCAATGAAGGCAGTAAGTTCGATGAAGAGGAAGGAGGAGAAGAATTAGACGAACTGAAATGGAGGACTCTACGACTTCAGACCTATTTATGAAGAAGGTCGTAAGTGATAAGTACGAAATAAGAGGGAGAGGAGAGGACGAACCTAGTCGATCTTGAGGAAAGCCTTCCACTGCTCTTCGGTCCAAAACACATCCCCCTCCTTCTCCCCCGCCTCCTCCTTGGCTTCCTTGTACCTAGGCCAGAAGCTGTTGAAGGCCATCTTGACGATGGTCTTCTCGACCTCGTTCTTGTACGAGATATAGCCTTTTTCAAGAAGGCTATATCTCGTACAAGAACGTTCGTGGTAAAGCTGACCGAAGATCTTCATGGCGTCGTCGAAGTCTTGGACAGTCTTAGGCGTGCGCGACTTGAGACTGTCAGCGGCGGCAATCATCTTCATCGCGATCGCCTCGGAATCCGTGGGCAAAGGCACCTTGTCTTCATTGACGACATCGAGGAGGGTCATGCCCTCAGGCATGTAAAGGGTCTATGTATATGGCATATCAACACGAGCAATGAGGAGGAGGAACGATAATTTGGACTTACCACTTCGTCGTCGATGATATTGATGGGAGTAACCGGGTCCTCCGCCTTCTCACGGAAAGTGAGACCACAGATCTTCTCCGTGTTGACCGTAAAGCGGCGGTCGCTCGCAGAGATCTGGTCGCGGATCTTGAAGTGGTCAATGGAGGGGCCCGACTTGACGACAACGTCAATGTCCTGATGTTAAGCTGTGCCGGACTCTGTAGCGCAAGAAAAATAAATGATACTGACCGTCATGTAGCGTATGTCCCTAGCCTGAATGTAAAGGCTACCGACAATGGAGACTCGGGTTGTGGCAGCCACTTGAGGGCCAACGACTTGGAACCAGTTATTGAAGAGCGGCTTGAGAGCGGTGTGAAGGAGAGGTTGAGACATGGTGGTTATCTAGAAAGTAACAGTGGTATCAGACAATGAGATTACGAAATGGAAGCAGAAAGCTAACGTGCGATTTGGTGAGGAGCGTTGTTGAGCTGAGGGCAACTGCGTTAACGAGAGCGGGGATGGGGACTCTGGCTCTCGAAACGTCGATGCCTTTATACTGTAGTACGGGGATTCGCAAAAGGTCAACTCAAATCGGTTCCTCCGATTCGCCGCTCGAGTCTGGCTTATCCAAATAGCGTCTTCGATCCCGCTTGCGGCTCTAGGACTCTGCTGACAGCGGACAAGTGAGCGGGAAGAGCCCCAAATTGTATCTACCGAGTAGGCTTCCGCATCATCCTACTGATTGCTGTGCGCGGGTGATTAGCTGCACGGAGAAACTCCCAAGCCGGCCGCTCGTCGCACTGGAATGTGGTGTAGCATTTCGAGAACGGGTCAAACTACAGCCGCTCCGAGTCATGGACATGATTTGGACACGTAGTGTTCCGACGCGGCTGTGGGCATGGCCTGCCTCTGGAATACAGTAATGCAAGTTTGCGCTTTGGGGAACTTGTCGACGCACAGCTCTATTTCCAGGGTTGTACATCAACTAGCTGGGGATTGCGAAGATTTCATGTGGGTGTGCGTCATGGCTGTGAAGATCCTATGCGCCGATGATGGATAGAACGCGCAACAAACCTCCTGAGCGCCCCGAATTGACGCCCACAGCGCGACTGCTACACCGTGACACGGCCCCAAACCCGAACACAGCACAGCCAGCAAGGGAGTGAGCTCTGGAGAGTTAAGATATGACGCTAAGAAGGGTTAGCATCCCATAAACAAGTGCGTACGGTAGTCGGAAGAGCACAGCCGTGCGCATGGGCATTCCCAATTTCCCTGATCACAATTATGATCCATACGACGTACGTCCAGGATAAAAAGGCATTACACGCTAGAGACGTCGTGTCTGAGGAGGGAGAATCTGGAGCAGAACTTGAACACGTGGCTTACTGCACTATCAGAGTAACTCGGGAAGAAGCACATACTCCGGGACGGGGAAGGGGTGATAAATGTCAACAACTGGGAGCGTCGAGATCGTATTCGGCAAGTGTATGTACGACTGGGGGAAAGGGCCGAATGGCGCGCAGAGGCTCAATCTGGAAAGGAAAGGGAAGGGGTGAGGGGTGCGCGTGACGGCAGCTGTCGTCGGAAACTTGCGGTCGAAGACGCGTGACCCGGACAGGCACGAAGAATGCAGTACCCAGTGCCTTTGCGATTTTGGAGCCCGTACACACAGTGGCTATCGGGACAAAGGAATACTCAGCGGGCGACACCAGGTGGGCTCGGGGGAGAGGCAGTTGCCGGAGGACAAGCTGTGTTCTTGAGTTGGATCTACTGTAACTCCGTGACTGGCGCTGCATTATTCGCTGGATATGGGTAGAAATTCGGCATGCCGGCAGCGCCGAGTTGTTGGCCCTGCCGCGGTGGTCCGCGCATCCGATTTTTTGTCGCTGTTGTTGTTCTCGCAATCAGTCACGTATCCCAGCCGTATCCCGCGGCAGTCATGACAACAAAAGGCCTATGGGGGATGGACTGTACAGCTTTGGGGCAGGAGGCGGCAATAGGTTGCACCAGGGCCTTGACGTGGTGCTGCCAGTGAGCGAAGTTGGTCCAGAAATGGATATTCGCTGGCACCTTCCATACGCGCCGCAAAGGGACTCAGACACCGTTGTAGGGTCCTCAGTCCCAGGACGGAACGAGGGTTATCATTTGATACGGGGTGTCAGTAAGTCTCTGTATATGAGATGAAGTGACTCACGACATCGGGTGGTTTGAAGCATCACACAAGTCAAGGTTCACGGCAATGAGGTTATGGCTGATAAGGGGCAGAGGATGGCGAGGAACTGGATCAGGAAATATGAGTATGAGGTGTGTCGCCTGCAGAATGCCCTGACGGAAATTAGTGAACGCGGGGGGGAGGGGTTTGAAGGGGGGTCGTCGTACGTCAAGGCAACCGGGCGTTTGGCCAGAACTAGAGCTAATGAAGGAGGTGACGATACGAATCTTCCATACGAGATCAGCGCAAGAGATTTCCGCCATGCGCGCTTGCCCCACCTGCGCTTCTTTTTCCGTTCTGGGCCTGTCGCCTGCCTTGGGCCCAGTTATATAACCTTCCTCCTCCGTTTCGTCCCTCGCCCTCTCTTTCTCTTTCCTCCTGCATCCCCCTTGCCTTCCAATTGGCTTTCGTCTTATCTTTTCGTGCTCCCTCCTCCAGATGCATGCCTTTGGAAAGGTTAGCTTTCTCCACCTTTTCGTTCCGTCCCATTGAGATCCATGCTTTCCGTTTCAAATCAGTCATCAGGCCGCCCTGGTCAACGCTTGCACCCCTCTCCTTCTCTCCCTAACTTGTGGTAAGTATCCATGCACACTACCCTTAAAATGGATGTCCATATACTCAGTGTCAACGCGTACAGTCATTTTCACCAGGCCCACGAGCCCCCATTAGCCTCTACCATCACAGCCCGCGCTCATCTTGGCCCTCTAGATCTCGCACCGTCGAAAATTCAACAAAGGTCTCCTTCACCTAGCCCTTGTGCCTCTCCACGGCGGCCTCCATTGCCTCTTACCCCTCCCCTCACGCCTTCCTCCCTCAACGATAGCGCAAGTCAAGGTGGTTTTCCTGCCACTCCCACCGACCTTGATCCTACGAGCGCCTCGCTTTGGCGGCGCAAATCAAAATACCTTACCCAGAATGGCCCACCCACCTCCGGTGCAGACGGGTTCGTTGGCGACATTACACCAGCAGACCGTCCTTATCTCCCCCTGGCGCAGAGCCAGCAATCAGAATCTAAATCCCCATTCTCTCGCTATCTGAGACTCGATACTTCACCTAGCCGCTTCCTCTTGGTGCGTGATGTCGTTGGCACGTAAGTCTATCCTAAACCTTTCCCCTAGATTAGCAATGTCCCCAAGTCTGTTACGAATGATGGAATCAAAAGTGCTTTTGCGCCGTATGGCGCTTCCAAAGGCATATGGACCGGCCATCTGCACAGCCTAGGCATTGTTATTCTTGCATTTCATGATTTACGCCACGCGGAGAATGCCTGTCGCGCAGTTCGCTCGGGTAAGGCACATATGGTCCTTGGCGGAGTCCAGCGTGCGGTCCAACTCCATTCTGGTTTCATCTCTGTTGCTGAGGCAAGAGATGTACGTGTGCGTTTGATCTTGCTGGCGCATTACCCTTGACCCTCACCTGGCAGCTCACGGGAAATCCATCGCCTGTAACGGAAATTGAAGAAGAAGCGGCCTTTTTAATCCAAATCAAGGATCACTCCACCCAGCCATCTACCGTCCGCACAATTCTCGATCGCTTTGGCACTTTACTAGCTTTTCGTGAATGGCACCCACGCTCGGGAGATGGACAGGCGAGTCTGCACATATCGTCGCTATTTTTGTGAAACGCGTGGCTTATACTGGCTGTTGAAAAGTGGTTTTATGTTGAATATTACGACGTTCGTGAGACGCAGGCAGCATTTCAAGATCTACATGACAGACCGCACGTCCTGGGGACACAATTCGCCCTCTACACTACCAAACTGCTGTCACCCTTCCACTCTTCCGTCTCAGCGCCTCCGTCATCGACACAAGGGCTCAAATTCCAAAACGCCATCCCGTTTCCGAGTACTGAGACCCCAATAACGGAGGAACTGCCACCTTCACGTTCTGCGAGACCGCGTAGCGCAAGTGCAGAGGCAGGAGACGGTATGAAAGCATTTTCTTTGGCGAGCACACGACTCGCAGAGGACCTCCGCAGACGGATTACTGCACCCGCTGACTGGGAGCCAGAATTTGTTGACTCTCCGGGAGAGCGTCGGCGTAGCCAAAGCTTTGATGCAACTCAGCGCTTTGTCGACAGCCAGGAGAGTTTCCCTCCGGCTGATCATCACTACCCAGAATCGTGTACGTATCTGCGAGGGACACACGAAGTGATCTATGGACACGGTCAGATTAGGGCATATGACTTGCATCCTTGCACTCAATCGTTCATTCCTACGGGTCCCGTCGCATATACTCCGGAATACATTCTCCCCCGGCCAGCACACGGTCACAACTCCTGACGGATCGCTCCCTTACACACCCATTCGCCTTCACAGCGCGCGTCACCTCAGGCAACACAAAATCATCCGAAGTACCGCACGCCTCCTTCGCATGACCCGGGTGAACAACAGATGGACAATAATCTGAACATCGCCCGTATCGAAAACGGGCAGGACATGCGTACGACGGTCATGATCAAGAACATCCCAAACAAAATGACCGACAAAGACCTGATGACCTTTATCGAGCGCGTCTGTGCGAGGCGCATCGATTTCTTCTACTTGAGGATGGATTTCAAAAATGGTATGCGCTCTTTGTGCTGGAAAGCGACCTGACTGACGGAGACTTAGGCTGTAACGTTGGGTATGCGTTTGTGAATTTCATTACAGTCGACGATCTCCTGCGCTTTGCCAAGGCGCGACTCGGTGTCAGGTGGTGAGTTTTTTGGTTTTGCTCCTTAGACACGTCTCACTAATATGGACGCAGGAATATGTATGCCAGCGAGAAAGTTCTTCAAATGTCCTATGCCAACTACCAGTTCGTACTCTTGCTTGGCTTCCCGTGTCGTTCAGGCGCTAACTTGCGGATACCAGAGGGAAGGAAGCCCTCGTGGAGAAGTTCAAGAACTCGGCCATTATGGACGAGCGTGAATCCTGGCGGCCCAAAATTTTTTACTCGAGTGGGCCACAGGCCGGCCAACCCGAGCCATTCCCTGCCCCAACACATCAACGCCGTAAGGAGCGCAGTGCGCATAACCGTGGAGCATTGTATGTTCCAGGCGCTGCACGACTCCATGGTCTTAGGACGGAGGAACACGACCGGGGAGAGCGCCACATGCGTTGATTGTTTCCGAAATTTCCCCCTCCCTCGAAGTTACGAAGGAGAAACTCTGTGTCGGCGTCGTTGCAATGGACTACAAGGTTCGAACGTTTTCCGTCTCGTTTTTATATGCGCATGCGCATCTAGATACCTCAGCTGCTGTTTGTCTGTCTTAATGCCCGCCATTCTCGCGATTACCCAAGCCTTCGCAAACGTGTATATTACTAGCTAGTCTTCACCTCGCTTTCCTCGTCGCTTAGGTGTACGTCTGACTTCAAAATAACAAATTGATCGTAGCGTATTCCTTATCCTCGCAGTCTCTGCCTGTAGTCATAGTCGTTCCACATTACGTTCCGTACAACCGTCATGGGCAGTTGCCTGCCGCAGCGGCGAATCACAATAATCGCACCAACTTAGATTCGAACAGCGGTCGCACCAGAGATTAATATATTAATAAATTGCACGCGAATGATCATTAATGTCGGCTTACGACTTGGGAAGGTTCGATGGTCGGTCGAATCGAACATGACGGATATAGAATCTGACTTGTCCAGATGGCGTTTTCACTTGACCTTTGACTTACTCCCACGTACTCTAGTTGTCCCGGCTGGTAGACCCTCAATACCCAGGATGCCCCCAGAACTTGCTTGCAGCGCTTCTTTAGAGACAATTGGGCTATTACCCCCGACTGCTGTCACTATCGCTCCTGTCGTGCCAGTGGAGTCTGTCATTCTTATGCTTAATCGACCCCGAGCGATTCTATGAGGTCCTCGGTCGGACCTCGTACCTCCATGGCGCTTGACGAGTCCCCATTATTCATTGATATACTGAGGCAGTTGACTTCTAGCTCGTAACATGTGGCCGGAGCGAATAACTTCACTAGTATAGTGCTAAAGTAGTACTACTGTAGTGTGCTGTGCAGCTTGAAGGTTCGACTTCCGGTTATTGCCGGCCCGCCGCTGGCAGGTCCACCCACCGCATGGCTTCGATTGCTTGTGCGAGCATGTGCCACCTGGCAGCCTGGCAGCTACCTATGGGCCTGCTGATTCAGGTTGTGGGACCTGGCTGACTCACAACTTACCGTGCCGCAGCCATTCGTAAGCAGATACTACTAACAGTCTGATATCTAAGGACTGCAAGGCTGCGCAACTTGCACGCGCGTTACCAGCGTGCCTCCCTCGTTCTTTCCTCTCATTACCATGCCTACTACCTCCCCGTCGCCTCCCCGCTCCCGACCTCGGCTGCGTGTCGGTGCCATCCAAAGCCCATATCCTGCCATCAGCGACGTTCTTCCCGAAAGTCAAGTTGACGACGAAACTGCCGAGCTACTGCACGAGTTCGTACACTCTCACCCACACACACCAGTGGAGGAATTGTCCGACCCAACGACATACGAGATTGGCGGATCACAAGTCGATAAGTCAGCGCTCGAGGCACAACGTCGCGAACGCGCTGCACGTCCGTGGTGGCGGCGCCCTTCGGCGACATGGTGAACGTTTCGTCGACGTCGGGCCCTTACGATGATCCTGATGGGTTACGAATAGGTTTATTGTCCTGAGTCCACTCACTATGCTTGCAGTTTCTGCGCTCATCGCCCCACGCCTACAACTCTATACCCACCTCATGTGCAAGGAACTCGATGCAGACCCATGGATCCCGGAGAATGGAGACATAAAGCCAGACATCTGGTCTGTGGGTTCGACTCGACCCGTACCCTGTGCTGCGGACCCTGTGGTCCAAGCGAATGTGGCAAAGCTTCTCACGAGTCCGTGTAGTCCATATTTCCTGACCTCTTGAATTATGTCTTACGAAATCCCCGTTAGTCACGGCAATGGTCCCAGGCATCTTAAGTTGCTTGACAACCCCCTTCTGGGGATCGGTGCGCGCTCCCATTACGTACCGTCACTGTATTCGCCTGAGACCTCTAAAGTTCTCTGATCGATATGGCCGCGTGCAATTTCTCGGCATCAACGTCATTGCTCTACTCCTGTCCGACGCAGCACTCGCGGCTCTAGCTATAGCGCCTGAGTACGTTCCCGGCGGTTATTGGTTCGTCGTTTATGTATCTGTGTTTGAAGGTCTCATCGGTGGTAGGTTTCGTCTTGTGAATTCGACAACGCCAAGTGATGATTTATCATCTCCCAGGACGTTCCGCGGCCATTGCGGCTACCCATGCATATCTTGCAGACTGCAGCGATCCGACTACAAGGTCCGCGTTTATACCCCAGCCCACTGAACGTGGCTAAAAACAAATTCTGTAGATCACGAATATTCTCCCGATTTCTTGGACTGTTCTTCATCGGTGTGGGGTTCGGACCTAGTTTGGGTGCACTCTTCGAACATTTATTCGATAATCCCTACGTGGTATTCTACCTTGCGCTTGGCTTGCATGTCGTCAATGCTCTCTTCACGTGGTTTATCATCCCCGAGTCTCTCTTACCTGCACAGATGGACGCGGCTCGGCGCACTAGAGGAAGAGGAGGCGAGGTTCATTGGTTCAGCCGGATGTTCAGCTTCCTCTCGCCTCTCGCGGTGTTCGCGCCTCTCCAGCAAAAGGGGGGTGTGAGCCCACAAAAAGCGCTCAAGAAGGATTGGTCTCTATTATGGCTGGCGCTCTCATTCGCACCTGAGTCGTTGGTGATCGGAAGCATGGCATACTTGCTTCAATATGCTGTCGGGAAGTTCAACTGGACCGCGGAGATCGTAGGTGTGCAATTGAGACAAAGTCGGTCCCTTCTAAGTCCTTCACCAGACTGGATACTACATAAGCCTCATGGGAATCACCCGTGCTCTTTTCCTGGTGATAGGGCTGCCTGGTAAGCACTAGACTCCCTGTGCCACTCTACTGTCGCAGCTGAGTGGCGTACTGCATCTAGCTATCCTGCGCTTCTTTGCGCCCAGAAGCCCTCCCATTCAGCTCCCAACTTCACCTGACGAAGCCCTCAACGCGAGTTCCTCCCGTATACCTCCCCCACCCTCCCGCGATCCTGTCCACGTTCACACGCCCAAAGTCGACCTCGGCATCGCAAAGGTGTCACTTGCACTGCAAGCAACGTTCTTTACGCTCATAGCCGTCTCGAAAGACGTAGGCGTGTTCGTCACCATCGGCGCGCTCGGTGCGCTTGCTGCGGGTTATTATCCCACGGTAAGCAGCTTGTCGTTGGAGCTTTATACGCGTCGTGGCGGAGCGCCGTCCCAGGCCGGGCAGTTGTTTGGCGCGATGAGTGTGATCCAGACTATCGGGTGCGCTATCCCTACAGAAATCTTGTGTGAGGTCGGTGTGATGTTGACGCTAGACTGCGTCCCAGGAACCAGGTTGTTGGTCCAACGCTGTTCGGCATCATATACATCAAGACGGTCGCCACGTTCCCCGAAGCGATATTCTACGTCCTCAGTGCTGTGGTCTTGCTCTCCCTCTTGTTCCTTTTCCTCGTGCAGATACCCCCCGATCGAGGTGGCTTAGATGCGGATGCAGAGGCACCAGCCGACGCCGACGTGCCCGCAACTGTCATAGACAACGAGTAGAGTGCGCATGTAGACGCCGTCCAGCTGCATGCCCCGCATGTTGAATGCGTTTTATGCATGGCCTGTACTACGCTATGAGGAACACGGTTCATCATTGTAGTATCGGGTTACTGGAATGTGCTCGTGGGACAGGGATAAGAGGCTTCGGGTCTCCAAACCAAGGCGCCGGACGGCAAAACAATGTAACTCGGATCAACATCAGGGGAAAGGCAGGAGGAAAAGAGAGGGGGAAACCAGAGAGGGCGCGCAGAAGTTTTCTCGTAATACAATTAAGGGTTTGTCATTCAACACTTTCAGTTTCAAAGTTCCTCTTTCAAACGTAGGCGCTCCTCCCCGCATCACCTTTCCTTTATATTGTACACTACTATACGTGTTCACCACAGCCAGGGAGGGGCATCATATTGTATACTTGAAAGCTCCTGCGCCCTTCAAGTTCCACTTCTCGCCGTCGGCAGCCCGTTCCCAACCTCGCCATTTCCTCACCCGCTCGCTCACTGGGATACTTTGATGAGAAACTTTGCGGGCGCCGTGGCCGCCCAAGCGGATATCTGTGATGACATTACAGACGCCGAGCCTGAGTCAGCCAGTTGATGATGTCAACTCGGGCGACCAAAGTCCCAAGGATGACGCTTTTGTGCTTACTCAGCGCCCCATGATGATAAGGCCATCTATACACGGCCTCAGAAGTGGTCCAGATTCAATCAAGAAAGAAACAGTAGTACAAATGGTGCGTTGAAAGCAAACAAAACTGGATACAAACATCGCAAAAGCTCCCATACACACAACTACTTCGCTTATGGCGTTGTGATTGGTCTAGGTTTGCTGTCTGAAACGCTTCTCGATGACGTCACTGTTGAGCGT
>Ga0137390_10006062_pt1 | contig 10265 bp, 16 predicted proteins | sample 15con2h24AmetaG_FD_104937 | JGI IMG/M metagenome (GOLD analysis project Ga0137390, IMG submission 104937) | Vadose zone soil microbial communities from Angelo Coast Range Reserve, California, USA - 15con2h2.4A metaG | ecosystem: Environmental > Terrestrial > Soil > Vadose zone > Saprolite... | reverse complement strand
CTGGTGCTCGCGCAGCAGTCCGATAGGCCAGGCACGAGCCCCGGTATGAGCGGCTCTGGGACGACCGGGAGCAGCACGGGGACGCAGTCACCGTCGATGGGGACTATGGGTGCCCAGAATGCCATTCCCGCCACCGTGGCTGACGTGAACCATCAGAAGCATACGGTCAAACTGCACATGCAGAGCGGGGAAACGGTCGAGTTGAAGGTGCCTGAGCAGTCGTTGACATCCCTGAGCAAGGGCGATAGCGTACAGGTATCTATCAACAAGGCCGCAGGGCAGTCGAGTATGCCCAGCACGCAGCAACCACGGCCAGAGTCCGACACTGGGAGCACCGGGACAAGATCACGGTAGCACCGGACCTGCCTTGAGTAGGAGCGGCAGGGAGCTGCCAGCGTCTCTGGTGGTCTCCCTGCCTAGCAGTGAAAGCGGGCTATCTCCCTCCACGCCTGTACGATCGTGCGGTGAAACGCGCGCAGCTTGGCTGGAATGTGCACCTCAAAATCCTTGAGCCTCCGGAGAGAGTATTAGATTGGGATGGAGAAGAGGAGAGATGAACGCGCGGAGAGGCAAGGGTAAGGGCGTACCCAGTGTGGTGACCCCCACCCCTGCTTTCTCCGGAGAGGGGGAGACAGCTTTGCCACATGACCTGGCACCAGGGCTATCTCTTCCAGAGTAAGCCAAGGAGCATCCCTACCCCTGCGGCGATGAGCACAGATTGCAGCGGCTTGTTGCGGATTCTATCCTCAAGCCCCTCTTCAAGCTGGCCCATGGTCTCACGACTCAGATCGGCGAGCTGCGACGCCGATGTCCCTACCTGCTGCATGGCCTCTTGCGCTCCTTCTTTGATCTGGCTTCCCTTCTCCTGAGCCCAATCGCGGACCTGGGTGCCCATCTCTTGCGCCCGCTCTTGCACCTGCGCACCTCGTTCACGGATCTGCTCTCGCATGTCTGACGCGTGGTCAGCAGCTGGTGTCCTCCCCGGTTCCTCGGTCGTCCCCTGTATTCTCTCAGCCATAATGTCTCCTTTGCACCGCTGTGCGGCTCAGCCAATGGATGTACCCATCCGTTTCAATACATGCCCGCTCCTCGGAGTAGGACCAGAGCGTTCCAGCCGGCAGAGAGTGCAACATGTATGCCAGGTCACGGACCACAGTCCAACAGGTCCGCGACCTCCTCCAGGATCTCTGTAGAGAGATGCTCACTTACTGCACCCATGACCCGAAACGCCTCAGGGTCTGGTGGTGCACTGTCATTGTCCGCAGCAAATGCCTGCCAATCCTCTATACTGCTCCAACATGCCAGTGCCATGAACTCTGACCGATCATGGCGGCTGCGCATGAGCAAGCTCCCACCAGCCCCTATGACTTTGGCCCGAATGGCGGCTGTACCCTGCGTCCAGGCCTGGATAAACTTCTCCTCCTCCCCTGATTTCACACGCCACCGAGCTCCCTGCCGATCCTGCGTAGCGGGCAGCTAGATGCAGAGAATCTCCATCTGTACAGCCCTGCCTGTAGTATATGGCACAAAACTTGCTCTCCCTCTGTGTAGTCTTAAAGACCTTTTCGACATGATCCAGTATCCTCTCGCCCTCTGGGAGAGGGAGCTACGCGTGTTCACAGCTCTCACGAAAGGAACGAGTATGGCTGAGGAGACAGGGAAAGAGATGCGCGCCCAGGCTCAAGAGTTGATAGCGCAAGGGAAAGAGGTTGTCGCTGAGTATTATGAGGAGGGTCGCAACCAGGCCATCGCGTGGCAACAGCAACTTGAGAACCAGGTGCGGGAGAAGCCTCTCCAGTCGCTGTTGATGGCAGTAGGTGTTGGTCTCCTGCTTGGCATGCTCCGGCGGCGCTAATGGCGCGCCAGGGCCGAGGCATCACACAGGTGCAGTGGTAGACCCCCTGGACTGGTAAGTGAGAACTATGGACACAAACGGAGCACGGGCGCATACGACGCCCGGTGAGCAGGAGCCATCCCCAGCCGAAGCGCTCCGCCGCCTACAGCAGCAAGTGGGGGAATTGCAGGCGTACTTGACGCATTTTGTCAGCGCCAAAATTGATGGGTTTGTCCTGTCCGCCCGGCAGCTTGCTCTCTGGATCGCCCTGGGAGTGGTAGGCTTGGCGGCCACGGTGGGGCTCGTAGTCACCGCAATTGTTCTCGTGCTCGTCGGGGCAGCCGACGGATTCGCCCGGCTCTTCGGCGGGCGATGGTGGCTGGGTGCATTGGTGGTGGGAGGGGGGATTTTAGTCCTTCTTGCCTTAGGAATCTTTGTCGGTATGCGTACCTGGCAAAGCAGGTGGCGCCAGCAGAAGGTGCAACAGTATGACGAACGCCAGCTCCAGCAACAGAACACATTCGGACACAGCGTTGCTGACCGAGCCGCAGACGAAACGGCACTACAACATCAGCGATGAGCGGGTATTTCTCGCCCAGCAAGCTGCGGATGCCAAAACTGCCATTCAACGCACCGTGGCGGATATGCAGGCTACAGCCAAGGAGGCGGCAAACGTAAGCTGGTGGACACAGCAATACCCCTGGTACGCTGTGGGTGCAGCGACCATACTCGGATTTGTTACCGCGACATATGTGCTGGCGCCCGCAGACCACCGGCCACGGCCAGCCCCACCGGCCGCGAGCCAGGCGGCAGCACGTCCATCCTGGGCGGCGTCGCTGTTCGAGATGGTGCGTAGTACGCTGATGAGTATTATTGTTGACGCCCTGCACACGAAGGGCCAGCAATCAGGCCGAGCCCAGCAAGCTGATACCAATTCACACTAGAGCGAACCTCTGGCCTGCTCGACAAAGCTGATGGTGCGGCGTTTTTCCGGTGCCCCGTTGCGTACCAGCTTCAGGGTCAGGTGCACCGTCTGCAGATGCGCGAGGACTTTGCAATCGTTATTCCTACCGTCCTTGCCATAGAGCACGAGGAGACCCGGGGAAAGGTAGCCAATTTTCGACACGAGAATAGGCTCCTCACCCTGGGCGTGATAGTAAATCTCTAACTGCTCGCTTTCCCGCAGTTCATTTTGAGTGACCTCAATCTGTTGACGCAACTGCTCGAAAAATTCATCTGCCAGCTCGTAATACACGCCTTTGAGATACTCCGACGTGGGTGCAAGGCCTTGAAAGAGACGTTCGAGGTGTTCGTACATAGGCGATCCTTGTGCGTAGAGAGTTGCCTGCTGGCAGAGCCCCCCAGCTACTGTAGCGAGCCATGCAGCTGTCCCGCAAGGCCCACAACGCTACGTCTGGCTCTTCGGTGCGCACCTCCTTGGCGCTTCATACGCGCGTTTGTCCTCGCGCCAGTCCCATCACCAGGGAAATGAGGAAGATGACTAGGAAGATGTAAAACAATATTTGCGCCATCCCTGCCGCAGCGCCAGCAATGCCGGCAAAGCCGAATACAGCGGCTAGAAGCGCAATCACCAGAAAAGTCGCAGCCCAACCCAACATAGCTCTTCTCCTGCTTCTATTATTTCGCGGCAGCACGGCGGAGGCTGTTCCACATCGGCATGCCCTGCGCATCCCGCAGCGTTATGACCTGCCCATCAAACTGCACTTCACGTGCCATGAGCACCGGCTGTCCCTCAATCTCGGCCCAAGCACCGGTGACCTGTACACGGGTGTTCTCCTTCACGTCGAGATCCTGGCGTTCCAGGTACCACGCTGGCCCAACCTGTACACGCGTGCTCTTCCCATCATCTGTCTGCACCAGCATCTGCATACCGGGAGCCATACCAGGCATAGGAGCGCTGGTCTCTATGCTGACAACTGGACCGCCTATGGTCTGTTCCTTCGCTGGGTCATAGAGCCGACCATAGGGCGTGTCCACACCCCAACCACCGCCTCGCGGTTCGCCGGCAGGCACATCCCCAGGCTCCTTCCCCTTTTCATAGGCAGGGGCCTGCTGCAACATCTGTGGTGACACGTTGAGCACCAGGGATTTGCCGTTGCGTGCAACCTCAAGGGCATTCCAGGGCACGATGACGGACTTCTCACCCATCCCCAGAAAGCCGCCCATAGCCACCACCGCATACAGCACACGTCCGGTGTGCGGATCAAGCATGAGTTGCTTCAGGTTCCCCACGTCTTGTCCCTGTGGGTTCTTGACATCGCTGCCTAGTAAGGTTTCAGTCGACAGCAGCACCCCCTGCACTGCTGTGAGCGCGTCAGGTTTGTGGCCTGACGCTGAGGGATGACTTGGGGAACTTTGACTTGCAGCTTTGCTTTGCTCTGGTGGTGCTGGTTGCTGCGCGAAAACGCCACATGCCAGCATAAGACTGAGCACAGCCAGCATGCCAAGAAAGACGCTATGCTTCTTCATACATGATTCCTTCCTGAATACGCCTGCCTCTGCTGGTCTCTGTGGGCAAGATCTGTGCCAGTACGTTGCGTACTGAGCATTCCCTAGTCGAGGGCAAGGCGGGTGGCCCAAGCGCATCTCCCTGGCATCACTGGTCGAGCGTTGTCTATCGCAAATTGAGAGGGTATTTGTGTCATTTTGAGAGAGGCGTATAGGACAGGATGGTGCTACGTAGAACTTCATGGACCGAGACGCACGCTACTACTTAGGGCAGCACGAGGAGGTGTGGAAGATCCTCTGCGACGCCGGGATCATCATGCTCGATGGAGACGCCTGTGAGCTCCACGGTATTGGCTTTGCCGATGTCAAGGGTTTTGGGGGTGGCTTTGGCCAGTGGGCCCTGCAGACCTGGGGCGAGACGACTACCAAGCAGTTTGTCCACGAGGCGGTCAATGAGGCGGTGGATCTCGAGTCGGCGTTAGCAAAATTGCGGACGCCGCAGCGCATTGTTGTGCTACACTCAATCTTTGCCTTTCTCGGCTCGAGCCGGCTCGAGGAACCATTAAATCGCTATGCTGTGACTGCCGTCTGCCACGGCCATGCCCACCACGGGTCTCCAGAAGGCCAAACGACAGCAGGAGTTCCGGTCTACAATGTCGCTGTGCCACTTCTCCACAAGACGTATCCCGACCGCCTACCGTTTCGCCTGGTGGAGATTCCGGTGACACCGCAGTAGGGGATAAAGATATGGCGCTCTCCCAGGAAGCTGAAAGACTGGAAGCACTGGCGACACAGATTCGCAGCTGTGTGCAGTGCCCGTTGCATGCTACACGGACCAAGGCCGTACCGGGGGAGGGTGCGCCGTCGGCACGCGTGATGCTCATTGGCGAAGCCCCAGGCCGCGAGGAAGACCAGCGTGGCCAGCCGTTCGTCGGTGCAGCCGGGCGCTTTTTGGATGAGATGCTGGCCGGTAGCGGCGTCAACCGCAGCGACCTCTTCATTACCAATACGGTCAAATGCCGTCCGGAAAACAACCGCCCGCCGAGAAAACGCGAAGTCGACACGTGTACCTCGCTCTACCTCTTCGAGCAGATTGAGTTGATGAACCCCGCCTTGATTATGTTGCTTGGCAGTGTTGCCACTAAGAAGCTGCTCGGCGTCAACAGCGTGCATGAGGTACGAGGGCGGGTGATCGAACACAACAACCGCAAATACCTGGCGGGTTATCACCCCGCAGCGTCGTTTTATCGCGAGGATATGGCCGAGAACATCAGGCAGGATTTCGCGTTGCTCAGGCAAGAGCTGCAAAAACTCGTACCACGCCCTGACGCGTGCTGACCCTACGTCTCCTCCTCAGACACGCCAGTGTTCATGCCGTGCCCAGGCCCCTGCCTCTCTCATAGTAGGAGCCTTTCTCGTGAACTCTCTCATTTTGGCAGAGCATGACAGTCCCCCGCTCAATCAGACCGCGTGGGATTGGGCCACAGGCCACCCACCTCTATCCATGACACCTTTCTCAGTAGGCTGGCACAATTTTTGCCTCTGGTCCTGCTCAGGGAGCTATAGTCTGCCGTGCTGTGTGCAACCAGGCTATGTGAGAACCTGTCTTGGGATGGGTAGAGCACGTACCGGGTATCGAGGTCGATGCAGACCTCCTATAGCTCCCACCCGCATTTTCCGCTGATCTTCTGTAGAACGAACAGAGATGGGCGAGGAGACAGGGAAGGGCCACATATGTACAGCATCTACGGCAAGACTCTCGGTATGGCGATGGCGGCCCTATGGGTGGTGTTCACCCCGATACAGCCCGCCCCACCGACGACGACTGCCACCGACCATACACTGCCACACCCGCCGGCAGCGCACGTTGTCCTGTGGTCACAGTCCGAGGAGCCTGCCAGTGTCGAGTTGCGTGCACCCGAAGCACTCGTGAATGCGCTGCTAATGGAGGAGCGCTCCAGTGAGACGCTTGACCTGCGTGTGCCTGAGGCACTGCTGGAGCATCTGTATGGTGCAGGACAGGTGTCGGGGCTGAAGAAGAGCCCAGCCCCGTGGGGTGAGTCCTTCTGAGGCAAGATCAGCGTTGTTCTGGACTGGCCGCGGCCGGGCTACGCACCAGTAAGGACTTGCTTTGGCCAGAGGTGGCCAACCGCAGGGCATCTGCCAGGGCCAGCAGGGGATCAATACGCGCCACATAAGTAAACGTTGCGGTGGGGTACATGGTGGCTGAGACCAACCCGATCAGGACTGGCTTGCCGCCCTGCAGGGCGAACACGGGAGACCCGGAATCCCCTGACTGTACCGCCAAATCAGCCGTGAACATATTCACGTTGAGCTTGGTCTGCGTCAGATAATTGGTGGCCACCGGCACCTTTGCCAGCACTTTCCCGATGACCAGGTGGTCCTGCCCCGTATCGTACGCCTTCTCGTTGCGTGCAGTCACAAGAGTTACGACACAATCTCCGGCCTGCAATCCTCCCGTAGGCTTCTCGGGGTCTCCCGTTCCGTAGGACAAGACGGCGGCATAGGGCAGCGGCTGTAAGCTCCGCTGACTGTCTGCCTGAGCCAAAGCCAAATCGTACGGCGTATTCACATGGGCAACCTGAGCTGGCACGCCCTCCTCGCCGGGCGCCGTCCGGGCTACGAGCGTCATACTGGTCACCCGCAGTGGGACTGTCTGCACGGTAGCCTGCTGTGCGACAGAGACTTCGACGATATCAGGGGTGAGGGCATGGGCCACCGTGGCCAGGATATGTGGAGAGAGCACTACCCCGCGGGCGTCTTGAGCAAATGGCGTTTCGACAATCTCCCGCTGAGCACCTGGAGTCAGACCAAACACCGCTTCGAGCGTCGGCGCCGTCTGCCCGACCTTCCGTGGTTCATACGTGGCCAGGGCCTTGCCACGCAGGGTCAAGCGCGGCACCATGGCTGCCAGGACGCTGGAGTGTCTTCCCCCCTTTTGCTCAGATGTTCCAGGCCAGAGAGGCCCGAAGAGCGGATCCTGCGCTAAGCCGGAGCAGTGGTGGGCGAAACCAGGCGATTCTGGGGCCGCGTATCCTGGCGCTGTCCAGGCGAGGCGGAGCACACACAGCAGCACAGCGCCTAGGACAGGCCAGCAGGAGCGCTTTGGCATAGGGATACGACCGCGTTGTGGCAAAACGCAGGTATGCTGAGCAGGGGGCCTGCTCTCCGGGAGACAGCGTCGTAGCATGTGATGTTTTCCTTGCCCACGGGGAGGGCATGAGGCTCTACGTCCAAGATCGTCACACAGAAGAAATGGCGATTTTTCTATGGCTTGCCGACAGACGCCGCGAGCATACGCATTCTCCTCTCCAGAGTCAAGCAGTACGCCTCGCGCGGCAGCAGTTCTAAATTGGGAGATCAACTGGCATCGCGTTCCAGCTCTGTCCTCTAGAGGGGAAGCCCGGGAAGGGATGCGCCAGGCATACGGCCACCCGCGCCGCCTTTCTGCGCCTGGGATGTGACACGTGTAAGAAAGAGGTCCTTCTGGTCTTCAGTTGCAAACGGCGCGGGTTTTGCCCGTCGTGTGCGGGTCGGTGTATGGCCCAGACCGCGGCCCATCTGGTCGAGCGCGTCATTCCCTGGGTCCCGACGCGCCAATGGGTGGTGTCGGTATCTATCCCTTTACGATATTGGATGTCGTCGTCACAGGACCTGTTTGAACCTCCATTTCCATGTGATTGTTCTTGAGGGAGCCTACCTTGATCGTACTGACCAGGGCCTCACGCCGCGCTTTGTCACGGTCGAGTCGCCCAACGATGCGGACATTGCCGCGATACTCCAGAAGATCAGTCGGCGGGTCATCCGCACGCTGCGCCACCTGGGTACCTGGAGATGGGAATCGCCGCCGCTGTGGCCACAGGCGATGATCCCCTGTTCGACGACGAGCCCGCGCTCGCTCGTACCATGGCCGCCGCTGTCACGCAGCGCATCGCCTTTGGGGAACGGGCTGGGCAGCACGTGCGACGGATTGGTTTGGGATGTGGCGATGCAGGGGAACGCCCCGCCCTCCTGCGCATCCTCGCCCTCTGGACCCAGCAGGCCACGTGGGGGGATCTGCACGCGGAGCAGCAAGCTCTGGCGCAGCAACTCGATGCGCTGCATGAGGATATCCGCCGTTTGGTGATCCACAGTGTAGTGAGGCCCGTAGGGGATGGCACGTGCAGCCCAGACCCGCGGTGGCACCGGTGCCGGGATACAGCGGGATGGGCTGCGCCGATCTGCGCAAAGGCCAGGGTGTCCCCCAGGATGATACCTAAATCAGCATGTATGAGATTTGTACAATAAGCTTCTCATGAAAATGGCCGTTTCCGAGAGGTCGGGCACATTACTCCAGAGGAGGACCGCTTGCAGCGCCAGAGGAAGTCCGTGCCGGCCACAACGCCTGGGCGGTCCGGCGGACGCAGGCCGTGCAGGTGGCACACACGGCTACCGTGACAGGGCTCCCATATACGGTCGGCGCCGGGAACGCCACCCACTGGACCAGGGGCTCAACCCAGACGCGCTGATGCCCGCGGCACTACGGTCAGCTCACGGTCGTGGACACGAGCCACGTCGAGCACCTCCAGAGGCTCTTGAAGGTGGTGGGCGCACCAGGTGCACAGCGCGCCTGCGCTTTGGCCATGCGGCTCGCGGCACTGCGGGTTCGGGCACGGATGGGACCCGAGGGGGATGTCACACCGTTGACAACGCTGTATGCCCCCGCCGAGTGTGGTCGGGCCGCACGAGGAGGCGCACGGGGCGTGGCGCACGTCCCAGGTCGTCCATCGTCCATGATACGGGAACTGTCTGCATGACTCTTTTCCTTCTCTCTTGAGGGCAGTGGCGCTCTGACCCACCGATACCCTGGGACAGGAATGTACCTCTCGTCAGGGGCAAGCAGTATGCGAGAGGTCACATACTGGGTGTTACCTGTATCACGCACCGAAACAGAGGCCTCAAGGTTGTGTCGCGCCTGTGCATGCCTACGCCATGGCAGGGAGGGGGACGAGCACGAAACGTGCAAACTTCGGTCGTGTCCCTTAAGTGGATACCCTGATTTGCATAATTTGTGAGTTTATCGTATGTGACAGGCTTTTCGGTACGATGACTTTAGCCTGTATTCATGCGCTTCTCCCGCTGACCCCTGATGAAAGTGCTTGCCATCCTAGGGCTTCGAGATCGACAAGGCGCCAGTAGTGCTTCAGACTCAAGATGATTGCTTCCATGGTCAGACACCCTTTGCAGCTCACACGCGACGTGTAGAATAAGACCAAGCTCCCCATCAGACGCACGACCAGATGCCCATCATAGGCGCCCTCACTGTGCACCTGACAGGCCTTGGTACCCAACAGATGCTTCAGGGTCCGCGAGACACACGCAATCCAGGTGCGCCGTCGCCACCACCGGATCAGCTGCGGGGCACTCAGCGTGGTCTCCAAACACCGCAGAGAGAAGCGGTCCTGGCCCGGCTCATCCACGATGACGATGGTCACCTGGCCAGAGGTCGGACTGGTAGCCCGAAGCCGCGCGTAGTAGACCCCTGTCTCCCAAGGGGCCTGCCGCCACCGCCACCCCTTGCCTGCGATGAGGTCGTGTCCTTTGACCTTTTGTCCATTGGCCCAGGGAAATATGGAGGACTGTTTGCCTTCTACAAGCAGGGTGCCCTGATGCGTCTTGCCACCATGCTCCATAAGCTTCGAGGCGCTGAACCCACTGGCGGCAACCATTATTGGCGCCGGCAACTCCAAGCCACGCTGCCTCAACGCCGCCACCCACTCGTCGAGCATCACCCGGGCCCAACGCAGTTTATCCCGGCACGGCGCCCCAGGCCCACCCGGAGCAGGTCGTCGCATGGCAAAGTCCACTGGGACGACCAAGCGACCATCGCCGATGACCAGCCCGCCGCCGTAGCCCGTCCATGCCTGACAACACACGCTTGTGCTGGCTACTCCACCACCTG
>Ga0137390_10006061_pt1 | contig 10265 bp, 8 predicted proteins | sample 15con2h24AmetaG_FD_104937 | JGI IMG/M metagenome (GOLD analysis project Ga0137390, IMG submission 104937) | Vadose zone soil microbial communities from Angelo Coast Range Reserve, California, USA - 15con2h2.4A metaG | ecosystem: Environmental > Terrestrial > Soil > Vadose zone > Saprolite... | reverse complement strand
TCTCCAAGGCGGCGCTCGAAGCGCTCGCCCGCACCTACGCCAGCGAGACCGAGTCGACCCCGGTACGGGTGAACCTCTTCAATCCCGGGCCGATCCGCACCCGCATGCGCGCCCAGGCGATGCCGGGCGAAGATCCGGCCAAGCTCGACAAGCCGCACCAGGTCGCGGAAAAAATCCTCGAGCTCTGCCTGCCGAGCTTTACGCAAACCGGCAAGCTCTATGACTATCGCGCGAAGGCGCTGATGGAATTCCGTCCGCCGGCGCCGAGCGAAAATGCAAATCAGTAGCCCGGATGGAGCATCCGCCAAGCGGATGCGAAATCCGGGACAGCCGACCCGGATTTCGCTGCGCTCCATCCGGGCTACGGTGATATCTCTCTATCGCCTGCGCTTCTCGCGCAGCGTCAGGCGGATCGGCGTGCCGGGTAGATCGAACGCCTCCCGCAATCCGTTGGCCAGATAGCGCCGGTAGGCATCGGGAACCGCGTCGGCGCGCGAGCAGAACAGCACGAACGTCGGCGGGCGAGCCTTCGGCTGGGTCATATAGTTGAACTTGATCCGCCGGCCGGAAACGGCGGGCGGCGGGTGAGAGGCCTGCGCGGCTTCGAGCCAGCGATTGAGCGAGCTCGTCGCAATGCGCCGGTTCCACACCGCGTAGCTTTCGAGCACCGCCTGCATCAGCGGCTCGATCCCCTCCCCGAGCAGCGCCGAGACCGGCAAGATCGGCGCGCCCTTGATCTGCGGCAGCCGATGGGCGGCCTCCTCGCGCAGCTTCGCGACCGCACCGGCGCGCCGCTCGGCCAAATCCCATTTGTTCACCGCGAGCACGACGGCGCGTCCCTCGCGCTCGATGAGATCGGCGATGCGCAAGTCCTGCTCCTCGAACGCGCGGCCGGCTTCGAGCAGCAGGATGACGACATCGGCGAAGCGGATGGCGCGCAGTGCATCGGCCGCGGAGAGCTTCTCCAGCTTCTCGTCGATTTTCGACCTTCGACGCAGGCCGGCGGTATCGTAGATCCGGAATTGGCGGCCGCGCCAACTCAGATCGCTCGCGATCGCGTCCCGGGTGATGCCGGGCTCCGGCCCGGTGAGGAGGCGCTCTTCGCCGAGCAGCCGGTTGATGAGCGTCGATTTGCCGGAATTCGGCCGGCCGACGACGGCGACACGGATCGGCCGGGAGGACTCCGCCCGCTCGTCCGGCACGGCTTCGCCGGATTCGGAGACCGGGAGCGTGCGGTCCGGCAAGGCTTCGCGCAGGGCGTCATAGAGATCGGCCAGGCCTTCGCCGTGCTCCGCCGAGATCGCGACCGGTTCGCCGAGGCCCAGCGCGTAGGCTTCGAGCGCGCCGGCGGCTCCGCGTGCGCCTTCGCTCTTGTTGGCAATGAGGATCGCGGGTTTTTCGGATCGCCGCACCAGGTCGGCGAAGGCGCGATCGCCGGGCGTGAGCCCGGCCCGCGCATCGATCAGGAACAGGATGGCGTCGGCTTGCTCGATCGCGAGCCGCGTCTGCGCGAGCATGCGGCCGGACAGGCTCGCCGGCCCCGCCTCCTCAAGCCCGGCGGTGTCGACGGCCGTGAAGGCGAGATCGCCGAGCCGCGCCTCGCCCTCGCGGCGATCCCGGGTCACGCCCGGCAGACCGTCGACCAAGGCCAGGCGTCGGCCGACCAGCCGGTTGAACAGCGTCGATTTCCCCACATTGGGTCGGCCGATGATGGCGAGGCGGAAGCTCATGGGGGAGTGCGGCCGGCGCGGGCGGCCGGCAAGCTCGCTCGCGATGCCGGCGGCAGCGGGCCGGCGGGGTTATTGTGCCGGCTGCTGCGGCGCCGGTTGCCGCGGGTCCGGCCATGCCGCCGAGGGCTGGGACTGCGGCGCAGGCCATGCCCCCGCCGGTTGCGGTTGCGAGGGCGCGGGCGCGGGCGCCGATTGCGTCGACGGAACGCCCGGCCATGCGCCCTGATTGGCTTGGTTCCTACTCGGCTGGGCCGGCGGCTTGGCCGCGGTTTTCTTCGGCTTCGGCTTGGGTTTTTCCGGCTCCGCCTTCGCCGGTTCGGACTCGCCTCCCGGGGCGCCGGCCTGCGCACCGCCCGACTGCGGCGGCGCGGCGGTTTCCGGCGCCGCCTGGTAGCCCTTCACCAGCTCGGGCGGCACCCCTTGGGGCACGCCGGGTACCCCCTCGGGGAACACCGACTTGCGCTCGCCCGGCAAGGGCTTCTTGGTGTTCGGAATGAGGTCCGTCGCCTTGTCGACCAGGTCGCCGATGCCGCCGCCGCCGCCGCCGCAGCCGGCAACGCCGAGCCCCAGCGTCATCACGGCAAGGGGCAGGATCGCGCGGTATCGCATGGCGTTCCTTTTACCCCTTTGCCCGGCCGCCCGTCAGCGCCATCAGCATTTCCACCCGCGCGCGGATGCTCGAGGGCGTTTGGGCATCCGTCAGGATGAGATCGATCCAGCGGCGGCTCGCGGCCTGATCGCCCGCGCGCCAGGCCGATAGCGCCAAGAGCTCGCGCGCCGTGTGGCGGAACGGCCGGTCGCTCGCGGTCAGCGGCTCGAGCCGCGAGCGCAACTCCTCATAGGATGCCGTGTCGACGAGGATCGAGGCGGCGCGGACTTCGGCGAGATCCTGGAGCAGCTGGCCGATCCCGCGATCCGCCGCGAGCGCATCGTAGGCCTTCACCGCCGCCTGCGGATCGCGCGTGGCGAGTTCCTGCGCGGTGCGGAACCGCGCCAGCGTGCGATATCCGCCGGTGCCTTCGGCCGCGAGCTTGGCGAACGCGGCTCCAGCCTCGTCGTGCTTGCCTTGCTCGGAAAGCAGGACCGCGGTTTCGAATTGCCTGCCGGCCTCCGCCGCCTGCTTGGCCTCCCACCATTGATACAGGCGCCAGCCCCCGATGCCGACGATGATGAGCAATGCCACCGCGATGATGACATTGCTGTACTGGTCCCAGAGCTTCCGGAGCCGCTCTCGGCGTACTTCCTCGTCGATTTCGCGGAAAATGTCGGACACAAGGCTCTCCGGGGCCGTCTGGGCCGGAAACTGTCCGCGCCGGCCAGGGCCGCGTAAAATACTCATGTGGCGGGGGCGTGGCAAAGCATAAAGGCTTGCACCCCAATGCGATATTTTCGGCGCTCCGCGCGGGCACGTCCGACAAATCCGGAGCCGGCCGGACCCCTTGACCCCTCGACAAGTCGGCACCGGAAAGCAGAGCGCGGGACCCTCTCAATCCTCATACCGGGGGCTCATTTTCGACCGCGGCTTTTTGCGGAAAACCGCGGCAGCGGCCCCGTTTTGGGCCCGAATCCGCATGGGACTCGTGGAATATCAGGAAGCAAGTCAATCGCTTAGGTGCATTCAATTCGCCAAAACACATCTTTCAATTGGACCCAGTTGATTTACGACCCAAGCATGCAATTTTCCAATCATCCTCTCTTCCAGAAATCCCGGCCAAATCCGCATGCGCGGTTGTTCTGAACGGGCCGGACGCGCCGCGAAGGGGGACTCAGCGCCCGAACACTGGAACGCCGGCGAGCGGATGGAACACGAAGCCGACCGCGAGATAGATCAGCGTGCCGACCACGATGGCGACCGCGTCGTTCTTCCAGCCGCCGACCGGGATTTTCGGCGCGCCCGGATCGGTGCGGCGCTTGAGCGAGATGCGGTCGTAGACCGCCCAGCCGAGGATTCCTCCGAACAGTACGATGCCGCCGAGGTCGCCGTTCGAGAGCAGATGCGCGAACGCCCACAGCTTCACGCCGGCCAGCATCGGGTGCTTGAGCGTTTTCTTGATTTGTCCCGGGATATAGGCGGCCGCGACGAGGACGAACGCCGGCCACATCAGCGCTTCGCTGACGTGGCGCAGGAAATCCGGCGGAGACCATACCGGGATCAGCCCGCTGCGCCGGTAGAGCGCAAAGCCGTAGACGATCAGCACCAATCCGAGGATGGAGACGAGCGAGAATAGGCCCTTGTAGGGCCCTTCCCCGATGCGCGCGATCAGCTTTTCGCGGTGCCCGCGCAGGCTGACGAACACATGCGCGCCGATGAAGACCGCAAGACCCAGGATGAGGATGGCAAGGCCCATGAAGCTAACTCCCATTCGATGATTTCTCGACGCACGAAGCCATTGGATGTAAGCCGAGGATTGTTGGCATGGCCGCGTGAGGTAACGGCATCCGCTCCGGAGAACCTCGTCGATTCGACGTCTGTTGGACCTGTACAGTGCGACCGCTTGATGGCGTAAGCTTGCAACACGTCCAGGAGCCCGTAGGTCCGTTTGTCGTACGCCCGGCGGACTGAACCGGTTGGATTCGACCCCCCAATCTAAACTAGACCGTGATGAGCATTGAGATAGAACCGCAGGTCTGCAGGCCAGCTCTCTGGTTTCTCCAAGTCTAGCAAGTCGCCCATTGCGCTCCTCGGCTCTTGTCGGCAATCTTACTGGATTCGGATTAGCCAGTTGACTAGAGCCCTGAGTTTAGTTCTGAAGGATAGATTCGTTAGGTAAGAGCAGCTATCGACCAATCTAAAGCGAGATTTCTCAACCTCAAGCACTGCGCGATTGTCGGCTCAGGCATTCATCGAAGCTCACTCCCACTCGATTATTCCGTATCGCCGCAAGACTGTTGAATCATAAGCACAGATGTTTCCAGATGAGGGCAAAGACGGTCCGGGCAGACCGTCATCATTTTTCCGCTTCTGATCTTTAAAGGATAATCTTGGCCCGATGCTAAACAATTTCGCTGTCGCCGACTATCGAGGTCGATCGGCCAAATTTTGCGATGGCGAGGGCGGCGCGATGGACCGCGAGGACCGAGAGCAGCTTCATGTCTCCACCACGCCGGCCTACCCACGGCAGTCCCCGCTGCGGGCAGGGAAGAAGCGCAGGAATCACAAATACTCGAGAAGGCACTCGCGACAAGAGTTGGTGTCGCATTTTTTGACATTCGCGGCTCTACTATTTATGGTTAAACTTGACTATTTATGGTTAAGCTCGGCTTCGGTATCACGATACCGTCCCGTACCGTCCCGGGACGCTGGCTTAGGGGATTTCATGGCGCTCACACAATTCTCGGCACCCGGGCGGCTCGCAGACTTCGCCACTCCGGCCCAGGCGACGGCTTGGTCGCACGATCTCGATAATCTCTTCGGCCAAGTCATCGCCGCCGTTTCGCCTTGCGTACCGCAGCCCCAACTGCAGTTCGTCAATCCCCTGAAGGTCGACACCTCCGGGTTCGAGCTGGCGGAAATCTCATGGCCGGGCTTTCCCAACTCTCTGGTAGCGCAGGGCGGCCCCGGTGGCACTCCATTGACCCTGCCGGAGGCCTACAAAATCGCCGACACTCCGGTTCAAGGTCGCGGTGTGCAGGACGAATACCTCGAGTGGTTCATCCACCGGGAGAACGGCGAGATCGTTGCCGTAGACTTCACAACGGAGACCGAGCACTATTGGCAGAGCCTGTTCGGGATGGACAAGGACCTCGCGGCGAAGCGCTACTCGGACGTCCTCGGCGTGACGGTCCAAGCGTCCGATATCATTCGTAACGGACGGTACAACCCCGCCAACCGCTTCAACACAACCGAGGGTATTGTCCACCTCATCCATACCAGCAACACGCTCGGCGCCGAACTGGACATCGCTTGCCAGTCGACGCGTCTGCGGACCGACGACAGCGGCTCGGAAACCAATGACATCGTCGACTGCCTGCGTTGTCGCTCAGCAGACCAGATCGGCGGAGACACCCGCAACAGCGACCCCAAAATCGCCAACGTCGTTAGCATCCAGGCAGACCAGGGGCGGCTGATCACGATTCCTGATCCGGTCGGGCTCTACATCGCCAAGCTCGACACCGCGGGGTGGAAGACACCCGACAGCAGCGACCCCCAGGCCTGCTGGAAACCGGTTCGCGGCAACCCTACCGTGCGCGCCCGTTTCGAGGTTCCGGGCCGGAAGTTCAAGATCTCGGAAATTACGATCGGGGGCGAGCCGATCACCTTCGCGGGCCAGATCGCCCAGAGCGTGTTCGTGAAGCTCACCGCGGCGCTCGGTCCCGCCGATCAGATCAAGAACCGTCCGTCGTCGCCGTGTAGCGCGGGCGGCGTGCACGCGGCGGCGTTCTCGCTCATCCGGGCGCGCGGCCTCAGGCGCTAGGGCATGGAGCCCGATCCGATTCTGGATCCCGGTGAGATCCAGGGCGACGCGCTCGCCGGGTTTCGCAAGGACCATGTCCGCCTGCTGTTTGTTGACTTTCCGCCGGACAAAGTGACAGCGGCCAAGAGCTGGATCGGCGGTCTGGTGGACCAGATCGCGTATCTGGACGCCGTCCACGCCTTCAACACCGCTTTCAGTCGAATGCGCGCGCGGCTGGCGCAAGATCCCCCGATGTCGGCGTGCTGGCTGAGCATGGCTTTCACCGCCGACGGCCTGCGCCTGCTCCGGCCAGACTGGGACTGGGGCGCCATCGACAAGAGGTTCGCCTCCGGCGCCGCGGAAAGCGCGGCCTATCTCGGCGATCCGACCGACGGGAGTCCCGGCGATCCCGCCACCTGGGAGGTGGGCAAACCGGGTCAAACCCTGCACGCGATGCTGACGATCGCCGCGGACGCGAAGGAAGACCTTCAGGCGAAGGCCGATAGCCTGGTCCACGACATCGACCAACTCGGCTTCACGCTCGTCCTCGACCAGCCGGGCAACACCTCGACGAACGCGCCGGGACACGAGCACTTCGGCTTCAAGGACGGCATCTCGCAGCCCGGGGTGCGTGGACGCATCGGCACGAACGGCCCCCTGGTGACTCGCCGGGTCCTGGCCTCGACCGATCCGTTGGCGGGGACGTTTTCGGCGCCGGGCGAACCATTGCTGTGGCCCGGGGCATTCGTTCTCGGTTACCCAAGGAAGAAGACCGGGTCGATCGATCCGAACGACCTGACGACGGACTCCATCCCCGCGTGGATGAAGAACGGCAGCTATGTGGTCTTCCGAAAGATCTATCAAGATGTCGCGGGTTTCAATCGCGCCATCGCCGAGGAGACCGCCCGTCTTCGGCAGATCGCCGATTTCCAAGGCTTCGACGAAAAGCGGGTCGGCGCCTGCGCGGTAGGACGATGGAAGACCGGCGCACCGCTCATGCGCGCACCGCTCGCCGACGATCCGGCACTGGCGGCGGACGCCGACGCGAGCAACAGCTTTTTCTTCACTCGAGACACGCCGACAGTCACCTACGATCCGGCAGCGGCTCACCCGCCCGACCCCCCCAATTTGGCGCGCCGTGACCCGACTGGAGTGGAATGTCCTCTCTCGGCCCACATTCGCAAAGTAAATCCCCGAGACGAGATCACCGATCAGGGCAAGGCGGCGAGGACGCTCGAGCATCGGGTCATTCGCAGGGGCGTACCCTTCGGCCTCGATTACGATCCGACATCGCCCGCCAGCGCGGCTGAGCCACGCGGTCTGCTATTCATCTGCTATCAGATGTCGATCCAGAGCGGATTCGAATTCCTGCAACACAATTGGGCGAATCCAGTGGACGCGCCGCATGATGGCGCGGGCGCCGACCTGATCATCGGACAGACGGGCGGCGGGCCCCGTGCCATCGCCCTCAAATCTCCGGGCGGCACCCGCAACAGCCTGTCAGTGGGCAACTTCACCCACTGCGGTGGCACGGTCTATTTATTCACGCCCGGACGGCAGGCGCTGATCGATCTCGCGCAGTCTCCGGAGGTCTAGGCGCGCTTTCGTCGGCGTGGACCGGGCTAAGTCTGCCTCAGCAGCCGTGCTGTCGACCGGCGGCCACTTCATGCGCAACGGGCCGACCGGGAATATACGCAGCAGCGACCAGCACGAACGCCGCGCACATCAGCGCTACGCTGACGTGGCGCAGGAAATCCGGCGGGCACCATACCGGGATCAGCCCGCTGCGCCGATAGAGCGCAAAGCCATAGGCGGTCAGCACCAGGCCCAGGATGGAGACGAGCGAGAAGGCGCCCTTGTGGGGCACTTCCCCGATGCGCGCGATCAGCCTTTCGCGGTGGTCGCGCAGGCTGACGAACACATGCGCGCCGATGAAGACCGCGAGACCCAGGATGAGGATGGGAAGGCCGATGGCGGCTCACTCCCACTCGATGGTGCCGGGCGGTTTCGAGGTCACGTCGTAGACCACGCGGTTGACGCCCTTGACCTCGTTGATGATGCGGGTCGCGGCATGCGCCAGGAAGCTCATGTCGAAAGCGTAGAAATCCGCGGTCATGCCGTCGGTCGAGGTCACCGCCCGCAGGGCGACGACGTGCTCATAGGTGCGGCCGTCGCCCATCACGCCGACGGTCTTGACCGGCAGGATCACAGCGAACGCCTGCCAGATGTCGTCGTAGAGCCCGGCGCGGCGGATCTCCTCGATGAAGATCTCGTCGGCAAGCCGCAGGATCTCCAGCTTCTCGCGGTCGACCGCGCCGGGGCAGCGGATCGCGAGGCCGGGGCCCGGGAACGGATGGCGGCCGACGAACGCGTCGGGCAGGCCGAGCTCGCGGCCGAGCGCGCGCACCTCGTCCTTGAACAGCTCGCGCAAGGGCTCGACCAGCTTCATGTGCATGCGCTCGGGCAGGCCGCCGACGTTGTGGTGCGACTTGATGGTGACCGAGGGCCCGCCGAAAAACGACACGCTTTCGATCACGTCGGGATAGAGCGTGCCCTGTGCCAGAAATTCGGCGCCGCCGAGTTTTTTCGCCTCGGCCTCGAACACGTCGATGAACAATCTGCCGATGGTCTTGCGCTTGGCCTCCGGGTCCTCGACCCCGGCGAGGTTCTTCAGAAAAAGCTCCTCGGCTTCGACGTGCACCAGCGGGATGTTGTAGCTGTCGCGGAACAGGCCGATCACTTTCTTGGCCTCGCCGAGGCGGAGCAGGCCGTGATCGACGAACACGCAGGTCAATTGATCGGCGATCGCCTCATGGATCAGCACGGCGGCGACGGCGGAATCCACCCCGCCGGAAAGCCCGCAGATCACCCGGCCGTTGCCGACCTGCTTGCGGATCTTGGCGATCGCCGCGTCCTTGAAGGCGCGCATGGTCCAGTCGCCGCGGGCGCCGGCGATTTTCCGCACGAAATTGCGCAACAGCGCCGCGCCGTGCGGCGTGTGCACGACTTCGAGATGGAACTGGACCGCGTAGAATTTGCGGGAATCGTCGGCGATCGCCGCGATCGGCGAGTTCGGCGCCTTGGCGACGGTGCGGAATCCCTCCGGCAGCCTGGTGACGCGGTCGCCGTGACTCATCCACACCGGGTAACGCTCGCCCTTGCGCCAGACGCCCTCGAACAGGGCGCATTCCTCGACGATCTCGACCTCGGCGCGGCCGAACTCGCGGTGATGGCCGCCTTCGACCTTGCCGCTCAACTGCTGCGCCATCGCCTGCTCGCCGTAGCAGATGCCGAGCACCGGAACGCCGGCCTGGTAGATCGCGTCGGGAGCGAGCGGCGCGTCGTTGTCGAGGACGGACGCTGGTCCCCCCGAGAGAATGACGCCCTTCGGCCGCATCGCGAAAAATGCCTGTTCCGCCTTCTGGAACGGCACGATCTCCGAGTAGACGCCCTCCTCGCGCACCCGCCGCGCGATGAGCTGGGTCACCTGCGAGCCGAAATCGACGATGAGAATCTTGTCGTGCATGGGTTTGGGGTCTTGTGCGGCGCGGGAGGGAGCGGGTCAAGCCTTCGCATTGATGGAGCGGAGCGGATTTGCTGGGCGATTAGGTAAAGCAACAGAGCGGCCCCAAACTGTTCCCTCCCCCCTTGTGGGGGAGGGATAGGGAGGGGGGTACGTTTGGTTACGGCTGCCGAGCAAGGTCACCCCCCTCCCGGCATCGCTTCGCGATGCCGACCTCCCCCACAAGGGGGGAGGTAACCGGAGTTGCCGGCTCGGCAATCGCCCGAAGCATCGCGCTCAGCCAATACACCGCAGCATCGCAACGAAGAATCCGTCGGTGTCGGTCAGCCGCGGCGTCATCAGCAGCCCCTCGTCGGACACGCGCACCGCGCGGCGGAACAGGAAGGCGCGCTCGCCGAGCGCGGCGATCACCTCGGCGGGCGGCATGACCGCGAAGCCTTCCTGCCGTGCCAGAAAGGCACGGACCTGCGCGCCGTTCTCCGCTTCGAGCACCGAGCAGGTGGCGTAGAGGATACGCCCGCCCGGCTTGACCAGAGGGGCGGCGCGGTCGAGCACCGCGATCTGCTCCTTGACGCGCTCGGCGAGCGCGCCCGGCCGGATGCGCCATTTGGCATCCGG
>Ga0137390_10006060_pt1 | contig 10266 bp, 9 predicted proteins | sample 15con2h24AmetaG_FD_104937 | JGI IMG/M metagenome (GOLD analysis project Ga0137390, IMG submission 104937) | Vadose zone soil microbial communities from Angelo Coast Range Reserve, California, USA - 15con2h2.4A metaG | ecosystem: Environmental > Terrestrial > Soil > Vadose zone > Saprolite... | reverse complement strand
GTTGAATCTGAGGCGGTGAATCCGACACCGCGGCCCGATCATCGTACAATAGAAGCAGGATATTCATGGCCAGTTCCGTAGAACTTATACAGATCGACCTCGCGCCCCGGCGGCCTCAATCCAAGCCGGAGTGGCTTAAGGCCCGTGCTCCTCTGGGCGACAATTATCACAATCTCAAAAAGTTGGCCCGCACGTTGGACCTGCATACCGTCTGCGAGTCAGCACAGTGCCCCAACATCGGCGAATGCTGGAACCATAAGACTGCCACGTTCATGCTGCTGGGAAACCTGTGTACACGCCGCTGCGGTTTTTGCGCCGTGCCCAAAGGGCGGCCGGAGCCGCTGGATTGGGATGAGCCGCGCCGCGTGGGCGAAGCCGTGGCGACTTTGGGATTGAAGCATGCTGTGGTGACCAGCGTGAATCGCGATGACGATAACATGGGCGCGGCAAAAATATTTGCCGACACCATCCGCGAAATTCGCCGCCAGACACCCGGCTGCCAGATTGAAGTGTTGATCCCCGATTTCCAGGGACACGAAGACTGTCTGCAAGTAGTGATCGACGCCAGGCCTGAAGTGTTGAATCACAATACTGAGACTGTTCCGCGACTTTACCGCGCAGTCCGCTCCGGAGCCCGTTACCAGCGCACGCTTGATCTGCTCAGCAATGTAAAACGCTTTGCTCCGAACATGGTTTCCAAGACCGGCGTGATGGTAGGCATCGGCGAGACAATGGACGAGTTGATCGAAGTTTTCCGTGACCTGGCGGAGAGAAAAGTTGACATCCTCACCGTCGGCCAGTACCTGAGGCCGTCAAAAGATCACCTGCCGATCACACGGTATTACACACCCGACGAATTCGCCCATCTTAAACGTGAAGCGCTCGCGATGGGATTCAAACACGTGGAGAGCGGCCCGCTGGTGCGTTCCTCATACCACGCCCACGAACAGGCGGAATCAACCGGGCTGATCACGGTTGAGGCCGGAAACCAGCAATAATACTGATAATCCCTGACCTGAAGAAATCAAAAAGCCCGGCGGAAATGCCGGGCTTCTTTTATTCCTGAATCATTAATCCACTACCACACGTGGCAAGCGTTCTGGCTCACCATGGGCTGGCCGGGTTTGCAGCCCCACGCCTTCTGAAATTCCGGCATGTTCTGCACGACTCCATTCACACGATATTTCCCCGGTGAATGTTCATTCGTCTGGGCCAGCAGCCGGGCAATCTGCTCTGACTGGTTCTGGCACCAGATCTGTCCCCAGCCCAGGAAGAGGCGCTGCTCCGGAGTGTAGCCGTCGATTTTCTCCGGCGCTTTCGCACCGGCCATGATGCTGGATAGCAGAGCCATGTGCGCGATGCGCAGGCCGCCATTGTCCGCGGTGTTTTCGCCCAGCGTCAGCTTGCCGCGAACGTGAACATCGTCCACCGCCACAAAGTTGTCGTACTCCTTCACAATGCACTCGGTGCGTTCGTTGAAGGCTTTCCGGTCTTCGGGTGTCCACCAGTTCTTCAAATTGCCTTCGGCATCAAACAGCGCACCCTGATCGTCAAATCCGTGAGTAAGTTCATGGCCGATGACTGCGCCGATACCACCGAAATTCACGGCGTCGTCGGCTTTGAAGTCATAAAACGGAGGCTGAAGAATGCCGGCGGGAAAGTTGATATTGTTTTCACTGGGATCGTAATAAGCATTGACGGTCGGCGGTGACATCTGCCACTCACGCTTGTCCAGCGGCTTGCCGATTTTGTTGAGCTGGTATCTGGTTTCAAACTCGTTCGCGCGTTCGGCATTCCCCAAAGCGTCACCCCGCACGATCTTGAGTGAAGAGTAGTCGCGCCACTTGTCTGGATAGCCGATCTTGTTCTGGATGGCATCCAGTTTTACCAGGGCCTGCTTCTTGGTTGTCTCTGACATCCAGTCCAGTGATTGAATGTCTTTGCCCAGGGCTTCCTCCAACTCTTTCACCATCTTGAGCGTGCGGGCCTTGGCCTCTGCCGGGAAGTACTTTTCGACATAAACCTTGCCTAGCGCTTCGCCCAGATTTGCGTCCGACGCTGCAGTACAGCGCTTCCAGCGGGGACGCAACTCTTTGGCACCGAAAAGCGTTTTACCGAAGAAATCAAAATTTTCATTCACGAATGGGACTGGCAGCACCGCAGCGAACTCGTGGACCACATGCCAGCGCATGTAAGTCTTTAGATCATCCAGACTGGCGGTCTTCAGCTCAGCGTCCAGTGACTTGAAGAATTCAGGATTGGCGACGTTCAGTGCGGTAAATTTCGGTGTCCCCAAGTCGGTTACATAATTTGCGACCAGGAAGGATGGCGCCAGCGCCTGCCACTCCTGGCTGGAGAGCTTGTGATAGACCTTTGCCGGGTCGCGACGCTCCACCCGGTCCATGGCTCCTTTGGCGAGCGCGGTCTCAACGTCCATCACCGTCTTAGCTTCGGCAGCGGCTTTGTCCGGCGCATCACCGAGCAGCTTAAACATATTAGTGACGTGCTGAAGGTAGGCTTTCCGCAGTTCCACTGACTTGGCGTCGTCTTTCATGTAGTAATCGCGATCAGGTAAAGAGAGGCCGCCCTGGTCAGCCTGGGCAATGACCTCTTTGGCGTTCTTGAAATCAGGACCTGAACTGAAACCAAAAAAGGCGCTGACGCCATGGTCATGGAGGTAACCAACAATGGCCGGTAGCTCAGCTTTGTCTTTCACGGCGGCGATGCGATCGAACTCAGGTTTCAAAACGGTAACGCCCTTTTTATTGATGGCCTCTTCATCCATGCAACTGGCGTAGAAGTCGCCGATTTTCTGCCCATTGGCGTCACGATTGGTGGCCTTGGCAGCGTCTTCCAGAATGTTATGCAGGATGACGCGATTACGCTCCGCCAGTTCATTGAACCGGCCCCAAGCCGGCTGGTCCGCCGGAATCGGATTGTTCTTTATCCAGCCCCCACAGGAGTACTGATAAAAGTCGAAACAGGGGTCGGCCGTCTTGTCCAGCGACTTCTCGTCAAAGCTCGGGACGTATTTGGGAACGTCGGGAGAGCTTTGTGATCCAGCCGTTTTGCCGGCAGGAGTCTGCGCTACCGCCAGGCCTGCAAGAACACAGAAAACAAGGAATCGGGAAATCAAACGCATGTAATTCGCCTCACCTAGATGGTTTTTTGGGGATTTGTGCGGTATTAACGGCTGGCTTGCCCATATTAGACGCAAGCATCATATCCCACGTTAGCGGCCGGATTCCTCAAACCGACACCGCGCGGAACAGGGTTGGTTCTGGTTCCTTACTCCAAACCGGTTCTTTGAGACTCCGGCAATTCCTAGAATACGCGGAAATGGATGGTCAGGTATTTCTTTGGATTCTCGCGGATAGATTTGATCAGAGAGCGGGTTTCAATCAGCATCTGGTCCGTGTTGTTGTAGAGAGACGGATTCTTTAGCAGCATTCCCGCGCTGCCTTCGCCTGCGTCCAGGCGATCAGCAATTGCCGAGAGCTTGTTGATGGTGTCCTGAAGCTTGGACGCCAGTGCTTCATCCTTGGTCAGTTTGCCCAGCGCGCCCTTGCCCGCATTTACATCGTCAAGCAGCTTGTTGGTCTTGGTGACGGTCTGGTTGAAGTTGTTGTACAAGCCCTCGTCTTTCAAGAGCTTTCCCAGGTTGCCTTTGCCTGCCTGCGCCTCGTCGGCAATGCGGTTGAGTTTGTCAATGGTGTCATCCAGCTTGCGGTAGAGCGTCTTGTCCTTGAAGAGCTGGCCCAGCGTGCCCTGGCCGTTGCTTACATCATTGAGCAGGCCCTGCACCTGATTCAGGACAGCATTGATCTTGTTAATGAGAGTGGGATCATTGATCACCTCACCGAGCGTACCCTTGCCGCTTTCCACCGAAGCCACAATGCGATCCAGGCGACGTATCAGAACGTTCATATTCTGAAGCGTTCCCTGGCTGCTGCGGACAACATCGTCCAGACCGGGCGCATTTTCAGATTGCAATTCGTCGCCATTCACCACCGTGCCTTTTGTGGCCTTGCGGCTATCGATGTCTATAAACGATTCGCCCAGGATGCCGGCTGTCTTCACGGTGGCCTTGCTGTCTTTGTGAACAAACGGCTGCCAGTCCGTCTTAATTTTCATGACAACTTGTACGGGAGAGAACGGACGGTTAGGCACGACTTTGACACCGGTGACATTGCCGACGGGAACGCCTTGCAGATCCACTGGCTGTCCCGAACGCAAACCTTCAGCGTTGTCAAAGTAAGTAATGAGCGTGAATTTTCTTGTGAACATGCCGGTGGTTCCAGTCATTAGGAAAACCAGCACCGCCAGGACCACCGATGAGATAAGAACGGTAATCCCGACCTTTAGTTCAGACCACCTGAGTTGCTTTTGGCTCGGCAATAGAGTGTAGTCCTATACCCAAAAATCATAACAGATGAGAGTGAACTGCCATAAACAAGATCAGTCGATGGTCACGCCGGCAGGGTGAGTGGCGAAACTATAAGGCAAGATGCGCCCGTTCATTTAGATAAGATCTTCTTCGGCGACCTGATGAAAGATGTCTACCCGGAGCTTTTGCGGATCATCGTTCCAGTCTCCGTACACCTCCCAGAAAATGCCCGTCGGTCGCAAACCATGGCTGCGCACCCAGGCCACGAGCGCGGCATGTGTTTCTCCCAGTCGATCATAGGGACCTTGATGTGTGGTGGTGGCGGCGCGACCTGCGGGCATTTCGCGATAGACAACTTCGCCCAGACCGTCAAAACGGCCCTCCACCTGAACCCCACATTCCACTTCCACTTCCCCGCTTCCAAGCTGCCGATAAATGATTACGTTCTGCCCAGGCTGCTGGATCCCGCCTCTGCTCACCGCCGCATATACCGCCGTGAACGAGCTTTCAATCTGTTCTCCCAGTGCCGTCGCGTTCGTCTCCACCGGCACCACAGCCAGTGACATGGGCGCTGCCTGCACGACCACGATTTCGCGATTGACCGGCATCTCCATGCGGAATTGCCAGTTTACAGGTTTTATTTGCCTCTGCGATACATGGAGCCGTGTTGACGCGCAGCTCAGCCTTGGACTAACCTCCGCCTTGTTATTGAAGGAAGGTTATGAAGCGAGCTTGTTTTCTCATCCTGGCAATGATCAACCTGCCATCACTGGCGGAAGCCCAGCCATCTGGCCGCGCAACGGAAATACAGGAAAGCCTCCAGACACGCTACCGGCTCACCCGGATCGGCCCGGGAGCCCTGGGAATTCATGGTGGTGAGAACTCCATCCGTCATGCAGGTGGCGTGGTGGTGCTGCGAAGAGAGGGACTGTTCGGAAGCTTCAAGCGCAACCAGTTGATCTCCCTGTCAATTATCGGGACCAAGGTGGAGGTGCTATCGGGATCCAGAGAAACGGCAGTCCCGCTCGCGGTTGGAGCGCGCTTTTACGTAGTTGCCGTAAGCGTCAGCTCGGATGCAGTCACTCTCGGACTTCTCAGCACAGAGAGCATCACTTCCGGCGCTCAGACTGGACAGCTCTGGGCGAGCCTCAATTTCTTCTTTGACAAGGAACTCATCCAGCGCGGCGACGTCAGCCGGATCTACCCCGAGATCGACGAATGGCTGTTGCCGGAAGGCTCTGGACCTGCCCTTGCGCCGCCCACAGTTCCCGTGGCTCCAACACCGCGAAACCCGACACAGCCCAACCCGTCGCAACCAAAAATGGAGGCAGCTGCAAATCCGGTAATCATCAGTCTTCATGCCGGAATGGGGCGAAATGAAGTCCTCTCGCTTCTGGGCAATCCGGCGCGTGAGATCACTTTTGGCGACCGGCGATGGCTCCAATACCCCGGCATGACCGCGGCGTTCGACAAGGATGCCCTGACCTCAATTGACGCCAATTCTGCGCCGGCAACAATGAAGGTGACATCGGAACCAGACGGGGCAGACATTTACGTTGACGGTGCCCTGGCAGGATCAACTCCCTCCACTCTGAATGTCCCCGCAGGTAGGCACAAAATCAGCGTGAAGCAGGCGGGCTTTCAGAATTGGGAGCGCGAGATTCAGGTGCTCGCCGGAAGTGAAATCAACTTTCGTGCCACGTTAAACAAGTAACAGTCGCCTGACTGTTTTCGCCGATGGCCAACTATGGGCATGTAAGTTGTGCCGTACCTGCTACGTTCGATGTCATCATGCCCATCTGCATCAGTGGCATAGCTGGATCCATTGGCGCCGTGGCTTGAATTGTGATGGTGCCCGAAAATGTTGAGCAGGAGGCTAATCCGTTCTGGTTGATAGTGACGCCGGCCGGCACAGGCATGGCGGAAAACGGATTGCCGACGGACCACAGCACCTGTCGCATGGCTGACATGGGCGCCATGCTGAAGGTCCCCATGGCAGTGAACTGAACCTGCCGGAAAGTGCTCCGTGCGCTGGCCGCAGCAGGCGTAACTGTAATGGTTTGAAGTTGTCGAGTAGGCATAGAATTCATCATCATGTTGCCGCCGCAGGCAGTAATCCAGATGAAAGCGGGAAAGATCAGTAAAGAAGCAAACAGGGGTTTCACAGGCTGCCTCCAAACTAGCCGATGCGGCCGGAAGCCATGTTGCCGGCCGGAGACCATGACCCTATCCCATATTCTATCCCCTAAAACTTGCCTGAAAGGCGCTCCAGCTCGCGATTCTGCGCCATCCAATTGCACAGCAGTGAAGCGTATTAAATTGTCTGCTGGAGTAAACGCCAATGAAGCTGAAAACGAACCACAAACGCAGGATGAGCATGGGGCAGCTGTGCTCAATAGGAAAAAGACCGAACGTAATCCAGATTGTTCCGCCGCGGCATGTGATGCGCTCCGCGGTGCTTCACGAAGGTGATGACCCTGAGCTGGCTAACAATCCTCTGGCTTCGCCCACAGGACCTGGAGGTGCGCCCGGATTCAGCAATCGCGGCGGAAGTCAGATTGCCGTACCACTGGTCACCAATATTTATCTGGGAACATTCTGGGGCGATCGTAACTTCATAGAAGGGTTCAGCAAGGCAGTGGTGGAAAACGGATATCTTGATCCGTTGAGCGATCTGAACTATGGCACAGCCTCTGGCAACTATCAGGGCGCAATTGACGGGCCAGCGCTGACTTCCGGATCCAGCTTTGCCGATGTGGATGCCCAGGCAACGGTGTCCAGCCTGCTGGACCAGGAAAAGATCATTGCCAACGTGAACAGTTTGTTCGTGCTGATCCTTCCTGATGGTGTCACCTCTGTGCTGGGATCAGACCAGTCCTGCCAATCGTTCTGCGGTTATCACGATGCGTTCACTTATCAGGGCACCGAAGTAGCTTATGCCGTGCTGCCTTCATCGTTGTGCCAGGGCTGTGGTGGTCTGATTGGCGATTTCACCGCCGTGTACGCGCATGAACTGGCGGAAGCAGCCACGGACAAGGTTCCCGGTCAGGGATGGGTTGCCGATGATGGTGAGGAGAACGGCGATTTAGAAGCCTGGGACCTTTTTGGCTGGGGCCCACCCGACGATCCTAATCGCTACACAGTCCAGGGCTACTACACCAATGAGCGGGGTAACACAGTGGGTGCATGGCGCGATGCTGTGAGTCAGGCGATTCAGGGTCTCACAGCTTAACAAGTGCCTCAAAACAAATACTTAGACACATGCTTAGAAAACATGGTAGTTGCTCAAGACCAGAGCTGCTCGAAAGCTCTGCCGGGAGCCAACCCCCGCTACATGAGGGCATCTAATGTCCTATGCACTATTTGCTGCCCCGATTACGCCGTGACTTTTGGTGGGCGTAATTTTTTGAGGGGGTGCGCCTCACTTCGCAATCCACGTAAAAATAAAAGGGAGACACGCATGACGAAACATATCAGTAAGCTTGCTTTGATGATGGCATTAGGTAGTGGTTTGGCTTTGGCACAGGGAATGGGCCAGCAGACACCGCAGACTCCGCCGACAGTTCCACCTTCGTCGTCGACGTCCGGTGCGCCGGATCAATCTCAGCCAGCTGCGCATCCTGACACTCAGGCCCCGAGCTCACCCAGCTCTACGACTGACCAGTCCGGAAAAGCACCGGCGACCGCTCCTGATTCTTCAACGGGCAAAGCGAGCGATAGCGCAAAGCTGCCCCAGAGTGATGCAGCCGCCGGAACCAACCCGAGCGACGTTCAGAGCACCATCCAATCTGCATTGCAACAGGACTCAACCCTTGCCAGCGCGAACATAACCGCGAAGGTCACCGATAAGAACGTTGAACTGACCGGCACCGTGCCCAGCAAAGATGCGAAGGACCAGGCCGAGAAGATCGCCAAGACCAATGCTGGCGACCGCAAAATCAAGAACCACCTGAAAGTGGCATCCGCCGACAAGTCAATGGACAAGTCCGGCATGCAAAAGGACAACACTACCAGCAACCCGAAGCAGTAAGCTTCGACATATAACAGAATGGCGGCCCTTCGGGGTCGCCATTTTTTTTGTTTTGAAAGCAGACTACTCGTCGCGGTGGACGGTTGCCGGTGAGAATGCCGGCAGGCAAATGGCAATATATTCAGTGGCTTCATCAGGAGTTGAATATCGAATCCACTCGCCCGGGTGACTGATTACCGCCTGTCCCGCCTTGACCTCAAAGCTTCCCTCTTTGTGCGTTACCACCAGCTTGCCTTTGAGAACCACCGTGTACTCAAGAAATTCCGGCGTCTGCCCTGGCTCAACCCAGCCCGCCGGGCTACGCATGTGCGCCACGCTGAGCCGCTCTTCCATGGTGTTGAGCCGGCCAACGTATTCGTCGATCAGCTTGGGCAAATTTCCAGCAGCCTGAACTCGGGTGGGAGAGGCGATGAGCGTCGGCACAGATATCTCCTTCGTGACTGGCGAGCATGTTCCTTTGCTTCTTTTTGCGTCGCGGACTCCAAAAAGGTACCATAGCCTGCTTTGCTGGATGGCGCAAAGCCCTGGCTTTCACGATTTCTGGAGAACTGATGAAGACTTTCTGCACTCTGATTCTCGCTGCATTGCTTATTCCTTCTTTGTACGGACAAACCACGATTAACGAGAGCCTTTCCGTTGACGCAACGGACGCGGCCCGCAACTTCATCCACGCCAGGGTCATGGTTCCGGTTTCCTCCGGGCCAGTGACGCTCGTCTATCCCAAGTGGATCCCCGGGAATCATCGCCCGACCGGCCCGATCGCGAACCTTACTGGCGTCCACTTCAAGGCAGGCAATCAGGAACTGGAATGGCAGCGCGATCTGGTGGACATGTATGCGTTCCATCTTCAAGTACCGCAGGGGACGCGCGAAGTTGAGGTATCACTCGACCTGATTACCTATAACGGCAAGAGTTCGCTGGCCTCCGGCAAGGTCATTGATCTGCTGTGGAACCAGGTGGTCTTTTATCCGCAGGGCGTGGCCAGTGATGCGGTGCAGGTCACGGCGTCCATTCGCCTGCCTGAAGGCTGGAAATATGGCACGGCGCTCACCCCGGTCCATGAATCGGGAAGCAGTGCGGAATTTGCGCCGGTGTCGCTCACGCGATTGGTGGATTCCCCGCTGATTGCCGGACAGTACTACCGCCAGGTCCAGCTCAGTCCGCCGGGTGAGAAGCCTGTCCACGTAATTGACATGGTGGGCGAGAGCGAAGAGTCAATCCAGATCACGGACAAAGACCTGGCCAGCTATAAGCAATTGGTCGCTGAGGCCGGCGCATTGTTCGGCGCTCGTCATTACGAGAAATACCATTTCCTTTGGACGTTGAGTGACCAAACAGCCCATCACGGCCTGGAACATCACGAATCCAGTGACAACGGCACGAGTGAGGATGTGTTCAGTGATCCGAATGCACACAATCTGGAGGCCGATCTGCTTCCGCATGAGTTCACGCACTCATGGAACGGTAAACATCGCCGGCCCGCGGGACTGGTCACCCCGAATTACCAGGAGCCGATGAAAGGTGATCTGCTGTGGGTGTACGAAGGCATGACGGATTACTGGGGCAACATTCTGGCGGCGCGGACCGGGTTGCGCAACGCCGACCAATTCCGGGAAAACCTGGCTGCCACGGCGGCTATGCTGGACCATCGCACAGGCAGGACCTGGCGTCCGCTACAGGACACGGCCACGTCAGTGCAAACGCTGTTCGCGGCCCCGCCGCAATGGGTCAACTGGCGGCGCTCAGCCGACTACTATCCAGAAGGTTACCTGATCTGGCTGGATGTGGACACAACGCTGCGCCGGCAGAGCAACGGGCAGAAATCACTCAACGACTTCTGCAAGACTTT